>Ga0164241_10000150_pt1 | contig 166811 bp, 158 predicted proteins | sample OricomyardsoilBY_FD_108780 | JGI IMG/M metagenome (GOLD analysis project Ga0164241, IMG submission 108780) | Backyard soil microbial communities from Emeryville, California, USA - Original compost - Back yard soil (BY) | ecosystem: Environmental > Terrestrial > Soil > Unclassified | place... | reverse complement strand
TCCCGCTGGAAGAGCTGCCGGAAATGCCGCGCGGCAAGGGCGTCAAGCTGCAGGCCTACCGTGAAGGCGGCCTGCGCGACGGCCTGTCGTTCAACGCCGAGACCGGGGCCTACTGGATCGACACCGCCGGCCGCCGCCGCGACTGGGCGGAGTGGAAGGAATGGATCGGCCGCCGCGCCGGGGCCGGCAAGCTGGCGCCCAAGGGCTTCGCCACCAACAAGCGGTTCCGGCCCAAATGACGATGGCACGGCTGCGTCGCCGCGCGCTGAGCCTGCTGGCCGGCGTCTTCGGTTGCGCGGCCGTCGCCGCGACTCCTGCCCTGGCCCTGCCCAAGGGCAAGCCGGAGGAGCAGGGCTTCAACGTCGAGCGCTTGAAGAAGCTCGACGAGCACATGCAGGTGATGGTCGACCGCGGCCAGGTCGCCGGCGGTGTGACCCTGCTGGCTCGCCACGGCCGCGTGATCCACGCCAAGGCCTTCGGGCGCAAGGCGCTGGGCGGCGAGCCGATGCCGATCAACGCCATCTTCCGCATCCGCTCGGAGACCAAGCCGATCACCGGCGTGGCCATGATGATCCTGTACGAGCAGGGTCTGTGGAAGTTCGACGATCCGATCAGCAAGTTCGTGCCGGAGTTCGCCAACCTGCGCATCGCCACGGGCGTCGATGCGGCGGGCCAGCCGATCCTGGCCCCGATCACCCGCGCGCCGACCATGCGCGAGCTGATGACCCATACGGCGGGCTTCGCCTACGGCATCGCCGACGACCCCAACAGCCCGGCCGACCAGGCCTATTACCGCGCCGGCGTGCTGCAGTCGGGGTCGCTGAACGAGCTGGTCCAGAAGGTCTCGGGCCTGCCGATGTTCTCGGAACCCGGGCAGCTGTGGCGCTACAGCGTGGCGGCCGACATCCAGGGCGCGATCGTCGAGAAGCTGTCGGGAGAGACCCTGCCGGTCTTCATGGAAGAGCACATCTTCCAGCCGCTGAAGATGAAGGACACGGCCTTCTACGTGCCCGACCAGAAGATGCACAGGTTGGCGGCTCTGTACGATGGCGATCCGGCGACCGGTAAGCTGGTGCCGGCCATGGAAGGCGCCTGGCGCGACGTCAGCAAGCCGCCGGCCGCGCCGCTGGGCGGCGGCGGCCTGGTCTCGACGGCCGGCGACTTCGCGCGCTTCGCCCAGATGATCCTGAACAAGGGCCAGCTGGGCGGCGTGCGGATTCTCAAGCCCGAGACCGTGGCGCTGATGACCCAGAACCATCTGCCGGCCGGTTTCGTGGTCACCACCAACGGCACGACGGGCGTGCTCAATCCCGGACCCAAGCCGTTCCCGTTCGCGGCCGGCATGGGCTACGGCATCGACATGGCCGTGGCGGTCGATCCGGCCGCCTCGGGCGCGCCGGTGGGGCCGGGCACGGTCAGCTGGGGCGGCAGCGCCGGCACCTGGTTCTGGATCGACCCGGCCAACGACCTGTTCTTCGTCGGCATGATCCAGCGTCTGGGCGGCGTCGGGCCGGGGTTGGACGCCCAGTCGCGGGCCCTGGTCTATCAGGCCATCGAGCGGCCGCCGCTGGTGCCTGCGCCGCCGGGACAGCAGCCGGCCAAGCCGCCGGTCGTCAAGACGACCGCGGCGCGCTAGCCCACAAAGAAAACTCCCCCCGCCGTCCGGCGAGGGGAGCTCCGTCACGACCTGGGGGGTTGATTTCCTAGGCCGCGAACAGGATGTTGGCGACTTCGCTGAACTTGCCGACCGTCAGGCCGGTGACGCCGGCCAGCTTGATCAGGCCATCGCCCGCGTCGAGCCCGGCCACGCCGTTCTGATGGAAGACATAGGTGTCGCCGTTCCACTCGAAGACGGTGTTGCTGTTGGCGGCGGTCAGGCCGGCATAGGCGGTCAGGGCGTCGTCGAAGGTGGCGGTGGCGACGAAAGCGATCTGACGCTTCTGGCCCGCGCCGACGACGGCGGCGAACTCGATCAGGTCGAAGCCCTTCTGGAAGTCGTCGATGACCGCGATGCCGGTCGCCTTGCCGCCGACCAGATGCAGCGGGCCGAACGAGCCGACGTCGATATCGTCGTGGCCCGCGCCGGTGGTGATGCGACCATCGAACTGCTCGACGAAGATGATGTCGTTGCCGGTCCCGGTGTCGATGTGACCCCGCATCGGGCCGTTGTCGGCGAAGACGACGTCGTTGCCGCCGCCGGTGCGGATATAGCGGCCAGCGTCCAGGCCGCCTTGGTCGGCGATCACGGGCCTCAGGACGTCGTTGCCGTCGGTGGCCAGGACGTGGGTGTCATCCGCCGCGCCCGATTGGCGGACGTCGACGTTCCAGTCATGGGCGTACGAAGCCTTCTCGCCCGGCAGGCCCGGATCGTTGCCGCCGCCCGACGCGTAGTCGCCGCCGGGGCCGTAGAGCGACAGGAACGACGGCACGGCCTCGACCTTGCCGTCCACGCCGACGTCGGCCAGGTAGGCGCGCATGGCCTCGACATAGGGGCCCTTGTTCTCCTGGGCGGCCACCGCCATCAGCCAGCCGACCATGGCCGCGCGCGTGCCGATGCCGAACGAGCCGTCGCCGCCGATCGCCTCAAAATAGGCAAAGCGGCCATAGGTGCCGCCATGGCCGTCCGGCACCGGCTCGGCGAACAGGGCCAGGACCTCGTCCAGGGTCTTCTCGACGCCGAACAGTTTGAAATAGGTCTTCTGGAAGGTGTTGATCGGCGAGCCGTTCTCGCCATAGGCGGCGATGAAGTCGGCGCGGCCTTCGCCGTTCTTGATCAGGTTGACCGCGAAGTTGATGTAGCGGTTCGTGGTGTCGAACTTGGCGTAATAGGCGCTGTTCAGGTTGTTCGGATTGGGACCGCTGGCCGAGACCAGATAGTCGAGCCCGGCCGCGCCGAGGCTCATATTGGCCAAAAAGCCATAGGACATCACCGCCACCTGGGTCGTGGCCTTGGCGCTGTCCTGGATCCACTGCACCGCGCTGGCATAGCTCCAAACGTCGCCGACCATGCCGCCGCGCGCCGCGTCGATGCCTTGCGCCATCAAGGTCAGTTGGGCCCCGGCCGAGGCGGGGAGGTCCACGCTCGTCGGCAGGCGATGGATGTTGCGGTAGATCGTGGTCAGATTGTCGAGTGTGGCCATGGCCAAGCGCCGCCTATTTGTATTCGTAATCCCTCGTGCAGTAAAAAATATACACGAACCCAGTTCGGGCAACCCTGTTCTTTGTGAAATAACCTTAACCTTCAGCGCGCCGGAACGCGTCTCGACCGGTCGTTGAAAAAGCGGGTTTCAACGGGGATGCGGGCGCACTAAGGTCCCTTCAAACATCTGTTCGGGAGGACGCTTTGGCGTTTCGGAAGTTCATCGCGGCCGCGCTGGTCGCGACGCTGCTCACGGGTGGTTCGACCGCTGCTCTGGCCGCTGCGTCCAGCGCGCCCGCCATCGTCGCCGCCGCGCCCGAAAGCGTCGGCTTCTCGGCCGAGGGCCTGAAGAAGCTGGACGCCCACATGCAGGGCCTGGTCGACACCGGCCACCTGCCGGGCGTCACCACCATGCTGGTCCGCCACGGCAAGGTCGTGAACTACGAGGTGCACGGCAAGAAGGGCTTCGACGGCCCGCCGATGACCAAGGACACGGTCTTCCGCATCTACTCCCAGACCAAGCCGGTCACGGGCGTGGCCATGATGATCCTCTTCGAAGAGGGCAAGTGGAAGCTGGATGATCCGGTCAGCAAGTACGTGCCGGAGTTCGCGTCCCTGCGCGTCCTCAAGAGCGTCAACGCCGATGGCTCGTTCGACACCGTGCCGGCCGACCGTCCGCCGACCATGCGCGAGATCATGAGCCACTCGGGCGGCTTCGCCTACGGCCTGGTGCAGGACAACCCGATCGACAAGGCCTATGCGGATAAGGTGCTGGGCGCCAAGTCGCGTTCGGAGTTCGTGCAGAACATCGCCGCCCTGCCGCTGGTCGCCCAGCCGGGGACGCGCTGGAAGTACAGCGTCTCGGTCGATATCCAGGGCCTGATCATCGAGAAGCTGACCGGCATGTCGCTGGGCGACTTCATGCAGAAGCGGATCTTCACGCCGCTGAAGATGACCGACACCCAGTTCTGGCTGCCGGCCAAGAAGATGGACCGTTTGGCCTCGCTCTATGTCTGGGACGGCAAGGAAAAGAAGCTGGCCCCGGCGGAGGGCTTCATGGTGCTGGACATCACCAAACCGCCGGTCGCGGCTTCGGGCGGCGGTGGCCTGGTCTCGACCAACGCCGACTACGCCCGCTTCGCCCAGATGCTGCTGAACGGCGGCGAGCTGGAAGGCCAGCGGATCATCAAGCCCGAGACCGTCAAGCTGATGCGCACCAACGTGCTCAGCGACGCGATCATGAATTCCAACGATCCGCCGTTCAACACGGCCGCGGGCCGGGGCTTCGGCCTCGACTTCGCGGTGGTGCTGGATAGCGCCAAGGCCGGTCCGTACGGGCAGGGGACCTACAGCTGGGGCGGCGCGGCCGGCACCTGGTTCTGGATCGACCCGACCAACGACCTCTTCTTCCTGGGCATGATCCACATCCTGGCCAAGGGCGGCGATCCGGCCATCAAGGACATCGACCAGGATAGCGCCAAGCTGGTCTACGACGCCCTGATCGACCCCAAGAAATAACGCTCCGTCCGGGGCCAAGAACAACAAGGGAGAAACGCCATGAAGGCCGCCGTCTATTACGAGACCGGGGCGCCGGACGTCTTTCGCTACGAGGACGTCGCCGATCCGGTCCTCCACCCGCAGGGCGTGATCATCCGCGTCGAGGCGGTCAGTATCGAGGGCGGCGACACGCTCAATCGCGGCGGTGGCCAGATGGCGGGCAGCCCGCACATCGTCGGCTACCAGGCCGCTGGCGAGATCGTCGAGGTCGGGGCTGAGATCACCCATCTGAAGGCCGGCCAGAAGGTCGTCACCGTGAACGCCTTCGGCTCGCACGCCGAGCTGCGCGCGGTGCCGGCCCGCAACGCCTGGCCGATCCCCGAAGGCTTCGACATCCGCAAGGCCTCGGCTATCCCGGTGCCGTTCGGCACGGCGCACGAGTGCCTGTTCGGCGCGGGCCGCCTGAAGGCCGGCGAGACCGTGCTGGTCCAGGCTGGGGCAGGGGCCGTGGGCCTGGCGGCCATCCAGCTGGCCAAGCAGGCCGGCGCGACGGTGATCGCCTCGGCCTCCAGCGACGAGCGGCTGGAGCGCCTGAAGGCGTTCGGCATGGATCATGGGATCAACTACGGCCGCGACGATCTGGTCGAGCAGGTCATGAAGCTGACCGGTGGCAAGGGCGTCGACCTGGTCGTCGATCCGGTCGGTGGCGCGACCCTGCAGGGCAGCCTCGGCGCCCTGGGCTATCGCGGCCGGATCTCGCTGGTCGGCAATGCCGGGCGCGAGCCGATGAAGGTCGACGTCTCGTCGCTGATGGGCGGCAACCGCTCGCTGACGGGGGTGTTCCTGGGCGCGGAGATCATGACCGATCGTGTGCACGACATGATCCAGGAGATGATCGACCGCGCCGCCAAGGGCGAGCTGGAGGTTGTCATCGACAAGACCTTCCCGCTGTCCGACGCGGCCGGCGCCCACGCCTATATCGAGAGCCGCCAGGCCGTCGGCCGGGTGCTGCTGATCCCATGACCAATCGCGTCCTCGCGCACACCGGCGCCAAGTACCCGATCGTCCAGGCCCCGATGGGCTGGATCGCGCGTTATCCGCTAGCCTCGGCGGTGTCGCGGGCCGGCGGCCTCGGCATCATCGAGACCTCGTCCGGCGAAACCGAGACCTGCAAGGCCGAGATCACCAAGATGGCGGCCAGCGGCCTGCCATTCGGGGTGAACCTGCCAATCCTGTTCCTGCGCGATGACGCCATGCTGCGTTTCGTCTGCGAGAGCGGGGTCAAGTTCGTGACGACCTCAGCCGGCAGTCCGGCCAAATTCGTCGGCCCGCTGAAGGACGCCGGCATCGTCGTCTACCATGCGGTGCCGACGGTCGACGCGGCCGTGAAATGCGTCGACGCCGGCATTGACGGCCTGGTGGTCGAGGGCGCCGAAGGCGGCGGCTTCAAGAACCCGGAGGAGGTCTCGACGCTGGTCCTGCTGCAGGCGATCCGGGCCCGGACCGACGTGCCGCTGATCGCCGCCGGCGGCATCTGCGACGGACGTGGCATGGCGGCGGCGTTCGCCCTGGGCGCGGAAGCTGTGCAGATGGGCACCCGCTTCGTCAGCTCGGCCGAGAGCCCCGTCCACGCCAACTACAAGGCCGCGATCACGGGCGCCAAGGAGACCGGCACCTGGGTGCTGAACAAGAAGGCCAGCCCCTGCATCCGGGCCATCAAGTCGGATCTCACCAAGGAGATCTACGACGCCGGCGTCATGCCGCCCGACGTGCTGAAGAACATCCTCGACGTCTATTTCGGCGGCGACATGGAGGCCGCGCCGGCGTTGGCCGGCCAGACCGTCGGGCTGATCGACGAGGTCAAGACGGCCCAGGCGATCATCGACGAGACCGTCGCCCAGTTCCACGACATCACCGGACGCCTCGGCGCCCTGGCCGCCGCGCGCGGCTTCTAGGAGTTATCCTTATGCAGAACCTGTTCTCCCTCGAAGGCCGCGTGGCCCTCGTCACCGGCGGCTCGCGCGGCATCGGCGCGATGATCGCCAAGGGCTTCCTCATCTACGGCGCCAAGCGCGTCTACATCACCGCCCGCAAGGCCGCCGCCTGCGACGCCGCCGCCGAGGAGCTGAGCCAGTACGGCGAGTGCGTCTCGCTGCCGGGCGACATCTCGACCATGGAAGGCATCGAGGGCCTGGCCAAGCGGATCGCCGAGCGCGAGGAAAAGCTGGACATCCTGGTCAACAACGCCGGCGCGGCCTGGGGCGCGGCGTTCGACGAATTCCCCGAGGCCGGCTGGGACAAGACCGTCGACCTCAACATGAAGACGCCGTTCTTCCTGACCCAGGCCCTGATCGGCCCGCTGCGCGCAGCGGCCGCTGACCGCGTCGCCAAGGTCATCAACATCTGCTCGATCGACGGCCAGTCGGTGACCAAGGACGAGACCTATCCCTATGGCGCGTCCAAGGCGGGTCTGCTGCACATGACCAAGCGCATGGCCCTGCGCCTGGCGGCCGACAACATCGCCGTCAGCGCCATCGCGCCGGGCGCCTTCGCCTCGGACATGAACAAGGTCGCCCGCGACCACGCCGACGCGGTATCCAAGGCCATCCCGGCCGGCCGTATCGGTTCGGAAGAGGACATGGCCGGCGCGGCCATCTACCTGGCCTCGCGGGCCGGCGACTACGTGATGGGCGGTGCGGTGACCGTCGACGGCGGCGTCAGCTTCGCGCGCTAGAACGACAAAGCGCGCCATTCCGGCCGGAATGGCGCGCTTCTTCTTGTAGGCGTCGCGGATTAAGCGGCGCGCGCGCGGCCCATCGACGAGCGCGCTTCGCCTTCGATCTGGAAGCGGCCGACCAGCTGGGACAGCTCGTTGGCCTCGCCCCGCAGGCTGGTCGCCGCGGCGGTGGCTTCCTCGACCATGGCGGCGTTCTGCTGGGTCACCTGGTCCATCTGATTGACCGCGTTGTTGACCTGGCTGAGGCCCGTGGCCTGTTCGCGCGACGAGCGGGCGATCTCGGTGATCTGGTCGGTGATCTCGCTGACCTTGCCGACGATGCCGGTCAGGGCCTCTCCCGTCTGGCCGACCAGCTTCACGCCGCGCTCGACCTGGGTCGAGGAGTTGGCGATCAGCGTCTTGATCTCCTTGGCCGCATCGGCGGAGCGCTGGGCGAGAGCACGGACTTCCTGGGCGACGACAGCAAAACCACGACCGGCTTCCCCGGCGCGGGCGGCTTCGACCCCGGCGTTCAGGGCTAGCAGGTTGGTCTGGAACGCGATCTCGTCGATCACGCCGATGATCTGGGTGATCTGGCCCGAGCTCTGCTCGATCTCGCCCATGGCGGCGACGGCGTCACGGACGACCGCCCCCGAGCGCTCGGCGTCGACCTTGGCCGAGGCGGCGGCGGTCGAGGCCTGGATGGCGCCTTCCGCGCTGCGGTTGACCGTCGAGGTGATCTCGTCGAGCGCGGCGGCGGTCTCTTCCAGGCTGGCGGCCTGCTGCTCGGTGCGGCGCGACAGGTCGTTGGAGGCGCTGGCGATCTCGTCCGAGCCGCCTCGGATCGAGCCGGCGGTCTGGGCAATGTTGACCATTGCGTCGCGCAGGCGGGCCAGCGAGTGGTTGAAGTTGTCCTTCACCGGCTGGGCGCGGGCCGAGAAGGTCGCGTCGATGCGGTGGGTCAGGTCGCCCTCGGCCAGGGCCTTCAGGCCATCGGCCAGGGCGTCCAGCGCCGCCTGGTTCTCGGCGGCCTCGTCGCGGGCCTTGTGCTCCATCAGCGTCTGCTCGTGGATGTCGGTCAGCGAGCCGCAGGCGCGGATCGTGCCGTCCACCGCATGACGGCAGCCGCCCGTGGCGCGGAACCAGCGATAGACGCCGGCCCGGGTCTTCAGGCGATAGGTGACGTTGTAGCGGGCATTGCCCGTCCGGTCGGTCAGGTGGGCGGCGAAGGCGGCGAACGTGGCTTCCACGTCGTCGGGGTGCAGCTTGTCGGACCACGACTGGCAGACATTGGGGAAGTCGGCCTCGCTGGCGTAGCCGATCAGGCGGCGGAACTCCGGCGACCAGGTCCAGACGCTCTTGGGGTGCAGGGCGTCGGCGTTATGCAGCACCGACTCCCACAGGCCGATGCCGCAGGCCTGGTCCAGAAGCTCCGAGCGTTCCTTCAGGTCCGCGAGCTCCTTCTTCAGGCGATCGACCTCGCCCGTCTGGCGTCCCGAGAAAAGCATGTTCCCCATCCACTGGCTGGCGCCGCGTCCCTCGCATGGCGCGTGACCAGATGTGTGATGAGTTGGTTTCCTGGGTCTTAACCAAGACGTCCAAGGTGAAGATTTAACCCTAGGTCAGATCGTCCAGCATGGCCGGCTCGGCGTCGCTGAGCAGCAGGTCGCACGAGTCCTTGGCGAGGATGCGGCCGCTGGGCGGACGGGCGCCGCGTTCGCGGGCCGACATCAGCGACCAGCCGCCGGGCTTGAGGATCTCCAGCGGCGAGAAGCGCGCCTTGTAGGCCATCTTCTCGCTGCCCGGGACCCAGTAGCCCAGATAGACGTAAGGGACGCCGCCCTGCTGGGCCTGGACGATGTGGTCCAGGATCACGAACGAGCCCAGGCTGCGTCGTGTCTCGTCGGGATTGTAGAAACTGTAGACCAGCGACAGGCCGTCGGCGAGCACGTCGACCAGCACACAGGCGATCAGGTCGCCGGGGCCACGGTCCTGCGATTTGAGGCGATATTCGATCAGGTGGGTGCGGACCGCGGTGTCCTCGACCATGGCCACGTAGTCGGGCCACGTCATCTCGGCCATGCCGCCGTCGGCGTGACGGGTCAGCAGGTAGCGGCGCAGCAGCTCGAACTGCTCCAGCGTCGCTTCGGCCTCGACCAGGTGACGTTCGAGGTCGTCGTTGCGGTTCAGGACCTTCCGCTCCGAGCGCGACAGCACATAGTCGGCGGCCGGCGCGCGGGCCGACTGGCAAGCGCGGCAGGTCTCGCAGGCGGGGCGGTAGGCGATGTTCTGGGAGCGACGGAAGCCGACCTGGGTCAGGCTGTCATTGACCGTCGGGCCGTCGGACAGCGGCAGGTGGGCGAACACCTTCCGTTCCTCGCGGCCGGGCAGGTACGGGCAAGGCGTGGGCGCCGTCAGGAAGAACCGAAGCTGCCGCGTCGGAAAATGCTGCGTCACTGTAAGCCCTGTCCCCTTCAGCGTGTGCTGCCCAGAACGAGATTAGGGGGCATAGCGTTCAGTTGCGCAAGCTTCACGAAGCGCTCGCGCGGCGAACGGTCACAGGTTATCGGGAAGGACCGGCTTTTCGCGCAGCAGGATGATCGAGATGCGTCGGTTGCCCGCCAAAGTCGGGTCGTCGGCGTACAGCGGCTCGGAATTGGCCTTGCCCGACACCTGATAGATGCGGTCGTCCTGCACCCCGGCGCCGGCCAGGACCTGACGCGAGGCGTCGGCGCGCTGGGCCGAGAGTGCCCAATCACCGTCCTGCTTCTTGCCATAGGCGTTGGCGCTGGTGTGGCCCGAGATGGTCACGCGGTTGGGCAGCTGGTTGATCACCTTGGCGACGGCGCGCAGCAGGATGCGGGCGCGGTCGTTCGGCTCCTTGGAGTTTTCCTTGAACATCGACCGGCCTTCCTGGTCGATCAGCTGGATGCGCAGGCCCTCCGGGGTCTGGTCGATCATGATCTGCTTCGACAGTTCGGCCAGTTCGGGCATGTCCTGCAGCGACTGGCGCAGCGACTGGGCGGCCGAGGCGAAGGCGTCCTGTTCCTTCTTGGCCAGGGCGTCGCGCAGGGCTTCCTCGCTGGCGGAGGCGAGCGAGGCCTGCTCGGAGCTCTGGCCGTCCTTGCTGACATTGTCGGGGGCTTCGGGGGCCATCTGCTGGATGACCGACATCTTGCCGTCGGCCTTGGCGCCGTCGTCGCCCAGCGAGGTGCCGCCCAGGATGCCGCCCGAGCCGCTGGTGGTGGACGAGATCGAGGCGGGCGCGAAGTAGTCGGCGATGCCCTGCTTCTGCTCGGGGCTGGTCGTGTTCAGCAGCCACATCAGCAGGAAGAAGGCCATCATCGCGGTCACGAAGTCGGCATAGGCGACCTTCCAGGCGCCGCCGTGGTGCCCGTGACCGCCGCCCTTCTTGATCTTCTTGATGATGATCGGCTGTTCGCTGTTGACCGCCATCGTGCTTAAGCCTGCTTAACCATGAAGTCGGAACCTGCCCGAAGGTCGTTAAGATGGGGTTGCCGAAGCCGCCGCCGGGCGCGTAATCCCGAGCCTTCCAAGAGGAGCAGCGGCATGAAGACGGCGTTTATCGGCCTGGGCGTGATGGGCTTTCCGATGGCGGGTCACCTGAAGGCCGCCGGCCACGAGGTCGCCGTCTACAACCGCACCGCCGAAAAGGCCCGCAAATGGGCCGAAAAGCACGGCGGGACGGCCTTCGACACCATTCCCGAAGCCGTGGCGGGCGCCGATGTCGTGCTGCTGTGCGTCGGCAACGACGACGACCTCCGCGACGTCGTGGCGCAGGCGCTGCCGGCCCTCGAAAAGGGTGTGACGGTTGTCGATCACACCACGACTTCGGCCAAGGTCGCCCGTGAGATGGCCGCGCTGCTCGCCGAGAAGGGCTGCGCCTTCGTCGATGCGCCGGTCTCCGGCGGCCAGGCGGGGGCCGAGAACGGCCAGCTGACCATCATGGTCGGCGCCGACCAGGCGGCCTACGACCACGTGCTGCCGGTCATCTACGTCTACGCCAAGGCTGTGCGCCGCATGGGCGAGGTCGGTTCGGGCCAACTGACCAAGATGTGCAACCAGATCGCCATCGCCGGCGTCGTCCAGGGCGTGGCCGAGGCGCTGCACTTCGCCAAGCGCTCGGGCCTGCCGACCGAGGATGTGCTGGCCGCCATCTCCAAGGGCGCGGCCCAGTCGTGGCAGATGGAGAACCGCTGGCCGACCATGGATCAAGGCAAGTTCGACTTCGGCTTCGCGGTCGACTGGATGCGCAAGGACTTAGGGATCGCCCTGGACGAAGCCCGCTCGAACGGCGCCAAGCTGCCGGCCACGGCCCTGATCGACCAGTTCTACGCCGAGGTGCAGGCCATGGGCGGCAACCGCTGGGATACGTCGAGCCTGGTGGCGCGGCTAGAGAAGTAGATCGGCGAGCTCGGCTGCGTTCCATTCTGGATCGCGCGGCGCGACGACGATCGGCGTCTGGCGCTCGAAGGCGCGCAGCATCTCGACGGTCTGGGCTAGGTCCGGGGCGTCGAGGCTTTCGCTGATCACGATGGCGGCGACCGTGAGACCGCGTGCGCGGAGGACCTCCAGCGCGGTCAGCAGGTGGCTGGCTGTGCCCAGGTAGCTCCCGGCGACCAACAGGACGGGCAGGCCGAGCGCTGTCATCAGCTCAAGATTGGTGGCGTCGTCGGTCATGGGCGACATGACGCCGCCGGCGCCTTCGACCAGGGCGAGATCGGTGTCGCGGGTGTCTAGCCAGGTGCGGCAGTCGGCGACGAGGTCGGCCATGGCCAGGGTCTCGCCTTCCAGCCGGGCGGCGAGGTTCGGAGCCAGCGGCGCGCGATAGCGTCTCGGCGAGATCTCGGACCAGGCGTCGGGGCGGCCCAGGGTGGCGGCGAGGCGGGCGGGGTCGCTGGTCTCGGGCGCGGCGGGATCGAAGCCGCTGACCACGGGCTTGAAGGCGTCGACGCTTAAGGACCGGGCGCGGGCGGCGCGGAGCAGGGCGCAGGCGATGTGGGTCTTGCCCAGGTCGGTGCCAGTTCCGGCGACGAAGAGGGCTTTCATCGCAGCGCCGCCACGGCTTCGGCCAGGCGCAGGACGTCGGCGTCGTCATGCTCGGCGCTGAAGGCCACGCGCAGGCGGGCCGTGCCTTCGGGCACCGTCGGTGGGCGGATGGCGACGACCAGGAAGCCCTGGGCCTCCAGCGCGGCGGAGGCGGCCAGGGCGGCGTCGGCCTCGCCCATGATCACCGGCACGATCGGGCTCTGGGCGTCGGGCAAGCCCAGATGACGGGTGAACAGGCGGGCCTTGGCGAGAGGCTGTTCGGTCAAACCCGGCTCGGTCTGGATGACGTCCAGCGCCGCCAGGGCCGCGGCGGCCGAGGCGGGCGGCAGGCCGGTGGCGTAGACCAGGGTGCGGGCGCGGGTCTTCAAGAGGTCGATCACCGCCTGCGAGCCGCAGACATAGCCGCCGTACGAGCCCAGGGCCTTGGACAGGGTGCCCATCTGCAACGGGATGTCGGCGTCCGGGAACAGGGCGGCCGAGCCGCGGCCTTCCGCCAGCACTCCAACCCCGTGGGCGTCGTCGCTCAGCAGCCAGGCGTCGTGCTCGGCGCAGAGCGTGGACAGACGATCGAGCGGCGCGATATCGCCGTCCATCGAGAACACGCCGTCGGTGGCGACCAGGGCGCGGCGGGCGAGGGGGCGCTCGGCTTTCAGCAGGCGTTCGAGATCGGCCACGTCGTTATGGGCGAACTTGACGATCTTGGCGCCCGACAGCTGCGCGCCGCTCCAGATGCAGGCGTGAGCCAGGGCGTCGACGAAGATCGCGTCGCCGGGGCCGATCAGGGTCGGGATCGTGCCGGTGTTGGCCAGATAGCCCGAGCCGAACACGCAGGCGGCTTCGGTCCCCTTCAGGCGGGCGAGGCGCTTTTCCAGGTCCGACAGCAACGGATGGTCGCCGGTGACCAGGCGCGAAGCCGCCGCGCCGGCGCCGTAGTTCAGCGCCGCTTCGGCCGCCGCAGCACGGACCAGATGGTGATGCGACAGGCCCAGATAGTCGTTGCACGAGAACGAGATCAGCCGCTTGCCGTCGCGCTCGACCACGGCGCCGTCGTGGCGGCGGGTGGGCTTGAGGCGGCGGCGCAGGCTCTTGGCCTCCAGGGCGGCCAGCTTCTCGCCGGCGAAGGCGTCGAGGCTCTGCATGTCGTTTCCCTTTGCGGCAACTGGGCCGTGGGCATAGGCAAGGCGCCCCGAGTCCGCAAACGGAAACCGTCATGTCCGATCCAGCTTGGCTGACCCAAGGCGCGCCGCATGTCTGGCGTCCGTACTGCCAGATGAAGACCGCGCGGCCGCCGCTGCCGGTGGTGGCGACGAAGGGTTCGCGGCTGGTGCTGGCCGACGGGCGCGAACTGGTCGATGGCCTGGCCTCGTGGTGGACGGCCTGTCACGGCTACAACCATCCGCACATCGCCGACGCCTTGCGGGCGCAGATCGAGACCATGCCGCACGTGATGTTCGGCGGCCTCGCGCACGAGCCGGCCTATCGCCTGGCGGCGCGACTGGCCAAGCTGCTGCCCGGCGAGCTGGACCACGTGTTCTTCGCCGAGAGCGGCTCGGTCTCGGTCGAGATCGCCATGAAGATGGCGTTGCAGTTCCAGATCAATCGCGGGGTCGCGGGGCGGACCAAGTTCCTGGCGTTCCGGGGCGGCTATCACGGCGACACCCTGGCGACGATGACGATCTGCGATCCGGAGGAGGGCATGCACAGCCTGTTCGCCGGCGTCATGCCCGAGCAGGTGATCGCCGACCTGCCGCGCGATGGGGCCAGCGAGGCGGCGCTGGATACGCTGCTGGCCCAGCGCGGCCACGAGATCGCGGCAATCCTGATCGAGCCCTTGGTTCAGGGCGCCGGCGGCATGCTGCTGCATCCGCCGGAGGTGCTGCGCACCCTGCGACGCCTGGCCGACAAGCACGGCGTGCTGCTGGTGTTCGACGAGATCTTCACGGGCTTTGGCCGCACCGGGACCTTGTTCGCCATGCAGGCGGCGGGGATCGAGCCCGACATCGTCACCCTGTCCAAGGCCCTCACGGGCGGCACCCTGCCGCTGTCGGCGGCGGTGGCCTCGCGCAAGGTGTTCGAGGCGTTCTGGTCCGACGATCCGGGCGCGGCGCTGATGCACGGCCCGACCTATATGGCCAATCCGCTGGCCTGCGCGGCGGCCAACGCCTCGCTAGACCTGTTCGAGGACGGAAGCTGGGCGGCGGACGTGGCGCGGGTCTCGGCGGCGCTGGCCGAAGGGCTGGAACCGTGCCGAGCGGGGAAGGGTGTCGTCGATGTCCGGACCCTCGGCGCGATCGGCGTCGTCGAGTTCGATGCGCCCGTGCCGGTGGGCGATTTCTGCGCCCGCTGCGCCGAACTGGGCGCCTGGATCCGGCCGATGGGCAAGGTGGTCTATCTGACGCCGGCCTTCACGACGCCGGACGCGGACCTAGCCTTGCTGACCGCCGCCGTGCGCAAGGTGGTCGGGGTTCATTGACCCGGCGGGCTTGGTCTGGTCCAAGCCCTGCCATGTCCTCCAAGTCGTCCCCCCTGACCGGTCTGGAATACCTCGCCATCCTGGGAATCATCCTGACCTGGGGGATCAACAACGCCGCCGCCAAGGTGGCGACGCACTACCTGCCGCCGATGCTGATGGGCGGGTTGCGGTTCGGCGCGGCGCTGGTGTTCCTGTTCCCGTTCATCCGGCCGCCGTTCCCCGAGCCCAGGCGGCTGCTGGCCATCGTGCTGCTCACCGGGCCGATCCATTTCGGCGTGATCTATGTCGCCTTCAGCATGGCCGGCGCGCTGGGCCCGCTGGTGGTGGCCAGCCAGCTGTGGATCCCGTTCACGGCCATCTTCGCCTGGCGGATGCTGGGCGAGACCATGCGCGCGCCGGCCGTGGTCGGCCTGGCGATCGCCTTCGTCGGCGTGGCCTGGATGAGCCTGGACCCGCACGCCGCCGGCGATCTGCCGGCCATCGTGCTGATCGTCTTCGCCAGCGCCTGCTGGGCCGTGGCCACGGTGCTGGTGCGCAAGACGCCGGGCATCAAGCCGTTGAAGCTGCAAGGCATGACGGCGCTGGTCGCGGCGCCCGTGCTGCTGACCCTGTCGGCCCTGTTCGAGACCAACCAGGTCCAGCGGATGCAGACCGCCCCGCCGATCGCCTGGCTGTGTGTGCTGTTCGCCGGCGTGGTCTCGACCATCGGGGCCAGCGCGCTGCTGTTCTGGCTGGTCCAGCGCCGCGAGGCGGGCCGGGTGACGCCGTACTTCCTGCTGACGCCGCTGGTGTCGTGCTCGATCGGCATCCTGCTCTTGGGCGACAAGCTGACGCTGCAACTGTTGATCGGCGGCGGCGCGACCATGGTCGGTGTGGCCCTGGTGGCCTTGACCGAGAAGCGCGCCAAGGCCGCCGAGGCCCTGGCCGAGACGGCCTAGTCCTTCTTGGCCGGCGGGCACTGCTGCGCCGGTTCCAGCTTCAGCAGAGCCGGCGCCGCCGCGATCTCGCTTTGGCCGCCGTCGTCGGCATAGACGCCTGTCAGCACCTTGCCGGTCACGCCTAGTGGCTGGCCGGCCCGGGTTCGGATCAGGAAGAGGCCGTTGAGGTCGTCCAGATGTTCGACACTGACAAAGCCCGCGCCGACCGTCGCATAGCCCTTGATCGCCGCGCCCGAGCCCTCGACGACCCAGCCAGGCGGCTTGTTGCAAACGGAGACGACTTCGGCCCCGGTCAGTTGCAGCTCAAAGGACTGGAGGTTCTGGTTGCCGTTCGCCGGACGCCAGGCCAGCGAGACGAGTTGCGTCGAGGACGCGGCGGCGGCCGGCTTTTCCGGAGGCTTGGCGTCTTTCGACGTCTTGTCGTGGCAGGCGGCCGTCGTGGCCAGCAGAAGGGCGATGAGCGACAGCCGCCAGGTACGCATGGGATCTCCCGCCACGAACGAACTCGTGGCGGGAGCCTAGAGCGCTACTTGATCACGCCGCAAGCAGCGCGCGCGCCGGCGCCGCCAATCGGCTGGCTCTTGTGATCGTCGGGGCTGGCGTGGACGACGATCGACGAGCCGTCGGCATCCAGCAGGGCCGGGCGGCCGCCGGCGCCCTTCAGCGACACCAGGGTCGAATAGGCCTCGGCCGTGGCCGCGCCGTCGGCGTTGGCGAAGACGTTGGGCAGGTCGCCGCTGTCGTTGGCGTCCGGGTTCAGCAGGCCGTGGACCGTGGTCGCGGCGGTGTGGACGTGGGCGCCGGCCGACTTGAAGTCCGGCGCGCCGCAGTCGCCTTTCTCGTGGAAGTGCACGGCATGCCAGCCGGGCGTCAGGCCCTTCAGTTCGAACTTCAGAAGCACGCCGTGCGGCGCTTCGGTGACCGTCACCACGCCGGCGTCCTTGCCGTCGCCGGTCTTGACCACGGCGGTCGCGGAGGTCTGGGCCAGAGCGGGCGAGGCGGCCAGGAGAGCGGCGAGGACGAGCGTGGTCGCGGCGGGGAGGCGGATCATGCGTTTTTCCTTCGGATTCAAGCGAACAGGGGATCGGGAAGCGCCCGGAAAGGTGGCGCCTTCCTCGTGCCAATGCTAACTGTTTTCGACGGTTCCGTGTCCGATTCTGACGGCGAAAAATCCCCTTGAGCGACGATCAAAACACTCTCCCCCCTGACGCTTCGGGCGGGGACGTAGCGCCCATCAACATCGAGGACGAACTGCGTCGTTCGTATCTCGATTATGCGATGAGCGTGATCGTCAGCCGCGCTCTGCCAGATGCGCGCGATGGTCTGAAGCCGGTGCACCGGCGCGTGCTGTTCTCGATGCACGAGCAGGGCCAGACGCCGGAGCGTCCGTACGTCAAGTCGGCCCGCGTGGTCGGTGACGTCATGGGTAAGTATCACCCGCACGGCGACGCTTCGATCTACTTCACCCTGGTCCGCATGACCCAGTCGTTCTCGATGGGCCTGGTGCTCATCGACGGCCAAGGGAACTTCGGTTCGGTCGACGGCGATATGCCGGCCGCCATGCGTTACACGGAATGCCGCATGGCCCCGCCGGCCATGTCGCTGCTCGCCGACCTGGACAAGGACACGGTCGACTTCGCCGACAACTACGACGGCAAGGAGCAGGAACCGACCGTCCTGCCGGCCCGGATCCCGAACCTGCTGGTCAACGGCGCGGGCGGCATCGCCGTCGGCATGGCCACCAACATCCCGCCGCACAATCTGGGCGAAATCATCGACGCCTGCCTGCTGCTGATCGACGAGCCGGACGCCACCACCGACCAGTTGCTGGACCTGGTGCCTGGTCCCGACTTCCCGACGGGCGGCGAGATCATCGGCCGCGCGGGCCCGCGCCAGGCGCTGCTGACGGGCCGGGGCTCGGTCATCATGCGCGGCGTGGCCAGCGTCGACGAGATCCGCGCCGGCCGCGAAGCTATCATCGTCACCGAGATCCCGTATCAGGTGAACAAGGCCAACCTGGTCGAGCACATCGCCGAGCTGGTCCGCGAAAAGCGCCTCGAAGGCATCGCCGACATCCGCGACGAGTCGAACCGCGACGGCATGCGCATCGTCATCGAGCTGAAGCGCGACGCTTCGGGCGAGGTGATCCTGAACCAGCTGTACCGCTTCACGGCGCTGCAGAGCTCGTTCGGCGTCAACATGCTGGCCCTGAATCGCGGCCGTCCCGAGCAGATGGGCCTGCACAAGCTGCTGCAGCTGTTCGTCACCTTCCGCGAGGAAGTGGTCGTGCGCCGGACCAAGTTCGAACTGGGCAAGGCCCGCGATCGTGGCCACGTGCTGGTCGGCCTGACCATCGCCGTCGCCAATATCGACGAGTTCATCCACATCATCCGCTCCTCCAAGGACCCGACCGAGGCCCGCGAGCGCCTGGTGGCCAAGTCCTGGCCGGCCGGCGACATGCTGCCGCTGGTCGAGCTGATCGCCGACCCACGCACCCTGCAGGAAGAGGGCGGTCTGATCCGCCTCACCGACGAGCAGGCTCGCGCCATCCTGGCCCTGACCTTGTCGCGTCTGACCGGCCTGGGCCGTGACGAGATCGGCAATGAGGCTACCGCCCTGGCCGACGCCATCCGCGGCTATCTGGACCTGCTGTCGGACCGCGCCAACATCATGGCGGTGGTCCGCGAGGAACTGGTCGAGGTCCGCGAGCGCTTCGCCATCCCGCGCCGCAGCCAACTGGTCGACGGCGACGCCGACATGGAAGACGAGGACCTGATCGTCCGCGAGGACATGGTCATCACCGTCACCATGAGCGGCTACGTCAAGCGCACGCCGCTGGCCAACTACCGCACCCAGCACCGGGGCGGCAAAGGCAAGTCGGGCATGGCGACCAAGACCGAGGACGCGGTCACCCGCGTGTTCTCGGCCTCGACCCACGCGCCGCTGCTGTTCTTCACCTCGGGCGGCAAGGTCTACAAGCTGAAGGTCTGGCGCCTGCCGCAAGGCGCCGCCAACTCGCGCGGCAAGGCGTTCGTGAACCTGCTGCCGATCGAGCCGGGCGAGACCATCACCTCGATCCTGACCCTGCCGGAGGACGAAGCCACCTGGGGCGGCCTGGACGTGATGTTCGCCACCCGCTCGGGCAGCGTGCGCCGCAACAAGCTCAGCGACTTCGTGGACGTCCGCCGCAACGGCAAGATCGCCATGAAGCTGGATGAAGGCGACGGCATCGTCGGCGTCTCGGTCTGCAACGCCGACCAGGACGTGCTGCTGACCACGGCGGCCGGCCGCTGCATCCGCTTCTCGGTCGACGAGGTGCGCGTGTTCGCCAGCCGCGATTCCACGGGCGTGCGCGGCGTGAAGCTGGCCGGCGAGGACACCGTCATCTCGATGGCCGTCCTGCGCAGCGTCGACGCCACCCCGGCCGAACGCGCCGCCTACCTCAAGCACCAGCGCGCCATGCTGCGCGCCGCCGGCGAGGAGGGTGACGACGCCCCCGCCGCGGTGGAAGAGGGCGAAGAGGACGGCGACGAAACCACCCTGACGCCGGAACGCATCGCCGAACTGGGCGCGGCCGAGGAAATCCTGCTGACGGTGTCGTCGGAAGGCTTCGGCAAGCGCACCAGCGCCTATGACTTCCGTCGCACGGGCCGCGGCGGCCAGGGCCTGGCCGCCCAGGATCTCAGCAAGCGCGGCGGTCGTCTGGTGGGTTCGTTCCCGATCGACGAAAGCGACCAGATCCTGCTGGTCACCGACCAAGGTCAACTCATCCGGGTGCCGGTCTCGCAAATTCGTGTTGCAGCGCGGAATACTCAGGGCGTAACCATCTTCCGCACCGCGCAGGACGAGCACGTCGTCAGCGTCGAGCGTCTCGCCGATTCCGGCGGCGACGATAACCAGGGCGAGGACAGCGGGGCGGAAGAGACCCCGTAATCCTCAAGTCTGCAGAGCAGGGGGTTGCATGCGGGTTGGGCTTTATCCCGGGACCTTTGATCCGGTCACCAACGGTCACCTCGACATCATCGGTCGAGCGGTGAAGCTGGTCGACAAGCTGGTGATCGGGGTGGCGGTGAACATCGGCAAGGGGCCGCTGTTCTCGCTGGAGGAACGGGTCGCCATCCTGGAGAAGGAAACGGCGCACCTGACCAAGATCGCCACGATCGAGGTCCGGCCGTTCGAGAGCCTGCTGATGCACTTCGCGCGCGAGGTGGAGGCCCAGATGATCGTGCGCGGCCTGCGGGCCGTGGCCGACTTCGAATACGAATTCCAGATGACGGCGATGAACCAGCAGCTGGACCGCGAGATCGAGACCGTCTTCCTGATGGCCGATCCGCGCCACCAGGCGATCGCCTCGCGTCTGGTGAAGGAGATCGCGGCCCTGGGCGGCGATATCGGCAAGTTCGTGCCCGCCGGCGTGGCCGAGCAGCTGCTGGCCAAGGTCGGCAAGGCCTGATCGGCGAATTCGCGAGGCGGTGTCGGAACGCCGTCTCGCCACGCGTCCTTGGGCTATTGCAGCCTGGAGAGCGCTCATGACCCCGATCATCACGGCCTTCAAGCAATCACCTGATCGCGGCCGGGGCCTGGCGCGCGACATGGCCGTCCGTTGGGCGCTGGAGGAGGTCGGCCAGCCCTACGACGTGCGCCTGGTCACCTTCCCCGAGATGAAGGCGCCCACCCACATGGCGGTGCAGCCGTTCGGCCAGATCCCGACCTATGAGGACGGCGAGCTCGTGCTGTTCGAGTCTGGCGCGATCGTCCACCACATCGCTGAGCGCCATGCGGGCCTGCTGCCCAGCGACGCCAATGCGCGGGCCAGAGCCCTGACCTGGATGTTCGCCGCCGTCAGCACCGTGCAGCCGCCGATCGTCGAGTTCGGCATGGCCACGATCCTGGAGCGCGACAAGCCGTGGTTCGAGGCGCGCCAGCCGATGCTGGAGCAGGCCGTCCGCACACGTCTGGGCCAATTGGCCGCCCGTCTGGGCGACGCCGACTGGCTGGACGGCGACTTCAGCGCCGGTGACCTGATGATGGTGGTGGTGCTGCGCCGGCTGGGATCGTCTGGGATCCTCAACGACTATCCGACCCTCGCGGCCTATGTCGCCCGCGCCGAGGCGCGGCCGGCGTTCCAGCGCGCCTTCGACGACCAGTTGGAGGTCTTCAAGGCCGCGACGGAAGCGTAGCCGTCGCCCCGTTCCGGCCGGAATCGTGCGGTTGAACGGTCGCCGCACTTGTCGGGGCGGCCGTGGCGTTCTACGCCGACCCCGACTGTTCTGTTCGGGGATTTCGATGAAGCTCGCCATGACCGCCGCCGCCCTGGCGCTCGTCGCTACGACGGCAACGGCCCAAACTACCGCTCCAGCTGGCGCGGATTGGCGCACGCCCGACCCCAATAACGTCATCGTCGTCGAGACCAACAAGGGCCGGATCATCGCCGAGCTCGACCCGGTCGCCGCGCCCAACCACGTCGAGCGCGTGCGCGGCCTGGTGAAGAGCGGCTTCTATGACGGCCTGACCTTCTTCCGTGTGATCAGCGACTTCATGGCCCAGACGGGCGATCCGCAGAACACCGGGGCCGGCGGCTCGGACCAGCCGAACCTGACGGCCGAGTTCACCTTCCGCCGGGGTATGGACCTGCCGCTGGGCGCGGGCTTCAAGGCCGGTAGCACCGAACTGGGCTGGATCGGCGCGCTGCCGGTGTCGAGCCAGAACTCGGCCCTGGCCGTGATGACCGCTGACCGCAAGGTGGCCAGCTGGGGCAATTTCTGTCCGGGCGTGCTGGGCATGGCCCGCGCCGGCGATCCGGACAGCGCCAACAGTCAGTTCTTCTTCATGCGCCAGGCCAACAGCTCGCTGGACAAGACCTACACCGCCTTCGGCCGCGTGCTGTCGGGCCTGGACGTCGTGCGCAACATCAAGACCGGCGAGCCGGTGCCGGACCCGCAGGACAAGATGATCAGCGTCAAGATGCTGGCCGACCTGCCGGCCGACAAGCGTCCCAAGGTCCAGGTGATGGACACGCGCGGCGCGGCCTTCAAGGCGCTGGTGACCAAGCGTCAGGGCGAGATGGGTCCCAGCTTCACCAATTGCGACGTCGACGTGCCCGTGCAAGTTAAGTGACATGACCTTCTCGCGCGCGCTCCTGGCCGGGCTCTGCCTGGCGACGATCACCGGTCCGGCCCTGGCGGCGACGCCGTCGGCCCCGACCAAGCCCACCGAGGCTGACTGGCGTACGCCGGCGCCCGAGACGGTGATGGTGATCGACACCAACAAGGGGCGCGTGCTGGTCGAACTGGTCCCGGACGTCGCGCCCAACCACGTGGCGCGGCTGCAGGACCTGACGCGCGCGGGCGTCTATGACGGCCGGACCTTCTTCCGGGTCATCGACAAGTTCATGGCGCAGACGGGCGACCCGACCAATACGGGGGAGGGCGGTACGGACAAGCCCAACCTCAAGGCCGAGTTCACCTTCCGCCGCGGCGCCGACACCGGCTTTGTGCCGATGGCCTCGCCGGCCGGCCTCGACGTCGGCTACATCAAGTCGCTGCCGGTCGTCAGCCAGGGCTGGACCTGGAGCGACATGACCGCCGACAAGAAAGTCTCGGCCTGGGGCACCTATTGCCCGGGCGTGATCGGCATGGCGCGCGACGAGGACAACAACTCGGCCAACAGCCAGTTCTTCCTGATGCGCCAGCCCTATCCGTCGCTGGACAAGCGTTACACCGCCTTTGGCCGCGTGATCAGCGGCCTGGCCGCGGTGCGCGCCATCAAGACCGGCGAGCCGGTGCCCGCGCCGCAGGACCAGATGCAGAAGGTTCGTCTGCTGTCGGACATTCCCCCGGCCGAGCGCCCCAAGGTGCGGGTGATCGACCCGAAAGGCCCGTGGTTCGCGGCAGAGACCAAGCGTCTGCGGACGCTGAAGGGCGCCGACTTCTCGGTGTGCGATATCGATCTTCCGGTCGAGGTTCGCTGAGGCCTTACCGGTTTCTGGGCTCAACTTGGTTCACAGGCGGGCGTGAACCGCGCTAGAAGCGCGTTCACAACACTTGTCATCCAAGGGAAGACCATGTCGGCCGATCTCGAAAACACCCTGATCCTGACCCTCGAGAGCGGTCCGGTCACGATCAAGCTTCGTCCCGACCTGGCCCCCGGCCACGTGGCGCGGATCAAGGAACTGGTGCGCGAAGGCTTCTACGACGGCGTCGTTTTCCACCGCGTGATCCCAGGCTTCATGGCCCAGGGCGGCGATCCGTCGGGCACCGGCCGCGGCGGTTCGGACAAGCCGGACCTGAAGGCCGAGTTCAACGACGAGCCGCACGTGCGCGGCGTGGTCTCGATGGCCCGCACCCCGAACCCGGACTCGGCCAACAGCCAGTTCTTCATCGTGTTCGACGACGCCACCTTCCTGGACAAGCAATACACCGTCTGGGGCCAGGTGACCGAAGGCATGGAAAACGTCGACGCCCTGCCGAAGGGCGAGCCGCCGAAGGCTCCGGGCAAGATCGTCAGCGCCAAGATCGCCGCCGACGCCTAAGCGTTCAGCGCCATCGTTCTGGAACGGCCTCGGACCTCGTCCGGGGCCGTTTCTATTTGGCAGTCCGGCGCAGCGTCGTCACGATCGGCCGGTGGTCCGAGCCCAGGGCCGGGCCGCGCTCGACGGTCACCGCGTACCACTCGCTGCCGGCATAGACGTGGTCGATCGGCAGGAACGGGGCGGGGGCGACCATCACCCGCGAGAACTTGCTGGCCGGCCACGAGGGGATGGCGCGGGTCCAGCGGCGCAGGCCGATGGCCTTGTCCTGGCGCTTCAGGGTGAACGACCAGGGCGTGGAGTTGAAGTCGCCGGTGACGATGGCGCTTTTGCGATCGAAGCCCGAGACCAGTTTGACCAGCTTGCGGCTCTGGCCCTGCTGGATGCCGGCCGGCACGGGCCAGGTGTAGTGGACGCCCACGACCGTGAAGGGACCCTTGGCGTCGGCCAGGGTCGCCCAGGCGCCGGACAGGTACGGCCGTTCCAGCGACATGCCGCCGCGCGCGATCATCTTCTTGCGCGAGAAGATCCAGGTCTCGCACTTGGAGACCTTGTCGCACGAGGCGAACGGATAGGCGGTCTTCAGTGCTTCAATGGCGGGCAAGGAGTTGCCGGCGCCTTCTTCGACGATCACCACGTCGGCGTCCTGAGCCATGACCCAGGCCAGGCTCTTCTCGGGTGTCTTGTTGTCGTGCCAGATGTTGAACTGCACGATCTTCAGGTCGCTGGCCGCCGGGGTGGCCGGCTTGAAGCGCCAGGCGGACCACAGCTCGGGCAGCATCAGCACCGAGCACGCCAGCACCGTGGCCGCGCCCAGCCCGACCATCACCCAGCGCTCGCCGCCACGCGCGAAGGCGCCGCCCAGCACGACCGCGCCGACGCCCATCAGGAGCCACAGCGGCGCGGCATGGGTGAAGGCGTCCAGCTTGTCGCTGAAGGCGCCGCCCAGGCACACGCCCGCAAAGCCGAGGCCGACCAAGCCCAGCATCAGGGCCGTGCCGCGAACGAGAAGGCTCAGGAGCTGGACGATCAGGCGCATAGGTCGCCCATACCACGGGTCCGTGAAGGATGCCTTGCCGACGCCGGGCCTATTCGCCCGGATGATAGAAGAAGCTGAGGTTACGGATCCTTTCGGCGCCGACCTGCAGACCGCCGGTGAACACCCGCTTGGGCGGCCCGCCATTGGGCCCGGTGGCTCGAGCGCTCTTGTAGGCGGCCAGGTCCGGCGTCAGCTCCAGCAGCACCTCGCCCAGGCGGGCGTCCTTGGCGCGGAACAGCAAGCTCCTGCCGTCGACGCGGTAGCTGTCTGGCATCACCCGGATGCTGACCGTGTGATAGGTCTGGCCCAGCTCGTTCTCGCCGGTCGGGCTGGTGACGTCGTCGAAGGCCAGGAAGATCGGGCCGTAGTTCTCAGGACGCTTGCCCTCTTCCCAGGCGGCGAAGTCCGAGGGCTGGCCGATGTCCAGCGAGGTCAGCTTCCAGTTGCCCGACTGCACCGCTGTTTCGGTGAAGTAGAAGCCGGTCAGCTCGACGGCCGGGTCGTGCTGGAAATTGGCGGCCGAGGCGTCGGTGGTCGTCGGCGTGGCGACGGTCCGGGTTTCGGCCGGCGGGGAGGGCGCAGCATCCTTCTTGGCCTCGCAGGCGACCAGCAGCAGAAGCGGCGCAAGCATGGGAACCAGCAGGCGTTTCATGGTGGTCTTCCCCCGAAGAATGGCGTTACGCGAAACCATGCCGCCGTCTCGCCGGGGTTGTCTATCCGGCTCGCGCGACGCCGTATGTCTTGACCTTCGGGGTCCATCGTGCGCTTGAAGCCCGCCCATGCGCCTTTCCGACTTCGATTTCGACCTTCCCGAGGACCGTATCGCCCTGCGCCCGGCCGAGCCGCGCGACGCCGCGCGCTTCCTGGTCGTCCGACCGGGCCAAGCGCTCGCCGACCATGTGGTGCGCGAGCTGCCCGACTTCCTGCGCCCCGGCGACGCCCTGGTGTTCAACGACACCCGCGTGATCCCCGCCCGCCTGGCGGGCTTGCGTGAAGGCCGCACGACCGGAGGGGCCGACGGCACGCCAGTGGCAGTCGAGGCGACCTTGCACCGTCGCGTCTCGCCCAGCCGCTGGAGCGCCTTCATGCGCCCGGGCAAGCGGCTGAAGGTCGGCGACCGCGTCGCCTTCGGCTCCCGCGACGACCGCGCCTGCGAGGGCGACCGCCTGGACGCCACCATCGCCGAGAAGCACGAGGGCGGCGAGGTCGTGCTGGCCTTCGACGTCTCCGGCCCCGATCTCGACATCGGTATCGCCAAGCACGGCGACATGCCGCTGCCGCCCTATATCGCCGCCAAGCGGGGCGAGGACGAGCGCGACCGCGCCGACTACCAGACCGTCTATGCCCGCGAGGACGGCTCGGTGGCCGCCCCGACCGCCGGCCTGCACTTCACACCCGATCTGCTGGAGCGTCTGAAGGCCAAGGGCGTCTCGCTGCACTTCGTGACCCTGCACGTGGGGGCGGGCACCTTCCTGCCGGTCAAGACCGACGACCTCTCCGAACACAAGATGCACGCCGAGTTCGGCGAGGTGACCGCCGACATCGCCGACGCCTTGAATGCCGTCCACGCCGCCGGCGGCCGCATCGTCTGCGTCGGCACCACGTCCTTGCGCCTGCTGGAGAGCGCCACGGGCGAGGACGGGATCGTGCGGCCGTTCGCCGACGAGACCGCCATCTTCATCACCCCCGGCTATCGCTTCCGCGCCGCCGACGTGCTGATGACCAACTTCCACCTGCCCAAGTCGACCCTGTTCATGCTGGTCAGCGCCTTCGCCGGCCAGGCGACCATGCGCGCGGCCTATGAGCACGCCATATCGACGGGCTATCGCTTCTATTCCTACGGCGACGGCAGCCTGCTGTTCAAAGACGAGGCTTAGCTATGGCGTTCCCCTTCGAGATCAACGCCACCGACGGCAAGGCCCGCACCGGCGTCCTGAAGACCCCGCGCGGCGACATCCGCACGCCGGCCTTCATGCCCGTCGGCACGGCCGCGACCGTCAAGGCCATGACCGTCGACCAGGTCAAGGACACCGGCGCCGACATCATCCTGGGCAACACCTATCACCTGATGCTGCGGCCCTCGGCCGAGCGGGTGGCGCGCCTGGGCGGCCTGCACAAGTTCATGCGCTGGGACAAGCCGATCCTGACCGACAGCGGCGGCTTCCAGGTCATGAGCCTGTCGGGCATCAGCAAGCTGACCGAGGAGGCCGTGACCTTCTCCAGCCACGTCGACGGCTCCAAGCACGTGCTGACGCCTGAGCGCTCGATCGAGATCCAGGCCGACCTGCTGGGCAGCGACATCGTCATGCAGTTGGACGAGTGCGTCGCCTGGCCGGCCGAGGAGGCGAGGGCGCGCAAGGGCATGGAGCTCTCCGCCCGCTGGGCCCAGCGGTCCAAGGACGCCTTCGGGACCCGCGACAGCCAGGTATTGTTCGGCATCCAGCAGGGCTCGACCTTCGAGAACCTGCGCCGAGAGTCCTCCGACCGCCTGCGCGAGATCGGCTTCGACGGCTACGCCATCGGCGGCCTGGCCGTCGGCGAGGGGCATGAAGCGATGTGCGAGGTGCTGGACTACGCCCCGGGCCTGCTGCCCGAGGATCGTCCACGCTACCTGATGGGCGTCGGCAAGCCGATCGACCTGGTCGAGGCCGTGGCCCGCGGCGTCGACATGTTCGACTGCGTCCTGCCCACCCGCTCGGGCCGCCACGGCCAGGCCTGGACCTGGGACGGGGCGATCAACCTGAAGAACGCCAAGTTCGCCGAGGATGAAAGCCCGCTGGATCCGGACAGCGACTGCCCCGCCAGCCGCGACTATTCGAAGGCCTATCTGCGCCACCTGTTCAAGGCCGAGGAGATCCTGGGCCAAGTGCTGCTGTCCTGGCACAACATCGCCTTCTTCCAGGCCCTGACAGCGGCCATGCGCGCGGCGATCGAAGAGGGGCGTTTCGAGCAGTTCCGACGCGACTTCCGCGCCCGGCACCTGGCCGGCCAAGACTAGTCGCGAGGCCCTTGAGGCACCGTCGGCGCCTCTTCCTTGAAGATCGGGAAGCGGGGCTTGAGAGGGCCGTAGCGGTCACGCGGCGGCGGCATGCCGGGATCGACCACCACCGGCGCGGTCGGCGGCTTGTGCTGCGGCGTGGCCGGCGGATTGCAGCCGCGCGCCTCGCCCAGGCCCTTCAGATAGGCGCGGCGGACATTTCCCGAGGTGATGGCGCTCTGCACCAGGCGATCGTGGCGCTCGGCCCCGGTCAGCTTCCGCACCCAGCCGCGCATCGGGATCATGTCCTGGGCCGTGCTGGCGATCGCGCCCAGGGCCGCCTGGCCGGCCGCCTTGCGGCCCCGATCCATCAGGTCCTCGCCCTCGACCGGCGGGTTGCGGTCGATGTCTTCGCCCAGAGCGCTGTCTAGCGGCCCGACCAGTGCGATCAAGGTCCGGCAGTCGGCCTGGGGCGGGCGCTGATAGGGATCGTCCATCGCTTCGAGCAGCACGCGCGGGATCTTGGTGCGGACGATGTTCACATCACGCAGCGGCGCGCTCATGGCGCCGGAGATGCCGTCGCGATTGGCCTCGTTGGTCGATCTGATTCGTCCGTCGTCGGTGGGTTCGACGGGCGTTTCCTGCTGTTGGGGAGGGGCGCCCAGTAGCGGCGGAGCCTCTTGCCGCTGGCGCGCCTGGGCCGTTCCGACCGCGGCCACGCCGCAAAAGACCGCCAAAAGCAAGGTTCCACGCATGACTCACCCTAACCCGCCCACAGCTTTGCCGTCATCCATCGGAAAAACGGCGAAACCATGCTTGCGACGCACGAGCCCCCCGCCTATGGTCCGCGCCGCTTCCAACCGGCGCCCGCCGGACGTTAGCGGGCCGGTAGCTCAGTGGTAGAGCATTCGACTTTTAATCGAATGGTCGTGGGTTCGAACCCCACCCGGCCTACCAATACAAGCTTCTGATCATCCAGAGCTTCTTCGGTTCGAAACGCGCCGTCCTCCGACAATCGTCAGACACTTGCGATCTCGGACCGTTAGACTTCATGCGCGCATTCCAGCAGCTTGTGCGCCAGTTTTTCTCCCACCCCCACCTGCCTTTTCTCGTTTGCCCCATTGTCGGGGTAGAGATTTAAGCGGCTCAGTTTCAACGACGCGGCTGGGACCCCGATGGGGCTCCGCGCGTTCAGCCTTTGCCTAGAGCCATGTGGCGAGCCCGGACCCTGGACGACGATCAGACGATGACCGCCGAGACCGCCGCTCGACGGCCGACCGCGCCACGCGCCAGGCGGCCGTTTTTCCGGCGGCGATCGGCCATTCCGGGCTTTGGCCTGACGATGGGCGTGACGCTGACCGTACTGTCGCTGATCGTCCTGATCCCCTTGAGCGCCGTGGTCCTTAAGGCCGCGCAGCAATCGCCGGCCGAATTCTGGGCCGTGGCGACGTCGCAGCGGTCGCTGGCGGCCTATCGCCTGAGCTTTGGCGCGGCCTTCGTGGCGGCGGTGGTCAACGGTGTGTTCGGCGTGCTGACGGCCTGGGCGCTGGTCCGCTACGAGTTTCCCGGCAAGACCCTGATCAACGCCCTGGTCGACCTGCCGTTCGCCCTGCCGACCGCCGTGGCCGGCATCGCCTTGGCGACGCTCTACGCGCCCAATGGCTGGGTCGGGCAGTTCCTGACGCCGCTGGGCATCAAGGCCGCCTACAACCCGGTCGGCATCACCATCGCCCTGATCTTCATCGGCTTGCCGTTCGTGGTCCGCACCATCGAGCCGGTGCTGCGCGACGCGGCGCAGGACGTCGAGGAGGCCGCCGCCAGCCTGGGCGCCAACCGGATCGACACCATCCTGCGCATCGTCCTGCCGGCTCTGGCCCCGGCTTGGCTGACCGGCTTCGCCATGGCCTTCGCGCGGGGCGTGGGCGAGTACGGCTCGGTGATCTTCATCGCCGGGAACATGCCCTACAAGTCCGAGATCGCGCCGCTGCTGATCATTATCCAGCTGGAGCAGTTCGAGTACTCGCGGGCGGCCACGATCGCCGTGGTGATGCTGACGGTGTCGTTCACGATGCTGCTGGTCATCAACGCCATCCAGGCCTGGGCGCGGAGGTTCGACTGATGGCCGCTACCTCTCACCGTCGCGCCACCGACGATCCCTTGTGGGCCAAGGTCCTGGTGATCGGGACGGTCATGGCCTTCCTGGCGCTCGTTTTGATCCTGCCGCTGGCCGCCGTCTTCGCCGAGGCGCTGCGCAAGGGCCTCGACGCCGCGCTGCTGGCGATCAACAACGCCGACGCCCTGGCGGCCGTGAAGCTGACCCTGATCACCGCCGCCATCGCGGTGCCGTTCAACGCCGCCTTCGGCCTGTGCGCCAGCTGGGCGATCGCCAAGCACGACTTCAAGGGCAAGGCGCTGCTGATCACCCTGATCGACCTGCCGTTCTCGGTGTCACCGGTGGTGGCGGGCCTGATCTATGTGCTGATTTTCGGCCTGCAGGGGTGGTTTGGCGACTACCTGGTCGATAACGACATCAAGATCATCTTCGCCGTGCCCGGCATCGTGCTGGCGACCGTCTTCGTGACCTTCCCGTTCGTGGCCCGCGAGCTGATCCCGCTGATGCAGGAGCAGGGGACCAGCGAGGAGGAGGCGGCCGTGTCGATGGGCGCCGGCGGTCTGACGACCTTCTGGCGGGTGACCGCGCCCAATGTGCGCTGGGGCCTGATGTACGGCGTGCTGCTGTGCAACGCCCGCGCCATGGGCGAGTTCGGCGCGGTGTCGGTGGTCAGCGGCCACATCCGCGGCCTGACCAACACCATGCCGCTGCACGTCGAGATCCTCTACAACGAGTACGACTTCGTCGGCGCCTTCGCCGTCGCGGCCTTGCTTTGCCTGCTGGCCGTGGTGACCCTGGTGCTGAAGACGGCGCTGGAAGTTGTCCAGCCCAACATGCGCGGGCGCGGCGGACACTGAACGGACTAACGGCCAAATGACCATCTCCATCCGCTCCGTTGACAAGAAGTTCGGTCGCTATCCGGCCCTGAACAAGGTCGATCTCGAGATCGCCGACGGCGAACTGCTGGCGCTGCTGGGGCCTTCGGGCTCGGGCAAGACGACGCTGCTGCGCACGATCGCGGGCCTGGAATTCCCCGACGCCGGCCAGGTGCTGTTCGACGGTGAGGACGTGACCTTCGCCTCGGCCGCCGACCGCCGCGTGGGCTTCGTGTTCCAGCAGTACGCGCTGTTCAAGCACATGACCGTGGCCAAGAACATCGCGTTCGGCCTGGATGTACGGAAGGGCAAGGACAAGCCCGACAAGGCCGAGATCGCCCGCCGCGTCGAGGAGCTGCTGAAGCTGGTCGAGCTGGACGGGCTGGGCAAGCGCTATCCCTCGCAGCTGTCGGGCGGCCAGCGCCAGCGCGTGGCCCTGTCGCGGGCGCTCGCGGTGCAGCCCAGCGTGCTGCTGCTGGACGAGCCGTTCGGGGCCCTGGACGCCACGGTCCGCAAGTCGCTGCGTAAGGAGCTGCGCCGCGTGCACGACGCCACGGGCGTCACCACCATCTTCGTGACCCACGACCAGGAAGAGGCCCTGGAGCTGGCCGACCGCGTGGCGATTCTCAACAAGGGTCAGATCGAGCAGATCGGCACGCCCGATCAGGTCCACGACCAGCCCGAGACGGCCTTCGTCTGCGGCTTCGTCGGCGAGGCCAACTGCTTCGAGGGCCAGGTCGGCGGCGGCCAGTTCAACGCCGGCGTGCTGCGCCTGCCGGCCGGCGGCGTGCGCGAGGGCTTGGCCACGGCCTATGTCCGCCCGCACGACTTCGTGCTGGACGATGGCGGCTTCGAGGTGCGGGTCGAGCGCGCCCACGTGCAGGGCGCCCTGACCACGGTCAACGCCACCGCCGCCGACGGCCGTCCGATTGAGATCAGCGCCTCGCGCGCTGAGGCCGCCCGTTTCCAGGGCACCGTGAAGATCGCGGCTCGTAAGGCGCACGTTTACGCTGCCTAAGCTTCTGGCGCTTACACCGGTACCGGATGAACGGCGTTCAACGTTGGCGCGTGGCGTCGTCGTTTGCGCTAAAATCGTCGTCGACTCGACGGGAGTTCTAAGGTCGCATGGTCATGGTCGAGCCCACCGGCGCTGAACGCCGCGCGCATGCCCGGATGCCGGCGGCGCGCAAAATCTACATCGTCGACGATCCGCGTTCGTGGAAATGCTCGCTGCTGGACGTGGCCGAGAAGGGCGCGCGCCTGTCGATCGCCGGCATCGCCGAGCCGCCGGACAAGTTCGTCTTCGTCGACGCGGGCGGCCGCCGGGTGCACCTGGCGCACGTCGTCTGGCGCTCGGGCGGCGAGATCGGCGTGCAGTTCCTGCAGACCGAGCGCATCGGACCCCGGGCCGGCGGCGCGGCCGGCGCGCTGGACATCGCCCGCCGGTTCGCGGCCAACCTGCCGCCGGAAATCCTTCAGTAGATCACTGCTGCTGTTGTTGCTGCTGCTGATGTAGCTCCTGCTTCAGCGCCGCGTCCGGACGACGGCGGCCGCCGGCGAAGCTGGGGCGGGCCATGCGCAGGAACTCCGGCTCGGCCAGGGCGGCGCGGGCCCGGCGGACGGTGACGCCCACGGCCAGCTGGCTTTCCGCATCGCCCTTGTAGACCCCGCGTGACGGGGTGACGTCGGCATAGTCGCGGCCGACCGCCACGCCGACATGGCGCTCGCAGGTCATCATGTTGTTGGTCGGATCCAGGCCCACCCAGCGCAGGCTGGGCAGGAAGACCTCGACCCAGGCGTGGGTGGCGTCCGGGTCCGAGCGGTCGCCGGCGTCGCGGTCGGTGAACAGGTAGCCGGAGACGTAGCGGGCCGGGATGCCCCACTCGCGGCAGATGGCCAGCATGATGTGGGCGAAGTCCTGGCAGACCCCACGCCCGGCGCTGAGCGCCAGGTCGATCGGGCTGTCGGCGTCAGTGACGCCCGGCTGGTACTCGAACGCGCGGTAGATGGTCTCCGACAGCGTGCGGACGGCCGTCAGCGGGTCCTTGCGCTTCAGCGCGTCCAGGTCGTGCTCGCTGATGAAGGTGCGCAGGGCGTCGGTAGTGCGCACGAAGCCGTGCGGTCGCAGGAAGTCGAAGCACTCGCCGCGCACGAATTCGCTGCGCAGGCGGTCCCATTCGCCCATGTCCAGGTGGTCGGGCCGCTCGCCCATCGGCTCGGTCTCGACGGCCGAGCGGGCGATGATGGTCAGCTTGTCGTGCGGCTGGGGGACGTCGAAGTGGTAGACGGCGTTGCCGAAGCTGTCGGCGTACGAGAACACCTGGGCGGCCGGCTCCAGGTCCAGCTCGAAGCTGACCAGGCGCTGGCGGGCGGTCTTCTGGGGCTGCATCCACAGCTCCATCAGGCTTTCCCGGACGGGCTTCTCGTAGTGGTACTGGGTAACGTGGCGGATCTCTAGAAGCACAGGATCAGACCTTAAGCCGGAAGACGCATTTCGAGCGGATAGGCCACGAAGGTCTCGTAGATCGCTTCGTGGATGCGGGCGCACTCGTTGGCGACCGTGGTCAGCAACGGACCGGCGCCGACGGCTTCCAGCTCGTCGAGGTCGGCGAACTGCAGGCGCGCCTTCAGACGGCCGGCCAGGCGCTCGGGGCCGGCGCGGTCGCTGGCGGCGACACTGCGGGCCAGGGCGCTGAGATGCTGCTCGATCTGGGCGGTGGCGAAGCGGATCGAGCGTGGGAAGTCCTCGTCGAAGACCAGGAACTCCAGGATATGCCGCGGCTCGATCTCGGCGGTGTAGACCCGCAGATAGGGCTCCAGGGCGCAGGCCATGCGCAGCACGCTGACCAGGGCCACGTGGTCGTCGATCTGGCCATGGACGGGGCTTTCGGCGAAGCACACCTCCAGCAGGCGCGAGACCAGGTGGGCGCGCTCCATGTACGTGCCCAGCATCATGAACCGCCAGCTTTCGCCGTGGCTCATGGTGGTGTCGGCCGCGCCCTTGAACAGGTGCAGGTCGGCGATGACGTCGTGCAGAAAGTTGGCCGAGCCGTCCGAGAACGCCTTGGCCGCGTCCTTATCGGTGACCTTGAGATACAGCAGGTTCAGCCGCTCCCAGGTCTCGGTGGTGATCTGGTCGCGGACCTGGCGGGCGTTCTCGCGGGCCCGGGCCAGGGACGAGACGACCGAGTTCGGGTCGCCGCGATCCAGCACCAGGGCCTGGGCGGCCTCGAACGAGCCGACATCGGCGCCGTCGCCGGGCTCACCCACGGCGGCCATGGCGATCCACACCGCCTGGGTCCCGGAATCGGTCTGGTCCAGGGTGGCGTTCATCATCACGCTGGACAGGCGCGAGAGGTGCTCGGCCCGTTCGATGTATCGGCCCAGCCAGTAGAGGCTGTCAGCGACGCGCGCGAGCATCATGGGCGGGCGCTCCCGTTACCGTTTCCATTGCCGTTGTGCGGGCTCTCGTCGGCCAGCACCCAGGTGTCCTTGGAGCCGCCGCCCTGGCTGGAATTGACCACCAGCGAGCCGCGCTTCAGCGCCACGCGGGTCAGGGCGCCGGGCGTGACGATGGTCTTCTCGCCCGACAGGATGAAGGGCCGCAGGTCGACGTGGCGCGGCTCGATGCGGCCGTCGACCAGGCAGGGCGCGGTCGACAGCTGGATGGTCGGCTGGGCGATGTAGTTGTCGGGATCGGCCTTGATGGCGTCGGCGAAGTCGTCGCGTTCCTTCTGGCTGGCGTGCGGGCCGACCAGCATGCCGTAGCCGCCCGAGGCGCCGACCGCCTTGACCACGTACTTGTCCAGATTGTCGAGCACGTGACCCAGCTGGCGGGGCTCGCGGCAGAGAAAGGTCTCGATATTGGGCAGGATGGCGTCCTGGCCCAGATAGTAGCGGATGATGTCGGGGACATAGGCGTAGACGGCCTTGTCGTCGGCGACGCCGGTGCCGGGGGCGTTGCAGATCACCACATTGCCGGCCCGGTAGGCGTTGAAGAGGCCCGCCGCCCCCAGCGAGCTGTCGCGCCGGAAGGTGAGGGGATCGATGAAGTCGTCGTCGACCCGGCGGTAGATCACGTCGATGCGGCGGATGCCGGTCGTGGTCCGCATGTAGACCATGTTCTCGTGCACCACGAGGTCGCGACCCTCGACCAGCGGCACGCCCATCAGGCGGGCCAGGTAGGCGTGCTCGTAGTAGGCGCTGTTGTAGACGCCGGGGGTCAGCACCACGACCTGCGGGTCCGAGCGCCAGTCGGCGGCCATGCTCTTCAGGGTCGACAGCAGGAGGTCGGGATAGCGCTCGACCGGCCGCACGCCGGCGGCGCGGTAGGTGCCGGGGAAGGTCCGCTTGGCCGCATCGCGATTGGCCAGCATGTACGAGACGCCGGACGGGACGCGCAGATTGTCCTCCAGCACCGCGAACTGGCCGTCCTGGCAGCGGATCAGGTCGCTGCCACAGACATTGGCGTAGGCCTTGTGCGGCACATAGACGTGCTGCATCTCGCGGCGATACGACGGCGCGCCCAGCACCAGCTCGCGCGGCACCACGCCGTCCATCAGGATCTGCTGGTCGCCATAGATGTCGGCCAGGAACAGGTTCAGCGCCTGCAGCCGCTGGGCTAGGCCGGCCTCGATCTTCGCCCATTCCGCCGCCGGGATAATGCGCGGGAACAGGTCGGTCGGCATCACCCGCTCGGTGGTGTTGTCGGCCCCGTAGACGGTGAAGGTGATGCCTTGCAGCAGGAACGAGCGCTCCAGCGTGCGCTGGCGGCCCGCCAGCTCTTCGGCGCCCAGGGTCGACATGCGGGCGTGCAGCGGATCGTAGTGCGACCGGACCTCGCCGTCCGGCGTGAACATCTCGTCGTAGGCGATCCCCGGCAGGTACGCCGCCTCCGTCATCGGCAGGGTCGGTGCGTCCACGAGGGTCTGGGTCTTCGCCGCCACGCTTTTGTCCACGTTTCTCATAATCTTAGGCGCTGACCGGTAGGCCGCACCGTCCCCGACTCTAGAGCGTCGCGACCGCCACGCGCGGCGGATTCGACCTTCGCCGCGTGATTGCGCACGACTGCTCAGCATTTGGGCGCCTTTCGCCCGCTTTGATAAGCGCCGCTTGCGCCGAGTTCGTTGCATTTACTGTCGTGACACGGCGCAAACCCCGGACTACAGCAGGGCCGGGGGCGCTTCGCGCGGGGAACGAGATTTGGTGCTTGGGCGGACTTCCCTGGCTTTGACGGCGGTGACCTGGCTGATGGCCTCGGCCGCCTTCGCCGACGAACCCATGGCCCAGATCCAAGGTGTCGAAGACAGGAGCCTGCGCGAAATCATCCAGCGCGCCCTGACCGAATCCAAGCAATCCGCCCAAAGCCGCGCCGAGGCGCGCCGCCGCGCCCGCCAGGCCGGCGAGGACGCCATCGCCGTTCTCCGCGCCGAAGGCTATTACGGCTATACCGTCGAACCGGACGTCCTGGACGGCGAGCCGCCACGCGCAGTGATCAAGATCACGCCCGGTCCCGTCTTCCTGGTCGCCGATCCGCGCATCGACTGGTCGGGAACGCCGCCGGACGAGGGCACCCGCCAGCGCGCCGCCACGGCCATGCGCCTGACCGAGGGCGAGCCGGGCCGTTCCGCCGACATCGTCGGGGCCGAGGGCCGCGTCGTCGCCCAAGTCGCCAAGCTTGGCTATGCCGACGCCGCCGCCGAACCGCGCGAGGTCATCGTCGACCACGCCGACCACACGGTCCGGCCGGCGTTCAAGATCGCCGCCGGCGAGCTGGTCCATCTCGACGGCATCGAGGTCGTCACCAAGGGGCGGACCAACCCCGCCTGGGTCGGCCGCCTGGCGCCCTGGGTGTCCGGCGACGTCTACGACCCCGAGGACGTGGCCGAGCTGGAGCGCCGCCTGCGCGACACCAGCGTCTACGACTCGATCTCGGTCTCGCTGGCCGAACCGGAGAAGGCGACAGCCGAGGGCTATCGCCCGGTCATCGTCACCCTGGCCGACCGCAAGTCGCGCACCATCGAACTGGGCGCGGGCTATTCGACCAGCGAGGGGGCGGGCGTCGACGCTCGCTGGATCCGCTACAACCGCCTCAAGCGCGCCGACACCACGACCTACGCCCTGCGCTTCGCCAAGCTGGAGCAGCGCCTGGGCGCGGAAATCTCGCTGCCGCACTGGCGGCGTCCGCAGCAGACGCTGAAGCTGAACAGCGCCATCTTCCGCAACGACACCGACGCCTATAACGAAACCGGCGCCACGGTCGGGGTCGACCTGACCAAGCGGCGGCAGACGACGGCCTACCGCACGTTCGGCGTCTCGCTGGACATTTCCCAGACCAAGGAACAGATCAGCCAGAACGGCGCGGTCGCCGGCCGCAAGCTGAACCTGGCGACCTTTGCGGGTCTCGCCGCCTATGCCTGGGACTTCTCGGACAACATCCTGGACCCCAAGCGCGGCTGGCGCCTGGAGGCCAGAGGCGAGCCAACCTACGTGGTCGGCGACACCACCGTCCCGTACCTGAAGCTGACGACCCAGGGCACGGCCTATATCCCGTTCGGCCGGCAGGCCAGCACCGTGCTGGCGGGCCGTCTGAAGCTCGGCGCCATCTTCGGCGGCGGCATCCAGGACGTCCCGGCGTCGCGGCGCTTCTATGCCGGCGGCGGCGGCTCGGTGCGGGGCTATGCCTACCAGGCCATCGGCCCGCGCCTGACCGACAACACCCCGCAGGGCGGCATCTCGCTGGTCGAGACGTCGGTCGAGCTGCGCCAGAAGATCACCTCGAAATGGAGCGGCGTGGCGTTCATCGACACCGGCGCCATCAGCACCAGCCCGAACCCGAAGAGCCAGGATTTCCGGGCCGGCGCGGGCCTGGGCATCCGCTATGACCTGGGTTTCGGCCCCATCCGCGCCGACGTCGCCGTACCCATGGGCCGCCGCAAGGGCGACCCGGCCTTCCAGGTCTATCTCAGCATCGGGCAAAGCTTTTGAGCGGGGAGCACGACAAGCCTGACCTGACGGAGACCGTCGTCCACGCCGCCGAGGCGACGGGCGAGGCTGCCGTCAAGGCTGCGAAGAAGATTGGCTGGGGCGGCGCGCTGCTGATCGGCGCGGCGATCCTGGCCGGCCTGCTGATCTTCCTGGCCGGCGGCCTGCGCCTGGCGCCCATCACCCCGCAAGGCCGGATGTTCCTGGAGGCCCGCGCCTCGGGCCTGAAGCTGGGCCGCATCGGCAAGCTGAAGATCGAGGGCCTGTCGGGCGACATCTGGAAGGACTTCGGCGTCCGCCGTCTGACCATCTCGGACGAGCAGGGCGTCTGGCTGGAAGCCCACGATCTGCGCGTGGCCTGGCGTCCGACCGAGCTGTTCGGCCGCCGCTTCCACGCCGAGCGCATCGACGCCCGCGACGTCATGATCCTGCGCCGGCCGACCATGGAGCCCAAGGGGCCCAAGTCCAGCGCCGCGCCGGTGTCGGTCGACCTCGACGCCTTCAAGTTTCGCCTGATCACCCGCCCGGCCTTCAGCGGCAAGGACGGCGATTTCGACGTCAACGGCGACTACGAGATGGCGCGCCTGGGCGGCCAGAAGGGCAAGCTGGGCGTCGCCTCGCGCCTGCATGTCGGCGACCACCTGAACCTCGACTTCGACCTGGGCCGCTCCAACAGCCTGCACCTGATCGCCGACGCGACCGAGGCCAATGGCGGCGCCATCGCCGGCGCGCTGGGCCTGCCGGCCAACCGCACCTTCGACCTGAAAGCCAAGGCCGACGGCACCACCAGCCGCGCCGCGTTCAAGATCCTGGCCCGCTCGGGCGCGACGACGCCGCTGCAGGCTGACGGCGCCTGGACCGAGCAGGGCGGCTCCGCCCGCGGCCGCATCGACCTGACGGCTTCGACCCTGACCGAGCGTCTCTCCAAGATGTTCGGCCCGGAGGCGAACTTCACGCTCGACGGCAAGAAGGCGACGAAGGACGGCCTGTCGGACCTGAACCTGGTGATCATCGCCCAGAACCTGACACTGCACGGCCACGGTCTGGCGGACCTGGCCAGGAAGCGCACCGGTCCTGACGGCGTCGCCTTCAGCGCCAATGTCGGCCAGCTGAAGCGGATCGTCACCATCCCGCAGATGGGCCGAGGCCAGGCCGACGGCGTCTTCCGTCTGGAAGAGGGCGGCTTCTCGGTCGAGGGCGATATCGACGTCGCCGACCTGGAGCTGCTGGGCTACCACCTCAAGCGCGCCAAGGGGCCGGCCAAGGTCCGCTGGGCCAAGGGCGAGCTGGAGATCAAGGCGGCCGCGACCTCGTCGGGCGGCGGCGGCACGGGCCTGCTGGCCCTGCTGGGTCCCAGCCCCAAGGCGACGTTCGAAGGCGCGCGGGTCAAGGGCGGCCGCTTCCTGATCAAGTCGGCCCGCATCGACGCGCCGAACCTGATCGTCACCGGCAAGGGCGAGCGCGGCCCGCTGGGGGGCCTGTCGTTCGACGGGGACATGAAGGTCGCCAGTATGGGCCCCGTCCGTCAGGGCGCGAAGGGCTCCGTCACCGCCAAATGGACGGCCTCCAGCCTCGCCAACCGGCCCTGGAGCTTCACTGTGGACAGCCGCGCGGCGGGCTTCGCCACCGGCTATCCCGAGATCGACCGCCTGCTGGGCGCGACGCCGCGCCTGACCGGCAAGGGGGCCTGGAATGACGGCGTCCTGAGCATCTCCGACGCCAAGCTGGACGGGACCAACGCCAGCCTGAAGTCTTCCGGCAAGATGACGGTCGCCAAGGCCCTGGAGCTGGACTTCAAGCTGGACTGGACCGCCTCGGGCCCGTTCACCGCCGGTCCGGTCGAGATCGCCGGCAAGGCGGCGGGCGACGGCCATGTCGGCGGCACGTTGGCCGCGCCGAAGGCCGAACTGAACGCCGATTTCGACAGCGTCGATCTACCGATGCTGCCGCTGACCAAGGCGCATCTGGTGCTGACCTTCGCGCATGGCCCGAACGCCACCGACGGGGCCGCGACCCTGACGGCCGACAGCGGCTATGGCCCGGCGCGCGGGCGCACGGCGTTCCGCTTCTCGACGGGCGGCATCGAGCTTTCCGAACTGGACGTCGACGCCGGCGGAGCCAAGGCCAAGGGCGCGATGTCCTTGCGCGACGGCCTGCCGGCCACCGCCGACCTGACCGTGGCCATCGGCCCTGGCGCCTTCCTGCCCCAGGGGCAGGTCAAGGGCTCGGCCAGGCTGGTCGACGCGCCTGGGGGCGGCGGCGCGTCCGCGACCCTGGACCTGACGGCCGAGGACGTCGCCGCCGGCGCCTGGAAGGTCCGCTCGGCGCGGATCAAGGCCGACGGTCCGCTGGCGCGCCTGCCGCTGTCGATCGAAGCGCGCGGCGAGGCTCCCGGCGGCCGCTGGCGCATCGGCGGCACGGGCGACCTGGCCCAGAACGGCAAGATTTACGACCTTTCCCTCGACGCGGCCGGCCGCATGGGCCGCACCGAGATCAAGACGCGCGAGACGTCCAAGATCCGCTTCGGCGACGGCCCGACCCAGGCTCGCCTGCGCCTGGCCATCGACAAGGGGCGCGCCGACATCGACGCCGACCTGGGCGGCGCGACGGCGATGCTGAAGGCCGAGCTGGCCGGCGTGGCCATCACCGCCTTCAACCCCGACCTCGACGGCGACATCGACGGCTCGTTCAACCTGCGCGGCCAGGGCGAGACCCTGGGCGGCGACTTCACCATGCGCCTGTCCAACGCCCGCGAGCGCGGCGCCAAGATCGAGCAGTCGCTGAACGCCAAGGTCCACGGCGACCTGACCGACAGCAAGCTGACCATCGTGGCCGACGGCGACAACAGCCTGGGCCTGAAGGCCGAGGCCAATCTGGTGCTGCCGGTCGAGGCCTCGGCCAAGCCGCTGCGCCTGATGATCGACAAGAAGCGCGGCGTGCAGGGCCAGTTCTCGGCGAAGGGCGAGATCAAGCCGCTGTGGAACCTGCTGATGGGCGCAGACCGCTCGCTGTCGGGCCGCATCAACCTGCAGGCCAGCCTGGGCGGCACCCTGGCCGACCCGCGCCTGCTGGGCTCGGCCACCCTGGACAGCGGTGGCTTCGACGACGGCCAGACCGGCCTGCGCCTGCGCAATGTCACCCTGCGCGCGGCCCTGGCCGACAACGCCATCGACGTCAGCCAGGCCATCGGCGAGGACGGGCAGGGCGGGTCGATCTCAGGCCAGGGGCGGATCAGCCTGGCGCGCGACGGGATCGGCAACTTCAAGCTCGACATGAAGAGCTTCCGCCTGATCGACAACGACCTGGCTTCTGCTGTGGCGACGGGCCAGGCGTCGGTGAACCGCTCGGCCGACGGCAAGATCAAGCTGACCGGGGCCGTCACCATCGACCGCGCGGACGTCTCAGCCCAGAGCAAAACCCCCATCGGCGTCGTGGCCATGGACGTGATCGAGCGCAACCGCCCGCAGGACCTCGACCAGGGCCTGCAGCGCCGTCCCGACATCGGCGGCATGATCCTGGACCTGGATTTGAAGGCGGCGCGCCGGGTGTTCGTCCGTGGTCGCGGCCTGGACGTCGAGCTGTCGCTTGCCGCCCATGTCGGCGGCACCTCCCTGGCTCCGCAGTTGTCTGGCGTCGCGCGCATGGTGCGCGGCGAGTACGACTTCGCCGGCAAGCGGTTCGAGTTCGACGACGACGGCGTGGTCTATCTCTCCAGCCAGCTGGACCGCATCCGTCTGGACCTGTCGGCCACCCGTGAGGACACGTCCCTGACGGCGGTGGTCCGCATCCAGGGCACGGCCGCCAAGCCGGAGATCACCCTGACCTCCAAGCCCGAACTGCCCAGCGACGAGGTGCTCAGCCAGGTGCTGTTCGGTTCATCCGCCGCCCAGCTGTCGCCGATCGAGGCCGCCCAGCTGGCCTCCGCCTTGGCCTCGCTGGCGGGCGGCGGCGGCTTCGACGTGATCGGCAACCTGCGAAGCTTCGCGCGCCTGGATCGCCTGGCTTTCGCGGAAAGCGCCACGGGCATGACAGTGTCGGGCGGCAAGTACGTGACCGACGACGTCTATGTCGAGATCATCGGCGGCGGCCGCGAAGGTCCGGCCGCCCAGGTCGAATGGCGCGTGCGCCGAACCCTGTCGCTGGTCTCGCGGATCGGCGGGCAAAATGACGCCAAGCTTTCCGTCCGGTGGCGAAAGGACTACTAAAGCAGCAAGGCTGTTGCGTGGGTGACCGGTTTCCTCAGTTGAGGTGACAACGTTTTACCCGCGGCCCTTGGTTATCGTGACTGAGGGAGGACCGGCTTTTCATGCGACTCAATTCAGAAGATCGCGCGGTTCTGGATCACATCGCGCGCGATGGCGGCCTGATCGTCGACCGCGCCGTGGACTGGTGCGCCATCAACTCCGGCAGCCGGCATCTCGCCGGGCTGGAGCGCCAAAGGCAAATTCTGCTCGACGCGACCGCGAGCCTTCCCGCCGCGCCGATCGAGACGCCGCTTTCGCCCTCGCGCGAGATCAGCGCCGACGGTCGCGAGACCGAGTTTCCTCATCCGCCATCCCTGGCCGTGATCGTGCGGCCGCAGGCGCCGGTCCAGGTCGTGCTGACCGGCCACTACGACACCGTCTATCCCGAGACCAGCCCGTTCCAGGTCGTCCGCACCCGTCCCGACGGCGCGCTGCACGGCCCCGGCATCGCCGACATGAAGGGTGGCATCTCGGTGATGCTGGCGGCGCTGGAGGCGTTCGAACGGCACCCCGATGCGACCAATGTAGGCTACCGCGTGCTGCTGTCGCCGGACGAGGAGATCGGCTCGATCGCCTCGGGGCCGGTGCTTGCCGAGTTCGCGCGGCAGGGGCATGTCGGCCTGACCTATGAGCCGGCCTTGGCCGATGGGGCTCTGGCCTCGGCGCGCAAGGGCTCGGGCAACTTCCACATCGTCATCCACGGTCGCGCGGCTCATGCCGGCCGTGACTTCGCCGCCGGCCGCAACGCCATCATCGGCGCGGCGCGGGTAGCCGAGAAGCTGCACGGCCTGAACGGCCAGCGCGACGGCGTCACGGTCAATGTCGCCCGCATCGACGGCGGCGCGCCGCTGAACATGGTGCCGGACGTGGCGGTGGTCCGCTTCAATGTCCGCTTCCCCGAGGCCGAGGCTGCCGCCTGGTTCGAGGCCGAGGTCGCCCGCATCGTCGGCGAGATCGGCGATGATCTGCACGCCCACCTGCACGGCCTGATCACCCGCGGCGCCAAGCCCTTCAACGCCGCCCAGCAGCGGCTGTTCGGGGCGGTGAAGGACGTCGGCGCGCTGCTGGGCCAGGACATCGCCTGGAAGCCATCCGGCGGGGTCTGCGAGGGCAACAACCTGTTCGCTTCGGGCCTGCCGAATGTCGACACCCTGGGCGTGCGCGGTGGCGACATCCACAGCGAAGCCGAACACGCCTGGCCCGAAAGCTTCGTCGAGCGCGCCCAGCTCTCGGCCCTGATCCTGATGAAACTGGCCAGCGGCGAGATCGACGCCAGAGCGATCCGCGCGGCCATGGGGGAGAACTGAATGCTTGTCGTCCGTCCCGCCGGCTCCGCCGACTTCGACGCCCTGATGGAGCTGGCCGTGCTGTCCGGGCGCGGCTTCACCAGCCTGCCCGAGGACGGGCCGACTTTGCGCGCGCGCCTGGCGTTGTCGGAAGCGAGCTTCCAGTCCGGCGTCGCGCCGCCCGAGGCCTGGTACACCCTGATGCTGGAGGACCTGGAGGCCAGCGACGTGATCGGCGTCGCCGGGGTCAAGGCGGGCGTGGGCCTGAAGCGGCCGCACTTCTCGTTCCGGGTGGTCACCCTGGCCCAATCGTCGCCGACCTTGGAGAAGCGCTTCGACCACCGGGCCCTGGTGCTGGTCAACGAGTGCGCCGGCTGGTCGGAGGTCGGCTCGCTGTTCCTGCGGCCCGAGCGGCGCAAGGGCGGGGCGGGGCGGCTGCTGGCGCAGTCGCGCTACATGCTGATCGGCCTGGAGCCCCAGCGCTTCGCCGAGATGGTGCTGGCGGAGCTGCGTGGCTGGTTCGACGAGGACGGCGGCTGCCCGTTTTGGGACCACGTGGCCAGCAAGTTCTTCCGCCTGGAGTTCGACGAGGCCGACATGATGAGCGCCTCGACCGACGGCCAGTTCATCCTGGACCTGGCCCCGCGGCATCCGATCTATGCCGAGCTGCTGCCCAACGAGGCCAGCGCGGTGCTGGGCCGCGTCCACCGCGAGGGCGAGGCGGCGCGGGCCATGCTGGAGACCGAAGGCTTCCGCTACCAGGGCCTGATCGACATCTTCGACGCCGGGCCGACGGTCGCCGCGCGCCGCGACGACATCAAGACGGTGCGCGAGGCGCGGGCCCTGCGCGTGAAGATCGGCGAGGACGCCTTTGGCGAGGAGGCCTTGGTCTCCACGGGCGCCGTGGCCCGGTTCCGGGCGGTGCGCGCGCCGGTGCTGGTCGATGGCGACAGCGCGATCCTGAGCCGAGACGCGGCGCAGGCCCTGGGTGTGCGTGAAGGCGACATGGTGCGGGTGAAGGCATGAGCGGGCTCTATATCGACGGCAAGTGGCGCTCGGGACGTGGTCCGGCGCTGGTCTCGACCGATCCGGCGACCGGCGAGGTCGTCTGGCGCGAGGCGACCGCCACCGAGGCCGACGTCGCCGAAGCGGTCGAGGCCGCCCGCCGCGCCTTCCCGGCTTGGGCCGACCTGCCCCGCGAAGAGCGGATCGCGGTCCTGCGCCGCTACAAGGAAATCCTGGTCGAGCGCACCGCCGCCTTCGCCGAGGCCCTGAGCCGCGAGACCGGCAAGGCGCTGTGGGAGACCAAGGCCGAGCTGGGCTCGATGGCCGGCAAGGTCGACCTGTCGATCAAGGCCTATGACGAGCGCACCGGGATCACCGAGAACGCCATGCCGTTCGGTCGGGCGGTGCTGCGCCATCGGGCCCATGGCGTCATGGCGGTGCTGGGGCCGTTCAACTTCCCGGGCCATCTGCCCAACGGCCACATCGTGCCGGCGCTGCTGGCGGGCGACACGGTGGTGTTCAAGCCCTCCGAAGAGACGCCTCTGGCCGGCCAGCTGATGGTCGAGGCGCTGGAGGCGGCTGGCGTGCCGGCGGGCGTGGTCAACTTGGTGCAGGGCGGCCGCGAGACCGGCCAGGCGCTGATCAATCAGGAGATCGACGGCCTGCTGTTCACGGGCTCGGCGGCGGCCGGGACCTTCTTCCGCCGCCACTTCGCCGACCGGCCCGACGTGATCCTGGCCCTGGAGCTGGGCGGCAACAATCCGCTGGTGGTCTGGGACGCCGACGACGCCGAGGCCGTGGCGGCCCTGGTCGTGCAGTCGGCCTTCATCACCACCGGCCAGCGCTGCTCGTGCGCCCGGCGGCTGATCGTGCCGGACGACGCCTTCGGGCGTTCGGTGATCGAAGCCACCGCCGCCTTGGCGGAACGCCTGTCGATCGGCCCCTGGAACGGCGAGGGCGAGGCCTTCATGGGCCCGCTGATCTCCGCCCGCGCCGCCAACGCCGCCCGCGCCATAGCCGACACCATGGGCGGGGATCGCATCCGGTCGCTGGGGGCGGTCCAGGGCCTCAGCGAGGCCTTCGTGACGCCCGGCATCGTCGACGTCACCGGCGTCGACACGCCTGACGAGGAGCTGTTCGCGCCGTGGCTGCAGGTGCGCCGTGTGGCCAGCTATGACGACGCCCTGAAGGCCGCCAACGCCACGCGCTACGGTCTGTCGGCGGGACTTATCTCCAACGAGTCAAAGCGTTGGGATCAATTCCTGACCCGCATCCGCGCGGGTGTGGTGAACTGGAACCGGCCGACGACGGGCGCGGCCGGCTCGATGCCGTTCGGCGGGCTCGGGGCCTCGGGCAACCATCGGCCCAGCGCCTACTACGCCGCCGACTACTGCGCCTATCCGGTCGCCAGCTTCGAGGCTCCGTCGGTCGCCGACACCCTGAAGGACATCAAGGGGCTGCGGGGATGACCGGCGCCGTCGAGGCCAATTGCGACGGCCTGGTCGGGCCGACCCACAGCTACGTCGGCCTCTCGCCTGGCAACCTGGCCAGCCAGAAGAACGCCGGCGAAGTCTCCAACCCGCGCGGCGCGGCGCTGGAGGGACTCTCCAAGATGCGGCGCCTGTCGGACCTGGGGATCCCGCAGTTCGTGCTGCCGCCGCACGAGCGGCCGGCCGTGGACCTGCTGAAGTCGCTCGGCTTTTCCGGTTCGGAAGAGGCGGTGATCGCCCAGGCCTGGAAGGATGCGCCGGCCTTGGCCGCCGCCGCCTGTTCGGCCTCGCCGATGTGGGCCGCCAACGCCGCCACCGTGACGCCCAGCGCCGACGCCGCCGACGGCCGCGTCCACTTCACGCCGGCCAACCTGCTGACCAACCTGCACCGTAGCTTGGAAGGCCCGCAGACCACGCGCGCCCTGCGTCGCCTATTCCCCGACGAGACCCGCTTCGCCGTCCACGACCCGCTGCCGGCCCAGCCGCACTTTGCCGATGAGGGCGCGGCCAACCACGTCCGGCTCTGCGCCGAGCACGGCGCGCCGGGGGTGAACCTGTTCGTCTGGGGCCGCGAGGCCTGGGAGCGCTGGGACGGCAAGTTCCCGGCTCGCCAGACCCGCGAGGCCTTCGAGGCGATCCAGCGTCGCCATGGCGCGGCGCGGGCGGTGTTTCCGCAACAGGGCAAGGCGGCGATCGAGGGCGGGGCGTTCCACAACGACGTGGTCTGCGTCGGCACGCGTGAGTGCCTGTTCTTCCACGAGCGCGCCTTCGAGGATCGCGCGGCCATGGAGCGCCAGGTCCGCGCCGCCGCCGAGGGCCTGTTCGAGCCGGCCTTCGTCGAGGTGTCGGAAGCCGACCTGCCGCTGGCCGATCTCGTGGCCAGCTACCTGTTCAACTCGCAGCTGCTGGTCGTGCCCGGCGAGGACCGTCTGGTGCTGCTGGCCCCCGCCGAGACGCGCGACAATCCACGCGCCTTTGCGGTCGCCGAGGGCCTGGCCTCGTCCAACGGTCCCATCGGCCGGGTGGAGTATGTCGATGTCCGCCAGAGCATGCGCAACGGCGGCGGCCCGGCCTGCCTACGCCTGCGGGTGGTGCTGACCGACGCCGAGCTGGAGGCGGCCAACCCCGCTCAGCGGTTCACGCCGGGCCTACACACCACGCTGGCCGACTGGGCCACACGCCGCTACCGCGATCGCCTGGCGCCGGCCGACTTGGCCGATCCGTTGCTGTTGACCGAGAGCCGCGAGGCGCTGGACGAGCTCAGCCAAATCCTGAACCTTGGCGGCGACTTCTATCCGTTCCAGAGGGCCGCTTGAGCTTCACGATCCGACCCGCCACGCCGACTGATCGCGACGGCATCGTGGCCGTCCATAAGGCCGCCGCCGGCGTGATGCCCGGCGCCCTGGCTCGCTCACCCGAGGAGATCACGCCGGACTATGGCGACTACGCGCTGGCCGCCGATATCTGCCTGGTCGCGGTCGAACCAGACGGGACCGTGGTCGGTGAGATCCACGCCAAGCGCGAGACCATCGCCCTGTTCGCCCACGTGCTGGGCGGGCTGACCGTGGCGGTGCATCCCCAGCGGCAAGGGCAGGGGATCGGCTCCAAGCTGTTCGAGGCCCTGTTCGCCTGGGCGCGCGTCCAGCAGCCGGCGATCCTGCGCATCGAGCTGGCGGCGGGCGGCGGCAATCCCGGCGCGGTGCGGCTCTACGAGCGTCTCGGCTTCCAGCATGAGGGACGGCAGGTCGCGCGCGGCCGGTTGCCCGATGGCCGCTTCGAGGACGACATCCTGATGGGGATGTTGCTCTAGCCCTTGAGCGCGGCCAGGGCCTCAGGAAAGCGCCGCGACAGCGGGACCTCAAGCGCGCCCAGTTCGACGGCGTAGTCGCCAGAGCCCTCGGGCTTGAGGCCCGTCACCCGGGCGCTGTTGATCAGCCAGGACTTGTGGCAACGGACGAAACCGTGCGCGGAGAGGTCGTCTTGCACGGCGCTCAGCGACGAGCGCATCAGCGGTTGGCGGTCGTCGCTAAGGACGAATTCGACATAGTTGCCGGCTGACCGCACGGCCAGGATCTCGGCCACCGGGATGCGGATCAGCCGGGCGCCATCCTGGATGTCGAAGAGGATCGGCTGAGCCGGCGCGGCCGCCTGGAGCGGCGCCTGTCCGGCGCGATTCAGCGAAAGCCAGTAGATCGCCAGGGCCAGGCCGTAGGCCAGGATGTCCTTACGAAACTCGTACGGGAACTCCGTCGACAGCGGTCCGAACTCGTAGCGCTCATGCAGCAGGACGGCATGGCCCAGATGACGCAGGACCAGGAACCCGGCGACGTGCAGCACGGAATAGGTCAGCACCGCTGCGAGATGGGCGGGCACGGCGGCCCACCAGCGGGGACGCGTCCGGATCGTCCAGAAGGCCATGGCGGCCGGGATCAGGAAGATCACGACGGTCACCAGGGCGCTGCTGACTTCCCAGATGATCGGGCGGATCGGACCCAGGCGTGGCGCGTCGTGCTGGATGGTCAGGATGTTGACGGTGCAGATGGCGCCGATCAGGCACAGGCCCAGCAGCCAGGCGCGGCCAAGCCACAGGCGCTCCTCGCCGGTCATCCCGAAAAGGCCGCCGCTCGTCCCTGAGGGTTTTCCGCTCGTCCCAGCCAGCGACCGCTGATCCCCGGACGCTTGGCCGGCCGGGGCGTGCTGGGTCAGGTCCTTGGCATCGCTTTTCAAGCCGGACGCCTCTTCATGACCACGACAGCCTTACCCCTCGACCGGCGCTACGACCTCGACTGGATTCGGGTCGGCGCATTCTTCCTGCTGATCCTCTACCACACCGGCATGTTCTACGTGCCGTGGGAATGGCACGTGAAGTCGCCGCACATCGTCGAGGGCCTGATGCCCTTCATGCTGCTGACCAATCCCTGGCGGCTGACCTTGCTGTTCCTGGTCTCGGGCGCGGCGACGCGGTTCATGGCCGACAAGACGCCGGTCGGGAAGCTGACCGGCGCGCGGATCGCGCGGCTGTTGCCGCCGCTGCTGTTCGCCATGTTCGTGATCGTGCCGCCGCAGTCCTACTACCAGGTGGTCGAGTACATCGCCCTGCACCCGAACAGCGGCCTGTCGGTTGACAATTTCTGGGTCCGCTACGCCACGGCCCAGGGCCACTGGTGCGGGACTGATGGCAAGTGCCTGACCACCCCGACCTGGAACCACATGTGGTTCGTGGCCTACCTGCTGTTCTACACCCTGGTCCTGGCCGCGATGCTGCTAGTCTGGAAGAAGGCGGGCGAGCATATCCAGAAGGCCGCCGAGTGGACGCTGAAAGGCGTCGGCCTGTTCGCCTGGCCGATCCTGTTCCTGGGCATGTTGCGCGCCACGCTCTACGCCAAGTATGGCGAGACCCACGCCCTGGCCGGCGACCACTATGTCCACGCCGTTTCGTTCAGCGCCTTCCTGCTGGGCTTCGGTCTGGCCAAGTCAGAGGTGTTGCGTGACCGCCTGACCGCCGTGCGCTGGCCGGCCCTGGTCATCGCCATCGCCGCTTGGGCGGGCTGGAGCGTCTATGTCTGGACCTATCGCGCCGACAACGCCGTCCCGCCGCCGCAGCTGAAGCTGCTGATGCGCTTCGTCTTCGCCACCGACACATGGTGCGCCATCGTCGCCATCCTGGGCTTCGGAGCCAAGCACCTAGCCAACAAGGGCGGGCCGGCGCTGCGCTACCTGACCCTGGGCGTCTTCCCGTTCTACCTGGTGCACCAGACCCTGATCGTGGTCATGGCCTATCACCTGGCCAAGCTGGGCCTGCCCCAGGCTCTGGAAGGGACGATCCTGGTCGTGGCCACCTTCGCCGGCTGCTTCGCCACCTATGAGATCGTGCGGCGCATCCCCGGCGTGCGAATCCTGTTCGGCCTGAAAGGTCAGCCCGCCGTGGCCGAGGCCAAGCGTCCGCCGGCCTTCGCATAGACCTGGGAGCCACGCGTGATGACGGTGTCGCCGGGGATGATCTCGGCGACACCGATCTCGCTGGCGCCGGCCAGTCGCTCGTAGATCGCGCCGAAGTCCCGCAGCGTCACTTCCTGCAGGGTCTGGATCGAGTCGATCACGAAATAGACCTGCTGGAAGTCGTCGATCCGGTAGTTGGTCCGCATCACCCGCTCCAGCTCGAAGCCGATGCGGTTGGGCGAGGGATCGTCCAGGGCGAAGATCGACTCCGTCCGCGACGAGACGATGCCGGCCCCATAGATGCGCAGGCCCGCGGGCGTGTTCATCAGGCCGAACTCCACCGTGTACCAGTAGAGACGGGCGAGGTTCTTCAGGCGGCCCAGGCCCAACGCCCGCTGGCCACCCTGTCCGTAGGCCTGCATGTAGTCGGCGAAGACCGGGTCGGTCAGCATCGGCACGTGGCCGAAGACATCGTGGAAGATGTCCGGCTCCTGCAGGTAGTCCAGCTCGTGCGGCTTGCGGATGAACTGGCCGGCGGGGAAGCGGCGGTTGGCCAGATGGTCGAAGAACACGTCGTCGGGCACCAGTCCCGGCACGGCGACCACGCTCCAGCCCGTCAGGCGCTGGAGCTCCTCGTTGATGCGGTGGAAGTCGGGGATGCCTGTGCGGTGCAGGTCCAGCGCATCGAGACCGCGCATGAACTCGTCGCAGGCGCGGCCGTGCAGCATGTCGGCCTGGCGCTCATACAGGGTGATCCAGACGTCGTGCTCGGCCTGGGAATAGGTTTCCCAGCCCTGGTCGATCGTCCAGTCGGGGCGGGCGCCCGGCGGCGGCCCGTTGCTAAAGTCATCTCCGCTCATGAGGAGACGCTACGCCCGGATTTTCGCAAAAGCTGTTCGGAGTTTGCGCCTAAAACGGGGTTCGGCGGAGAAACGTTGTTCTCAGTGCGAAATCCGGGGACGAAGCTTGTACAGCCCGTGATCGAACGACTCGAAGATCACCGCCGTCTGCGGGTGACCGACCGGCTCGCCGCTGTCGTCGGGCAGCAGGTTCTGTTCGGACACATAGGCGACGTAGCTGTTGTCCTCGTTCTCGGCCAGCAGGTGATAGAACGGCTGGTCCTTGGTCGGCCGGATGTCTTCCGGAATGGACTGCCACCACTCTTCCGTATTGGCGAACACGGGGTCGACGTCGAACACCACGCCCCGGAACGGGAAGATGCGGTGCCTGACGACCTGTCCGATCGCGAATTTGGCGAGTCTCGAGTTCATGGCGTTAAGGATAGCCAGCCTACCTGACTGAATCCTGAACGTAGAGGTCAGAACCCGGAAGACAAGGCGGCGCCTTCCGGCAGGCGAGTCACGTGATAAGGTCGACTCGAAGTGAGGCTTCGCAATACGCGCGAAGACCTGCGAGACAGGTAGAGACCATGTCGGAGGCGCCGCGTGCGCCCGGCGCGCCGCAAGGCCGACGCCGGAGGTCTCAGGAAGAATCCGTCGCTTGCTACGCGGCGCTCGACCTGGGGACCAACAATTGCCGCCTCCTGGTGGCCACGCCCACGCCGCGCGGATTCCGCGTCGTCGAGGCCTATTCCCGCATCGTGCGTTTGGGCGAGGGCCTGTCGCAGACCGGCCAGCTGTCCGACGCGGCCATGGAACGTTCGCTGGCGGCCCTGAAGGTCTGCGCCGAGAAGATTCGCCGCCGCAAGGCGATCCGCGTGAAGGCCGTGGCGACCCAGGCCTGCCGGGGTGCGACCAATGGTCCCGACTTCGTCAGGCGCGTGCAGGAGGAGACTGGCCTCAAGCTGCAGATCATCAGCCCGCGCGAGGAAGCCCAGCTGTCGGTCGCCGGCTGCATGAGCCTGTTCGACCGCGAGCAGGACGCGGCCCTGGTGGTCGATGTCGGCGGCGGTTCGACCGAGCTGTCGTGGGTGGACCTGAAGGGCGGCGGCCTCGACGCCAAGCCACGCCAGTTCGCTGCCTGGAAGCTGCCGATCAAGGCCTGGCTGTCGATCCCGGTCGGTGTCGTCACCCTGGCCGAACGCTTCCCAGAGGGCGAACGCGCCAGTGAGGACTGGTTCCGGGCCATGGTCGACGACGTGAAGGGTCGCATCGAAGCCTTCCCGCACGCCGAGCCGATGCGTGAGATATTCGCCGAGGGCAGAGCGCATCTGATCGGCACCTCCGGCGCCATCACCAGCCTGGCCGGCCTGCACCTGGGCCTGCCGCGCTATGACCGCAATATCGTCGACGGCCTGTGGATGGACCGCAGCGACTGCGATGCGGCGTCCGAGCGTCTGCAGGGCCTGACGGCGGCTGAGCGGGCCCTTGAGCCCTGCATTGGCGCCGATCGGGCCGATCTGGTGCTGGCCGGCGCGGCCATTCTCCAGGCCGTCCAGGAGCTGTGGCCATGTTCTCGCGTGCGTGTCGCCGACCGAGGCCTTAGAGAGGGCCTCCTAATGTCCCTGATGTCCGAGCAGCAGAAGCGTCCGCGTCGGCGTCGTCGCGGCGGATCGTCCAAGAAGCCGGTAGCCGCATGAGCGATGAAGAGCCCCCCCGCAAGCGTATGGTCAAGCCGCCGGCCGGCGGCACCGACGGCGGCCGCGCCAAGCCGGCGCGCCTGAAGACCGCCTATGGCCGCACACCCAGCCAGCAGGCTTGGCTGGAGCGCCAGATCAACGACCCGTTCTCGGCCAAGGCCCGCGCCCTGGGCTATCGCAGCCGCGCGGCCTTCAAGATCAGCGAGATCGACGACAAGTTCCGCTTCTTCCACAAGGGCGCGAAGGTCATCGACCTGGGCTGCGCGCCTGGTGGCTGGTTGCAGATCGCCGTCGAACGCGGCGTGACCCAGTTGGCCGGCATCGACTTGCTGCCGGTCGATCCGGTGGCCCCGGCGCACCTCCTGGAGATGGACTTCACCGCCGATGATGCGCCGGGCAAGCTTCTTGAGCTGCTGGACGGCCAGCCGGACGTCGTGCTGTCGGACATGGCCCCGAACACCGTCGGCCACCGTGAGACCGACCACCTGCGCATCGTCGGCCTGATCGAGATCGCCGCCGAGTTCGCCATCGACGTGCTCAAGCCCGGCGGCGCCTTCGTCGCCAAGGCCTTCCAGGGGGGCGAGACCGCCGAGGTCATCGCCCGGCTGAAGAAGCACTTCGATAAGGTCCAGCACTACAAGCCCAAGGCTAGCCGCGCGGACAGCTCCGAGGTGTTCCTGGTCGCGACGGGGTTTAAGGGGCGATAGCGCATTCGTCCCGGTTGTGGTGCATGCTTCAATCGTCTTTAGGTAATTGATATTCAAGGGAAATTTACATTTCCGTCCCTTGCGGATCGGTTGGAACAGGCGTGAGCCTTGAGGTGCGCATCTCGCGCATCACCAAGAGGCTTACCCATGTTGAAGTCCCTGAGCATCGCCGCCGCATTTGCCGTCGCCCTGTCGGGCGCGAGCGTCGCTTCCGCCGCCCCCTGCAAGGACGCCAAGGGTAAGTTCACCAAGTGCCCGCCGGCCGCCGCCGCGCCGGCCAAGCCGACCAAGTGCAAGGACGCCAAGGGCAAGTTCGCCAAGTGCGGTACGCCGGGCGCAAAGCCGGTCTAGGATTGAGGGGCGGCGTGGCGGGGCGCGCTTCCTAGAGCAGGGAAGGGACGTCCCGCGCGCCGTCGAGGATGCGGACGATCGATATGTGATCGGCCTCGACTTGATACAGGATGAGATACCTGCTGAAGGGCGCTCTTCTGACGCCTTCGGCCTCACGATCTTCGACGAGCTGATATGCGTAGGGGTGTGTGGCGAGCGCGGCGCAAGCGACGTTTAAGCCGAGAAGAACCTTGTGCGCCGCGTTAGGACGGTCGTCCGAAATCCAGGCGGCGATGGAGCGAAGATCTCTCTCGGCGCGCCTGGAGAAGATGACCTTCATTCCTCAGCGAAGCCTGCTGGGCGCGCTAGCAGCAAATCCAGCTCCGCTTCCGCAGCCGCGAAAGCTTCTTCTAGCGAAACCGTTCGACCAGCCTTGATGTCTTCCAATCCCTCGTCGATCGATGCGTAGAAGGCCGCCAGCTTCGCCTCGCGCTCCTGCACCAGGCGCACGCCTTCGCTCAGTACTTCGCTCTCAGAACCGTAGCGGCCCTTTTCAACCAGGTCGTTGACGACGGCTTCGAGTTGCGGGCTCAGGTCCACACTGATGGTCATCAACGTTCTCCTTTTGATCCAATATCCATTATTGACCGCGCGCGGGCAAGCACGCCGCGTCTGACATTGTCGCCGAAAGATTCATCTCCATTTCGCACTTGCGATGGGTCGACAACCGCCGGCCTCACGGCTATATCCGCGCCGCAAAATGGAGACTCCGATGGAGATTCGCGAAGGGCTCACCTTCGACGACGTTTTGCTCGAACCCGGCCCGTCTGACGTCATGCCTACCCAGGTGACGACCGAGACCCGGTTCACGCGTGAAATCAGTCTGAACATTCCGCTCGTGTCCGCCGCCATGGACACGGTGACCGAAAGCCGCCTCGCCATCGCCATGGCGCAGGCTGGTGGCCTGGGCATCCTGCACCGCAACCTCACCAACGAGGAGCAGGCCGACCAGGTGCGCGAGGTCAAGCGCTACGAAAGCGGCATGGTCATCAACCCGCTGACCATCAACCCCGACACCACCCTGGCCGAGATCCGCGAGATCACGGCCCGCCGCAAGATCTCGGGTTTCCCGGTGGTCGAGCGCGGCACGGGCAAGTTGGTCGGCATCGTCACCAATCGCGACATGCGCTTCGAGGGCGACGCCAACGTCCCGGCCTCGGCGATCATGACCCGCGAAGGCCTGATCACGGTGGGCGAGGGCGTCGATCAAGCCGAAGCCCGTGAGCTGCTGCGCAAGCACAAGATCGAACGCCTGATCGTCGTCGACGAAGCCTATCGCGCCGTCGGCCTGATCACGGTCAAGGACATCGAGAAGGCCCAGGCTCACCCTCTGGCCGCCAAGGACGACAAGGGCCGCCTGCTGGTCGGTGCGGCCTCGACTGTCGGTGACGCCGGCTTCGAGCGCTCGATGGGCCTGGTGGACGCCGGCGTCGACGTCGTCGTCATCGACACCGCCCACGGCCACTCCAGCCAGGTCGCGCAGGCGGTCTCGCGCCTGAAGCGCGAAGCCAACCGCGTCCAGATCGTGGCCGGCAACATCGCCACCTACGACGCCGCCCGCGCTCTGATCGACGCCGGCGCCGACGCGGTGAAGGTGGGCATCGGCCCGGGCTCGATCTGCACCACCCGCATAGTCGCCGGCGTGGGCGTTCCGCAGCTGACCGCGATCATGGAAGCCGTGCGCGCGGGCCGCGAAAGCAACACCCCGATTATCGCCGACGGCGGCATCAAGTACTCGGGCGACCTGGCCAAGGCCATCGCGGCCGGGGCCTCGACCGCCATGATGGGCTCGATGTTCGCCGGCACCGAAGAGGCGCCGGGCGAGGTGTTCCTGTACCAGGGCCGCTCGTACAAGAGCTATCGCGGCATGGGCTCGGTGGGCGCCATGGCCCGCGGCTCGGCCGACCGCTACTTCCAGAAGGAAGTGACGGACAACTTCAAGCTCGTGCCAGAAGGCATCGAGGGCCAGACCCCGTTCAAGGGCCCGATCTCGCCGGTGCTGCACCAGCTGGTCGGCGGTCTGCGCGCGGCCATGGGCTACGTCGGCGCGCCGACCATCCCCGAGCTGCAGGCGCGCGCCAAGTTCGTCCGCATCACGGGCGCTGGCCTGCGTGAGAGCCACGTCCACGACGTGATGATCACGCGCGAAGCTCCCAACTATCCGAGCGCGGTCTAGGCGATGCGGATGGCCTTCGAGCTGCAGATGCTGGCGGTGGCGGTCCTGATCGGGATTGTCCACCTGCTGTGGGCGGCCGCGGCCGCCCAGCCCCAGCGCGGCTTGAAGTGGAATGCGGGACCCCGCGACGAACCGGTCGTGCTGACCGGCGTCGCGGGGCGCCTGGAACGCGCCTTCACCAACTTCCGTGAGACGTTCCCGTTCTTCGCGGCGCTGGTGCTGGTCGACTATCTGGGCGGTCGCCTGGGCGAGCTCACCTCGCTGGGCGCGCTGATCTATGTGGCGGCCCGCGCCGTCTACATCCCGCTCTATGCCTTCGGCGTGCCCTATGTGCGCAGCTTGACCTGGGTCGCCTCGATGGTCGGGATCTTGATGTTGCTCGCGGCCCTGGTGGTCTGATGCGAGACGGCGGACGGGTTTCAGCAGCGATCGAGGTCCTGACCGAGATCGAGGCGCGGCATTTTCCGGTCAAGATGGCGCTGAAGCGCTGGGGCGAGACCGCGCGCTACGCCGGGTCCAAGGACCGCGCCTTCGTCTCGGGCCTCGTCCTCGACGCCCTGCGCCGCAAGCGCTCGCTGGGCTGGATGATGGGCGACATGAGCGCGCGGGGCGTCGTGCTGGGCGTGCTGGCCTTCACCTGGACGTGGACCCCTGAGCGCATCGCGGAAGCCGCCGCCGAAGAGCATGGCTTCGGCGCCTTGACCGAAGGCGAACGCGAACGTCTGGCTAGCCCCGTTTCGCTGGACGACGCGCCGACCCCGGTGGCCGGTGACTATCCCGACTGGCTGGAACCGCGTCTGGTCCGGGCTTTCGGCGTTGACCAAGCCATCGAGATGCAGGCCCTGGCCGAGCGCGCGCCGGTCGATCTGCGCATCAACACCCTAAAGACGGACGCCGAACGCGGCGCCAAGGCGGTCGCGCTGATCGGCGCTGTTCCCGCCGGCGTCCTGTCCACGGCTTTCCGCATTCCCGCACCCGAGGCCGCCGACCGCACGCCTTCGGTCGAGGCCGTGCCGGCCTTCTCCAAGGGCTGGTTCGAGGTCCAAGACCTGGGCTCGCAGATCGCCGCCGCCGTGGCCGGCGAGATCAAGGGCAAGCAGGTGCTGGACTTTTGCGCGGGCGGGGGCGGCAAGACGCTCGCGCTCGCTGCCGCCATGGGCAACACCGGCCAGATTTTCGCCCATGACAGTGATGCGCGCCGCCTGGCCGACACCATCCGGCGCGGCCAGAGGGCAGGGGTCCGCAACTTGCAGATCCGCTCGCCGATCGAGGCCACGCCGCTGAAGGGCCTGGAAGGCAAGATCGACGTCGTCTTCGTCGACGCCCCTTGCACCGGCGCCGGCACCTGGCGCCGTCACCCCGACGCCAAGTGGCGCCTGTCGCCCGACCAACTGGCCAAGCGCCAGATCGAGCAGGACAGCGTGCTGGAGGACGCCTCGACCTTCGTGAAGGCCGGCGGCCGCATGGTCTATGTCACCTGCTCGCTGCTGGTGGACGAGAACGAGGACCGCGTCGCCGGCTTCCTCGAACGCCACCCCGAATTCACCGTCAAGCCGATCGCCCTGGACGGCGTCACGCACGTGACCCCTGAAGGCTATCTGCGCCTGACCCCGCATCGCGCCGGAACGGACGGCTTCTTCGCCGCCGTGCTGGAGCGATCGTCCTACACGCCCTGATCCGATTGACCGCTAGACCGCTGGAGCTTTGCCGATGACCACTGAAACCGAACACCAGCGCGTCCTGATCGTCGACTTCGGCAGCCAGGTGACCCAGCTGATCGCCCGCCGCGTGCGCGAGGCCGGCGTCTATTGCGAGATCCATCCGTTCGACAAGGCCGAAGAGCTGGTCGACACCTACAAGCCCTCGGCCATCATCCTGTCGGGCGGTCCGGCCAGCGTGCTGGAGGAAGACAGCCCCCGCATCGGCCGCAAGCTGTTCGACCTGGGCCTGCCGATGCTGGCCATCTGCTACGGCCAGCAACTGCTGTGCGACGTGCTGGGCGGCAAGGTCGAGGGCGGCCACGCCGGCGAGTTCGGCCGCGCCGAGCTGACCATCGGCAAGACCAGCCCGCTGTTCGAAGGCCTGGCCGGCGTCGGCGAACTGGAAACCGTGTGGATGAGCCACGGCGATCGCGTCACCGCTATCCCGGACGGCTTCGAAGTCGTCGCCACCTCGACCGGCGCGCCTTTCGCCGCCATCGCCAATGACGCCAAGAAGATCTACGCCGTCCAGTTCCACCCCGAGGTGGTCCACACGGTCAATGGCAGCAAGATCTACAAGAACTTCCTGGCCCTGGCCGGCCTGAAGGGCGACTGGACCATGGCGGCCTTCCGCCAGGAGATGGTCCAGAAGATCCGCGACCAGGTCGGGACCGGCAAGGTGATCTGCGGCCTGTCGGGCGGCGTCGACAGCTCGGTGGCCGCCGTCCTGATCCACGAGGCGATCGGCGACCAGCTGACCTGCGTGTTCGTCGACACGGGCCTGCTGCGCAAGAACGAGGCCGACCAGGTCGTCACCCTGTTCCGCGACCACTACAACATCCCGCTGGTTCACGTGGACGATGGCGACATGTTCCTGGGCGAGCTCGCCGGCGTCAGCGACCCGGAGACCAAGCGCAAGACCATCGGCCGCCTGTTCATCGAGGTCTTCGACAAGGAAGCCGCCAAGATCGACGGCGCGCAGTTCCTGGCCCAGGGCACGCTCTATCCCGACGTCGTCGAGAGCGTCTCGGCCCGCGGCGGTCCTTCGGCGGTGATCAAGAGCCACCACAATGTCGGCGGCCTGCCGGACTACATGAAACTGAAGCTGGTCGAGCCGCTGCGCGAACTCTTTAAGGACGAGGTCCGCGCCCTGGGCGTCGAGCTGGGCCTGGCCCCGGCCTTCGTCGGCCGCCACCCGTTCCCCGGCCCGGGCCTGGCCATCCGCATCCCGGGCGAGATCACGCCCGAGAAGGTCAAGGTCCTGCAGGACGCCGACGCCATCTATCTGGAAGAGATCCGCAACGCCGGCCTCTACGACCAGATCTGGCAGGCCTTCGCTGTGCTGCTGCCGGTGAAGACTGTCGGCGTCATGGGCGACGCTCGCACCTACGAGAACGTCCTGGCCCTGCGCGCGGTCACCTCGACCGACGGCATGACCGCCGACTTCTTCGAATTCCCCTGGCCGATCCTGGGCAAGACCGCCACGCGCATCATTAATGAAGTGCGCGGCGTCAACCGGGTGGTCTACGACGTGACCAGCAAGCCGCCCGGCACGATCGAGTGGGAATGAAATAACGTCGTTCAGTGCCTATCCACACGGTCCGTAATTCGCCACCAAGTCACTGAAATAAATAGTGTTTTGTCTCCATTAAGAGCGCTGGCAATCGCCGGCGCTCTTTTCGTTTGTCGGTGGCTGTGGCGGCGTTCCGCCGGGGTTGCCCAATTGACGTTGGCGGTTATACCGTCGTGAAACTACGTCATGACGGCATTTTTTCAGACCCTAAGTTCCTGAAATCGTTATCGAAACGGCGACTGCGATCCGCTCATTTGGGCTGACGGCATTTTCGTGCGCTTTCGGCCGACTTCAGGGCGTCCTGGAGCCCGTCCATGCTTACCGACAGCAAGCTCAAGTCCCTGAAACCACGGGATAAAATCTACAAGGTCACAGACCGTGACGGCATCTACGTCACCGTCGCTCCAACCGGCGCGATCTCGTTTCGCCTGGACTACCGAATGAGCGGTCGGCGCGAGAGCCTGACCCTGGGCCGGTACGGCCCCGACGGCATAACCTTGGTGAGGGCCAGGGAGCTGGCCATGGCCGCCCGGCAGGAGGTTCGTGAAGGCCGCTCGCCGATGATCGAAAAGCAGCGGGCCAAGGCCAAGCTGCACGATGCCCGGACGTTCGGCGAATGGGCCGAGAAGTGGTTCGAAAAGGCCCCGATGGCGGAGAGCACCCGCGCCATGCGCCGCAGCATCTACGAGCGTGACATCAAGCGCCCATTCCAGAACAGGCTGCTGCACGAAATCGAGCCTCAGGACATCCGGGCGCTCTGCGAGCGGATCGTGGGCCGGGACGCGCCAGCCACCGCCATCCACGTGCGCGAGATCATCAAGTTGATCTTCGCCTTCGCTCGACTGCATGGGGTGAAAATCGAGAACCCAGCCAACGACGTCAGCCCCGCTTCCATCGCCACCTTCACGCCACGCGAACGCTCCTTGTCGCCCAAGGAGATCCGGATTTTCTTCCCGTTGCTGGAGGCGGTGCCGACCCTGCCGACCATCCGACTTGGCCTAAAGCTGATCCTTCTGACACTCGTGCGAAAGAGCGAGCTGCGGTTCGCGACCTGGGATGAGGTCGACTTCGTCAACGCGGTCTGGTGCATCCCCGCCGCGCGAATGAAATGCGGGCGTCCCCACAACGTCTACCTGTCGCGTCAGGCGCTCGACATCATGATCGCGCTCAGGACCTGCGCGGGAAACTCGCCCTACCTGCTGCCATCCCGCTACGAGCCGGATCAGCCGATGTCGAACGCCACCTTCAACCGCGTTACCTCGTCGATCGCCGAACGCGCGGCGCGCAACCACCAACAGCTCGCGCCTTTCACCGTGCACGATCTTCGTCGCACGGGCTCAACGTTGCTCAACGAGGTCGGCTTTGACGGAGACTGGATCGAGAAATGCTTGGCGCACGTTGACCGTCGGACGTCGCGCCGGGTCTACAACGTGGCCGAATACGCCCACGCCAGAAGCCACATGCTGCAGGAGTGGGCTGATATGATCGACGCCTGGGTGGCAGGACGAAAGCACACGCCGGTCCTTCAGCCCTCCGCGACCCACGGCGTCATTTTGGATCCGGCCGCCTAGGTCAACGAAAGGCGGTCCTTACCCGGCAAGGAACTTCAATGCTCGGAGACCGTCACACTCGCGAGCGTGTCGGCCAAGTGCTGAAGGCTGTAAGGCTTGGCGACGAACCGGCCGTCGTCAGGCACCGGGCCGAGCAGAGAGCGTCCCGATGTCACCACCAAGCGAATGGCTGGCCACTGCTTGTGGACCAGGCGCGCAAGTGCGAGGCCGTCGAGGTCGCCGGGCATATCCACGTCCGTAAACAGGACGCCGACGTCAGCGCGCGTGCGCAGAATTTCGACCGCCTCGCGGGCGTTGCCCGCCTCCACCACCTCGAAGCCGGCGTCTTGAATGGCCGCGGCTGCGATCTCTCGCACTAGGGGTTCATCTTCGACGATCAGGACAAGGGGCGCGTTGCTGGACATACTTTGACAAACAGCGCGTCAAGCCGGACGTTCCGTTGACAAACGTCTTTGTTTTCTGAGGCTTAAGTCGGATACCCAACATCTATCTGCTTGCCGAAGCGCGCGCAGGTCGTGGTGCGGAGGCAAGCGTCGCCCCTTGAGCTGAACTGCGGGATAGAGGTCAGGCGACGCCAGCTCCGCCGGTGACGCCATAGACCTCACCCGTGATGAAACTGGCTTCCTGCGACGCCAGCAGGACGTAGACCGGCGCGATCTCTACGGGTTGGCCGGGGCGGCCGAACTGGCTGTGCTCACCGAAATGTTGGACCTTCTCCTGCGTCTGACCGCCACTCGGTTGCAGCGCTGTCCAGAAGGGCCCGGGCGCCACGACGTTGGCGCGCACGCCGCTCTTGATCAACTGCTTGGCCAAGGCCTTGGTGAAGGCGACGATGCCGGCCTTGGTCGTGGCGTAGTCGAGGAGCGTATCGGACGGCTCGTAGGCCTGGATGGAGGCGGTGTTGATCACCGCAGACCCGGGCCGCAGATGCGGCTTGGCCGCCTGGGTGATCCAGAACATGGCGTAGAGATTGGTCTTCAGGGTTTGATCGAACTGTTCGCTGTCGATCGCGCCGATGTCGGGGCGGCTAACCTGTTTGCCGGCGTTGTTGACGAGGATATCGAGCCCGCCCAAAGCCTCGACCGCCTGGGCGACAAGTTCACGGCAAAAGGCCTCATCCTTGATATCGCCAGGCAAGGCGATAGCCTTGCGACCTTCGGCTTCGATCAGAGCGATGACCTCACGCGCATCGCTTTCCTCGCTTGGCAGGTAGCCGATGGCCACGTCGGCGCCCTCGCGCGCGTAGGCTATGGCCGCGGCTCGCCCGATCCCAGAATCCGCACCGGTGATCAGCGCTTTACGACCCACAAGCTTGCCCGATCCCTTGTAGCTTTCCTCGCCATGATCCGGACGCGGATGCATCTTCGCGGCCAGACCTGGTGCGGCCTGCGGCTGGGCAGGGAAGGGCGGCTTGGGATACTGCTCGCGCGGATCCTGCATCTTCAGGCGGTCGTCGGGGGTCATGGTCGGCTCCTGGCTCTGCCTGCACCAACGGTGCGGCACGAGGGCCGTTCCCAGCGCCCGTTGCGCCGGGTCTGAGGCCGACGATCGACCAAAGCTGGCGGCTAGCGGACCACTCGCAGTCGAGGCTGGGCGTAGACCGGGATCAGCGCCAACGGCTCGCGCTGACCCGCGTCGGAAGCCAGCCAGCGGGCCAGAAGGCTTGGGCTTATCGGAGCCTCGAACGTGCGGTCGTCCTTTTGGGCGACGATGTGGGGTTCGCCGTCCGCTTCGAACTGAACCTCAAGATCCAGGGCTCGGGCGACGCCGCCCTTGGGCCAGTCGAGGCTGGTCGGACCAAGGCGCGCGGGACGATCGAGCACAAGCCGCAGCGGCGAGAAGCCCGCGCCGCGCAGGGCGGCCAGGGCCAGATAGAGTTTTTCTTCGTAGTCGATCATGACCTTGGCCACGGCGCCCCTCCCCAGAAGCCCGACCATGGACGCGCCGATGACGAGTCCTGTCAACCAAGCTGAGCCGCGACCAACGGTCTCACGTGATCTCCGACCAGAACGGCGCGCCCTGGGTAAGGTCGGCGACGAGGCGGCCATCTGGCAGGGCCGTGTCTTCCCACCAGTCGGCCCCGACCGAGGACGCGCGGGCGGCGAGGCAGGCCCGGGCGCAGCCGACCGCTGCGACGACGAGCAAGCGGCGGGGGCCCGCGATCCGTTCGAAGACCACCGACTGCCCAGCGCGAGGTCCGCTCGTCGCGACAGGACGCAGCGGAGCGGCGAAGAGGTGCGGGTGCTGGCGCCGCAGCCCAAGAAGGGAGCGGATCAAGGCAAGCTTGCTGGCGCCGTCCCGCCAATCGATGCGATCGGGATCGCGCTCCATGGCCGCCTGCCGCGCCGCGTAGTCCACGGCACGACGGTTGTCAGGATCGACGAGGCTGAAGTCCCAAAACTCCGTCCCCTGGAATTGGTCTGGCACGCCTGGAAGCGTCAGGCGCAAGCCGGTTTGGATGAGGCTGAACGCCACGCCGGCTGGTGCGATCTCCTCGACAAAAGCGGCGCAGTCGGCGCGGAATGCGGCATCAGGTCCGGTGAGCAGGTCGCGCAGATACCGCTCGCAAGCCGACTCGTAGTTCTCGTCTGGCACGGTCCAGGACGTGCGCAGCTTGGCCTCACGCAGCGCCTTGCGCTGCCATCCGGCCAGGCGATCGGCGAACGCGCTCATCGCGACGGGATCTTGCGGCGATAGGTCGAGCGGCCAGGCCCCAACGATCATCTGGTGCAGAATATGGGCGTCCCCCGGGGCGACGTCCTGGGGTGTCGTCGCGGCCAGCCAGGCTCTGGCGCGTTCGACCCAGGCGTCCGGGGCGTGGCTGAGCACGGCCAGCCGGGCGCGGACGTCCTCGCCGCGCTTATGGTCGTGGGTGGCGGTCGTCAGGAGACTATTAGGAAAGGCCTCTCCTCGCGCGGCCGCCAGCGCCAAGAAGTCGCCCGGCGAGGCCGAGAAACGGCCGGGGTCGAAGCCGACGTCGTTGCGCGAGAGCAGGCGCCCAAACCGATAGAACGCGGTGTCCTCGACGGCCTTGGCGGCCACGGGAGCGCTGAGCTGCTCGAAGCGCCGGACAGCTTCGGCGCGAAGCTCGGCGGGGCCTTGGCCTTGCAGCCAGCGGCCGATCTGCTCCAGGGCCGCGCCGCAGGTCGGCTCGAGCGCCGCCGCCAGGGCTAAGGCCTCGGTTGGGGTCTCCCCGGTGTCCGTCGCATAGGTTCGGTAGCGCTGGAATTGAGTGATCAGGGCGACGAGGGCGCGACGCAAGCTCGGCGCGGGCAGGTCGCGCGTGGCGATATCGGTCTGGGCCAGGCGGTGAAAAGCCATGGCGGCCGTATCGAGCTGGATGGCGAAGTCGCGGGTCAGGATTTCACGGCGGGCGGCATGCTCCTCGTCGACGAAGGCGTCCGAGCGACCGCTAAGGTCGCGCCACAGCGCGCCTAGCGGCTGAGCGCCCTGAGCGTCGTGCTGCACCGCCGAGATCTCGTTCATCACCTCATAGCCGGTCGTGCCGTCGACGCCCCAGTCGCTGGCCAGGGTCTCATTGGCGCCAAGGATTTTCTCGACCACCAGCCAGGGCGTGCGATCGGGCGCGGCGTCCTCAAGCGCGCGCCGCAGGCGGCGGCCGTAGTTGGCCGGATCGGCCAGGCCATCGACGTGGTCGACCCTCAGGCCATCGATGAGACCTTCACGATAGAGCCGCAGGGGGAGGGCATGGACAGCCTCGAACACGGCAGGGTCCTCGATACGAAGCCCGGCCAGCTCGGTGATGTCGAAGAACCGCCGCCAGTTGATGGCGTCGCCAGCCGTCCGCCACCAGGCCAAGCGGTAGTTCTGGCGCTCCAACAGGGCGTGCAGGCGCGCGGCGTCGTAGGCCGCCGCGAGCTTGCCTGGATCGACATCGGCGACCCGCTCGGCGCCCACCGCCGCCAAGACCTCGGCGTAGTCTTGCCGCCGCAGGGGAAAGCGATGCGCGCCATGAGCCAGGACCGACAGGCGACCAAGGCTTGGCTCGACATCTAGGACGATAGCGCCGTCGGCCAAGGCCTGGGCATAGGGCGCGCCTAGAAATGGGGCGAGGAGCTTGCCGGTCAGGCTCGGGTCGGGCGGGGTCCAGTCGATGTCGAAATAGCGGGCGTAGGCGCTCTCCTGGCCCTTCTCCAGCACGTCGAGCCACCAGGCGTTGTCGGCGGCGCCGACGGCGACGTGGTTGGGAACGATGTCGAGCACGAGCCCCAGCCCCTCGGCGCGGAGTGCGGCCACAAAGGCCCGAAAGCCCGCTTCCCCGCCCAGGGCCGGGTTGATCGTCGTTGGGTCGATGACGTCATAGCCATGGGGGGAGCCCTCGCGGGCCGTTGTGATCGGCGACGCATAGAGATGGCTAATCCCGAGCTTGGCCCAGTAGGGAGCCAGGGCCGTGGCGTCGGCGAACGTAAAGCCGTGATGGAGCTGGACGCGGTAGGTGGCGGTCGGGATCATCAGGGTCTCTGGGCGCGCAGCCGCGCCAAGCGGGCGGCGACGGGGGCTGCGGAGAAGAGCGACAGGCCGCTTTCGGAAAGACGACGGCGCCAGTTGGGGTGTAGGTCGACCACCCCCGGCAGGTTGGGGGCCTCATCAAGTCCCACCAAGTCCTCCACCGGCGCCAGCACCAGCTCGCAAGGGGTCTGGGCGACGAGCGCCAGGACAGCGTCGACCGCCGCCTCGGGGGCGTCGGCCGGTGGCGGCGGCTCGGCCGTGACACCGGCCGCGCTCGCGACGTCCCACAAGGCGTGGCGGTCGGCTTCGCGAACGGCGGCTTCGGCTTGCCGATCGCCGGCCGCCCCCAGGCGGGCGCGCCAGTCGATATCGCGGCCTTTCCACCAGCCGGCGGTCGGCGACAGATCGTGGGTGCTGGTCATGGCCACGGCCAGGGCGTCCCAGCTGGCCGGCGGCTTGAAGGCGCCTTTCGCGTCGCGCTCGAACGGCAGCACCCGCATGCCCAGGAGACCCCGTTCGGCGAGACTGGCGCGCAAGCCGGGCGGGACCACGCCCAGGTCCTCGCCGATCACCACCGCGCCCGCACGGCGCGATTCCAGGGCGATCAGTCTGAGGAGGTCGTCGAGCGGATAGCGCAGATAGGCGCCTTGGTCGGGACTGGCCCCGTCGGGTACGACCCACAGCCGGCCCAAACCCAGAGCATGATCGATGCGCACGCCCCCGGCGTGACGCAGGGCCGCGCGCAGGGTTTTCAGGAACGGGGCGTAGCCGGACGCAATGAGCGCGTCGGGCGAAAAGCTGGTGATGCCCCACCCCTGACCCGCGGCCTGGAAAGCATCGGGCGGGGCGCCCAGCGTCAGTCCCATCATCAGGTCTTGCGGGCGGCTCCAGGCGTGCGAGCCGCCTGGATCCAGACCCACGGCGAGATCGGCGATCAGGCCAAGGCCCATGCCGGCGGACTTGGCGGCCGCCTGGCTCTGCTCGAGCCCAAGATCGGCCAGCCACTGGGCGAACAGGAAAAAGCCGACCCGGTCTCCCAGGCCCAAGGCCTCGGCCTCGATCGCGGCGGTGTGCGGCGACCTGAAGGGCGTTGGCCAACGGCGCCAGCTTCCAGCGCCCAGGGTGGGGGCGAAGCGTTCGTCGAGCGCCTCGAACAGGGCGTGGTGGTAGAGCGCTTGGCCGCCCGCGGCGATGAAGGCCTCCAGCCGCGGATCGCCGGCGAACACGTGGTAGGCCGTATTCAGCCGCGCCATCTTGGCGGTCGCGCCGGCGGACCAGTCGACCAGGGGCGTGTCGGTGACCGCCGGTGGCGCCGCGCCGATCAGGCTGGGATCGCCATAGAGGATGTTGAGATGGTCCCGGCTCGACGGCGAATAGGGGCTGCAGCGCTCGGGCGCGGCGGGAAAGAGCGCGTTGGTCGGGCTGATGGCCAGGGCGTCGGCGCCGGCCGCGCCGGCGGCCTGCGCGAAGGCTATGAGATTGGCGAAGTCGCCGAACGGGCCAGACTCGCGCAAGGCGTAGAGCTGCACGCCCAGGCCCCAGGCGAGGCGACCCAAGAGGTCACGCGGCGTCAGGCAGCGGGGCGGGCAGGCCGCCACGGTCAACACGCGGTCGTCGAGATCCAGGGTGTGGTAACCGGGCAGGTCGAGGCTGAAGGTCACCCTCCCGCCCGAAGCGATCAGGTCCACGACACTGCCGTCCTCGAGCGTCACCCGCGCATGTCCGGACTTCGTCGGCAACGTGAGGGGCTGGCCCGTCTGGACAATGAGCAGGTCGGGGCTGGGCCGGTCCTTGAGACGGGCCAGGGCGTCCTGCGGCGCTGCGGGGTCATGGCCCAGGGCGGCTAGGACGGCGCGCAGCGTGTCTTCGCTCACCTGGCGCTCGACCCCGTCGAAGTCGGTCCAGTCGACGAGAACGCCCACGGCCTTGGCCAAGGCGAGGAGGGCCGGATCGGTCATGGCGCGGCCTCGAGCCAGGCGACGAAGGTGGCGGGGGCTAGAAGGCCGCGAAGCGGCTCGACCCCGACCAGGGCCAAGGGCGGCCCTTCCGGGGCACGCGACAGCAGAACCGGCTTGTCGCCGAGATTGATCGCCAGGGTGAAGGTCTTGGTCTCCAACCGCCATCGCGCCTTGACGGCCTTGGTGCCGACCGCCTCAGCGCCGAGACTGACGGCCGTCTCCAGATGCGGGGCCAGATGTTCGCGTCGCAGGCGTAGCAGATGGTTGATCAAGGCGCGCCAAGCCGAAGCGTCCGGACCTGGACGTGGACGTGACGCCTCGAACGTGGCCTGGGCGTTGGGATCGGGGATGGCCTGTCGCGCGTCGGGGTCGGCGAAGGCGGGGAACTTGGCGAACTCGCGCCGGCGGCCCTCGCGCACGGCGTCGGCCAGGGCGTCGTGGAAGTCTGTGAAGAACAGGAAGGGCGCGGTCGCGCCGTCTTCCTCGCCCATGAACAGCATCGGGATTTGCGGCGCCAACAGCAACAGGCCCATGGCCGCGCGCAGGCGGTCTGGAGCGACAAGGCAGGTCAGGCGCTCGCCCAGGGCGCGGTTGCCGACCTGATCGTGGTTTTGCAGGAAGTTGACGAAGGCGGTCGGCGGCAAGTGACCGCTGGCGACGCCGCGAGGACGTCCATCGTGATTGGGCGAGCCCTGGCCCTGATAGATGAAGCCCTCGGCCAGGCAGCGCGCCAGGCGTTCGGCGGGGCGGTCGGCGAAGTCCTGGTAGTAACTGCTGGTCTCATCCGTCAGCAGGACGTGGACGACATTGTGGAAGTCATCGTTCCATTGCGCGTCGAAGCCGGCAGTCAGGCGCGCTGCATCGTTGGCCTCGTTCTCGAGCACCAGATGGACGGGCCGATCGACAATGCGCGCGCGGACCTCGGCGGCCATGGCGTCGAGAAAGCCATTATCGCCGATCGCATGCACCGCGTCGAAGCGCAGCCCGTCGAGCTTGTAGGTTTCCAGCCAGTAGAGAGCGTTGTCGATGAAGAACCTCGCCACCGGCGGGCGGTGGAACGCGATCGCCGGACCCCACGGGGTATGGCGCTCTTCGTCGAAGAACGCGCCGGCATAGGACGGCAGATAGTTCCCGTCGGGTCCGAAGTGATTATAGACCACGTCCAGCAACACCATCATGCCCAGGCCATGGGCGGTGTCGACCAGGGCCTTGAGGTCTTCGGGCGCGCCATAGGCTGGGGCGACGGCATAAGGCAGGACCCCGTCGTAGCCCCAGTTTCGCGCACCGGAAAACGCGTTCACCGGCATCAGTTGCAGGGCCGTGACGCCTAGGCGCGCCAGATCCGGAAGGCGATCGGCGACCCCCTTGAACCCGCCCAGCAGGCCCGCGTGAGCTTCATAGAGCACCGCCTCGCGCCAGGGCCGGCCGGCCCAGTCGGCGTGGCGCCAGGGATAGGGCTGCTCGGAAACCAGCAGGCTCCAGCCGTGGATGTCGTCGGCCAGAGCTCGGCTGGCTGGATCGGGGACCGTGCGCGTCTCGTCCAGCCGGAAGCGGTAGCGCCCGCCCGGGACGGCCGCAGCTTCGAGGCTGAACCAGCCGTCGCCGACGGCGTCCATGGGTAGGGCAGGCTCGCCATCGCGCTCCAGCTCGACGGCCTCGCAACTGGGGGCCCAGAGGTCGAAGCGCGCCCGATCCGGTCCAAGCCAAGTCGGTCCGGCGCGCCGCGTCATGCCAACGTTCCTGCCGCGCGCAGCACCACCGCCCCGCCTCCGGCCAGGTCGAGGGTCTCGCCGACCGGCCCCGGAGCCGCATCCGGCTCGACGCTGTCGATCAGCCGCTCGAAGGTCAGTCCCTCGTGGGGCAGGTTGAAGGTCAGGGTCTCGGCCGCGCCGTTGAGCGCCAGGGCCAGCAACTCGAGCCGGCCATCCTCCAGCCGGCGCGCGCGCCGCATCAGCAGGGCCCGGCCTTCAGGGTTACGCCAGTCGTCTTCCGACAGGCGCGCGCCGCGCTCGTCGAACCAGTCGATGTCGAGCACCCCTGGCGCGACCTCTTCCTGGCCATAGAGGAAGGCGCCCGCCCGCAGCAGGGGATGGGCCTTGCGCAGGGCGATCAGTCGCGCGGTGAAATCGGTGAGGGCCTGGCCAGGCGCGCTGGCCGCCAGGGCCCAATCGAACCAGCTGATGGGACCGTCCTGGCAGTAGGCGTTGTTATTGCCTTGCTGGGTGCGGCCAAACTCGTCGCCGCCCAGCAGCATCGGCGTGCCCAGCGACGCCATCAGCGTGGTCAGCATCGAGCGCTGGATGCGCCCGCGCTGGGTCAGGATCGCCTCGTCCTCGGTCGGGCCTTCCGCGCCCCAGTTGCGCGAGTAGTTCTCGCTGTGACCGTCCTGGCCATTCTCGCCGTTGGCTTCGTTGTGGCGATTGTCATAGCTGACCACGTCGTTGAGCGTCATGCCGTCATGGGCGGTGAGCATGTTGACGCTAGCCCAGGGCCGCCGCGCGCGGCGATCGAAGAGATCGCCCGATCCCGAGAGGCGCGCGGCCAGGTCGGGACGCTGGTCGGCGTCGCCGCGCCAGAACCGCCGCGTGGTGTCGCGGAACTTGTCATTCCATTCAGCGAAGCTGGGCGGGTGGTGCCCGAGCTGATAGCCGCCCGGACCGATGTCCCAGGGCTCGGAGATCAGCTTCAGCCGGCCCAGCACGGGGTCCTGACGCAGGACGTCGAAGAAGGCCGCGCCGGGCGAAAAGCCCGCGTCGCCTTCACGGCCCAGGGTGACGCCCAGGTCGAAGCGGAAGCCGTCGACCCGGAAGGACTGCGCCCAGTAGCGCAACGAGTCGGCCACCATCTGGATGACCCGCGCCGAGGCCATGTTCAGCGAGTTGCCGGTGCCGGTGTCGTTGACGCAGTGGCGCGGATTGTCGGCGAGAAGGCGATAGTAGGTGGCGTTGTCGAGGCCGCGCAGGGACAGGGTCGGACCCAGTTCGCTACCCTCGGCGGTGTGGTTGTAGACAACGTCGAGGATCACCTCGATGCCGCTGGCGTGCAGGCGCCGCACGGCCAGGCGAAACTCGTCGTGGCTGCCGCTGGCCAAGTAGCGCGCTTCGGGCGCGAAGAAGGCCAGGGTGTTGTAGCCCCAGTAGTTGGAAAGGCCTCGCTCCTGGAGGAAGCGGTCCTGGGTAAAGGCGTGGACGGGCAGCAGCTCCAGCGCCGTCACGCCCAGGCGCTTGAGGTGGGCGATGACCTTGGGGTGGGAGAGGGAGGCGAAGGTGCCGCGATCCTTCGGTCCGACCTCTTCCAAGAGGGCCGTCAGCCCCTTGACGTGCGCCTCATAGATCACCGTCTCCGACCAAGGGGTGTTGGGACGTCGATCGCCGTCCCAATCGAAGGCGTCGGCGGTGACGACCGACTTGGGCATGGCCGGGGCGCTGTCGCGGCGATCGAAGCTGAGGTCGCCGCGCGGCGAGCCAACATGGTAGCCATGCAGGGCGTCGGTCCAGCGCAGCTGGCCCGCCAGGCGCCGCGCATAGGGGTCCAGCAGCAGCTTGTTGGGATTGAACCTATGGCCTTGTTCGGGGGCGTAGGGGCCATGGGCGCGGAACCCGTAGAGCTGGCCGGGCCGGGCGTGGGGCAAGTAGCCGTGCCAGACCTCGTCGGTGCACTCGGGCAAGGGATAGCGGGCCAGCTCCTTGCGTCCGGAAGGGTCGAACAAGCAAAGGTCGATGCGCTCGGCATTGGCCGAGAACACCGCGAAGTTGACGCCGAGACCATCGAAGGTCGCGCCCAGGGGGTAGGGAGATCCGGCTTCGAGACGATCGGGCGAAGGGGTCAAGCGCTGTGTCCTTGAAAACGGAGGAAGACGGCGGCCAGGGGCGGGAGGGTCAGATGGACGGCGGCGCCGTCCTGATCGGCAAACCCGATCACCTCGCCCTGGTTGCCCAGATCGCCGCCGCCGTAGATGGCCGCGTCGGTGTTGAGGATTTCAGCCCAGCGGCCGGCGTGGGGGGCGCGCACGCGGCGTTGGTAGCGGGGCTCGGGGGTCATGTTGACAGCCACGATCATCGGCGCGCCGCCGTGGAAGGAGCGGCGCTCAAAGACGAAGACACCGTCCTGGTCGTGGTTCTGCGCGATCCATTCAAAGCCGCGCGCGTCGGCGTCGGTGTGATGCAGCGCGCCCTCGGCGCGGTAGACCCGGTTGAGATCGCCAACGAGGCGCTGCAGGCCCGCGTGACCGGGGCTTTCGAGCAGCGCCCAGTCCAGTTCGGCGTCGTGGTTCCATTCTCGCCGCTGGCCGATCTCGCCGCCCATGAACAGCAGCTTCTTGCCCGGATGGGCCCACATCAGCGCCAGGAGCGCGCGCAGGTTGGCCATCTGCCGCCAGGCGTCACCCGGCATCTTGGAGAGCAGCGAGCCCTTTCCGTGCACGACCTCGTCGTGGCTCAGCGGCAGGATGAATCGCTCTGAAAAGGCATAGGTCAGGCCAAAGCCGAGATCGCCGCCATGCCAGCCGCGATGCACCGGATCGCGGTGCATGTAGCGCAGGGTGTCGTTCATCCACCCCATGTTCCACTTGTAGGAGAAGCCCAACCCACCTTGCTCGACCGGCGCGGTGACGCCCGGCCAGGCCGTCGACTCCTCGGCGATGGTGATAGCGCTGGGGAAGTGCTTACCGACCGTGGCGTTGAGGCGGCGCAGGAAGGCGATCGATTCCAGGTTCTCGCGGCCGCCATGGATGTTGGGCGTCCATTCGCCGGCCTTTCGGCTGTAGTCGCGGTAGAGCATCGAGGCCACCGCATCGACCCGCAGGCCGTCGATGTGGAACTGCTCCAGCCAATAGACGGCCGAGGCGATCAGGAAGGTGGCCACCTCCTGGCGGCCCAGATTGTAGATCAGCGTGTTCCAGTCGGGATGAAAGCCTTCCTTGGGATCGGCGTGCTCGTAGAGCGCCGTGCCGTCGAAGCGCTCCAGGCCATGAGCGTCGTTGGGAAAGTGGGCCGGGACCCAGTCGAGGATCACGCCAAGCCCCGCCTGATGACAGCGGTCGACGAACCGGGCCAAGGCGGCGGGTGATCCATAGCGGGCCGAGGGCGCGAACTGCGACAGCGGCTGGTAGCCCCACGAGCCGCCGAACGGATGCTCCATGATCGGCATCAGCTGCAGGTGGGTAAAGCCAAGGCTGGTGACATAAGGGATCAGGTGATCGGCCAGCGCGTCCCAGTCGTGGCACGGGCTCCCGTCCCAAGGACGCCGCCAGGACGCGGCGTGAACCTCGTAGATCGAGATCGCCGCGCCGGGATGATGACGCTCGGCCCGTCCGCTCATCCAGGCTTGGTCGCCCCAGGCATGATCGAGGAGCGGGGCGACGATCGAAGCCGTCGCCGGGGGTGTTTCGCTGGCCCGCGCCATCGGGTCGGCCTTGCGCCGCACGACGCCGTCGGCGCCTTCGATATCGAACTTGTAGCGTTCACCCGCGCCCAGCCGCGGGATGAAGATCTCCCAGACGCCGGCCGCGTGGCGCAGGCGCATGGGGTATCGCTGGCCATCCCAACTGTTGAAGTCGCCCACGAGACTGACCCGACGCGCATTGGGAGCCCAGACGCTGAACGCAACGCCCTCCACGCCTTCCAGCGTGCGGATCGCCGCGCCCAACTTGCCCGCCAGGCCGAGCGGCTCGCCGTCGACGATCGCCGCCAGGTCCTCCTGCGCCAGCACCGGCCCAAAGCCGTAGACGTCCTCGGCGTCGTGCGGTCCGTCCGGCCAGTGAACCCTCAGCGCATAGGCGGTCGAAGGCTTGACCGCTCCGGCGAAGAGCCCCGGCTCGACCTCGGTCAGCGTGGCTATCCGCCGACGGGTCTTGCGGGCGATGACGTCGACGCCCGTCGCGCCAGGCTGAAACGTCCGCACCGTCGCCCCGTGACGCCCGAGGAACCCGAACGGATCGGACGCCCAAGACACCGCACTTCCAAGCCCCACCCGCCATCTCCAAATTGCTGCGAGTGCACAACGAACAGGCCGTCAATCTGTGCCGTGGGCCATCAAATAATTCTCGCGGAACCCTTGTTCGCGTCCGTTGTTTCCGGGACGTCTCATGGAGTTCAGACGATGGCGTTCGGGGCGTGGCAGAGCTTGTTGTGCAGTTGCGAAGCGCCGGCGGCGCGCGCCTTGCCCGGCATCGACCGATGAGCGGCCCCAAGGTCCTCTCGGTCGCCGCCGAAATCTATCCCTTGATCAAGACCGGCGGTCTTGCCGATGTCGTCGGCGCGCTGCCCCTGGCCTTGGCGCGCGAAGGCGTGCAAGTCATCACCCTGGTCCCCGGCTATCCTTCGGTCATCGCCGCCCTGGAAGCGCCTGCGGCGATCCACAAGTTCAAGGCCTTGATGGGCGGCCCCGCGCGCCTGCTGCGCGGCCGCGCCGGCGGATTGGATCTTTTGGTGATCGACGCGCCGCATCTCTATGCGCGCCCCGGCAATCCCTACCTGCAGGCTCCGGGCGTCGAGTGGCCCGACAACGGCCTGCGCTTCGCCGCCCTGGCCAAGGTCGCCGCCGAGATCGGGCTTGGCCTGCTGGCGGACTATCGGCCCGACGTGATCCAGGCCCACGACTGGCACGCAGGCCTCACCCCCGCCTACCTGCACTATGCGCGCAAGAAGGATCCGATGGTCCAGGCGCCGCCCGTGGTGCTGTCGATCCACAACCTGGCCTTCCAAGGCCTGTTCCCCGCCACCCTCCTGGCCAAGCTGGGCTTGCCGCCCGAGGCGATGGGTATCGACGGCGTCGAGTATTGGGGCGACATCGGCTTCCTGAAGGCTGGCATCCAGTTCGCCGACCAGGTCACCACCGTCTCGCCCAGCTACGCGGCCGAGATCACGACCGAAGAGGGCGGCATGGGGCTTGGCGGTCTGCTCAAGGCGCGCGCCAAGTCCCTGGTCGGGATCCTCAACGGCATCGACGCCGAGGTCTGGAATCCCGAAACCGACCCCGACATCAGCGCTCGATACACTGCGCAGACCCTGGAGAGCCGGGCGATCAACAAGCTGGCCCTGCAGGCCAAGTTTGGCCTGCGGCCCGATGGGGAGGCCCCGCTGTTTGGCATCCTCAGCCGCCTGACCGACCAGAAGGGCGTCGACCTCTTGCTGGGCGCGCTGCCGGTGCTGTTCGCCGAGGGCGCGCAACTGATCGTCTGCGGCCAGGGCGAGCCGCGCTACGAACAGGCCTTCGCCCAAGCGGCCGAACGCTATCCCGGCGCCATGGGCCGGTTCCTGGGTTACCGCGAGGACCTGGCCCACCTGATCCAGGCCGGCGCCGACGCCATCCTCGCGCCATCGCGCTTCGAGCCTTGCGGCCTCACGCAGCTTTGCGCCATGCGCTATGGCGCCATCCCCGTCGTCTCGCGCACGGGCGGCCTGTCCGACACCATCATCGACGCCAACACCGCCGGGATGGCCCGTTCGGCCGCGACCGGCGTGCAGTTCGCGCCCGCGACCCAGGACATGCTTGAGGACGCCATCCGGCGCACCTGCGCGCTCTACCGTGACCCGGTGGTCTGGCGGCGGGTCCAGCTCAACGCCATGGCGTCCGACAGCTCCTGGCGGGTGTCGGCGGCCGAATATGCCGCGCTGTTCGGGCGCATGGCCGCCCAGGCGAGCCGTGCGGCGGCCAACGACGCGGCCGCGCTGGTCCCCGCGTCGAGCGATCCGGCCGCGCCGATCGAGCCGAGAAGTTTCGCCGCCTATGATCCCAGCGCGCCGACAACGCCGGCGCCGCGACGGGCCACACCGCGCGCCAGTTCTCCAAGGCCCAAGGCCGCGGCGTCGCCCTTGCGGCGGGCGGAGGAGCGATGATCGTCGCCGACCTGATCAGGCTCCTGCAGGATTGCCACCCCCAGGCGGTGGTGTTGATCCCGGCCGACCCCTCGATGGGACAGGCCTGCGAGCCGGTGAGTGATGTCGCAGCGATCGCCGCGAGCCGCTTCACCGGTGGTCCCGCCGCCGAGGCCGGGGTGGTGCGGCTATCGGGGTTTCCGATCGCGCTACTGGTCGGTGACTTCGATGCGGCCGGCCGTATCGAGCCGACGCCTTAGAGCTCTGGCGGGACCCGACACCCGCTTGTAGAGGCGCCGCCGTCGTTGCGGGAGCAAAGACGCTTGGGGAGAAGACTATGCTGGATCATGTCCTGGATCGTTTCATTTCGCGCCTGATGGCCGGCGCGGGCCTGATCATGGCCGCGGCGATCGCCGCCGTGGCCAGCGCCATGGCGCTCTATGCCTTCTGCGCGCCGATCACCGGTCCAGCCTGGGCCTATGTGGTGGTCGCGGGCGTTTCGGCCCTGATCCTGGCGACCTGGGCGCTTTTGCAGCGTAGCCACCGCCAGAAGCATCGCGAGGCGCCCTTGGAGGTGCGTGTCGTCGATCTCTTGAAGGCCCACCCCACCGCCGCCTTCGTGGCGGGCATGGCGGCGGGCGCACTGGTCAAGGGCAAGCCTGGCCAAGCCTTGACCCTGTGGCGCGAGCGGCCCGCCAAGAACGGGTGAGGCAAGCGAGATCGTGGCTCAGCGAACCGGTCGCGTACGTCTTAGGCCGACGTCAGGTCCTTCGACGGGGTCCGAGCCGGCCTGCTGCTTTCGATCGGCGAGCCAGGCCTCGACCTCCGCCAGGTCCCAGACCACGCAACGCCGGGTCAGGGGATAGCGTCTAGGAAATTCGCCGCGCCTTTCCATCTCGTAGATTGTGGTGTCGGCCAGCGGCACGAGCTTGCGCAGTTCGGGGCGACGGATCGGCCGGCTGGCGGGCAGGACGCCCGGTGGACGTGGGGGAGGCGGGACGGAGTGGGACATGACGGGCTCGCGCTGTTGCGCCAGTAAGGTCACGGGGCCTTGAAGCGGCAAGCCCGGCCGGCCGCCAGTCGGGCCCTAGCGTGGGAAGACAGGCGTTCGGCGGTTTTGCTATGCCCGCCGTTCGAGCCGAGCGGGCCGGCGGCTTGCCGATCCCGGGTCAGTCGTCCAACTGTGGGGCCTGGCCATAGATCGTCGCCGGATCGGCGCCGTCGCGTATCGCTCTCTGACGCAGGATGCCCGCGACCATCTTCTTGTTGAGCTTGGGCTTGTCCCAGCGGGCGGCGCCGCCAAGGCGAATAGGCTGGTCGGGATAGCTCAAGAAAGTGAACACCGCGTCGACCACCTGCTTGATGAGTTGCTTCATTTCCGCGTCGGAGATGCGCGAGGCCTCCAGGTAGGGGATCTCGCCGGCCGGGGTGACGATCTTGACGTCACTGAAGTCGCCGGCCGGACTGATCACCGTGCGCCCGGCATGCCAGTCCTCCAGGATGGTGTTGCGCACGCAGGTCTCCACCAGCGCCAAGGTAAAGCGTTGCAAAGCGCGATGATCGGTCTGGCTGGGCGCGGGCTCATCCATCAGCGGCCTCCTGGTCGGTTACAGCTATCCTATCCGGCTTTGCGATCGTTGGTATCGCTCCGCGGTTTCACGGCGGCTGCGGCCGGCGCTTTCGCGCCAGCCTGCGCCGGAGATGTCGAGAGCCTCCGGCGGTCACGCTCGGTCCCGCGGCTTTCGCCGCTCCCTCGGGCGTGACCTTGCAGGCCGGCCCCAAGGCCTTGGGGCCGGCCGCCGGAGCCTCGACGCCGCCTCCCGCCGCGCGCTGCGCGCGGGCTCCTGTGCAGGCTTCATCTTTCTTGGCGGGCGCCAGGGGCGCCCGCGCGGCTTAGGGCTCCGCCCTCAGCGCACTTCGGATCGTCTTCCGCCCAGCTTCGGGGCCTGGTCGCAAGGATGGGCGGCCGGGAGGGAAGGCCCCTGCAGCCGGGTCCCCGCGAAGACGACCCTCCGTTTGCACACCCGGTCTCGCCGACGGGCGTCGGGGTCAGGCGCGCTTTGCGCCCTGACCCCGGACCCCTGAAGGGAGGCTATGATGACCGAGCAAGACCATACCGCCGCCGTCGCGGCCCTGAACGACGCTTGCCGCGCCGAGCCTGGCGCGGGCTGGGTCCTGACGCCCGGCGTGCGGGCGCTGGACCTGACCGACCAGTTGAGAGCCTTCGCGCTGGTCACCGCGTTCGACGCGTTCGGCGCGGACAACGACCCGCACGGCGAGCGGGACTTCGGGACCATCGAAGTGGGCGGCGCGAGGCTTTTCTGGAAGGTCGACTATTACGACCTTGACCTGTGCATGGCCTCGCCGGACCCGGCGGACCCCGCCGTCACCCGCCGGGTGCTGACCTTGATGTTGGCGGAATAATACTAGACGTCGTTGCCGCGCCATGGGGCCAAGGACAAGTCCCGGCCCCAAAGCGCGGCGCCCGCAGGCAGGGGATTTCATGGCAGACGAAAGCGTAGCAGCGGTTTCGTAGCGCTGCCCACGCCTTGGCCGCTCGCGGACGATCGCCCGGGCCGCGCCGCCGTGTCGACATACGGGATGGCGAAGCGCGATTGTAGAGCTTGTCTCGGCGCGGCGCGGAACTTCGACGGCGCTTGTCTGTTTTCGCACTGCCATGATCGCGACAGCCGCCGACATCCGCTCCGCCTTTGAAGTCTTCCAGAACGAACTGGACGCAAGCGGCGAGAGGGGCGAGTGGTCAATGGACGACGTGAAGCGGGAATTTGAGCATTGGCTGGCGCGCCAGGGACGCCCACCGCTGGCCTGGACTGCCGTTCACGAACATGAGGTGGCCCTGGCCATGAGCCGTCGCTATCAGCCCTACTTGGTTTCGGCGCGACGTTGGTTCCGATAGGTCGAGCCGAGCCTCACCACCGCCCCCCAACAGAGCGTCACACGGATAACGTTCCTGCGCGAGCGCTAGGGGCAAGAGACGCGAACGAGCGGCTAAGTCGCCGCGATCTCCCGCAGGAAATCGAGGATCGCCTTCGTCAGGGCGCGTGGCCGTTCCTGTTGAATCCAGTGGCCAGCGCCGTCGATCATCTCGACACGGTGAAGCTTCGTCATCGCCTTGGTCGTCATCGCGTCGATCGCGCCCGGCGCCACATACGGCGCCCAGTCACGCTCCCCGCCAATGAACAGCGACGGCACGTCGATCGTCCGGCCGGAGAACAAGCGTAGCTCAGCATTCAGCGTCGGATCGGCGTACACACGATAGGTTTGAAGGCCGCCCTGAAAACCGTTGCGGCCGTACTCCTGCACATAGACAGACAAATCCTCGTCGCTCAGCCAGGTACAGGCTTGAACCTCAGCGGGCGAAGGGCTGAACGGAGCGACATTCTCAGACATCGTCTTGCCCCGTTCCATGATGTAGTAGGTCGGGAGCGATGCGAACGCCTCCGCTGTCGGCGGGCTGATCGGATGAGGCCTGTTACCGGACCAGTCACCGCTCTTCACGTGGAAGAACGTCCGAAGGAACGCGGCAAGCCCCTGCGGCGGCCGGGTCAGATCCTCATTGGCTTGTCGGGTGGCGAGATAGTGCTGGTAGAGCTCGCGCGGCGGATCCAGCGCGGCGAGTGCGGCGGCCAAATCCTGGGCGGGCGCAGACATTTTCTCAGACGATGCGTCACCCGTCGCAGTGTCGAACGGGAAGGCGGGAGGACCGGGGAAGGGGGCGCTCATCAAGACGAGCGCGGGGAAGACGTCTGGCCGGGCAAGGGCGCAATAGGCGGCCACGGGCGAGCCGAAATCATGTCCGACCACGAGGGCCGTCTGGCGGTAGCCCAGCGCAAAGACCAGGCCGAGCGCATCGCGGGTGACATTCAGCAGACTGAACGGGGCGAGCGGGGTGTCGTAGTCATTGATCCAGCCGGTCGTGCGGCCAAAGCCGCGCTGGTCAGGCGCCACGACATGATAGCCAGCGTCGGCCAGCAGCGGCATGACGTAGCGCCACCCGTACGCCAGATCCGGGAAGCCGTGCAGGAGAAGGACGAGGGGGCGGTCTGGCGTCTCAAACCCTGACTCCAGGATGTGCACGTCCAGGCCGTTGACGCCCGCGATCATGCGCGAGCGGATCGTCGCGGGAAGCGCGCCGTGGCCGTAGGCAGGTTCGGTCATGTCGGATCCTTCGCGCGCACTTGGCCGCGCCCGTCCCCTAGACGCGCGGGGCGTGCGTCCGTTCCCTTTGCCGACCCAAGCCGTTACCGCGACCAGCAGGGGCCCGGCCCGCCTTCCTACCGTTGTCGGCAGGCTCAAAGCTTACGGCTCACGGCGCTCGCACGCGACTGCCCATCAGCTTCGTCAGGAGGGCGTCGGTGCGCGGGACATCGATCCGCTCTCTGCGCCGTTGGGCCGGGGGCTAAAAGAGGCCCGCGCTTATCCCATTGGGTTCCGGCTTGGCGCCCAGGAACGATCCGCCTGGCCAGGTTTTCTGTTCCCGGACGCCCAACGGCGACCAGGGATTTCCAGAGCAGGGGACGCACATGACCGACTACCGCACCGACGGCGAGAGCTTCATCGGCGAACTGGGCGGCGAGCTTCCGCCGCGCGAGAACCCGCCGAGCTTCAAGGCGGCCAAGACTTCGGCCAAGGCGGCCGCCGCGAGCGTCAAGGAGGTCGCCGAGACCGCGATCGGCGAGGCGCGCGAGCGGATTTCGGCCTTGGCGAGCGAGACCGCCGAAACCGTCCAGCACCGCTACGGCGACCTGGAAGCCTGGGTGCAGCTCAAGCCGGCGCGCGCGCTGGGCATCGCCGCAGGCGTCGGCGTCCTCCTGGGCCTGCTCCTGCGCGGGCGCAGCACCCGCGTGGTCTACGTGCGCGACCGTTAGGCCGCGCCCATCATTTGATCGTTGATCACCACCGGAGAGCTTGATGTCGGACGATAAGGATCAGCGCGGGCCGCAGGACGCTTCGCGCATCAGCCTCAGCGAGGCCTACGAAGTCGAGTACTGGACCAAGGCGCTCGGCGTCAGCCGCGACGACCTGGCCAAGGCCGTGGCCGAGGTCGGCAACGGCGCCGACGCCGTCCGCGCCTACCTGCAGCGTGGCGCGCACTGACATGACCGGTCCGCGTCCGCGCGTCGGGACCGCCAGGGCCGCCCGTTTGCGGGCCGTGACGCTGGCGGTCCTGCTCGTGGCGTTCGACGCCGCGCCGGTCTTTGCGCTCGGGGGCGGGACGCGGCCGGGCGCGGGCCTGCCGATCTGTTCGAGCCGATGAACGCGCTCGCGGTCCAAGCCTCGAGCCTCATGAGGGTGGCCCGCCCCACCTGGCGACGCGTGCGGCATGCCTTGGCCGTCCTCGTGCGCGCGCGGCGTCACGCCCCGCCGCCAGTGCTCTACGGACCGCTCACCGTCGGCGCGTTGATTGATCAGCTGCGTCGGTTCGATCCAGACCTGCGGGTCATCATGCCGGGCGAGGCCGAGGACTGGACCGATGTCCATGAAGCCCACCTCGACATCTTCTCGCCCCAGACGCGCCATCCGGAGCTGCTGCAGCTGGCCGACGATGGCGACCCCAAGGCCGTGCGGATGGTGCGCCTCTTCGGCGATCCCGAAGCGGGCTAGACAGCAGTCGCGACGCGGTGGCGCCGTCCTTGGCCGCGAGGCTTCGACACGAGGCCTCGGCGGAGCCAACCGGACGCTACCCGTCAGGCGAAGTTGATCCACTCCGGATCGCGCACGTCGGTGTGCTGGGGCAAGCCGGTCATCGACCGCAGCCGGCGAAGGTCCAGGAGGCTGATCGTGCGCACGCCGCGCCGGATCAGGCCGGCGCGCTCCATGGCGCCGAGCTTTCGGCTCACATGCACCGGGCTCAGGCCCACGAGATCGCCGATCTGGCCCTGGGTCAGCGGCAGGGGAATGGTCCCGAAATCGGCCAGACCCAAGGCGGCCAAACGATCGTGGAGATCGATCAGCGTGCCGGCGATCCGCACCGAGCCATCGGTCTGGCCCATCAGCGCCAACGCCTCCATCAACACCACGCGTTCACGCTGGGCATTCAGGAACTGCGCCGCGGCGATGCGAGGAAAGCGCGCCAGGACGCCCATCAGGTCGCCGCGCGATATCGGCCGGATGACGATCGGCGTGATCGCCGTCAAGCACTCGGCCGTCCGCGTCACGCTCAGGCTGGGCGCGCCCAGGAGGTCCCTGGGCAGATGGATCTTGACCGTCTGCTGGCGACCCGAGGCCACGGTGATCGACGAGGCCACCCAGCCGTCCACCAGCAGGAAGAGATGGGGCGGTTCGACGCCGTCACGCTTGAGAACGTGGTCGCGCGGCAGGTGCTGGACGGGGCCAAGGATGGCCGCCAGCGCCGCGCGCTCGCCGTCGTTCCAATCGAAGACCTCATCGCGGCGTCCCTTCGGCGCCCCGGGCGCGACGGCGCGCCCAACTGCTTGCTCATCCATAGGCCTCCGATCGCCAAGAAGCCCAGGTCGCGCATTATCCTAGGTTATGGTTTGCGTCGATCGGCGGGCGACCCGGCGGCGTGACGCGCGGCGCGCCGCCAGGAAAGGCCGTTCGCGCCGCCGTGGCGTCGCACACCCGGGGTCGTGCTCGGGGCGGGGATCAGCGGTCGGTGATGGCCTCGGCTTCCTGGGTCAGCCTGTCTGAGAGCTTCAGGGCGCCGCGCCGAAACGCGGTGGCCGCTGCGCCGCGCAGCAGGCGTTCGGCGGCGGTCGGAAAGCGGCGGCGAAGTTTGCCGGCGAAGGCCTCGGCCTGTTCCGGATCGATACGCGCGTCGCGTCCGCGCGCCATGACCATGGCGCTGGCTTCGGCCAGGGCTGGCCATGCCATCAGCACCGAGAGGCCCTTTTCGAAGTTTTCGTGGGCGGCCGCCAGTGCGAAGACCTCGCTCTCGGCCTCGACGTCGTCGAAGCCCGAAAGCCGGCCGACAAAGGCCTTGGCCCGCGACACGTCCAGTGTTCGTTGGAACGAGGCCCAGCGCACGGCCTGGGCGGCGTCGCTGTCACCGGCCGCGTCGAGGTAGTCGATCCAGGCGCTTTCCCAATCGAAATCGGGCGCGGCCAGACGGCCCAGCAGACCCCTGGGCTTGGGCGCGGCCAGGCGCAGGACCGCCCCGGCCTCGGCCGCCCGGCCGGCCGCCAGCCAGCGCCGGGCCACCTCCACCGACACCGAGGGCGTGGTCAGCGCGGCTTGGCCAAAGGTCTCGGCGTAGGCGGCGATGTCGCCGGCCGCGTCGGCCAGATGCCGGATGAAGACCATCCATCCCGGCGTTGGCCGTAACTTGGCCCGGGCCAGGGTCAAGGCGATCGCCGCGGTGGCCGGCGCGATCGGCGCCAGCGCGGCCGGCGCCCAGGCCGCCCACGCCCGCGGCGCCGCGGCGGCGGCGTCCACCACGGCGTTGGCGGCCAGGTGCGGGTCATGCCCGGCCAGGAGGGCGCCCAGGTCGGCCGCGGCCGCGCGGTAGATCGCCTCGAAATTCTCGTCGCGGTCCTTAATCCGGCGCGCGGTCTGGGGATGGGTCGCCAAGAACCGCCACAGGCGCTCCAGCGCCGCGTCCGGAGCCTGCGGACCCAGGCGTTCGGCGAGGAGACCGCGCAAGGCGTCGAGATCCCGCAAGAAGGCGGGCTTCTGGCGCCAGGTGACCTGGCCGCGGCTGGTTTCCAGCGCCGCCAGACGTTTGTCGATCTCCGGGACGAGATGACCCGGGCCCAGGCCTGCGGCCAGCTCCATGCGCAGGCGACGCTTGAGGTCGGCGCGGGTCTCGGCGACCTCGACCAGGATCTCCGCCAAGCGCTCGGCGCCCAGCCCGGCCAGGTTCTGGGCGGTCACCTTCTTCTGGCTGGCGAGGCTGGGCTTGGCCATGGGCCGTCCTAGTCCGGTCCGCCCGACAGCAGCGCGAACACTTCCAGCCGGGCGCAGGCGGCGGCGTGGGCGAGGGCCGCGTCGCGCGACTGGACGAAGTCGATCTGGAAGGCAGTGACCGCCGCGCGCAGGGCCTGGCAGAAAGGAACGCCATGGTGTTGGGCGACATGGCCCGCCTCGGCCGCCAGGTCGTCGAACAGGAACCGGGCGTGTTCGCGCCGCCCGCCAAGCATCTCGGCCAGGCGGGCGATGTCGCGTTCGAACGGCGCATAGGCGGGTCTGGTCATGCGGGCTCTGACGGTCCTGTGCGGCGACGCGCGGTCAAGGCGTCTCCAGGTCAACGAGCGGCGCCGCCGCGCGATCCGCCCTCGACCCGATGATGTCGACGGTCGTCAGGCTCGGACGGCGTTCGCGAAGAGGGCCCATCCCTGCGCAGGCCCGGTCTGACGAGGGACCATCTCTGCGAAGGCCGACTCCCGTAACGCGCGGCGACACGCCGGCCAGCGCCTCGCGCGCCCAAAACCCTCGCGCGCCCGGGCCTCGACACGCCCGCAGGATCTGGCCGCGTGGCGCTCGCAACCGCAGGCCGGGACATGCCGTGACGCGGAGCTTTTCTCGGCCGCTGCCGCGGCCGGTGGCTTGGGGCTCCGCCCCCGGCGCGCTTCGGATCGGCTTCCGCCCAGCTTCGGGCCATGCGGGCAGGGACGGGCGACCGGTCAAGGCGGCCCTGCAGCCGGGTCCCCGCGAAGCCGCCCCTCCGCTTGCACCCCCGCGCTCGCCGCTTGGCAGGGTTTCAGGCGCGCCTTGCGTGCCTGCAACCCAGCCCAAGGAGGCAGACATGACTTCGACTTCCCAGAGCAACCCCACCGCCCCACAGACGGCGGTGGCCGCCGGTGTGGCCCAGTTCGGAGAGGTGCGGGATATCCCGCTCAATCGCCTGAAGGCCTCGCCCAACAATGTTCGCCGCGTCGGTCATCGGCCCGAGGCGATCGAGTCCCGCGCCGCGACCATCGGCGTCAAGGGCGTGCTTCAGCCGCCGGTGGTCGAGCCGGAAATCAAGAACGGCAAGGAGACGGGCTATTTCCTGGTGACGGCGGGAGAAGGACGCCGCCAAGCCTTGCGCCTGCTGGCCAAGCGCAAGGCCCTGTCCAGGGCCGTGCTGGTGCGCTGCATCGTCGACACCACCAACGACCCGGCCGAGGTCTCGCTCGACGAGAACATCAGCCAGGAAACCATGCACCCGGCCGACCAGTACGAAGCCTTCAAGGACCTCGCAGAGCGCAAGGGCTACGGCCCCGAGGAGATCGCCGCCCGGTTCGGGGTCAAGCCGGGCATCGTGCGCCAGCGCCTGCGCCTGGGCATGGTCGCCCCGGCCTTGCTCGATCTCTATCGCGAGGCGGTCCTGACCCTCGACCAGATCACCGCCTTCGCGGTCAATCCCGACCCCGACCGGCAGGTGGCCGTCTACACCCACCTTCCGGCGCACGACCAGTCGCCCCGGACGATCCGACGCTTGATGACCGAGCACAAGGTCGCCACCAGCGACCGCCGGGTCCGGTTCGTGGGTCTTGAGGCCTACGTCGCGGCGGGCGGTCCGGTGTTGTCCGACCTCTTCTTCGACATCGATGGCGGCTGGATCGAGGACGCGGGCCTTCTCGACCGGTTGGTCAACGAAAAGCTCGCCGCCTTGGCCCAGGACATCCGCGACCGCGAGGGCTGGAAGTGGGCTTCGGCGCATCTGGACTACCCGTACGGCCACGGCTGCTCGCGCATCTTCGAGCACGTGCTGGCCCGCCCGCCCGAGGTGATCGAGGCGATCAACAGCCTGCAGGCCGAGGCGGCGGCCTTGACCGAGCAATGGGCCGACATCGAGCCGCCGCCGGCCGAGGTCGCCGCGCGTCTCGAAGCCATCGAGGCCGAGCTGGAGGGTTTCGGTGACGACTACGGCCACACGCCCGAGGAGAAGGCGCGGGCGGGGGTCATGGTGATCCTGGGCGAGCAGGTCGGGGGGACGCCGCGCGTCGAGCGCGGCTTCGTGCGGCCGCAGGACGAACCGGTCCCCGAACCGCAGGACGAGGCCGATGACGGCGAGGGCCAGACCGCCGACACGTCCGACGCGTCTGAGGGCGGCGCGCCCGAAGGGAGCGGCGACGACGAACAGGCGAGCGACGCCGAGGAGCTGGTCGGCGATCCGGCCGCGCCCTTGCCCGACCGGGTGATCGCCGAGCTGACCGCCCATCGCAGCGCGGCCCTGCGCGACGCCCTGGCCCAGAACCCCGACCTTGCCCAGGTGGCGTTGGTCCATGCCCTGGTCAGTCGTGTGTTCGCCATGGGCTACCCGGCCACCTGCCTCGACATCCGCTGGGGGTCTCGCAACCTCAATGACTTCGGGGACGGGATCGAGGACAGCCCGGCCGGGCTGGCGATCGCCGAGCGTCATCGCCTCTGGGGACGCCAGGTGCCCGGAACGCCGGAGGACATCTGGGACTTCGTCGTCGGCCTCGATGGCGACAGCCGCGCCAGCCTGCTGGCCCACTGCGTGAGCCTGACGCTCGACGGCGTGCGCTCGTGGGTGCGTCGGCCCAAGACCGAACTGGCCCACGTCGAGACCGTGGCCAGCGCCCTCGACCTGGACATGCGCGCCTACTGGGCTCCCACCGCCACGCACTATCTCGACCGCGTGACCAAGGCCCAGATCATGGCCGCCGTCACCGAGGGTGTGTCGGCCGAAGCCGCCGCGCGGCTCTCGGGCCTCAAGAAGCCCGACATGGTCGCCGCCGCCGAGCCGCTGCTGGTCCAGGCGGGCTGGCTGCCAGCCGTGCTGCGCACGGCAGGGGCGCGGCCTGCCGAAAACGCGGCCGAAGCCGGGGAGGGCGCGGCGACAGGCAAGGCCGATCCGGTCGAGCGCGAAGGCGAGGAGGCCGCGCCCTTCGAACCCGGCTCGGAAGAGCAGGACGAGGCGCCGCTCTGCGATCTCGACGCGGTGCTGTCGGACGCGGTGGCGCTGTCGGCCGAGGACGAGGCGCAGGTCGCGGCTCTGCTGACGGCGGCCGAGTAGGGGGGATGGGCGGCCGAAAGGCCGCCCATCATCCTTGCGTTGAAACGGGGGCGGACGGGCGCGGCCGATCCTTTGGGATCGGCCGCTCTGCATTGCCGGGAACCCGTCAACGCGAAGGCGGACGCGATCGAGGGTCCATCTCTGCGACGGCCAGACTCGATGTGGCGCGTGCCTGCCCTCATGGACGCGGCCAACGCCGTCCTCGGTGACGACGCGACAAAGCTGTGGACGTCGCGGGCGCTGAGAGGATCGTTCTGCTCGCCCGGCGCGGAATCAGCCTAACGCGGCGCGATGATCACCCAAGCCGAGATCGACGTGCTCCTGGCGGCCATGCAGGCCGACCACGACAAGACCGGAAACGACGGCGACCGGCCCGGCCTGATCACGTTCCAGCGCGACGACTGGGTGGGCATGGCGTTGCCGACCTGCTGCACCTCGCCCGGACGGGGCATCCGTTATCGCGGCATCCAGATCAAGGTCAGCGAGGACCGCGAGACGCGAGTGTGGACCCGGGCCAAAGCCTTGACGCTGGGCGAGATCGCCGACTCGTTCGAAGACCTCAAGGCCATCGAGGACGCCAAGGTCTAGCGCGCCTTTCGAGGCGCGGCCCCCGGCGCCCAGGCGCCCCGTCCGGCCGCTTGCGCCTGAGCTTGGATGTCGGTGTAGGCGCCCTTGCTGTAGGCGCGCCATTCGGTGGCCAGGCCTGATCGGATCATGGCGGCGTTGAGGTCGGGCGAGGCGCTCGACCAGCACCGCGCCACCTGGCGACCGTAGCGGTCTTCATTCACCACCCGGCAGCCGACCCGCCCGCGCGTCAGGCTGATCAGCAGGTCGCGCGCCTCGTAGGCCAGCGGTTCGGCCGGCGCCTTGCCACGCCTGACCTCGGGCGCGTCGACGCCGAACAATCGGATGGCGGCCTTGCCGCAGCGCAGGGTGTCACCGTCGTGCACGGTGGGCGCCGTGCAAGCGATGATCCCGGTGGCGGCGAGGGCGAGCATGACCATGGTCGTGCTCTACCTTGTGTCGCCCACCCGCACAAAATCCTAGACCCGCCAGGCTCGCGCGCCGCGCCCGCCCCGCCGGATCGGCGGGGCGGGCTGGCCGCTCAGTCCGCCTTGTGGCCGTTGCTGCGCGACCAGACCAGGGTGTGGACGCCCTCCATGACCGCCAGGGCCGCGTCGATGGCGGCGCCGAACGAGAGGTCGTCGAGGCGGACCGACAGGTACTCGTTGTTGTCCTCGTTGGCCTTCTTCCAGGCCGCGCCCAGACCGGCGCCGCCGCAGGCGATGCGGTAGTCGGGCGCCTTGTCGTGGGTCGTCTCGCCGGCGGTGCGAAACCGGACCCTTTCGCTCGCCGGCCAGGGCGGTTAGGGCGCCCGTGAACGAGCCGTCAGCATTGGCGGTGAAGACGCCGCTGGTCGCCATGATGGTCTCTCCAAGAGATCTCGCCGAGCGCGTCGAACGCAACCTCTTCTGGCCTGATCTGACCGGGGATCGGTCCGTCCCCGCAACCTTGGCCTTGGACTTTCTTCCCCTGGGGCGCGGGCGCCCCATTCCTCGCGAGACAAGAAACTTCAACGCCTTCGGTCCTCCGCCAAAGGCTCCGGGAGCGCGCCCCCGATCCTGCCTTGAACGGGCAGGGCGCGCCCTGCGGGGCGGACGTCGACCCCGGTCCAGCGATCGCCATCGAGGCCGCGATCGGCGCGGCCCGGACAAGATCGGAGAGACCATCATGGCTACCATCGGCACCTTTTCTCGACCAATGACGAACGAACCGCGCGCCGGATCAGCGACAGTCTCGGCACCGCCACAGAAATGAGGGCGATGAAGAACTACGCCGGACACCGGCTGTCGCCCTGGCTTGGCCACCTGATGGTTAGCCGGCAGGAAACGGCCAGGCCGCTGCTGACGCCCGGCGAGGTGATGCAGTTGCCGGCCGACGAGGCGATCATCCAGGTCTCCGGCGTGCCGCCAATCCGGGCGAAGAAGGCCCGATACTACATTGATCGAGAGCTCACCGTGCGGGTCGCCTCGCCGCCTGACAAGCCGGCGATCCTTCTCCCGGCGGAGGTGTCCGAATGGGTCTCGACGATCGCCGCGACCGGGAGCGCGGATCCGTCAACGGCCGATGAAGATGACGAAGGCGGCCTGCGTATCGAACCAGAGCTCGATCCACCAGCGCTGACAGTTGCCCCTGAACCGGTCGAAGTGGCGTTGGAACCGGGGCTCGACGATGACGATGGGGTCCAGGCCGAACAGTCCCGTCGGTTCCGAGCTGCGGCGCGGATCGCGACCATGGATCCTGATGACGGCATCCCGCTATGAAGGTCCAGACGAAGGTGTTCCTGGCCAGGGATCTTTCCCTGGCCTTGAACGCCGCCTCGCGCCGCATGCGCAGGTCGAAGTCCGAAATCGTTCAGGCCGCTGTCGCCGCCTACCTGTCGCCGGACGGTGAGGAGGTGTCGGAGGCGACGGTGACCCGCCGGCTCGATCGGATCAGTCGCTCAATCGAGCGTCTGGAACGGGATGTGACCATCTCCAACGAGGCCGTCGCGCTCTTCGTCAAAGCGTGGCTGACGGCCATGCCGAGCTTGAGCAGCGGGGACCAGAAGGCTCAGAACGTCAAAGGCCAGGAGCGATACGCCGGTTTCTTGGAGGCACTTTCCCGCCGGCTCGCCTCAGGTCGTTTGCTGCGGACGGAGGTCCTGATCGACAGGCCAGGGGAAGGTGAAACGTGACTCATCGCCGAACCTGGTTAGGTCTGCTCTTTGGCGTATCTGGCGGACGGGCTCGCGGGGGCTATTTCCTACTGCAACTGGTCAAGCGCCAGCGCTTCGACGCCTTCATTGCCGAACAGCCGGTTCGCTGCTTTCAGTCCAATCGGCGACAAGGTCTGGGTGACCAGGACCGCGAGCCGCTTCTTGGGCCTGGAGATCGAGACATAGAAGAGATTACGGGCTCGATAGAACCCGCCCGTGTTCTTGTTGGTGAGCGCGTTCGTCTCCAGGAGCTCGAAGAGCTGGGGCCAGTTGTACTGGTTCCAGCCGCCCCCCAGAACCACCAGTACATTTTCGAACTCAGCGCCCTTGACGCCGTGCTGGGTGGCGAACGGCGTCGAGCGCTCGATAAACTTCACGACCTCAAGCACTTCGGCATAGGGGATCTCGCGCAGGGCCTGATAGCGCCCGAGCGCCCCCTGATCCTCCGGGACCGACGCCCCAGCCAGGGCAGCAAGCTGCTCCTCGCGCTGCAGGAGGCGTTGGGGCAGCCCAGGCTTGCGTGTCACTTTCAGATGGTCGACGACATCGCCGATCGTGCCGGTCAAGCGAAGGCTGACTAGGGCGTCCATGTCGGTGCGCCACACCACCTTGTCGTCGTGGGAGCGGATCGCCGGCCCCGATCCGTGAAGCTCGAACATCTTCCCGTAGTTGGCGGCTTGATAGGCCGCGCACATCGGCTCGACCGTCTGGGCGAATAAGGCCAAGGTCGGCTCTTCAAGCTTCACGAACTGTTCCGTCCGCCCCTGGAAGATCTTGGCGATGCCGGCATAGCCCTGCTCGGCCGCCAAGACACTGTGGGTGAGCATCAGGATCTTGGTGGATGCGCGATCCCAGCCCTCCCGCTCCAGCCGCGCCATCAGCTTCTCGCGCGTTGCCTGCGCCTGATCCGGAAGCAGATCGTTCTTGACGTGCGCCCCGACGGCCCGCTCGCCGACATGAAGGTTGGAGTGGAAGAGCCGCGCCTCGCCGGGAGCCTTCGGGTCGCGAACGACTTGCTCCAGCTCCGGCCGAAGGGCGTTGAGGACATCGACGATGCATTGCACCGACCGGAAGTTCGAGCCTTTGTCGATCCCTTCGATCGCGTAGTCCGCAAGGGCGTAGTCCTTGCGATAGATGGTCTGCCAGTGATCGCCGAACAGGCCCACGAGCGGCCCCTGGTCGTGGGCGAACACATGCTCGCTGAGCGCGGCCATGAAATCGCTGTCTGTATCCTGGTACTCGTCGATGAAGATCACCGGGAACTGTTGGGTCAGCAGGCGACGGAATTTCTCGTTCGCGATCAGCCGTGACATCAGCCAGGGCACGTCGTCGTGGTGCAGCGCGATCTGGTCGTCGGTCACCCGGAAGAAGCCCAGGTCATAGGTCACCGCCTTCTCGCCCAGTCCGCCGCCTTCGGCGATCTTCTCGGCCCTATGCTCCATGGTCGCGATCAGCTCCCGGAGGGAATGCTGGAACTGGGCCATGAACCCCCAGGAGAATCCGTGGATCGTATCGACCAGGATCGCGGGGTGCGCTTCGATCTCCTGGGCGATCTCGTCACGCGCCACCTCGGTGAAGGTGATGCACGCCACGCGTTTCCCGGACTGTAGGAGCGATCGCCCGCGTTCCTGGATGAGCTTCTTCAGGGCGGCCACGAGCGAATAGGTCTTGCCCGCCCCGGCTCCGGCCTCCAGTCGAAAGCTGCGACCCTCATCCAGGCAGGCCTCGACCTTGGCTTGGGCCTTCCGCGCCGCGACGACGGCCGGGTTCTCCTCGGTCGACATCAGATCGCTTCCTCGACCGCGCTCTCGGCGACCTCGTCGACAATAGGGGGCGGCTCGGCCGGCGGCGGCGGCGGCTCGGACAGCCACTTCAGGCCCTCGCGCAGGTACCGCGGCACGGTCCAGTCCTTTTCCTTGATGGCGTAGCGCAGCGCGATGTCGGCTTTCGACTCGCTCCTCGCCAGCGCCTCGGCCGACGACCAGGCCTGCTCGGCGTCAGCCCCGGCACCCAGACCAAAGCGCTCCGGGTTGGCCAGGATCAAGGCGTCCTCGAAGCTGCGCGCGCAGTCGGCCCCTCCAGCTGTTTCGGGAACTTGATAGGCGATGCGGCGCACGCCTTTGGTCTTGTCGGCGTTGGACTTCTTGACTAGGTCCGACGGTCCAAAGTGGGGAAGGTCCTTGTCCGTCTCTGCCTTGAAGAAGTGGCGGATGGCCGAATTGGCAGTGCGGGTTCCCTTCGAGACGAGACACTTGTCGTAGGTCGTCGTCTTCTTGCCGTTCTTGTCGATCTTCTCGACGGGCTCGACCGCATCAAGATCGGTGATCACCAGGGTCTTGAGCTCGAGGAAGTCCAGCAGCGGATAGAACAGATGGGCTGATGCACCGCCGACCTCGATCGTGGTCACGTACTGGCGCGCCAACTTGTGAGGGGCGTCCAGCTCCCGGTCGACGATCTCGCGCAGACGCGGCATCAGGATCCGCTCGGTCGCACCCTCGACCATGATCGCCTTGTCTGCGAAGTAGAGGTCGCACTTGGTGAGCGTCATGTACTGGTGGAGGAACTCCTTGTCCGGACCCGGAATGTTCGCCGCCCCCTTCTTGAAGTCCTTCACCTTGGTCCGCCGCGGGCCAAGAGCGGCGGGGGTTTCGTTCAGGAAATACCTCACGGCCTCGAAGGTCGCGGCATTGGCCACATGCGGTGAGTGCGTGGTGATCACGAACTGCACCTGCCAGGCCGGCTCGTTCGGATAGGCCTTGGAGAGTTCCGCGACCGCCTTCTGCAGCTGGGCAATGAACACCTCCTGCATCTGCGGATGCAGGTGAGCCTCGGGTTCCTCGACAAAGATCAAGTGCGTGGCAGGGCGCGTCGGCCTGGCACGATACTCCTTGTGATAGGCCTGCAGCTGCAGGAGCATGTAGATGAGGTTGCGCGTCCCCAGGCCGTTGTAGCCCTCGGGGAGGTGGACGCCGTCTGTGCTGGCATAGACGACCTTGGTGTGGTCCTTGAGTAGGGCCTCCACGTTCAGGGTGGTCTCCGGCCGCAGCTTGGCGTCGTTCGCCCCCGGAAAGCCCAGTGCGTCCATAGCCGGCAACAGACCCTCGATCAGGTCGTTGAAAGTGCCCTGGACGTCACGCTCGATCCCCTCGACCGACTGCTTCAACTGCGCGGCCAGCTCCTGGTCCGCCGTCGCCGAGGTCGGCGTCTTGGCCGTCCGGTAGAGCGTGGTCAGAAGCTTGCCGATGACGTCGGCGTCGCTGTGGCTGGCATTGTCGAGCGTCCGCTGGGCCCTAACGAGATTGCATTGGATCAGGGCGGTGAGCTTGGTGTCGTCGAGCTGGCGTCGGTTCGAAGGGCGGGTCGGGTCGACGGCCCAGATCTCGACGCCGTAGGCCTGACTGAGCGTCTCGCGGATGTGCCTGAAGAGCTCGACGGCGGCGTCCGCTGGCTGACCTTCCCCAGCCGCTTTGGCGTCACCCGCGGGCGGCTCGAGCAGGAGCGAAAGATGCTCAAGCGCGGGGCCGTATTCGATACGGACCACCACGTTGTTCGAGTCTGTGTCCAGGTCGATGATGAAGGGGGAGAGCGGACCGACATCGGGCGCCGCCTTGTCGTACGAGAAGGTCAGGGTGATCGCGATCCTGGGCAACAGGGCTAGGACATCGGCGCTCGGCTCGCCGGTGTCTCGGGCCGCCTTGGCTGCCGCGAAGCCCTGCCGGTTCGCCGCAGAGAAATCCTGGAGACGGAACGACGGCCCCTTGGGACTGAAGCGATCGAAGACATCGGTCAGAGAGGTCTTACCGCTATTGTTGCGGCCGACAATTACCGTCGTTGTCGGCTCCAGAAGAATTTCGACGTCCTGAAGGAGGCGAAAACCCTCTACTCGTACACGATCCAGCCGCATCTATATCTACCTTGGCCCGAGCCACCCTTCTCTGTTCCAACCGTATCCGATCCACAACTACCGGTTCTTCGCAAGGCCTGGCGCACGTATTTTGAGCATCGGCTTGCAGGCGCGCCGAATGGGTGCCGGCCGGTGTTTGAGTTGCCGGAGCTACGTGTGGCAAACTGAGGACTTCCCCCTCCAAAGCTACCGCTTCTAGCCTGAGGCATCGCTCGGTGTTCGCCGAGGCTTGTATCCCGTCATCTACTGGTTAAGCTTCGCCTTCAGAACATCCTAGGCGCGATTGCCCGACGCCGACTCACAGTCGAGTTTCAGAGAGCGCCGATGGTTGATGCGCCCTCATCAATGATGCCCTCGATGTCGCAAGGGGAACTATAGAATGAGCGAGGGAAAGCTGAACTCAAAGGTCGAGGCTGACCCACTGACCCCTACGGAACGCGCGCGATCGGACTTCGTACGCGACATGGTGCAGCGGCGGGAACGCACTCCGCGTGATCGAATTACTTGGTCCGGGCCGACGCCACGCCGTCTCGTGCATTTTTGGGACGATTTGCAGAAATTGCCTGAAGATGTCCGGGCTTGCATGGATTCCTGGAAAAAGTTGGAGCGCCACGGGTTTAAACTTGAGGTGTTCGACAAAAATTCTGCGAGTACATTTATTCGAAATCGTTTGGGTTCTCGATATGAAGATGCTTTCAAGCGGTGTTACCACCCATCAATGATGTCGGATTATTTCCGATATTCATATGTATTAGTTGAGGGTGGTTTCTATATCGATGCCGATGATGTTTACCATGGCGCGCCAATTGATCATCTCTTTGAGGATGGGCGATTAAAACTTCAGCCGTTTTGCTATGACATCCCAACAGGGCAAATGGTCGATCCGTCGATATTTACCGAGCCTGGAGCTAATCAGCCAGGATGGATTTTCTACTTCAACACGACCCCATTGATCGCATCTCGCCATCACCCGATTGTAGAGAGAGCATTATTTAACGCCACCACATCTCTGGAGGCGGATAGCACTAATGGTTTGCCTGAGGTCCAAGCTACGACTGGCCCGGGAAATCTCACCCGGTCGATATTCGAGGCTATTGGCGAAGGATGTTCGCCTGAAGCGATGATGGTCGCCCATGATTGGGAGTTGATATCTACAAGCGAGTGGCCACTCAGCTATCGCAATGACTCGCGGAACTGGAGGCTGTCCAATCAGCGAATGTATCGCGCATCCTCCGTGTCGGAGGTGGAATGAATCTGGCTGGAACTCCGTCGACGCTTCTTCGCTTGGCTTTTCGTCTTGGATACGGCCTTCGCAGAATCCTTCCGACGCAGACGTCAAATGCATTTGGACTGCGACGGGGCTCAGACGGGCAGGCCATTGAGAAGATCTATGTGATCAATCTCGATCGCCAGCCCGATCGATGGTCCCGCGTGAAAAGCGAGCTTAAGCGCGTAAAGGATAGGTATGGGGTAGAGCTTCTTAGCCTGTCGGAGCGGCATCCCGCTGTTGATGCTAGAAGCTTTTTCCAGGATCCGAACAAGGATGCAGATGTAGATCCATTTTACACCTTGGCCGATCAGCTTTTTGTTGAGCCCCAGCCACGAACTCTTCCGACGCACTTCGAGCTTGAGTCGCCGATTCGAATGAGTAGGGCTGAAGTTGCTGTCGCTAAATCACATATAGAAGTTTGGAGGCGTATAGCGCAGGGAGCGCACTCACATGCCCTCATTCTTGAAGATGATGTGTGGATTCATCCAGGTTTCGCCCGCCAACTTGACCAAGCTTGGAACTTCGTTTCAACGACTAACCGTGACCATGAGGATGTCGATGTCCTCTACGTTTCATACATGGAATCGAAAGGCGGGGCTCCAAAGTCGTTTACGTCGAGCTATGTATTTAGGCCGGAGCGAGGTTTGTGGAACCTTTCCGGGTATATTCTCTCTCGGCGGGGGCGGAGAAACTTCTTCAATTACTACCTTGTCGCGGCCCGGTAGACCTGTGGATTAACCACCAGTTCAAAGCGCTGAACGTCATCGCAACGGCGCGTGCTTTGGTTGGCCAGAGAAGAGACACCTTCTCCACCAACTCTTACTCGATTCTTCCGACGCTCTCGAAGATCGGCGCGATAGACAGTGAGAGTGCCGCCCTATTCAACGCTTATCCGCCTCAGCTGCCCATCTTTGCATTTGGTCCTGATGGCTCGGGCCAGTCGTCCCTCGCAATGGCGTTGTCCATGCTCGGCTATCGATGCTGCAGCGATCTTGTTGGATTGCCGATCCAAGAGCTAAAGCGGCTTCGCGAGGGAAGTGTTGATCGCGTATTTGGCGCCTATGTTAATGTAGGTTGTCTTGAGGCGATGATTGAAGACCTGCGTCGAAATTATCCTCTGGCCAAGTTCATTATAACCCGGTCTCCAACAGATTTCTCTGGCAGGGCGATCGAGGGTATTCTAGCCCGCCTCAATGGGGCGGATCTTATCGAATTCGACCCTGGTGCCGCCGATGCTTGGCGGACGCTCTGCGAGCACCTCAGATGTGCGCCGCCATTATGTCCATTCCCTAGAATGGCTGACTTGGGGCAACGGCATATTGTCGAAGCCTGCGAGCAACCCGCTCTTGCCCGCGGGCGCGCTACCCCCAAGCAAGATCGTTCCCCATGGGTTGTTGAGCGGGGTCGCGGCGCCTGGTCGGGCATTCGGGTTGCACCCGGCCCTGCTGCCGGCGAGGAAAATTTGGTCCGAGTTGAGGGTGACGCTGTGCGGCTCAACCCAGCGGATTGGTCTCTACGGACTGACACATTTCCTGGCAACTTGGCGTTGTTTCGCCCCTCGAACGTCGAGTGCAACGATGTTGAGGGGGTAAAAATATATGTTCGACAGGAAAGTCTAGGTGCCCGACAGTTCAGTGCCGGAGCGTTGACTAGTCGCGCCGAGTACTGCTTTGGGAGATTTGAGGCTAAATTTAAAGCCTCTAATGCGCCGGGTGTGGTCACCGGATTCTTTCTACACCGTAACTTGCCGCATCAAGAAATTGATATTGAGATTGCTGGCAATATGCCAACTCGACTGCTTATCAATGTCTTCTACAACCCGGGCGGCCCGGGCGCTAAATTTGACTACGGCTACCGAGGGTCCCCAAGTTACATCGAGCTGGGCTTTGACGCTTCGAAGGGGCTGCATAGTTACGCTATCGAATGGGCTCCGGGCGAGATCCGATGGTTTGTGGATGATCTGCTTGTTCATCGGCGCGTGCTTTGGGATCCGACCCCAATCCCTCACTTGCCCATGAAGCTGCATTTCAACGCGTGGCCTTCCCGAGCTTCTCAGCTTGCGGGACGTCTAAACAGTCGCCGACTTCCAGCAATGTCGCAGGTTCAGTCAATCCGGGTATATGCGCATGGCCCCCAAGTATTCAAGCGTGGGGCGGAAGGGGTGCAGGTGTCTGGCGAGGCTGTCATCGATGGGGCGGTAATATGAAGATACTCTCCTACAATCCTGGGCACGACGGCGCATTTTCATATATTGAAGATGGTCGATTAGTGTTTTCCATCGAGGCTGAAAAGAGTTCCAGATTTCGCCACTCTTCCCTTTCTATCCCCGATGCCTTCGATGCGCTTGCTGAGCTTGATAGTGTTCCCGATGTGCTGTGCAATGGAGGGTGGTGGCCCGGAGACGCTTTGCGTGAGGGCGAGGCTGTAGCTGAATATCGAGGCATTGATCGCCACCAGGTAATTGTCAGAAAAAAACGCCTCCTGGGAAAGGCTATCGACGTCTTTTCTTCATCTCACGAACGCTCGCATCTGCTGTGCGCGTTCGGAATGTCTGATCTGCCGAAGGGCACTCCATGCTACGCGCTGCTCTGGGAGGGCGTTCTCGGGGCGTTCTACAAGATCGATGCCGGCCTCAATATCACAAAGATAGCTGATGTGGTGCCGGAGCCTGGCCATCGCTACGCGATGCTTTACGCATTGGCAGATCCAACTTTTGATAAGGCCGCCGCAGAATATTCTCGGCTATCAGATGCCGGAAAGCTGATGGCACTTGCCTCATTTTCCAAAAGAAGCCAGGCAACAAGTGAAGAAGAGGAGATCATGTCTCTCCTGTTACGAGACTGTGAACACCTCAGGCCCCGGGATTGTGAACCTCTACAGAGTTTTCGTCACTACAATGTTGGGCTGGAAGATCAGGAGTTCCGCAACTTTGCGGGCATTTTTAGCGATCGCCTATTTGACCGGTTTCGTAGGTTCGCTGAGGAAAATTTGACCAGGGGAATGCCGCTCCTAATAGCGGGCGGATGTGGGCTTAATTGCGACTGGAACACTAAGTGGAAGGAGACTGAACTATTCAGCGATGTGTTCGTGCCTCCCGTTGCAAATGACTCGGGCTCAGCGATTGGCACTGCTATTGACGCGCAGTTATATTTTACAGGTAACCCCAAAATATCGTGGGAAGTATACTCGGGGTTGAGCTTTGTTTCTGACGAGGCTGTCGACTTGTCCCTATTTGATGAATGGGATTCGAGCGCCGCGAACGTCGCAGCAATGTTAGCGAACGATCTTATCCTGGGGTGGGTCAGTGGTCGGTATGAAATAGGACCACGCGCGCTCGGTAATCGCTCCATATTGGCGGCGCCATTTAAAGATGCGACGAGAGAGCGGCTGAATGTCATCAAGCAACGAGAGCAATTTCGTCCCATCGCGCCGGTTTGTCTGGAGGATGACGCTGCAAAGTGGTTTGGATGTGATAACCCGAGCCCATTTATGCTTTACACTTATCGGGCGACCACAGCTGACCTCGCGGCGGTGACCCATGTAAATCAGACTGCGCGCATTCAAACTGTGTCTGCGCAGAGCAATGCGCAAATGTTCGAACTTCTTAAATCGTTCAAGTATTTAACTGGATATGGGGTTCTGTGTAATACATCTTTGAATTTCAAGGGAAAGGGTTTCATTAATACGATGTCCGAGCTGTCGCGATATACGTTGCAGCATGAGCTTGACGGGTTTGTGGTGGACGGGCGCATTTACATGCGAAAATCGTCGGTTGACTACCAGGCTTACCTTCGCGACCGGAACTGACTGTCCGCATCGTCGACTTATCGACCCGTAGCCTTCGGCGGGCCAATGTTGCCCTGTTCTACAAGAAAGCCTGCAATCTGCGCGCTCGCCAGCCCTTGCTCGAACACTGGAGCTTGGGTGCGGGCGACGCCAATATTGCCGTCGAAACCTGGAGAAAACCCTTGAGCCGCCTCATCACGATCAAGGTCGCTCGGGTCGAAGATGCTTTGGCCGGCTTGATCGAGGCCGAGGATTTTTCCTCGGCCGAGCACCAGTGGAACGACTTCCTCGTCTACTGGTATCAAGTCCTCGAAGCTTGTGACGCGCTCGGGCGGACACGGGAGCGCAGCACCTATGTCGGTTGGAAGGAGCAGGTTAGGGCCGATCCGGCTCTGGCCTACTTGGAGGCGGCGCGCAACGCCGGGACCCATACGATCGCCGAGATCGTCGAAAAGTCCGAGGCTGCGATCTCGATGGGCGCCTTGGGCGGCTACGACATCGAAGTCGTCGAAGCCGGACCTGGGCAGCCGTGCGAGTACCGGTTCATCCCGCAGTCCGACGATCCGCCGCCTTTCCTAGCGGCCTTCCCGGAATCGATCCGGCTAAGACCGATCACCGGCCGAAATCCGGTGCCCGTCCCGGAGGGCTACGCCTACGACATCGGCGATCCACCGGCACCGATCGCCTTGGCCCAGGCCGGCGTCGTCTTTATGCGGGCCAAGGTCGCCCAGGCCGTCGGCTAATCCCTGGCATCAAGGTCGATGCCGCACTTGAGATGTCAGCGCCGATAGATTTGTCGCCCGCGAGCATCAGAACTACGACGTAGGTAGGGGCGATGATCCAGCATGCCCGATCTGCGAAGGTCGTGTTTCTGGATTGGCATCAAGGTCCGTTGATGGCGCATATCTTCTCTATTGTCCGCGAAGATTACGCGGTCAGTCGCCGGTTCACAGTTAGAGGTTGGTTCCGCGACGTGCTCCCGGCATGGCGTAGGGATCAGGCACGCGCCTGGGCCGTTAGGTCATGGCGAAGGAGCCGCCATGGCCACGACTACCCCCCAGCCGAGAGCCACGAGCGCGTCCGGCGGGGCCGTCTCGGATCGTGTCCGGGTAAGGGGCGCTCGCGAGCATAATCTGAAGAACGTCGATGTGGACATTCCGCGCAATGCGCTGGTGGTGTTCACCGGCGTCTCGGGCTCTGGAAAATCGTCGCTCGCCTTCAGCACGCTCTATGCCGAGGCGCAGCGCCGATACCTGGAATCGGTCTCCCCGTACGCGCGGCGTCTGTTCCATCAGATGAGCGTGCCGCAGGTCGACGAGATCGACGGCTTGCCGCCGGCCGTCGCCCTACAGCAGCAGCGAGGATCGCCCACCACCCGGTCGTCCGTCGGCAGCGTCACGACGCTCTCCAACCTGCTGCGCATGCTGTACTCGCGCGCCGGCGACTATCCCGCCAGCCAGCCGCATCTGGAGGCGGAGTCGTTCTCGAGCAACACGCCCGAGGGCGCCTGTCCGCGATGCCATGGCCTGGGCAGGATCCACGAAGTCACCGAAGCGTCGATGGTGCCGGACCCCTCCCGGTCCATCCGTGAGCGCGCCGTCGCGGCCTGGCCCATGGCCTGGGGCGGCCAGAACCTGCGCGACATCCTGATCACCTTGGGCGTCGACGTCGACAAGCCCTGGCGCGACCTTCCGAAGAAGACCCGCGACTGGATACTGTTCACCGACGAACAGCCGGTCGTGCCGGTCTATCCCGGCTGGGATCATCAGCAGATCCAGCGCGCGATCCGCCGCAAGACCGAGCCTAGCTATATGGGGACGTTCTCAAGCGCCCGGCGGCACGTCACCCACAGCTTCGCCACCACCCAGAGCGCGATGATGAAAAAGCGCGCGGCGCGCTACATGGTCAGCAGCGACTGCCCGCTGTGCGAGGGCAAGCGGCTGCGCCGAGAGTCCCTGTCGGTGACCTTCGAAGGTCTCGACATCGCGCAGATGTCCCGCCAGCCGCTGAAGACCTTCTCCGAGATTTTCGCGCCCTACGCCCAGGGCCGCGCGGACGGACTGCGAATCCTTGGCCAGGATCACCCGGAAAAGGCCATGGTCGTGGAGCGGATCGCCGCGGACCTGTGCAAGCGCCTGTCGGTCCTGCTAGACCTTGGGCTTGGCTATCTGACCCTGGAACGCAGCACCCCGACCTTGTCGCCGGGGGAGCTGCAGCGCCTGAGGCTCGCCACCCAGGTCGTCTCCAATCTCTTCGGTGTCGTCTATGTTCTCGACGAGCCGTCGGCCGGCCTGCATCCGGTCGACACCCAGGCCTTATTGCGGGCCCTGGACGCGCTCAAGGCGGTGGGCAATTCGCTGTTCGTCGTCGAACATGAACTGGACGTCGTGCGCCATGCCGACTGGATCGTCGATGTCGGCCCCGCGGCCGGAGAGCTTGGCGGCCAGATCCTCTACAGCGGGCCGCCGGACGGTCTGGCCAAGATAGAGCGCTCGGAGACGGCGCGCCATCTGTTCGCCAAGGCAGCGGGGCCGGTCCGCCCGCATCGGGAGGCTGACGACTGGCTCCGGCTGGCCGATGTCACGCGCAACAATCTTCGCGAGGTCAGCTGCGCCTTCCCACTGCACATCTTGACGACGGTCACGGGCGTATCGGGGTCCGGCAAGTCCAGCCTGGTGAGCCAAGCCCTCGTGGAGCTGGTCGCCGACGCGCTGGGCGCCTCCCCGGCCATTGAGGAAGATGTCGATGCCGAGGCGGCTCTCGAAAGGGATGCCCCGATCGCGACGCAGGGACGGATCGACGGCGGTCTCGGACCGATCAGGCGCCTGATCCAGGTCGACCAAAAGCCCATCGGCCGAACACCGCGCTCGAACTTGGCGACCTATACGGGACTGTTCGACCATGTCAGGGCGATCTTCGCCGCGACGCCGGAGGCCAGGCGCCGGCGCTACGACGCCGGTCGCTTCTCGTTCAACGTCGCCAAGGGACGTTGCCCGCACTGTGAAGGTGAGGGCTTCGTGATGGTCGAGCTGCTTTTCCTTCCCAGCGTCTATGCGCCGTGCCCGGTCTGCCATGGGGCGCGGTACAATGAAAAGACGTTGGAAATTCGCTATCGGGACAAGACCATCGCCGACGTCCTGGGCATGACGGTCGAGGCGGCCTGGGCCTTTTTCTCCGACGCGCCCAATGTCGGCCGCGCCCTGACCGTCCTTCGCGAAGTGGGTCTCAACTATCTTCGGTTGGGACAGCCGGCCACGGAGTTGTCAGGTGGTGAGGCTCAGAGGGTCAAGCTGGCCACCGAGCTTCAGCGCGCGCAGCGCGGTGGCGCCCTCTATGTGCTGGACGAGCCGACGACGGGGCTGCATCCCACCGACGTCGAACGACTCTTGAAGCAACTGAACGCCTTGGTGGAGGCGGGCAACACGGTGATCATCGTCGATCACGACATGAGCGTGGCGGCGGCAAGTGACTGGGTGATCGATATCGGTCCAGGCGCCGGCGACGAAGGTGGGAACATTGTCGCCAGCGGGCCGCCGGGGGTGGTCGCGCGCGTCGCCGAGAGCCGCACGGCGCCCTTCTTGGCGCGCGCGCTTGGAGCGGCGTGAACGCCGCGTGGCGATCGAAACGCGGCGACTGCGCGATAAGGCGCTTGGCGGGCGCCCCCCAACGGCGGTCTCAGCCGTTGGTTCGGGCAGCCGTTGAAAAAGGAGGCCGTCATGGCCGACGACAAGAGCCCGCCCGTGAACAAGGCGCTGTTTGTGCGCTTGCAAGCAAAGCCAGGGAAGGGGCCCGAAGTGGAGGCCTTCCTTCGCGACGGCTTGTCGGCGGTGATGGAAGAGCATGACACCACGACCTGGTACGCCGTCCGCTTCGGTCATGATGACTTCGCCATCTTCGATACCTTTCCGGGCGACACGGGGCGGCTGGCGCACCTGGCGGGCAAGGTTGGACGTGCGCTGATCGCCAAGACGCCCGAATTGCTCGACGGCCTGCCCAAGATCGAACACGCGCAGGTTCTGGCCTACAAGCTTCCCAACGAGAGCGGCCAGGTCGAAGACTGAGGCCGTGCTGGTGACAATCGGCGTCCCCTAGGGATGTCCCCTTTAGGCCTCCCTTTATTCGCTACAAGAGGCCGATCGATACCGGAGCCGGGACAGACCGCCGCGACCTAAGGCGGGACGCTCAGGGTTTGGCGGTTGGACCGGAGCAAGCCCCCTTTGGCGCAAGCCGGACCGAAGATCCTAAAGGGTTGAAAGGCGGACACCATGGCCGAACGCCGCAAAGCCACCACGCATGGCGCCGAGCGCGGATTGAGTCGCTTCGAGGGGTTCAGCGACGGGGTGTTCGCGATCGCGCTAACCCTGCTTATCGTCGAGATCAGGGTTCCTGGGGCGTCAGACGGGCCGCAGGGCTATACCGACCTGGTCGAAGCCATGGCCGCGCAGTGGCGCGAGCATCTTGCCCTGGTTCTCTGCTACGTGGTGATCGGCGCCTATTGGATCCAGCATCACTATTGCGGGCGCATCTACGCCAAGAGCGACCACTGGTTCAGTGCGATCAATCTGCTGTTCCTCTTGGCGATCGTCGTCATCCCGTATCCCATCCGCCTGTGGTGCTTCCACGTGGGGCGGCCATTCGAGCCGACCGCGTCGGTGACGCTGGTGGCGGGCCTCGCCTTTACGTCCTGCATCTGGATGGCCAAATGGTTCTACGGGCTTTCCGGCCGACGGGTGATGGACAAGCGTCTTGCGCCGGATTTCCTGCGGCAGATGACGCGCCGCTACGGCCTTGCCACGCTGGTGCAGGTCGCCGCCATTCCCCTCGCGCTCGCAGCACCGCGCGCTGGCGTCGCCGTCGAGCTTCTCTGCGTGGCCTTCTTCCTGCTTCCCCAGCCCAGGCCCCGCTACAATCCAGGAGAGGCGCCGAGCGAGGACGAGAAACTAAGCGAATAGATCGGTCGCCAAGCGACTATCCGACCGCGCTCGCGGATCTAGTGCCGGCGCCGTCCAGCGCCTCTGCGAGACGGCCGATCAGGTCCTCGACCTTGAAGGGCTTGGCGACAACGCCGTCCATACCCGCCACCTCATATTCAGTGATCTGGTGAGGCATCACGTTGGCCGTCAGCGCCAGAATAGGTGTCCTGGGCCGGGAGCCTGTTTGCTCTAGACGTCGGATTTCACGACAGGCGGCCATCCCGTCCATGACCGGCATCTGAATATCCATCAACACGAGGTCGAAGGTCTGCGCTGCGAAGGCCGCCACCGCTTCGGCGCCGTTGGTCGCGACTTCAACTTCCAGGCCCAACGGTTCGAGCAGCGCCCGAATGAGCGTGCGGTTTGTCCGATTGTCGTCGACCGCCAGGACGCGCCCGGCGCTGATGCCGGTTGCCTCCGCTGGTTTGCTATCGGCGCTCTCCACGTTCGCGGCCTCGCCACGGGCCAGCTCCAGATCGAACCAGAAGCAAGACCCTTCGCCGGACCAGCTCTTGACCTGCAGCTCCCCGCCCATCGCCTCCACGAGGCGGCGACTTATCGATAGGCCCAGACCTGTGCCGCCGTAGACGCGCGTCGTGGAGGGGTCGCCTTGCACGAAGCTTTCGAAAACCCGCTCCAGGCTGTCGGGCGTCATGCCGATGCCTGTGTCTGCCACGGTGAAGCGGACCGCGCCGCCAAGGCGACGAGCACTGACCTCCACGCCGCCGCTCTGGGTGAATTTCAGGGCGTTGGAGACCAGATTTGCGATCACCTGCCGTAGCCGCAGGTCATCACCGCGCCAGACGCCGCACAGAGCGGGGTCAAGTTCAAGGTCCAGCCCTAGGCTTTTTCCAGCCGCCAGATCCGAAAACGTGCGGCACGTTATTGTCAGCAGATGCTCAAGGTCGAAATCGCGCGTGTCCAAATTCAGGTGACCAGCCTCGATCTTGGATAAATCCAACAGGTCGTTGAGCAGGACCAGCAGCGTTTCACCCGACTCGCGCGCGATCGCGATTCTCTGAGCTTGAACCTGCGGAAGTCCCTCGCGCTCGACCACCTGCAGCATCCCAAGCACGCCGTTCAGGGGCGTGCGGATCTCGTGGCTCATGTTGGCGAGGAATTCGCTCTTGCTGCGGTTGGCCGTTTCCGCCGCGAGGTGGGCGCGCATCCGGGCTTCGAGGGCGTTGTGCAACTCGGCCTCGGCCCGATCAACACGGCCCACGACCTTGCCGATCCGTGACGCCAGCAGGAGGCCAACGAGCGCCAACAAGGTGACGACGACACCGATCAAGGCGCCGGCTTGCCGGAAGACCTGAAAACCCGGTCGGCCAGGCGTCCAAACCACCCCGGCCACGGGGCGGCCGTCAAGGTCGCGCAAGGTCAGTCGGTCTGCTGGGCCAGGGGGCACGATCGCCGGCGCGATCAGATGGAGATCATTCTTGAGGGCGTCTTGGAACGCGCGGTCGGCGCGAACGGCGGTGAAAAGGACAACAGTGCGTTCCGCGCGCGCCGCGTCGGCCGCATCCTCGGGGATCACCGTCGAGCCCGAGACGAAATAAACCGCTCCACGCCAGCGCATGACGCTGCTCAAAGTCGTGGCCAGTTCCGGCGCTGTCGGCGGTGCGTTGGAGAGTCGGCCCAGTTGGCGCTTGGCCTTGAGGCGCAAGGCCTTCAGCAGCGGCGCGGTCTGGCGTTCGAAGTCGCGAAGTTGCGCCGTGCGGGTAAGGCCTTGCTCGGTGTAGGCGTAGAAAGGATGGTCATTTCCATCAACGGCAAAGGCCAGATCCACCCCGCGGTTGTGCACGAAGAACGTGCCGATCTCCGCGTTCGCCCACTGAACGTCGCCGCCCGGATGGAATTGACGATAGGCCTGATCCCACACCGTCGCCGTCGTCAAATCGTTGCTGATTTTGTCCGTCCAGCGCTCCAGGGTCCGTTCGACGAGCGCCTTTTCCTGCTGCTCCTGCAGGTGATTGACCGCCGAGGTCGCGTACGCCAGCAACGCGCTGCACGCGCCAACCACGATCGCGAGCAGGATCGAGGCCAGCCAAAGCAATAGGCGAACATCGCGCTTGATCACGACGGGGCTGTGTTCAACGGATGGGGCACGCATCTGCGAGCTAGTAGATCGCTATGTGTTAACGGCGCCGGATTTTGCGTTGAGGCCATCTGTCGCAGTACAGGCTGATCGGGCGGTCGCGCCACCGGGGGCTGGCTGTACCGTCGCGCGCTCGCGGGCCAAACGCCTCAAAGTCTTGTTTCTGCAGGTGCGTTAAGGTTCGCTTCTGGCGCATATTAAACAAGGCGGAACGAGGGCGGCCAACTCTAGCCGCCCCCAATTCTCCGCAGCAACTAGGCCTGTTTGGCGCCGGCGACGATCGTGTTGGCGAACTCGCGATAGCTGCGCAGCGGGCGACCTAGGATCTTGGTCAGGCGCGCGACGTCGCCGGCCTCTGGGACCATGCCGTCGCTGACATAGCGCTCGGCCATCAGGCGCATCTCGTAGGCCATCCACTTGGGCATGAAGGCCGAGACGTTTCGCTCGAAGCCGCCGGGATCGTCGCCGCCATAGACGATCTGGCGGCCCAGCACGTCCGACCAGATCGCCGCCACGTCGGCGCCCGTCAGCGTATCGGGGCCGACCAGGTTGAGGGTCTCCACCGGCAGCTTGCCCGGCGCCTGGTCGCGGCGGATCAGCTCGATCGCGGCGACCTCGGCGATGTCGCGGGCGTCGACCATGGCGACGCCCTTGGACCCGATCGGCATCGGATAGACGCCGTGGTTCACGACCACGTCCTTGATCATCAGCTCGTTGTCGATGAAGTAGGCCGGACGCAGGATCGTGGCGGAAAAGCCCATCTGCTGGATCATCCGCTCGGCCCCGGACTTCACCGCGAAATGCGGCACGTTCACGAAGCGGTCGGCGTGCAGCACCGACAGGTAGACGACGCGGTCCACACCGCACTCGCGGGCGATGTTCAGGGCGACCAGGGCCTGGGTGAATTCGTCGCCGGCCACGGCGTTGAGCAGGAACAGGGTGCGCACGCCCTTGAAGGCCGCGCGCAGGGCGTCGATGTCGAGCAGGTCGCCCTTGGCGATCTCGACCTGGCTCGGGAAGTCGGTTTTGGCGGGGTCGCGGACCAGGACGCGGACCTTGGCGCCGCGATCGGTCAGTTGCTGGACGACATGGCGGCCGACACGGCCGGTGGCGCCGGTAACGAGGATGGTCATGAGGAAATCTCCGGGTTGGAGTGGTTGGGACACCCGGAAAATGATCGGTCCACAGGCGGTCCAATAGCCGCTATATCTGGACACCTCGTCTCGCTGGTGGAACATATGGACCTGCTGGCCCTCGCCGATTTCAACCTGGTCGCCCGGCACGGCGGCTTCGGTCGCGCCGCCCGCGAGGCCGGCCGGCCCAAGGCCACCCTGTCGCGGCGGGTGGCCGAACTGGAGGCCAGCCTCGACCTGCGCCTATTCGAGCGCGGCCGCACCCTGAAGCTCACCGAGGAGGGCCGGGCGCTCTATGCCCGCACCGGCGCCCTGCTGGCCGAACTGGACGAGGCGGCGGCGGCCATCGCCTCGGGCGGCGGGACCCCGCGCGGCCGGCTGCGGATCAGCGCGCCCCTGCTGTTTTCACAGACCGCTATGGGGCGCCTGGCCGCCGAGTTCGCCCGCGCCTATCCCGAGGTGCGGCTGGAGGTGACCACCGACGATCGTCAGGTCGACATGGTCGAGGAAGGCTACGACCTGGTGATCCGGGTGAATCCCAACCCCGACGCCGGTCTCATCGGGCGCATCTTCCTGCGCGACCGGCTGGTGGTGGTGGCCCCTCCGAGCCTGCCGCGGCCCCAGGACGGCGTCCCGGTCCGGGCCGTGGTGCGCGGCGCGGGCGGCGACGCCGAGACCTGGGACGGTGTCGCGGTCGAGCCTGTCCTGCGGCTGTCGTCGCTGATCATGGTCCGCGACGCGGTGCGGGCCGGCGTCGGGATCGCGCGCCTGCCGATCTCGCTGGTCAGCCGCGACCTGGACGAGGGCCGGTTGGTGTCCTGGGGCGAGGTCGCCGGACCGGAGATCACGCTTTGGGCGCTCTACCCGTCGCGGCGGCTGCTCAGCGCCCGGGTGTCGGCATTCCTTGATCATCTCAAGGCCGCGTTCCCAACGGGCGCGCCCGAAGAGCTGGCGCGATACGTCGAGACCACCTGAAGCCGCGCAAAGCCGGCGGTGAGCGCCTCTGCCGCCAGGCGGCAGATTTGCTGCCAGCCTTGCGCAATTGTCGCTTCTGACCGTCGCCACCGGCCAAGCGACTGGCGTGAGGGCGCTAACGAGCATCCTGGGGGCTATTAGCGCGCGGCGCTTAGATCTGAAGTCGGTGGATGGCGCTACGCGATCGGCTTCAGCGCTATTTTCTTTTCAATCACGGCGGCGGCCTTTTCGGCTGTCTTCCGGCGCTCGAAAACCGTCTGCATGTAGCGCTGATCCTCTTCGGACAGGGTCTTTTCCGCCTCGAGAAACTGCTCGGTTTCTTCTTCCAGAATATGCTCGAGATATTCTTCCTTGAGCGTGGCGAAATGGTCGAGCCACCCTGGCGAGGTGATGTCGCGCGCGGCGGCGTCCGCCATCAGCTTGTCCAGCTTGTGATGGTCGCCCACGGCGTGACGGGCAAACTCCGTGGTCTTGGGGTTTCGCATCACCGTCGACCACAGGGCCTGCTCTTCGGCCGCGGCGTGGCCGTGGACATCGCGGACGAACTCTTCAAACAGGGTCTTCCGCGCAGGGTCGCTTGGCAGCGTCGCCTCGATCATCGCCAGAAGAGCGCGGTGCTTGTCGTGGTCCTCGACGAGACGGCCAAAGATCGCGGGATTTCCCCGAAACTTTGTCACCGGCGTCGAGCCGATGCGCGCTGGAACGTCCGGCGCGACCGACTTGGCCTGGGCGATGGCGTCGGCCTTGGCCTTCGTTTGTTTTGCAGGGCTGACTGGCTTTGCCATGAACGATCCTGGATATCTAGAAGACGGCCGAAGAGCCAAGCTCGACGGTCGAGCTCGACGGCGAAGCAACGCTGGATTGGCCAAATCGCTGCATGGCAGGCTAGCCCCGAGGTTTGCGGACAGACCTTCTGGAACGCTGCGCACGGCGAAGACCCTCCAGCCATCGCCCAGCCGTCTTCCTCCGGCCGGCCACAGCGCCTAGCTTGAGGTCATGATGGATTGGCGCCCGTATTTCGGTTGGCGAACAGCGTTGCTGTGCGTGGCGATCGTGCAGTGCCTGCTGTTGGCCGCAGCGCTGGTCCAAGGGAGCCAGAACCGGGCGGCGAGCCGCTTCCTGGCGGCCGCGCTCGTGGTGATCGCCGGGCTGCTGACGCCGTATGCGATCGGTTTCGCGGGCGCTTATGACCACTTTCGCTGGCTAACCTTCGCGCCCTTCGCCATTCCCCTGGCGTTGGGGCCGTTGCTCTACGGCTACGCCCACGCGCTGGCGGATGGGACCGCGCCAAGGCGGATGCGGGAGCATCTCCTTCCGGGCATCGGTCAGTTCGCCTATTTCGGCGTTTGCTTCCTGATTCCGGGGAGCGCCAAGTGGTCTTGGTACACGGGCGGCCATCGCGCCTGGGTCGCTCCACTGTTCGATATCCTGGGCTTGTTGAGCCTGGCGGCCTACGCCTATGCGATCGGCAAGGTCCTGGAGAGTCAGCGCCTCCGGTTGGCCGATCACCGCAGCGACGACGACCGCTTCTCCGCCCGATGGCTGGGCCAAGTGCTTGCGGTGATGCTCGCGGGCCTGGCCGTCGAAGCCGGCTTCTGGCTCTGGGCGCTGGTGGTCGGCGGCATCGATTTCTTCCAGGAAACCGGGATGTATCTGGCTCTGGCCGTGCTCGGCGTCTTCTTGGGCGTGGCAGGCTGGAGGCAGGCTGTCCTTCCCATGCCCTTGGTCGCCCGGCCGGAGCCCGACCTGCCCGAGCCAGACCCCGGGCGGACGCCGGACTGGCCGGCCATCGCCAAAGACTTCGCCGATCGCACGCGCAACGCGGGCTGGTGGCGCGAACCCGAGCTCTCCTTGGCGCGGCTGTCGCGGCTTCTCGGCGTCAACACCGGCCGCCTGTCCCGCGCCATCAACCTGGGCCTGGGGATGAACTTCTCCACCTTCGTCAACGGGCTGCGGGCCGAGGGCGTGGCCCGGGCTCTTGCGACCGGAGCCGACGGCGACCTCCTGGGTCTGGCGTTCGAGATGGGCTTTGCGTCCAAGGCCAGCTTCAACCGCGCCTTCATGGCGCGGTTTGGCGTCTCGCCATCGCAGTTCCGTCGCCAGGTCTCAAATCCCGATTTTCTGCAGACGGACACGGAATTGAGGCGAGCTGCGCCGTGAGAGGGCGCATGGGCCAGATCCCGTTCATGAGGATCTTTCCATGCCGTTGAACCGTCGTCGCCTGCTGCAGCTTACCGGTGGTCTGGCCCTTGTCGCCGCCACGCCCGGTTGGGCCGATATTGCTCCTGGCGATCGGGTCACCGACGACTGGAGCAGCGACGTGTCGATCCTGCGCCAGGCCTGGGAGACCATGCACCCCGGCGTCTATCGCTACAGCACGCCCGAGGAAATCTCGGCGCGGCTGGATGGCCTGGCGCGCGCCTGGGCCGCGCCAGGATCGTTCCGCGACCGCTTCCTGGCGCTGACCCGGGTCACGGCCTCGCTCAGGTGCGGCCATACCTATCCCAGCCCCTATAACAGCAGCGATGCGACCGTGGCGCGGATCTATCCGGACCGGTCGCTGGTCCCGTTCCTGTTCCGCTGGATCGACGGGCGGATGGTCGTCATCCGCGACGACAGCGGTGCGGGGCTTTTCCCGCGCGGAACCGTGATCGTCGCGATCGACGGCGTCGCGACCAAGGATCTGCTGGCGCGGCTCACGCCTCTGGCGAGGGCCGATGGCTCAAACCTGGCCAAGCGGGTCAGCCTGATGGAGGCGCGGGGGGACGACCGATACGAAACCTTCGACATCCACTTGCCGCTGGTGCTGCCGTTGAAGGATATCGCCGCCTTCACCTTGGCCGACGGCCGCGTCGTGCGCGCGCCGCTCCTGACCCTGGCCGACCGCCGGGCCGGTTTGTCGGCCTCGGTCGAGGTCGCCAAGGACGCCAATCCCTGGAGCCTTCGCAAGGGCGAGGACGGCGTGCATCGGCTGACCATGCCCGGCTGGGCGCTCTACGACTCCAGCTTCGACTGGCGGACTTGGCTGGGCGGGGTGATGGACGACCTGACGGGCGATGGCGCGCGCGGATTGATCGTCGATCTGCGTGGCAACGAGGGCGGCATCGACTGCGGGAACGTCATCATCAGCCGGCTGATCGAGCGCGATCTGTCGCTGTCGCGCGACCAGCGCTGGACACGCTATCGCACCGCGCCCGACGGCCTTCGCCCCTACCTCAAGACCTGGGACCGCAGCTTCCTGGACTGGGGCGAGGCGGCGGTGGCGTCGCCGGCGCGACCCGGCTTCTTCCGGCTGACCCGCTACGACGACGACAGCAAGGGCAGCCTGATCCGGCCCGAGGGGCGGCGGTTCACTGGAAGGGTGGCGGTGCTGTGCGACGCCTCCAACAGCTCGGCGACCTTCGGCTTCGACCAGACCTGCAAGGACAACGGCCTGGCGACCCTGGTCGGCCAGACCACCGGCGGCAACCGGCGTGGCATCAACGGCGGGGCCTTCTTCTTCCTGCAGCTGCCGGCCTCGCGGCTGGAGGTGGACCTGCCGCTGATCGCCAGCTTTCCCGCCACGCCACAGCCAGACGCCGCGATCGAGCCCGACATCGCCGTGGCCACAACGGCCGGGGACATCGCCATCGGCCGCGACCCGCAGATGAAGGCCGCGACGCGCTATCTCCTCGGCGCCGCGAACAGGTGAAGGTCCGGTTCAGCGCCGCGACGTGATCATCCCGCGTTCTGGCGTTGCTTGGACGGCTTGGCGCGCGAGGACCCCTTGGTCGTGGTCGTCGCAACTTCGGATCGGGCCGCGTCGGCGTCCTCCTCGCCGACCTTCTGCTCGACCGTCGCGGAAAAACGCTGGTAGGCGCCAAGGCCGACCAGGACCAGCACCGCAGCGATCAGCAGGGCGGTCGGGTAGATCAGGTCGCTGACATTGGCGCGCGCGGTCTTGAAGACCACCACCAAGGCTTCCAAGAACAGGGCGATGACGATGGTGGAGAGAAACTTCGTGAGGCTTCGGCGCGCCTCTGCGGCGCTGCGCTTTTCGCTCTCGCGGAAAACCTCCTCTTCGAAGAGGTACTTGGCCACGTCAAACACCGTGACGGCGACAATCACATAACCCAGCACGTCGAGGATCGCGTCGGGTCCCGAATGGTCGCCGCCACGCAGATCGGCGAGGGCCTCGGCGAAGCCGATGACCATCAAGGCGATCGCCGTGATCAACAGCAGGCCGCTGGCGCAGGCGAAGATCAGGCGAGACAGTGCTTTCACGGCGTCGGCTCCATGGCCTAGCCGAACGCGCCAGAGCCTGGGCTGTTGCGCGGCGCATCGCTGCTCCTGGGCGATGCTGGCGCTCGACCTGGGTCACGACCTGGCTTGGCGTGGCGAATAGGGACAGGCGTGGGACGTGGGCCGATCGCCCATGCCGACGTCAGGACCTCAAGGTCCCGTCATCGCCGCGCCCCGGTCCAAGGCGCGTTGCCGGCGCGTGGGTCAACGCTGCCGGCCCCAAGCCAGGAGGTAATCATAAAGCGCATCGATGTCCTTGGCCGGCAGCTGCGAAAGCCTTTTGCGCGCCGCCACGGCCATTTCGCCGACATCCCGGCCGTCGCGACCTTGGCCTTGGTGGATCAGGGCCTGGAACTGGCCACGGCTATAGGCGCTGACCACGGCAAGGTCCGGCGGGTCGCCCGGCTGCGCGGGTTGAAACCCGCGAAGGCTGGGCGCGTGGCATCCTGCGCAGACCGTTCGGGCCAGATAACGGCCCCGTTCGAGGTCGGGACCAAGACTGAGCGGGGGATGGGCCAAGTCCTCCGACAAGGTCTGCGACTCGGGGCGCACCTGGCCGGTGAGCACCAAGCGGCTGAAGGTCGGCGTGGTCTTGATGCGCGGATGAGGTTGGCCAACGGGCGGCAGCGATCTTAGAAACGCGACCAGGTCGCCCTTGTCGCGTTCGGAGAGGGCCGCGTAGGGCGCGGCGTCCATCTGCCAAAGCCGCGTTCCGTCCGGTCTGACCCCGGTGGTCAGCACCGTGCGCAACTGCGCGTCGGAATAGGCCGGCACGGCCTTCGTGAGATTGGCGCTGTAGAGCACGACGACCTGGTCGTTGTGCGACACCTTGTGGCCGCTAAAGTCGCCGTCGTGGCAGTCCGAGCAACCCAGAACGCGCGCAAGCGCCTTGCCATGCTCCGCGTCCGCGCGCGGCATGGGCTGTGAACACCCCGTCAGGCCAAGCATCAAGTTGGCCGCGATGAGCAAGCTGAACCGAAGCTGCCTGAAGATGGTCGCCCCCGTGTGGAGATCCTAGCCTGACAGCCGTGAAGGTCGCGAGCAAGACACCGGTCTTTTGGTGTTGATCGAAGCGTGCCGTCGGCTCCCATTTTTGGCCCGTTTTGGCGGTCGATGCCGCCGGATCGTACCGGCGCCGGCGAGGTGGGCGCTTGGGAAACCCGAGAGGGGCTGTGGCACGCTCTTGCGCAGCCTGGCACACCGCTGGCGATGCGAGACGCCGCCGTGTTGCGCGTGTGTTGCGAGGTCACATCGGGCTGTTTGACTTAACCGGCGGGGGGAACCCGAGAGAGGGCGCACAGCGACGCCAAGCGCGTTCGGTCGGCTGGGAGACATTGCGCCCGCCGATTTTCGAGTATCAAAGCCCGGCGCCGAAAGGGCGCGCCATTCTCGATCGCGACCTCGACCTCGGCCAGAAAAGGCTAAGGCCAAGCTTGCGTCGGCTGCGCGCCTTTTCTACGGCTCGGGTAATGAAGGTTTCACGGCGGGGACGACACCAGAGCATGCAGGATCGACCTTCGCCGCCCCTCGCGGACCCACGATGAACGCCCTCACGCCGCAGGGCCTGAACCTGGACGCCTGCGCCGCCGAGCCGATCCGCATTCCGGGCGGCGTCCAGCCGCATGGGGCTCTGGCGGTGATCGGGGACAGGGGCGAGATCCTGCAGGCCAGCACCAATCTGTCCGCGTTCCTCGGCTTGCCCGCCAGGCCATCCAGTCTCGCCGCGATCGACCCGGGCGGGGATCTCGCCGGCGAACTGCTGGCGTGGCTGGCAGGCGATGAGGCGATTTTCCTGCGCACGGTCGGTCTCGCCGGCGTGGCCTGGCAGGTGAGCGCCCACCGCGGCGCTCAAGGGGCCATTGTCGAGTTCGAGGCGCCCCCGGCTAGCGAGGGCGAAACCCTCGAAGCGCTCTATCCGCGCCTTCGCCGTTTCGTCACCGCGACCGAAGACGCCCGCGAGGTCCGCGCCATCGCCCAGGCCGCCGTGCGTGAGGTCCGGGCCCTGACCGGCTTCAACCGCGTGATGCTCTATAGCTTCGACCCCGAGGGCGTCGGGACAGTGGTCGCCGAAGACGGTGACGGCGTTTTGCCGTCCTATCTGGACCTGCGCTTTCCGGCCTCCGACATCCCGGCCCAGGCGCGTGAACTCTACCGCCTCAATCGCCTGCGCCTGATCCCGGACGCCAACTATACGCCGTCGCCGATCGAGCCGGCGCTCAGCCCGATCGATGGCCGGCCGCTCGACTTGTCGGATGCGGCGCTTCGAAGCGTCTCGCCGATCCATCTGCAGTACATGCGCAACATGGGCACCCTGTCGTCCATGTCGATCTCGATCCTGGTCGACGGGGCGCTGTGGGGGCTGATCTCGGGCCACAGCGCTCAGCCCCACCTTGTGAACCCGCAAGTGCGAACGGCCTGCGATTTCCTGGGCCAGATCGTCTCGCTGCAAATCGCCGCCCGCGTGCGCGCCCAACTGGCGGCCGATCATGTGGCGGCCAAGCGCACCGAGACGGCGCTGCTCAGCCGGCTGGCGCCGGCGCAAGACTTCCAGACCGGACTTGTCCAGAACCCGGATCTTTGGCTCGACCTCGTTCACGCACAGGGCGCGGCGCTGGTGGTGGCCGGCGTGGTCTCGGTCGTGGGTCAGACCCCGACGGTTCCAGAGATCGAGCTGCTGACGGGGTGGCTGAAGGCGCGGAGCGAAACGGTGCTGGCCACGGACTCGCTGGCCAGTCTGTGGCCGCCGGCCGAGGTCTTCGCACCCGACGCCAGTGGCGTCCTGGCGATCTCGATCTCCCAGCTGCACCCCGACTACATCCTCTGGTTCCGTCCCGAGGTGGTGCGTACGGTCACCTGGAGCGGCGACCCGACCAAGCCGGTCACCGAAACGGGCGTCCTGCATCCGCGCAAGTCCTTCGAGGCGTGGAAGGAGCAGGTTCGACTGCGCAGCCTGCCGTGGACCGAGATCGAAACCGAGACCGCGGGTGAGTTTCGCAGCGCCATCCAGAACTTCGTGCTGCGGCGGGCCGAGGAGCGCGCGGAGCTGACCGCCGAGCTGGAGCGCAGCAACAAGGAGCTGGAGGCCTTCTCCTATTCGATCAGCCACGACCTGCGCGCGCCGTTCCGGCACATCGTCGGTTACGCCGAGCTGCTCAAGACCAAGGAAGCGGCCCTCGACGACAAGTCGCGCCATTATATCCAGACGATCGTCGATGCGGCCCTGACGGCAGGGCGCCTGGTCGATGACCTCCTGGCCTTCTCGCAGCTCGGCCGCTCGCAGGTGACCCGCGCACCGGTCGACATGCGCAAGCTGGCCGATGAGACCCGCCGCGCGCTCGAGACCGCCACCGAGGGGCGCTCCGTGCGCTGGGAGATCGGCGATCTGCCCGCAGCCTTTGGCGATGCGGGCCTGCTGCGCCAGGTGATGATGAACCTGGTCGACAACGCCTTGAAATATACCCGGCCGCGCGAGGAGGCCGTCATCACCATCGCCGGCGAGGACCGCGGCGACATGACGGCCTACTGGGTGCGCGACAATGGCGTGGGCTTCGACATGGCCTATGTCGGCAAACTGTTCGGCGTCTTCCAGCGCCTGCATCGGATCGAGGATTTCGAGGGCACGGGCATTGGCCTGGCGCTGTCCAAGCGGATCATCGATCGCCACCACGGAACCATCGAGGCCTATGGGAAGCTTGGGCAAGGGGCCACGCTCCTCTTCACCCTTCCCAAGGCCCCATCGAAAGACGACGAAGGACACTGACGAGACGTGGCTGACCTGCGACCCATCCTCCTGGTGGAGGACAATCCCCGCGACCTGGAACTGACTCTGGCGGCCCTGGCCAAGTGCCAGCTGGCCAACGAGATCATCACCACCCGCGACGGCGCCGAGGCGCTCGACTACGTCTATGCGCGCGGCGACCATGCCGGTCGCCCGGCCGGTGACCCGGCCGTTATCCTGCTCGATCTGAAGCTGCCGAAGATCGATGGCCTCGAAGTGCTGGAAAAGCTCAAGGGCGACAGCAACTTCCGTCAGATCCCGGTCGTTATGCTGACGTCTTCGCGCGAGGAGCGCGATCTCGTCCAAAGCTACGAGCAGGGGGTCAACGCGTTCGTGGTCAAACCGGTCGACTTCAACGCCTTCTTCGAGGCCATCGAGTCCCTGGGCATGTTCTGGGCGATCCTCAACGAGCCACCGCCGCGCTCCGGCCCCGCTGATGGACGGTAGCGCCGCTCGCGCGCTCTGCGCGCTGCTGCTGGAAGACAGCGACATCGACGCCGAACTCGTGCTTGGACACCTGGCCAAGTCTGGCCTGGTCTGCACGATCCGGCGCGCCGTCGACCGCAAGAGCTTCGTCGCCGCCATCGAGAGCGGCGAGTGCGAAATCATCCTGGCCGACTATGCCTTGCCGGACTTCGATGGTCTTTCGGCCCTGACCATCGCCAAGGCCCTGGCGCCGGACACGCCGTTCGTCTTCGTCTCGGGCGTCGTGGGCGAGGAGTTCGCTACCGCCGCGATCAAGCGCGGGGCCACAGACTACGTCCTCAAGCGCAATCTCACGCGTCTGGGCACCGCCGTCGAACGCGCCCTGACCGAGGCGCGCCAACGCAACGAGCGACGCTGGGCCGAAGAGGCTTTGGCCCGCAGCGAGCTCAACCAGCGCCTGGCCATCGAGGGCGCGGGCCTGGGCGTCTGGAGCTTTGATCGCCGCACGGGTCTGCTGTCGGTCGACACGCGGTGCAAGGCGCTGTGCGGCCTGCCCGACGACGCAGAGGTCAATCTTGGCCATCTCATGAGCCTGTGCTGGCCTAACGATCGCTTGAAGCTGCGCGCCGCGGCGCGTCGCGCAGCGCGTCCCGGGCACGAGGGAGAGGGGGTCTTCACCCAGGAAGTGGCGATCGACGGCGCCGACGGCCGCGAGCGCATGATCGCCCTGCACGGCCAGGCCGTGTTCGAGGCCGGCGTCTGCCTGCGTTTCGCCGGCGTGGCCAGTGACGTCACCGAGCAGCGGCGCGCCCATGCGGCCCTGGAGCGCCTGAACGAGCGGCTCGAAGCCGAGGTCGAGGCGCGCACCGCCGAACGCGACCGCATCTGGCGGCTGAGCCGCGATCTTTTCGCCGTCCTTGATCCGCGCGGGCGCTTCAAGCAGGTCAATCCGGCCTGGACGGCGCATCTGGGGCACGCGGCTGGCGGCCTGCTGGCCATGCAGCTCTCCGACATCCTGCACGCCGACGACCTGGAGACGGCCCGACACACCTTCGCGGGCCTGGCCGGTGGCGGGTTTGACCGCTTCGACGCCCGGGTCCGTCACGCAGACGGAACCTGGCGTTGGATCGCCTGGACGGTGACGCCCGAGCGCGACGCCTTCTATGTGGTGGGCCGCGACATCACCGAGGAGAAGCTGTCGGCGGACGCCCTGGTCATGACCAACGACCGGCTGCGCGCCCAGATCGACGAGCGCCAGCAGATCGAACAGACCCTGCAGCAGATGCAGCGCCTGGAGGCCGTCGGCCAACTGACCTCGGGCGTCGCGCACGACTTCAACAACCTCCTGACCGTCATCCTGGGCAACATGACCTTCGTCGAGCGCGCGGTCGCCGACTTGCGCGCCGACCCGACGGTCGCGCGCCGGCTCCAGCACATGCGCTCGGCGGCCGAGCGCGGGGCCAGCCTGACCGCTCAGCTGCTGGCCTTCTCGCGCAAGCAGAAGCTGGCCCCCAAGGCGCTGGATCTCAACGAGGCCGTCGGCGGCATGCGCGAGCTGCTGCAGAGCACGATGGGCGGCAGCATCCGCATCGAGACCGTGCTGAAGCCGGCCCTCTGGCCGGCCCTGGTCGACCCGACCCAGATCGAGATGATCATCCTCAACCTGGCGATCAATTCGCGCGACGCCATGGAAGTGGGCGGCGGACTGACCATCGAGACCAGCAACGTCACCATCACCGAGGCGCCGACGCGACCCGAAGAGCCCGCCCCGGGCGACTATGTCGAGCTGTCGGTCAACGACACCGGCCCAGGCATGCCCGACGAGGTGCTGGCCAAGGCCTTCGAGCCCTTCTTCACCACCAAGGCCGTGGGCAAGGGTTCGGGCCTGGGCCTGGCCCAGGTGTTCGGTTTCGCCAAGCAGTCGGGCGGCGGCGTTCGCATCGACACCAAACTGGGCGAGGGGACCTCGGTGAAGGTCTATCTTCCGCGCGCCGCGTCTGACGAGATGACCGCCGCGCCGGGTCATCTGGCGCCGCTGGCCGCCGTCGCCACCGACGCCACGATCCTGGTCGTCGACGACGATAGCGCCGTGCGTGAAATCACCGTCTCGCTGCTGCGCGAGCTGGGCTATGATATTCTCGAAGCGGGCAGCGGCGCGTCGGCCCTGTCGATGCTCGCCGAGCGCCCCGACGTCGATCTCCTTGTGGTCGATTACGCCATGCCCGGCATGAGCGGCCTGGAGACCGCGACCCGCGCGCGCGCCATGCGCCCGAACCTGCCTTGCATGTATGTCACCGGCTACGCCGATCTGGCGGCGCTTCGGGAAGTGGGGGGACAGTCCGTGGTGCAAAAACCCTTCGTCGGCGACGAGCTGGCCCGAAAGGTTCAGGGCGTCCTCGGCGCTCTGGCCGACGACGCCAAGGTCATTTCCCTGGCGGCCAGCCGCTCGCGAGACCCCCGCCGTTAGCGACGCGCTGGGGAATCGATGCCTGGGGCGGATCCGCGGGCGTCCCGCGGCGGGGAGGGCTAACGGCAACGCTTCGAGGGTCTTGGCGTTATTCGGTGAGCGAGCTTGGCAGAGTGCTGCGGTCCGTTCGCCGTTGAGGGAGGGAAGGCAGGATCGGCGGACACCAAACCGGCGGCGGCGCGTTCTCAGGCCAGACAAGGAGTCTCGTCATGCCCGCCAAATCCGCCGCTCAACAAAAAGCCGCTGGAGCAGCCCTATCCGCCAAGCGTGGCGACACGCCCAAAAGCGAACTGAAGGGCGCATCCAAGTCGATGCTGTCGATGAGCGAAAAGCAGCTCGAGGAGTTCGCCCACACCAAGCGCAAGGGCAAGCCCGAACACGCCGCCAAGGCGTGACGCCACCCCGTCTGCGGTTTGCCGCCCTGACGTTGTCGCTGGCCTGCGCGGCTTGCCAGCCGTTGTCGGACCTCGGCTTTGATCGGCGCCCCGTCTACATCACCGAACCGATCGACGGTACGACCCACGGGCGCCTGTTGAACGCGGTCGACACCCCCGAGGCTTGCGCGACGTGGCTGGCGGGCGCGGGCCTGTCCTTTCGCCCGGTGGCCGATCGGACCGAAGACACCTATTGCCACGTGACGGGCGCGGGGAGCCTCATCGACGCCACGCCCAGGACCGATGCGGTTCTGGCGCCGGCCCGGCCGATGATGGCCTGCGACTTGGCCGCCGCCGTGGCGATCTGGCGGCGCCAGTCCGTGGAGCCGGCCGCCCGCGCGCTCCTGGGAACCGAAGTTCGTCAGATCGACCATCTGGGCGTCTACGCCTGCCGCGGTGTCGGCGATCCCATCACCGGCCGGCCCAGCGCCCATGCCCGCGCGCAAGCCATCGATATCGCCGGCTTTCGCCTGGCCAACGGACGGCGCATCAGCGTCGCGAAGGATTGGGCCGGGCAGGGAGCCGAAGCGGTCTTCCTGCGCCGGGTGCGCGATGACGCCTGCCGGCTGTTTGGCGTCACCCTTTCGCCCGACTACAACGCCGCCCACGCCGACCATCTGCATCTTGAGGCCGGGCGCGGCGGGCTGTGCAGCTAGCTTGGCCGACTAAGCGGGCTGACCGTTCGAGGCCATGACCCCGCCATCGACCGGCAGGATGACGCCGGTGATCTTGCGCGCGTCCTCGCAGGCCAGGAACAGCACGGGACCAGCGATATCGTCGGGATGTTCGGGCGCGCCCAGCGGCATGCGGGCGTTGAACTTCTCGATCGTTTCGGGGTCCTTGAGCATGTCGGCCGTCAGGTCCGTGGCCGTGAAGCTGGGGGCGACGGCGTTGACGCGCACGCCGTGCTTGCCCAGGTCCAGCGCCAGGGCGCGGGTGAAGTTGACCACCCCGCCCTTGGCGGCGTTGTAGGCGCTCATCCCCCAGTCGCCGCCCAAACCCGAGACTGACGCGGTATGGACGATGCAGCCTTTCGAGGCGATGAGGTGGGGCAGGGCGGCCTTGGCGCCGTAGAAGACCGCGTCAAGATCGGTGGCCAGCGTCGTCTTCCAGTCCTCGGTCGTGGTGTCGGCGAAGTCCTTCATCACCGCCGTGCCGGCGTTGGAGACCAGCACGTCCAGGCCGCCGAAGCGCGCGACCGCGGCGGCGACCATCGCCTGCACCTGGGCCTCGTCGGAGACGTCGCAGACCTGTACCAGGGTGCGCTCGGCCGCAAGGTCGGCGGCGACCTTGTCGAGCTTTTCCCTCGTGCGGCTGACCAGCACGACGTTGGCGCCTTCCTTGGAAAACCGGCGGGCCACAGCTTCGCCGATGCCCGAGCTGGAGCCGGTGACGATCACGGTCTTGCCTTCGAAACGCTGGTCCATGGGAACTCTCGTCTTTGTGGGAAAGGTGAACTAATCGGCGGCCAGATCGATCAGCGCCGCGCCGATCTCGGGGCGCTTGCGCCGGCGCAGATGGGCAGGCGTTTCGGTCAGCACCACTTCAAGCGTCGGGCGCACCACGGCCTTCAGCAGGTGCCCGCCCCGCGTGGAACCATCGCGCAGCCCGACGACGGCGTGGATATGCAGGCTCGCCTGTCCATCGTCACCCAAGGCCACATCGCCCAGCAGGCTGAGCGCTTCGCACTGCTGCTCGACCTCGATCGGGACGTAGGTCTTCGTCTCGAGATCAAACCAGCCGACCGTGGCGCTGGAGAAGGCGCCGATCGCGGTCAGGGAGGCGGCGCTGAGATCGGCCTGGCGCGCGAAGGCGGTGATGGCCTCGAAGGCTTCTTCGCCTTCGTCGAGAACCAGCACGATGACGCGCTCGCCCTTCTCGCTCCAAACCGTCTTGGACTTCATGGTCGGCTCCGGCTTTTGGACTGCCTAGTCGATCGTCAGGACGATCTTTCCGCGCACATGGGCCTCTTCCAGCCGCTGATGGGCCGTGGCGACGTCTTCGATCGGGTAGGTCTCCGACACCACCACCTTGACCTTGCCGGCGTCGATCAGGTCGGCGATGTCCTTGAGTTGGGCGCCGTTGGGCTGGGCCGTGTAGCGCGGCGCCGAGCGGGCCTTGTGCGCCGCGGCCTTGGCCTTGTCCGGCTCCTGCAGGGTCGAGACCATGATGCCGCCCTCGCGCAGGACGGCCCATGATCGATCCTGGGTCTCACCGGCGACCAGGTCGAAGACCACGTCGATGTCGCTGGCGATGTCTTCGAAGCGCTCGTTCTTGTAATCGATGGCCGTGTCGGCCCCAAGATCGCGGACGAAGTCGAGATCGTCCTGAGACGCCGTGGCGAGGACCGTCGCGCCCTTGGCCTTGGCCAGTTGGATGGCCAAATGGCCGACCCCGCCGGCGCCGCCGTGGATCAGCACCTTCTGGCCGGCCTGCAGGCCGCCATGGTCGAAGAGCCCCTGCCAGGCGGTGATCGCCGCGAGCGGGACGCCGGCGGCGTGGATCAGGTCGATCGAGGTGGGCGCGGCCACCAGTTCGACGGCCTTGACCACCACGAACCGGGCCTGGGCGCCGCGATCCTGGCCGATGAAGGCAAACACCGGATCACCCTTGCTCAGCATGTAGTGGCCGCGCGTGCCGACCGCCTCGATGGTTCCGGCAAGATCGCGGCCGAGCGTGATGGGCAGATCCTTTTCATGATAGGCGGGGTACTTGCCCTCGCGGATCTTGTGGTCGACCGGGTTGGCGCTGGCCGCGGCCACCCGCACCAAGACCTCGTCGTCCTGCGGCTGAGGGATGGCGATCGTCTCGATCGCCAGGACCTCGCGGCCGCCGAACTGGTTGAGGCGCACGGCCGTGTTGGTGACGCTGTCGCTCATCAGGCTTCTCCTGGCATCCGCTCAAAACCGCCGAGCGGCCCAGACGATCCCGACGATGTCGGCCGCGACGCCCCAAACTTGGAGCAGAGGTTGCGCAAGGCCTGAACCTCCAAGCGCCTGGCGTGTTCAGCCAGGATGAAAGCCCTCTCCCTTCTCCCGTCCGCGCTGATCGGCGTCGTCGCCAGCGCTCGCTCCATGACGCCCATGGCCGCTCTCGCGACCGCGCGATTGGCCGGGCGCGCCACGCCCGGCCAGCTCGTCCTGCTGGACCAGCCGCTCTTCAAGTTCGGAGCCCTGGCGATGGGCGTGGGCGAACTCTTCGGCGACAAGATGAAGTCGGCGCCAGACCGGACGGTGTTCCTGGGACTGCTGGCCCGGGTCATGAGCGCCGGTATCGCCGGCGCGGCCTTGGCGCCGCGCGGTCGCGAGCGGACCGGCGCTGCGATCGTCGTCACGACCGCCGTGCCCCTGGCCTATCTGACCCTGGCGGGTCGCAAGCAGGGCATGGCCCGGATCGGCCAAACTCGAAGCGGGCTGATCGAGGACGCGCTGGTGGTGGCGGCTGGCGCCGCCGTCGTCGCCATGACGGTCGGATCAAAGCACGCCTGGTTCGCCAGACGCTGAGCGCAACCCCGCCCGCGCGGTCGAGCCTGACCTTGGCCATCGCGGGGCCACCCTAACGCGGCAGTGCGGGCTGCCCCGCCAAGCGCCCCCGAACGCCCGGAGGTTTCCATGTCGATTTCTCGAAGGACCGGCGCAACGCCGCTCCATCCCCTCCATGCCATTCTGCTGGCGTTTCCGCTGGCGCTGTTCCCATCGGGCTTGGCTTCCGACATCGCCTATCTGAAGAGCGCCTTCGTCCAGTGGACCAACTTCGCCGCCTGGCTGATCGCCGGCGGCTGTTTCTTCGGCGGGCTGGTCCTGGCCTGGGCGATCGTCGCGGCGGTCTTTCCGGGACGCACGACACGTGGACGGGCGTTGGCCTATCTGGCGGCGGTGGCGGTGATGTTCGTCGCCGGCCTCGTCAATTCCTTCCAGCACAGCCACGACGGCTGGAGCTCGGTCGGATCGCCGGGCTTGATCCTGTCGATCGTCTCGACCGTGGCGGCGCTGGTCGCCGGCGCTATCGGCTATTCGGAACAACGCATCGAAGGGATTGCCCGATGAGCGCGCGCTGGCTTCTCCTCGCCGCCTCGGTGCTGGCCCTGCAGGGCTGCGGCCGCAGCGATCCAGGCCTCGACCAGACCGGGGCCGGTAAGCCGCCGCTGCCTGACCAGCAACAGACCCTGCTGCCGCCGATGAAGATCGCCAAGCCGGCCGGCTGGGGCGACGCGGTCCCGACCGCGCCCAAGGGGTTTAAGGTCACGGCCCTGGCCACCGACCTGAAGGTCCCACGCCAGATGCTGGTCCTGCCCAACGGCGACATCCTGGTGGCCGAGGGCGCGGGTGGCGCGCAGGCCCCGAAGGTTCGACCCAAGGACATCATCGCCGGCTACATCAAGGCCCAAGGCAAGACCAAGGTGAAGGGTGGCAACCGCATCACCCTTCTGCGCGACGCCGACGGCGATGGCCGGGCCGAGGTCAAGGAGACGCTGATCGAGGGCCTGAACGCGCCCTACGGCCTGGCCTTCGTCGATGGCCAGCTCTACGTCGCCAACCAGGACGCGCTGCTGCGCTTCCCGTTCCAGCCCGGCCAGACCAAGGTCACGGCCAAGGGCGTCGAGGTCACCAAGCTGCCCTCGCGGATCAACCACCACTGGACCAAGTCTCTGGTCGCCAGCGCCGACGGAACCAAGCTCTATGTCGGCATCGGCTCCAACAGCAATGTCGGCGAGCGCGGCCTGGACGTGGAGGAAGACCGCGCCACGGTGTGGGAGATCGATCGCCTCACCGGCGCGCATCGCCCGCTGGCCCAAGGCATCCGCAACCCCACAGCCTTGGCCATCGAGCCGACGACCAACGCCCTGTGGGCCGTGGTCAACGAGCGCGACGAGCTGGGCCCGCAGCTGGTGCCCGACTACCTGACCGCCGTGCGCGACGGGGCCTTCTACGGCTGGCCCTACAGCTACTGGGGCCAGAACGTCGATCCGCGCGTCCATCCGCAAAAGCCGGACATGGTGGCCAAGGCGACCATCCCCGACTACGCCCTGGGCTCGCACGTGGCGGCGCTGGGCGTCAGCTTCGCGCGTGACGGCGGCTTCGGCGGCGACTTCCGCGAGGGGGTCTTCGTCGGCCAGCACGGCAGCTGGAACCGCCAGGACCTGTCCGGCTACAAGGTCGTCTGGATCCCGTTCGCGGGCGGACGTCCCAACGGCAAGCCCGTCGACTTCGTCACCGGCTTCCTGGATGGCCAGAAGGCGCGCGGCCGTCCCGTGGGCGTGGCCTTCGATCCGGCCAAGCGCATCCTGCTGATCGCCGACGACCTCGCCAACACCGTCTGGCGGATCGCGCCAGTTCGATAGGCGCACGTTGGCCCGATCATCACGGTTGTGCGGGCTTTGGCGATCTCTCAAGGCCGAGCGATGATCGGCGCGGCGCTCGCCAGACGCGCTGCTCGGACCGGCGCCTGGCCCATTCAAATCGGCTGAGCGATGCAACCGAAATGGGGCTTCGTGCGCTCATGGCTCCGGTAATCGGGAGCCGGGCATGAACGCCTTCGAAATCGAACTGGACGGACGTCCTTATGCCGGGCTGTGGCGCGCCGGTGAGTACGACCGGCTGACCGTCGAGAGCGATTTTGGCTCGACCTACGCCTATCTCGACGGACGCGATCCCAGCGCCCTGGCCAGCTCGCTTCTGGTCCAGCTGGTGCGCCGCAGCGAGCGACACGCGGGCTAGCAAACGGTGGACGTAAGTCGCCGTGGCCATCACCGACTCTTGGCTCGCCGCCCTGGGCCTCTTGTGGTGGTGACGCTCGCGACGGATGGTCTCTGAAAGCGTGTGCGCCAAGGCGCCGCCGGCGCGGTCCGCGCGTTGGGTTGCCATGAACACTCAGATCGTACGACTGGGCGGCTGCGCCTGCGGTCAGCTCCGGTTCTCGGCGTCGGGTTCGCCTAGGCGTGGCGGGCTTTGCCACTGCCTCACCTGTCGCAAGGCCCACGCCGCCGCCTTCAACCCCTTCCTGGTTTTCGCCCCCGATCAGGTCAGCCTCAGCGGCTCGATGACCGCTTGGGAGAGCTCGCCCGGCTATGTTCGTTACTTCTGCGGGCGATGCGGCTCGCGGGTGCTGGCCATCAACCAAACCGTCGAAGGGGGTGAGGAATACGAGCTCTCATTGGGCAGCTTCGACGAAACGGGCCTTTTCGCCCCGCAATATGAGAGCTGGACGTCCCGTCGCGAGCCGTGGTTGCCGGACCTGGCGCTTCCACAGTTCGTTGGCAATCGAGATACGCCCTGATCAGCGGCCTGAGCCTCGTGGCGGGATCGGGGGGATCGTCTATGGCGCGACGGAACGGGCGCCGGTCCGGGTCTGGCGCGTCCTTGGAACCGTTCCTTCAGGGCGCCAGGCAAGGAAGCGCCCCGGAAAACCGGGGCGCTGGTGTCGCTCGAGCCGGATGGCGAGCGGTCGAGGCCTTTGGAGCCTCCTGGCGGACTTTCAGGGTGCGGCCTGACGCTGGCGCGCCAGGCCATCACCGCTGGAAATCGAGCGGGCGCAGGTCGGCGCGTGATGTCCTGTCAGGTCGTTTCACAGGGTGAGCGCCAGAGCGCGAGACCTGGTTTGACTTGAGCTTGTAAGCGAACATCGTCGAGCCTCCTGCATGTCGCAAGACTTAACGCGCTTCCCAAAGGTCTCTAGGGAGGCCCTGAGGGCTGCACACCTAAACTACGCTTGAGACCGCCGTGCCGTTCCGGTGAATCGTCCGGGGGCGGATGACGCGATGGACTAAAGATCGACCTTGGCGTTGTCGCCCATCTGCGGGGCCGCGCCAGTGACCGCCGCCACCACCATCTTGACCAAGGCCACGGCCTTGCCGGGGCTGTCCCAAAGTTCGCCGTTGTCGGGCGTGAAGGTGACGAGACGGATCGACGGATCGCTGGCGTCGTCCCACCAGGCCTTGTCGAAATCGCTCCACAGGTCGGTGATCTTCTGACGATCGTTGCTCACGCGCGCCGATCCCGACATGACCACGTACTTGTAATGGCTGTTGTCCGCCCAGGCGCAGGAAACGCTCGGGAAGTGCTCGACCTGGCCGTTCTTGTCGCCCTCGACATCGACGAGGAAATAGACCGCGTGCTCGTCGCGACGCACGCGGGCCGAAAGCGGCCGGCTGTGCTGCTGCTCTCCGTCCCAGGTGGTGAACATGCCGATGTCGATCTTCTCGGCCAGCTCCCAGATCCGGTCGGCGACCTCTTGCGGGGATTTGGGGTTGTCGTCGCTGCGTTCCTTGGTCATCGCGGCCTCCTTCTGGCGTGAACAAAGCCAACGCGTCGCTGCGCCGACACGTTGCCAGGCCGCGCCCGCCGCGCCCCATGCGCTCGGTGGAAGGCGCGGCACGACCGATCCTGACGCGTCGCCTGGCGATTTTGCCTTGGGCGGGCGACTCGGATCATCTCGCCGCGACGAGGCGAACGATGACCCCAGACGAATTTCACGCCCTGGCCGTGGGGCTTGGCGCTGGCGCGCAGTCCAGGACAGTCCTTGAGACGGTGCAGTTTCGCCTCGGCGACAAGACCTTCGCGACCCTGGGCTGGCCCGAGAGGGGTTGGGCCGTGGTCAAGGTCGATCCAAGCCGGCAGGCCTGGGCGCTGGCCTTGAGCGACGGGGTGGCGCGCGAGCCGGGACGTCGGCGCAACAGTGGCATCGTTCTGGTGCGGCTGGCGGCGATCGACGCGGCGGTGGCCATCGAGCTCCTGGCCGCCGCCTGGGGTCACGTCCATGGCGCGGCGCGCGCGCGGGGCAGGGGGCGGGCCACACCGGTCGGCGCGGCGCGCCTGGCCGTCTAGGCGGCTTGGTCCGCCGTTCGCCTGTCTTTGTACGCCAGGGTTCGCCGGCGCGATTTGGCTGTTGAGATCGGCCAATTCCAGGTCTTCTTACTCATCCCCGTGGAAACCGGGGATCAGCCGTGGACCTTTCCGAAACCCAACTGGGACGTGAGCGCAGCCGGCAGATGCTGCGCACCGCGCTGGGACCGCTCCTCCTGGCGCGGCTGGAGGATCCGGGCGTGGCCGAGGTCATGCTCAATCCCGACGGCCGCGTCTGGGTCGATCGTTTCGACGCCGGCCTCGTTGACACTGGCCTGACCGTCTCGGCGCCGGACGCCGAGCGGATCCTGCGCCTGGTGGCCCACCACGTCGCCGCCGAGATCCACGCCGACCGCCCGCGGCTGTCGGCCGAACTGCCCGGCGCGGGCGAGCGCTTCGAGGGCCTGATGCCGCCGGTCGCGGCCGCCCCGACCTTCTCCATCCGCAAGCCCGCCAGCCTCGTCTTCCGGCTCGACGACTATGTGCTGTCGGGGGTGATGAGCGATCGCCAGGGCCAGTTGCTGGCCAAGGCCGTGGCCGGACGGGCCAACATCCTGGTGGCCGGCCCCACCTCCAGCGGCAAGACCACCCTGGTCAACGCGCTCCTGGCCGAGATCGCCTTGGGCGGCGACCGCGTCGTGCTGCTGGACGACCTGCGCGAACTGCAGTGCGCCGCCGTGAACCAGGTCGCGCTGCGCACGCGCGAAGGGGTGATCAGCCTCACCGATCTCGTTCGCTCGGCCCTGCGCCTGCGGCCCGACCGCATCATCATCGGCGAGGTGCGCGGTCCCGAAGCCCTCGACCTGATCAAGGCGTGGGGCACCGGGCATCCGGGCGGCGTCGCCACCCTTCACGCCGGCTCGGCCCTCGGGGCGCTGCTGCGCCTGGAGCAACTGATCCAGGAAGCGGTGGTCACCGTCCCGCGCGGCCTGATCGCCGAAACCATCGACTTGATCGCCGTGCTGGCCGGGCGCGGCCGACAGCGACGCTTGATCGACCTTGTCCGCCTGGAGGGCCAGGCGCCCGACGGCGCCTACCAGCTCAGCCCCGCCTGAGACCCTAAGCCCCCCAACCCCCGACATCGTTGAAGGAGATGGCCTCGTGTCCACGAGCCTTGCCCTGCCGCGCGCCCCTATGTCCGCTCACCGGGCGCCCGGCCTTTCATTCCGTACGCGTCTTGCCGAACGGCTTCCCGCGCTCAAGCCCTGGGTCCTCGCCGGTCTGACCGTTGGCCTGGCGACGATGAGCGCCCAAGCCCACGCCGCCGGCTCGGGCATGCCCTGGGAAGAACCGCTTCAGCAGATCCTGGAGTCGGTCGAGGGCCCGGTCGCCAAGATCATCGCGGTGATCATCATCATCGTCACGGGCCTGACCCTGGCGTTCGGCGAGACCTCGGGCGGCTCGCGCAAGCTGATCCAGATCGTCTTTGGCCTGTCGATCGCCTTCGCGGCCAGCTCCTTCTTCCTGTCGTTCTTCTCCTTCGGCGGCGGAGCGCTGGTCTGATGGCCGGCGATCGCGCCCTGGGGTTCGCAGCCCCCGTCCATCGGGCCCTGACCGAGCCCATGCTGCTGGCCGGCGCCCCGCGCGCGATCGCCCTGGTCAACGGCACCCTGGCCGCCGCCCTTGGCCTTGGCCTGCGGCTGTGGGCCGTCGGCCTGCTCGTCTGGCTGGTGGGCCATGGCCTGGCCGTCTGGGCCGCGCGCCGCGATCCGCAGATCTTCGAGGTCGGCCGCCGCCACGTGCGCCTGCCGACCCGCCTGGAGGTTTGAGCCATGCTCGACCTTCGCGAATACCGACGCCATCCCGCCTTGCTCGCCGACTTCCTGCCCTGGGTCGCCTTGGTCGCGCCGGGCGTGGTGCTGTGCAAGGACGGCGGCTTCCAACGCTCGGCGGCCTTTCGCGGTCCAGACCTCGACAGCGCCACCGACGCCGAGGTCGCCGCGGTCGCCGCGCGGTTAAACGGCGCGTTGCGCCGCCTGGGTTCAGGCTGGGCGATCTTCGTCGAGGCCCGGCGCGACCCCTCGGCGCACTATCCGACAAGCAGCTTTCCCGATCCTCTGTCCGCCCTGGTCGACGAGGAACGACGCGCCGATTTCCAGGACAGCGGCGAGCATTTCGAAAGCCGCTATTTCCTGACCCTGACCTATCTGCCGCCCGCCGAGCGACGCGGGCGGCTGGAGCGCCTTTTCGTCGAGGGGCGGACCAGCACGACCATCGACTGGCGCGCCGAACTGGCCGGTTTCGTCGACCGGACGGACCGGTTCCTGGCGCTGCTCGACGGCCTGATGCCGACCCTGGCCTGGCTCGATGACGCGGCCACCTTGAGTTTCCTGCACGGGGCGGTCTCGACGGCGCGCCAGCGCGTGGCCCCGCCGCAGACGGCGATCCATCTCGACACCGTCCTAGCCACCGAACGGCTGACGGCGGGCCTGGAGCCGCGCCTGGGCCGGGCTCACCTGCGGGTCCTGACCCTGGTGGGCTTTCCGCCCGCCACCACGCCGGGGCTGCTGGACGATCTCAATCGCCTGGCCATCGCCTATCGCTGGAGCACCCGGGCGATCTGCCTGGACAAGACCCTGGCCACGGGCCTGCTGACCAAGATCCGCCGCCAATGGTTCGCCAAGCGCAAGTCGGTGCTGGTGCTGCTGCGAGAGGCCCTGACCCAGGAGCCTTCAGCGCTCGTCGACAACGATGCGGCCAACAAGGCCGGCGAGGCGGACCTGGCGTTGCAGGACCTCGGCGGCGACGCGGTCGCCTATGCCTACGTCACCGCTAGTCTCGTGGTCTGGGACGAGGACCCCGAGCGCGCCGACGCCAAGCTGGCCCTGGCCGAGAAGGTCATCCAGGGACGCGACCTCACCGTCATCCGCGAGGACGTCAACGCCGTCGAGGCCTGGCTCGGCACGATCCCGGGCCACGTCTACGCCAATGTCCGCCAGCCGCCGCTCTCGACTCTCAACCTGGCGCATCTGGCGCCGCTGTCTGCGGTCTGGGCCGGGCCCGAGCGCAATGCCCACCTGGACGGTCCGCCGCTGTTGATCGCCCGTACGGCCGGTTCGACGCCGTTTCGCCTGAGCCTGCATGTCGACGACGTCGGCCACACCCTGGTGGTGGGACCCACCGGCGCCGGCAAGAGCGTGTTGCTGGCCCTGCTGGCCCTGTCGTTCCGCCGTTATCGGCACGCCCAGATCTTCGCCTTCGACTTTGGCGCCTCCAGCCGCGCGGCGGTCCTGGGCATGGGCGGCGACTTCCACGACCTGTCGGGGGAGGGGGCTGTCGCGCCGACCCTGCAGCCCCTGTCCTTGATCGACGCGCCCGACGAGCGGGCCTGGGCCGCCCAATGGCTGACGGCGATCCTGGCGCGTGAAGGCATGACCATCACTCCGGCGGTGCGCGAGCATCTCTGGACGGCCCTGGGGTCGCTGGCCGGTGCGCCCCTGGCCGAGCGCACGCTGACGGGCCTGGTGGCGCTGCTGGCCAGTCCGGCCTTGAAGGCCGCGCTCGCGCCGTTCGTGCTCGGCGGGCCGCACGGTCGGCTGCTGGACGGGACCGGCGAGGCGCTTGGCGAGGCGGCCGTCCAGGTCTTCGAAACCGAAGGCCTGCCGCGCGGCGCCGCCGCGCCGGCGGTGCTGGCCTATCTCTTCCACCGCATTGCTCGCCGCCTCGACGGCCGCCCCACCTTGATCCTGATCGACGAGGGCTGGCTGGCGCTCGACGATCCGGCCTTCGGCGCCCAGCTGCGCGAGTGGCTCAAGACCCTGCGCAAGAAGAACGCCAGCGTCGTCTTCGCCACCCAGTCCCTGGCGGACGTCACCGCCAGCGCCATCGCTCCGGCAATCATCGAAAGCTGCCCGAGCCGCATCTTCCTGCCCAATCCGCGCGCGCTCGAGCCGCAGTCGGCCGAGGCCTACGCCCGTTTCGGCCTCAACGACCGCCAGATCCAAATCCTGGCCCGCGCCACGCCGGCGCGCGACTACTACCTGCAATCGCGGGCGGGAGATCGCCTGTTCGATCTGGGCCTGGGCCCCGTCGCCCTGGCCTTCTGCGCGACCTCGTCGAAGGCCGACCAAGCCGCGATCGGCAGGGTTCTGGACGCCTGCGGCAAGCCGGGTTTCGCCGCCGCCTGGCTGCGAGAGCGCCGCCTGGCCTGGGCCGCCGACCTCCTGGCGGAGGCCCTCAGCGCCCCGCCTGTCACCCCTTCGGAGACATCGTCATGATCCTCACCCGACGCCGCTTGGCGGCGGTCGCGGGCGCAAGCCTGCTGACCCTGGCCGCGCCCTTGCGCGCCCAGGCCCAGTTCACGGTCTTCGACCCGACCAACTACGCCCAGAACGTGCTGCAGGCCGCCAGGGCCCTGGAGAGCATCAACAACCAGATCAGCGCCCTGCAGAACCAGGCCCAGATGCTGGTCGGCCAGGCCAGGAGCCTGGCCAGCCTGCCTTACTCTTCACTGGCGGCGCTGCGCGACCAGGTCGATCGCACGCGCGCGCTGCTCGGGCAAGCTCAGGGCCTGGCCTATGACGTCGCCCAGATCCGCGAGGCGTTCCACACCGCTTACGGCGCGGTCGACCTGACGGTGAGTGATGCGGCGCTGACCCAGCGCGCCGATACTCGTTGGAGCACCGCCCTGTCGGGGTTCCAGGATGCGCTGCGCGTCCAGGCCGGGGTGGTCGGGGGGCTGGGCGCGACGCGCGACCAGATGGGCGCGCTGGTCGATCAGAGCCAGGGAGCGGTGGGCGGCCTGCAGGCGACGCAGGCGGGCAACCAGCTCCTGGCGCTGCAAGCCCAACAGCTGGCCGACCTCATCGCGCTGGGGGCCGCCCAGGGGCGGGCCCAGGCGCTGGAGGCGGCCGACCGCGCCGCCGCGCGGGCCGACGCCAAGGCTCGGTTCTCCAAGTTCATGGGGAGCGCTGGAACGCCGTGACCCGGTCCCTCGTCTGGGGGACCGCACTCATCATCTTGCTGGGGGCCGCTGTCTTGGCGGGCGGGGCCTCCCAGCCACCGACGAACGTCTCGCCAAAGCCCGCGCCGGGTGATCCCGACCTGGCGCGCTGCCGGGACCTGGGCGAGGCGGCCGGACGCGACCCGGGCTGCCGGGCGGCCTGGGCCGCGGCGCGAGCCCGCTTCTTCGGCGGAGCCGCGTCATGACCGACGTCGGCGTCATCGATCGCTTCTTCGACACCTTCAACCACTATCTCGACAGCGGCTTTGGCTTGCTGGGCGGGGAGGTGGCGTTCCTCTCCACCACCCTGGTGGCCATCGACGTCACCCTGGCCGCGCTCTTCTGGGCCTGGGCCCAGGGCGAGGACATCCTGGCCCGGCTGATCAAGAAGACCCTCTATGTCGGGTTCGTCGCTTTCCTGATCGGCAATTTCCACGCTCTGTCGCTCGTGGTGCTCAAGAGCTTTTCGGGTCTGGGCCTGAAGGCTTCCGGCGCGGGCGTCTCGGCCGAGGACTTCCTGCGGCCAGGACGGCTGGCGGCGCTGGGCGTGTCGTCCTGCAAGCCGCTGCTGGCGGCGGCGGCCGAACTGGGCGGGTTTCCCGGCGTCTTCGAGAACATCGTCCAGATCGTGATCCTGCTGGTCGCCGCGCTCCTGGTCATCGTCGCGTTCTTCATCATCGCCATCCAGATCTTCGTGGTGCTGATCGAGTTCAAGCTCGTCACCCTGGCCGGCTTCGTCCTCGTGCCGTTCGGCCTCTTTGGCCGCACCGCCTTCCTGGCCGAAAAGGTGCTGGGCAACGTCATCGCCAGCGGCGTGAAGGTTATGGTGCTGGCCGTCATCGTCGGCATCGGCGCCTCGCTGTTCTCCGAGTTCAACGCCGCATCCGGCGGCCAGCCGACCCTCGAAGAGGTGCTGGCCATCGCCTTGGCCGCCCTGACGCTGCTGGGTCTTTCGATCTTCGGGCCCGGCGTCGCCTCGGGCCTGGTGTCTGGCGCGCCGCAATTGGGGGCCGGCGCGGCCGTGGGGACGGGCCTGGTGGTCGGCGGCGTGGCCATGGCCGGCGCCGGCGCCGCCCAGATGGTCGCCTCCGGCCTTGGCGCTTCCGGGGCCGGCGCGGCGGCGGCGGGCGCGGGCGGCGGCGGACGTCCCCCGCCTGGCGGACCCACAAGCAGCGGCGCGCCCAATCCCGAGGGGCCGCCCCCCGCCGGACCGACCGGCGGCGGTCGCACCGGCGATGCGTCGCGCGCCTCCGCCGCGCCGCCTCCCAGAGATCCAGGCGATGGCGGCGATGGCGGCGACGGCGGGGAAGGCGGCGGCGCGCCGGCCTGGGCCCGCGACCTCCAGCACCGCCAGACCCTGGCCCATGGCGCGGCCATGGCCGTCCACGCCGCCGGCAGCGGCGACGATCACAGCGCTGGCGCTGCGCCCAGCCTTTCGGAGGACCGTTGATGAACCCGCTTAAGGGACCGGCGCGCTATGGCGCGACCCCACTTCCGCACACCCCCTACCATGCCGAAGGCCAGGCCTGGGACGAGCGCCTGGGTTCGGCCAGGGTCCAGGCCTTCAACTGGCGGCTCATGGCGCTGGGCCTGCTGGCGCTGAGCGGCGGGTTGTCCGCGGGCCTTGTCACCCTGTCGCTGCGCGGCGGCATCACGCCCTGGGTGGTCGAGGTCGATCGCCTGGGCGAGCCGCGGATCGCCGCGCCCGCCGCCCAGGGCGCCAAGGCCAGCGACGCGCTGATCGCCTGGACCCTGGCGCGCTTCATCACCGATGTGCGCACCGTTTCCACCGATCCGGTGATGATGCGCCAGGCCTGGCTGCGCGCCTATGACTTCACCGACGCCGACGGCGCGGCGGCGCTGTCCGACCACGCGCGGCGCGCCGACCCGTTCAGCCAGGTCGGCCGCGCGCAAGTCACCGTGACCATCACCAGCGTCGTGCGCGCCTCGCCCAGCAGCTTCCGCCTGGCTTGGACCGAGCAGCGTTATGGCGATGGCCAGCTGGTGGCCACCGAGCGCTGGACAGCCATTCTGACCATCGCCGTCAGGCCGCCGCGGAGCGCCGAGGCCCTTCGGACCAACCCGCTGGGCGTCTTCGTCTCCGCCATCGCCTGGTCCAAGGAGTTTGGGGCATGAGCCGGCTTGCGTCCTTCGCGGGTCTTGTCGGCCTGCTCGCCGCATCGAGCCTTGAAGCCCACCCGTCGGCCGATCCGCGCCTGGCCGCGCCGGCCGGCATGATCCGCTTCGCCTATGATCAGACCCAGGTCTTTCCGGTGATCGCCACGCCGGGCCGCATCACCGATATCGTCCTGGAGCCGGGCGAGAGCCTGGTCGCCGCCGGGCCGGTCGCGGCCGGCGACACCGCCCGCTGGGTCATCGGCGACACCAGCAGCGGCGCGGGGCCCGCGCGGCGTGTCCATGTCCTGATCAAGCCGACCGCGGCGAACCTGGCCACCAACCTGGTGATCAACACCGACCGGCGCACCTATCACCTGGAACTGCGCGCCTCGGCGCGGACCTGGCAGGCGCAGGTCTCCTGGACCTATCCGGATATCGCACCAGTCTTGGTGCTCGCGCCGCCGGCGCCCAAAGCGGCGATCCTGGATTGGACCCGCGTCAATCGCGCCTACCGCATCGAGGGTGACCATCCAGCCTGGCGTCCGATCGCCGTCTTCGACGATGGCCAGCGGACCTATGTCGAGTTTGGGCCCGATGTCCTCATCGAGGACCTGCCGCCGCTCTATCGGACCAGCGCCGACGGCAAGAGCGCCGAACTGATCAACTACCATGTCGAGGGTCGGCGCATCGTCGCCGAGCGGCTGTTCGATCGCGCCGAGCTGCGCCTGGGCGTCAAGCGGGCGGCCCGCACCGTGCGCCTGGTGCGGCTGGCCCGGGGCGGGGAGGCGTCGCGATGACCCCGGATCGCAACGAGGCCGAGGCCGCCATCGCCAAGCGGCTGCGTCTGCGCGGTCCGTCCGCGCCCGTCGCCCGCCTGTCGCGACGGGCCCTAGTCGTCACCGGCGCGGTCGTCTCGGCGGGGCTGTTCGGGGCGGTGGGCTGGTCGCTGGTCCAGCGCGAGCGGGTCGGGGCGCCGAGCACGGAGACGCCGCCGCTCGCGACGCCGTCCGAACGCGTCACCGCCTTGCCGCGCGGCTATGTCGGGGCCGCCGGCGTCCCGGTCCTGGGGCCGCCACTGCCCGGCGACCTTGGCCGGCCCATTCTCAAGGCCGCGCGGGAGGGGCAGGAAAGGCCATGGCCGCAAGGAACGGCCGGCGCGCCGGTCGCCTCGGACATGGACCCCGAGACACGGCCGTCACGGGCCGCGTCGCGACCGCTGGAGCCGCTTCCAGGGGTGTCGCGGACAGGCGCCTCGCCGGTCGGCGGGGCGCTGCCGGCCCGCGACAGCGACCTCTTCGTGGGCCGGTCCGAGGGCCGCGCGGGCGACACAAGACCTGTGGCGGCGGCCTTGCCCGGCCAGCCGGTCGTCCCGCCCGCCGGGGATCCTCGCACCACCAGCATCGAACGGCTTCAGGACCCCGCCTCCCCCTACATCCTCCAGGCCGGCGCGGTCATTCCCGCCGCCCTGGTTACGGGCCTGCGGTCCGACGCGCCTGGCCTGGCGATCGCCCAGGTCACCCAGGACGTCCATGACAGCCTGGGCGGCGGGGTTCTGCTGATCCCGGCCGGATCGCGCCTGATCGGGGCGTACGACGCCCAGGTCCGCGATGGCCAGAGCCGCTTGCCGGTGGTCTGGACGCGACTGATCCTGCCGTCGGGACGCTCGATGGTGCTCGATAAGCTGCCGGCCGCCGACGCCCAAGGCATGGCCGGCCTGCAGGACGGCGCGGACCGTCACGGGTCCCGCGTTCTGGCGGCGGCGGGCCTGTCGACCCTGCTGGCGATCGGGGCGGAAGCCGGCGGCGCCGGCGACGAGGACGCGCTTGTCCGCGCCCTTCGCCGGGCGGGGGCCTCGAGCGCCAGCCAGGTCGGTCAGCAGATCGTCGGCAAGAGCCTGGACCTGGTCCCGACCCTGACGATCCGTCCCGGCGCCAGCCTCAGGGTGTTGCTGACCCACGACCTGGTTCTGGAACCCTATCGTGGGGAACTGGAGCGATGAGCAAACTCAAGCTTGGACCCCTGGAGGACGACACCCCCGTCAAGATCGCCGTGGAGCTGCCCGCGGCCGTTCATCGCGATCTTGTCGCCTACGCTCAGGCCCACGCGGCCCAGGAAGGGGGCAAGGCCGCCGAACCGACGCGGCTGATCGCCCCGATGCTGGCGCGGTTCATGGCCACCGACCGGGCCTTCGTGCGGGGCCGCAAGCCGCGCGCCGGGTGACGGCTGGAGAGCGTGGCACGAGGGCCTGACTTTTTAGGACGACCTCTCCGGCCGGCCTTGAAGGCGACCTTTTCGCAGGTCGCGCCCTGTCGCCAGGAAAGCCTGCCGCTGGCCTGCGCGTCCAAATCACGGAGGCGATGGTGAGGGGATTGGGGAACCGGCGGTATGCGAAGTCGTTCGAACGCGGCTGGCTGCGGCGCTCTTCGAAGCGACGCCGTTGGCGCCGGTCGCCGGGTGGGGGAACATCGGCGGCCGGCTATTTCCTGGCAGCTCGGCGCGCGGATCCCTGTCCGAGCCCTGCACGGCGGGATGAGGCGGCGCGACCTAGGTGGTCAGGGCGAAGAGCAGGTCCTGCACGAGCGCCCGTCGCTCGGGCTCCTCGCGCCTGGCCTCGGCGACAATCAGCTTGTCCTCACCGACCGTGAGCGCGTCACCCCAACGCGACAGGCGGGCGCGCGCGGAGGCAAGCGCCGATCTGGGCAGGACCAACGAGACGCCCTTGGGGCCGGCGCGCACCTGACGCACGCCCGCGCTCCTGGCCAGGCGCTGTAGCCGGGCTTGGTCGAGCAGGGCGGCGACCTCGGGCGGAAGAGAACCAAAACGGTCCTCCAGCTCCTCCTCGAACGCATCGACCTCGCCAGGACCCTCCAGCCGCGCCAGCCGACCGTAGAGATTGATCCGGGTCACCGCGTCCGGAACATAGGCTGGCGGGATAGCGCCCGGCGCGCCCAGATCGAGCTCGGGGGTCCAGTCGTCGGCCTCGCCCTCGCCGCGCGCGATCCGCAACGCCTGGGCCAGGAGACGCTGATAAAGGCCCGCGCCGATCATCCTCATGTGACCGGCCTGATCCTCGCCGACGAGGTCGCCGCCGCCACGAAGATCCAGGTCGCGGGCGCTGATCGCCAGCCCCGAGCCGAGCCGATCGAAGGCTTCCAGGGTCGACAGGCGCGCACGCGTGGCCTCCGACAGATCTTCATGCGGGTCGGAAAGCAGATAGGCCACGCCCTGCACGCGGCCCCGGCCAACCCGCCCGCGCAGTTGGTGCAGCTGGGCCAGGCCAAAGCGATCGGGCCGCCAGACGATCATGGTGTTGGCGCGCGGCACATCCAGTCCGCTTTCGATGATGTTGGTGGCCAACAGGACATCGCCATCGCCGTCGGCGAAGCCCACCATCACCGCGTCGGCGTCCTCGGCGGGCAGATCGCCGTGGGCGATACGCACCGAAAGCTCCGGAACAAGGCTCTCCAGCTGCCGGGTGAGCGGGCCGATGTCCTCGATGCGCGGCGCGACCAGGAAGCTCTGGCCGCCTCGACGCTTCTCGCGCATCAGCGCCATGCGCAGGCTGGCCGCGTCGAACGGCGCCAGGAAGGTGCGGATCGGCCGGCGGCGGGCCGGGGGGCTGGCGATCACGCTGACGTCCTGGACGCCGATCATCGCCGCCTGCAGCGTGCGGGGGATCGGCGTGGCCGTCAGGGTGAGCAGGTGACCGTCCTGGGCCATGGCCCGCAGTGTTGATTTCAGCGCCGCGCCGAACTTCTGTTCCTCGTCGATGATCATCAGGCCTAGGTCGTCGAAGTCGATATCCTTGCCGCCCAGCGCCTGGGTGCCGATGACCACGCTGATGTCGCCCCGCGCCAGACCCGCCTTGACCGCCCGGGCCTCGGCGGCGGTGACCAGGCGCGACAGATGCGCCACGCCGATCCCCGTGCCGGCGAACCGGCGCTTGAACGTCTCGACATGCTGGCGCGCCAGCACGGTGGTTGGGGCCGCGACCGCGACCTGGCGGCCGCTCAACGCCACCGCCGCGGCCGCTCGCAACGCCACCTCGGTCTTGCCAAAGCCGACGTCACCGCAAACCAGCCGATCCATCGGCCGGCCGCTGGCGAGGTCGGCCAGCACCGCCTCGATGGCCGCCGACTGGTCGGGGGTTTCGGGATAGGCGAAGCGGGCGGCGAACTTGGCGTAGGCGGCCTTGGGCGGGACAAGGGGCGGGCAGGTCCGCGCCTCGCGGGCCTTGGCCAAGGCCACGAGCTGGGCGGCCGCCGCCGCGAGATGGCGATGGACCTCGGCGCGGCGCTTGGCCCAGCCCTCGCCCTTGAGGCGGTCGAGCGTCACCGCGCTCTCCTCGGCCCCGTAACGCCAGATCCGGCCGATCTCGTCGACCCGCGCCTGGAGGATGTCGCCGCCATGATACTCCAGCTGCAGGGTGTCGTGGGCGACGCCGTCGATCTCGATCCGGGCCAGGTCGCGGAGCACGCCCACGCCATGATCCTCATGCAGAACCACGTCGCCCGGCCGCAGGTCGGGCTCGGCCAGGAGGTCCTGCACCGCGGTGGCGGCGCGGGCGGCGGTGCGCCCGCCGACCACATCGCTGGCGGCGATGACCACCAGACCGCTGGCGGCCTCGACAAATCCGGTGTCGAGATCCAGCTCGACGCCGACGACCGCGCCCGGCGCGCTGGCCTGGGCGGCGGCCCAGTCCGCGCAAGGCTGAGGCTTGAGGTCCAGCCCGCGCGCCAAGGCTCGGGCCAGCGGTCGAAGTTCCTGGCGAAGTCCCGTCAGCACCACCCGCCGCCCCGCCTGGCGATGACCATCAACCAGATCGCAGAAGGCGCGGCCGGGATTGCGCTGCAGGGCCAGGCTCGCCATCGGCTCGAACCCGCGGATGTCCAGCCGCGCGGCGCGCCACGTGGCGAGCGCGGCCTTCAGGTCGGGTCCCAGCAGGTTCAGCGTGGCGGGCGACCCAGGCTCCGGGCCAAATCCGCCAAGCGTCCTGCGCGCCTCGAAGGCGTCCAGTACATGCGCTTCGACCTCGGCTAGCCGCGAGGGCGCCTTGGCGTCGGTCGAAAGGCGGGCCGTGGGCAAAAGGTCGAACAGCGACACCAGCGCGCCGTAATGGTCGGCCATGGCGTGCTCGCCCCCCGAAAGCCGCTCGGGCAGGGCGCCATCATCGCTCTTGAGGATCAGCTCACTGGCCGGACCCAATCGCAGGGTCTCGATCTCGCCTTCCGAACGCTGGCTCAGGGGATCGTAGAGTCGCATCTCGGCAATGCGCCCGTCCTCGAGCACGATCCGCACCGGCCGGGCCGCATCAGCGGGAAAGACATCGATGACCTCGCCCAGGAACGCGATCTCGCCCGGCTCATCGATGCGATCGTCGACGACATAGCCGCAGGCGGCGGCGAACTGGCCCAGGGCTTGGCGATCGAGCCGCGCGCCACGCTCGAGCTCGAACACGGCCTCGCGCGCCACCTCGGCCGGCGGCAGCTTCTGCACGAGCGCCTCGGGCGAGGTGATCACGATCCGCCGGCCGGCCGCCGCGCAGAGACGGCGCAGCACGGCCATACGCCGTCCCATCACGTCGCGCGACGGCGAGGCCCGGTCATAGGGCAGGCAGTCCCAAGGCGGCAGGACGAGAACCTCGACATCGGGCGCGAAGCCCGCCAGGGCCCGGCCGATCTCCTCGGCCCGGCGCTCGCTCGACGCCAGGTGGACCAGGGGCGCCGCGCTCCGAGCGACCTTGCGCGACAAGGCCAGCGCCACGGCCGAGGTCGGCGGCTGCAGGCTGGGCGGCTTGGGAGCGCGGTGGCCTCGCGCCCCCGGCGACAGGATCTCGCCGACGGTCGGGGAGTGGCTCGCGGCCTGGGACATGGGTGGGCAACTCTTGAAGACGACGCGCCTGGCGTCGGCGCGAGCAGGGCCACAACACCCGATGCCTGAGGAGGTTGCGTCGCCGGCGTCTGGCAAGGCAGAGCCGGGCCTGCAGCGATCTTTTGACGCCGCGACCCGCCGACCACGGAACGTTCGCGGCGAGGGCGCCGTTGAGCTTGCCCGACGGCAGCGCTTGACGCTGACGGCGCGCAAGGAGGGGATGTGACGGAAAGATCAGCACAGCGGCGGGCGTGGGGCGTGGCGCGCTGGGCAAGACGGCCCCCAGTGCTGCGCGGGCTCGAATGGGCCGGTCGGCTGGGCTATGCCGCCCGCGGCGTCGTCTATCTCGGCCTGGGTGCGATCGTCCTGCTGGCCGCCGCTGATCTGACGCCGCGGGCGCGCGGCGCCAAGGCCATGCTGGCGGCCTGGGCCGACTGGCCACTGGGCTTGGTCCTCGTGGCCCTTGTTTCGCTGGGGCTGCTGGCCTTTGCGGTCTGGCGCGGCCTGCAGGCGCTGCTCGACGCCGATCGTCACGGAGACTCCCCCAAGGCCATCGCCGTGCGGATCGGCCAGGCGGTCAGCGGGCTGATCTATGGCGGCCTTGGTCTCTGGGGCCTGGAGCTGCTCGATGCGTTCGAGGATGTCGGCGAGGCCGACGAGGAGCAGGCCGCCCATGGCGCGGCCGCCAGCATCCTGGCCTTGCCCTATGGCGAGGTGCTGCTGCTGATGGCGGGCGTGGTCCTGGTTGGGGTGGGTGTCGGCAACATCGTCCAGGGGCTGATGCAGGATTTCGCCAAGCGACTGGCCTGCGATGCGCGCGTCTGCCGCTGGGTCGCGCCGCTGGCGCGGCTTGGCTATGGAGCCCGAGGCCTGGCGACCTTGCCGGCCGGCGTGTTCCTGATCCAGGCGGGCCTGGAGGCGCGCAGCCACGACGCCCATAGCTGGGGCGGGGCCTTGCAGGCGCTGGAACGCCAGCCGTTCGGATCGTGGATGCTGGCCCTGATCGCGATCGGCCTGGTGGCCTTTGGCCTTTTCGGATTCGTCGAGGCGGCGTTTCGGCGCATCCAGCCCGCCCAGGCGCTGTCCTGATGGCCAAGGATGATCGTATCGCCTCCGCCAAGGCCGCGTCTCGGGCGGCGCGCGCGCCGACCCCCGCCAAGCGCGGTCCGATCTTGGCCCGCACCCGTAATCTCAAGATGGCCCGTTCGGCTCACGCCTACGTCCGGGGCAGCACGGTGAAGTTCTACGAATGGCTGGAGGCGCGTCCCTCGGGCCTGCCCAGCGGCCCGCCGGTTTGGATCTGCGGCGACTGCCACCTGGGCAATTTGGGACCGCTGGCCAGCGCCAAGGGTGATGTCGACATCCAGATCCGCGATCTGGACCAGACCGTGATCGGCAACCCGGCCCATGACCTGATCCGGCTTGGCCTGTCCCTGGCCTGCGCGGCGCGAGGGTCGGACCTGCCCGGCGTCATCACCGCCCAGATGATCGAGGCGATGATCGACGGCTACGAGGAGGCCTTGGCCGCCGATTTCGAAGCCGAGACGCCCCACCCGCCGATGATCGGCGCGGTGGTGCGCGAGGCCGAGCGACGGACCTGGAAGCATTTGGCCGGCGAGCGATTGCGCGGCGCGCGGCCCGTGATCCCGATCGGCCGACGCTTTTGGCCCATCACCCGCACCGAGCGGCACGAGATCGAGGCGATCTGCGCCAGCGATCCGGTCCGCGCCTTGGTCACCAGCCTCAAGTCCCGAGGCAAGAAGGACGACATCCGCCTCCTGGACGCGGCCTATTGGGTCAAGGGCTGCAGCTCGCTGGGCCGGCTGCGGTTCGCGGTGCTGCTCGAGGTCGACGGCGGCGACGGGGCGCCTGACATCTGCTTCCTGGATATCAAGGAGGCGATCAAGGCCGCCGCGCCACGCGATCCCGACGCCGCCATGCCCCGCGACAACGCCGAGCGGGTGGTGGCCGGCGCCCTGGCGCTGTCGCCGCACCTGGGCCAGCGAATGGCGCCAGGGCGCCTGCTCGACAAGGCGGTGTTCCTGCGCGAGCTGATGCCCCAGGACATGAAGCTGGAGATCGTCGGCCTGGCCCCGGCCCAGGCCATGGACGCCGCGCGGGCGCTGGCCCGGGTCGTGGGCCATGCTCACGGCCGGCAGATGGACGCGGCCGCGCGCAAGGCCTGGATCGCCGATCTCTCGCGCAATCGCTCGGGCGCGCTCGACGCGCCGTCCTGGCTATGGTCCAGCGTGGTTGATCTGGTGGCCGTGCACGAGGCGGCCTATCTCGAACACTGTCGCCGCTACGCCCTCGGACTGGTCTAGGGACGAGCCGCGACCATAGGTCCTGCCGCGCTCAAGCCAGGGCGCGCAGGCGCTTGTGGATGTCGGTGGCGGCGATGGCCGCTTCGGCGGCGGCGACGGCGATCTGGTTGAGACCGCGCACGACGTCGCCAGCCGCATAGAGGCCCTCGATCGAGGTCTCCTGGTGATCGCTGACCACGAGGTTGCCATCGGCGTCGTGGGCCGCGCCCCACTGTAACGCCAGGCGGCTTTGCATCTCGCAACCCAGGGCCAGATAAAGGCAGTCGAAGACCCGCGCCGCCTGGCCAAGACGCTGGAGCGCGACGCCCTCGGGGCCGACGGTGAGCTCGTGCAGCGCGATCGGCGCCAGCGCGACGCCGTGCTCGGCAAGGCCCTGCCGGTCGCTCAGCTGATTGATGTCGCCAAGATGGAGAAGGGTGACCGCGTCGGAATAGGTCGTCAGAAACGCGGCCTCCCGCGCGCCCAGGTCGCCATCGCCCAGAACGGCGATCGTCTGGTCGATGGCCTCATAGGCGTCGCAGATCGGGCACATGCGCACCTTGGCCGCGCGGATCGCCGCCTCGACGCCGTCGAGCGCGGGCAGCCGGTCGACGACGCCGGTGGCCAACAGCACCAAGCGCGCCTTCACACAAGCGGCAGCCCGACCCGTCTCGGCGGCGAGATCCTCCAGGTGAACGAGGAAACCCTCGTCGGTGCGCGATAGGGTGGTCGCCCGCGCTGCGCGTCGCTCCGCGCCGTAGAGGGCGGCCTGGCGGCTCATGTCGGCCAGCAACTGGCGCCCGCCGACGCCGCCGGGGAAACCGGGGGTGTTGTGGCTCTCGGGGATCCAGTCGGCGCGCGGACGTCCGCCGTCCAGGATCAGCACCTTGCGTCGAAAGCGTCCCAGATAGGTCGCGGCCGTCAACCCGGCCGGACCCGCGCCGACGATCACCACGTCATAACCCCGCAGGGTGTCGTCGGGCGCGGCGGGGGCTTTGGTCATGTTCGGCGGGCTCGTCGAGGGCGCGCTGGCGCAGGCGCCAGCTTAACGAGCGCTCGCCTGGGCCGTTCCGGAGAACCCTGGCCCGGGCTTGCCGGGCGGATGCGAGCCAGGGGAGGGGCGGGCGCGGCGGCCGGGAACGTCACGCAAGCCGCGCCGTTCAAATCGCGCCCCGTCCGGGGCGATCGCGATAACGATGGAGACGCCGACCATGGCCCGACACTCTCTACTGGCCGCCGCCGCCCTGGCCGCCCTGACCCTCGCCGCCTGCCAGAAGAAGGACGCCGAACCCGCCCCGGCCGATCCGGGCACGGGTAACGCGGCCGTCAACGCCGCCCAGAATGCGACCTCGACGGCGGTCGGGACCGCCGCGGCCGTCACCGGCCCGATGTCGACCGACGCCTTCGTGACCAACGCGGCGATCAGCGACATGTACGAGATCCAGGCCGGCCAGATCGCGCAAGCCAAGGGCCAGACCCAGGCGGTCAAGGACTTCGGCAAGCAGATGGTCACCGACCACACCGCGCTTTCCAACGCCATGAAGCCGCTGATCATCGCCGCGGGCAAGACCGCGCCGGCGGGCCTGGATGAGCGCCGCAAGGGACTGATCGACAACCTCAACGCCGCCGCCCCGGCCGATTTCGACAAGGTCTATCTGACCCAGCAGGAAGCCGCGCACAACGAGGCCCTGACCCTGATGCAGGGCTATGCCGACCACGGCGACGATGCGGGCCTGAAAGGCGGCGCGGCCAAGGCCCTGCCCAAGATCAAGGCTCACCTCACCCACGTCCAGGGCCTGGCCTCGGCCGTCCACTAAGCATCATTTGATAGGAGGCGTCCCCGATGGGCCTTTTTTCCAAGATCGTCGACAAGATCTTCCACCACGACCAAGCCAAGGCCGCGCCGAGCACGCCGGCCACGGCCAGCGCCGTCGCCCCGGTCGCCCCGGACCCGGCGACGCCGTCGGCGGCCGCGGTCACGCCGGCCGCTCCGGTCGATGTTGAAGCGGTGCTGACCTCGATGGCCGAGATCGACGGCGGCGGGGGCAATTGGCGCACCTCGATCGTCGATCTCCTCAAGCTGCTCAAGCTCGATTCCAGCCTGGAGGCCCGTAAGGAGCTCGCCGACGAACTGGGCGTGCACGCGGGCGAGGCCGGCAGCGCCGAGCAGAACATCGCCCTGCACAAGGCGGTGATGAAGAAACTGGCCGAGAACGGCGGTCAGGTTCCCGACAGCCTCTACCGCTAGGGGCCAGTCCGGCGGCGCGCGCTCGCGCGCGCCGCCGGAGCGCTCGTGCGGATCACGCGCGCGGCTTGACCGTTTGGCTCACGAAGGAGCCGCCATGGCGCAGAACAAGCTCAAGCAATATCAGGCGATGCGCGATTTCACCCAGACGGCCGAGCCGTCCGGGCGCGGCAAGGTGGCCGCCTCCAAGGCCTTGCGCTTCGTGATCCAGAAACACGCCGCCAGCCACCTGCATTTCGACCTTCGCCTCGAGCACGACGGGACCTTTCGCTCCTGGGCCGTGCCCAAGGGGCCCTCGTTGGATCCGTCCGACCGGCGCCTGGCCATGGAGGTCGAGGACCATCCCCTCGACTATGGCGACTTCGAGGGCACGATCCCCAAGGGCCAGTACGGCGGCGGTACGGTGATGCTGTGGGACCGCGGCTACTGGGCCCCGGAAAAGGGCTTTGAGAACATCGGCGCGGCGTTGGCCAAGGGCGAGCTGAAGTTCGTCATGGAAGGCGGTCGCATGCACGGCTCCTGGGTGATCGTGCGCACCAAGCGCGATGGCAAGGGCCGGGCGAGTTGGATTCTGATCAAGCACCGCGATGAAGGCGCGAAGGCGGGAAACCCCGAGGGTCCCACCGACGCGGACCGGTCGATCGCCTCTGGGCGGACCATGGCCGAGATCGCCAGCGGCAAGGGCAAGGCCGCCACGCCGTTCATGACGGCGCAGGGCGCCGACGCCGGCGCCGTCTGGCAAAGCGATCGCGACGGCAGCGCGCCCGCGGGACTCGTGAAGCCGGTCAAGGCTAGCGCGGCCAAGGCCAAGGCCGCCAAGGTCCTGCCAGACTTCATCGAGCCGCAGCTGACCAAGCCCGTCGACAAGCCCTCGTCCGGACCGGGCTGGGCGCACGAGATCAAGTTCGACGGCTATCGCATGCAGCTTCGCACCCAGGACGGCAAGGCGGCCTTGCGCACCCGCAAGGGCCTGGACTGGTCGGCGAAGTTTCCCGAAATCACCGCCGCCGGCGCCAAGCTCGGGGACGGCGTCATCGATGGGGAGATCGTCGCGCTCGACCACACCGGCGCGCCCGATTTCGCCGCGCTGCAGGCGGCGATTTCGGAGCGGGATACCGCCGACCTGGTGTTCTTCGTCTTCGACCAGATGTTCGACGGCCTGGAAGACCTGCGCGATCTGCCGCTCTCTCAGCGCAAGGATCGTCTGGCCGCCAACCTCAAGGGCGCGCCGCCCGTCCTGCGCTTCGTCGACCACTTCATCACCGCCGGCGACGCGGTGCTGCTGTCGGCCTGTCGCATGGATCTGGAAGGCATCGTCTCCAAGCGGCTGGACGCGCCGTACCGGTCCGGGCGGGGCGAGACCTGGACCAAGTCCAAGTGCAGGTCCGGGCACGAGGTGGTGATCGGCGGCTACACCACAACCGGCGGCGCCTTCCGTTCGCTGATCGCCGGGGTGTATCGCGACGGCAAGCTCTTCCACATCGGCCGCGTCGGCACGGGCTTTGGCCGTGACAAGGTGGCGGTGATCCTGCCCAAGCTGAAAGCCCTGGAGACGGAGAAGTCCCCGTTCCAGGGTAAGGAAGGCCCCAGCCGCGCAGGGCGCCTGGGTGAGGTCCACTGGGTCAAGCCCCAGCTGGTGGCCGAGATCGAGTACGAAGGCTTCACCGCCGAGGGACAGCTTCGCCAGGCGTCCTTCAAGGGCCTGCGCGAGGACAAACCCGCCGCCGAGGTCGAGGCCGAGACGCCCGCGCCCGCCGCGACCAAACTCGCCGAGCCCAAGGCCCAAAAGGCGGCGACCACGACGGTCAAATCCGCGACCGTCAGTCCCAAAGGGTCGATCGTGGTCCTGGGCCAGACCATTTCCAACGCCGGCAAGATTCTATGGCCGCAAGCGGGCGATGGTCAGCCGGTGACCAAGGGCGAGCTGGCGCGCTATTACGAGGCGGTCGGCGCTTGGATGATCGAGCATGTCCGCGGCCGGCCCTGTTCGATGATCCGCATGCCCGACGGCATCGCGGGCGAGCAGAAGTTCTTCCAGCGCCATTCGGGCCAGGGCCAGTCGGCCTTGATCACCGAAGTGGAGGTATGGGGCGACCGCAAACCCTACCTCCAATTCGACAAGGTCGAGGCCCTGGTCGCCGCCGCCCAGGTCGGCGCGCTGGAACTGCATCCCTGGAACAGCGAGCCGTTCCTGCCCGAGCAGCCAGGGCGGCTGGTCTTCGACCTCGATCCCGCGCCCGACGTGGCGTTCGAGCGGGTCATCGAGGGCGCGCGTGAAGTGCGCGACCGGCTGGCTGACCTTGGCCTGGTGTCGTTCTGCAAGACCACGGGCGGCAAGGGCCTGCACGTCGTCACCCCGTTGTCGGCCGAGGGGATCGGCTGGGACATCGCCAAGGCGTTCGCCCGCGACGTCTGCAAGGCCATGGCGGCTGATGATCCTGACCGCTACCTGATCAGCATGGCCAAGAAGGATCGGACAGGACGCATCTTCCTGGACTATCTGCGCAACGATCGCATGGCTACGGCGGTAGCGCCGCTGTCGCCGCGCGGCCGACCCGGCGCGCCGGTGTCGATGCCGATCGGCTGGGGGCAGGTGAAGAAGGGCCTGGACCCGGCCAAGTACACCGTGCGCACCGTGCCGGGCCTGGTGCGCAAGCTGACGGCCTGGGAAGACTATTGCGAGGGCGAACGCTCCCTCGCCAAGGCGATCGCGCGCCTGGGCAAGGTCTGAGCCGATGGTCAACGCGCCGCGCCGTCTGAAGGTCTACCAGGCCCAGTTCGGCTTCCACGACAGCGTCGTGGCCGCGCCGAACCAGGCCGCGGCCCTGGCTGCCTGGGGCATGCGCCAAAACCTGTTCGCCGAGGGCCGCGCCAAGCTCGCCGAAGACCCGGCGGCGGTGGAGGCGGCCCTGGGCCATCCCGAAACGCCTTTGCGCCGCGCGATAGGCTCCAACGATCCCTTCAGCCTCGCGCCGAACCTGCCGCGGGTCCCCGATCCGCCAAAACGGCCCAAGCCGGCGCTGAAGGTCGTTCCCAAGGTCAAGGCGCCCGAGCCCGCGGCGGCGCCGCCGGATCGCTCCGAGGTCGATGCGGCGGAAAAAGCGCTGACGGCGATCAATAGGCGCCGCCTCGAAGACGAAGCCGATTTCCAAAGGCGGCGCGAGACGCTCGAGGCTGAGGAGGCCGCGTCGCGTCGGCGTTGGACGGCCGATCGCAAGACCGCCGAGGCGCGACTGGACAAGGCCCGGAGGGCCTACCGGGCCGAGGGCGGCGAGATCTAGCTGGCCTTGCGCGTCCTGGCCGACGCGGTCTTGGCGGGCGCCTTGGCCTTGCTCTTGGCCGCGGGTTTCTTGGCGGCGGCCTTGGCCGGAGCCTTGGCGTCCTTGCCGCCCAGGCTGGCGCGCAAGGCGGCCATCAGGTCGACGACATTGGTGTCCTCGGGTTCTTCGACCTTGGCGATCTTGTGGCCCTTCTGCTTGGCCTTGATCAGGTCCTTCAGGGCCTCTTCATAACGATCGACGAACTGGCTGGGATCGAACGGGCCTTCCTGCTGCTCGATGATCTTCTGGGCGATGGCGATCATCTGCGGATCGGCGGCCTTGTCGCTGATCGATCCGAAAACCTCGTCTTCCTTGCGCACCTCGGCGTCGGTGCGCAGCGTGTAGGCCAAGATGCCCTTGCCGCGCGGCTCCAAGGCCAGCAGTCGCTCGCGGGTCGACATCACCACGCGGCCCAGCGCGATCTGGCCCGAGCGTTCCATCGACGCGCGGATCACGGCGAAGGCCTCCTGGGCCAGCTTGCCGTCGGGCGCGAGGTAGTAGGGATTGTCCCAATAGATGCGGTCGATATCCTCTGCCGGCACGAACCGCTCGATGTCGATGGTCTTGGTGCTCTCGAGTTTGACGTCGTTGATCTCGTCCTGGCTGAGCAGGATGTATTCGCCCTTGGACACCTCGTAGCCCTTGACCAGCTTGCTGCGCTCGATCGGCCCGGTGTCGGGGTCGGTGGTGACCATCTTGATCCGGTTGTTGGTCTCCGGATTGATCAGGTTGAAGTGCACCTCGCCGCCGCTGTTGGTGGCCGTGTAGAGGGCCACCGGGCAGGTCACGAGCGAAAGCCGAAGATGTCCTTGCCAGGTCGGGCGATATGCCATGTCGAAGATCCTTGCCCGCCTGCGCGGCGTCCTGGATTCAACGACGGGCGCGGTGATTCGTTCTCAGGCGCCGCATGGCGCGGTCTCGCCGGTGTCGAGGTCTATGCGGAAGCAGTGCTCGCCGCCGGTGTCGAGATCGCGAACCACGACGCTGATCTCGCCGTCGTCCTCGGGCGCGATGGCCAGGTCCTCGACATAGGCCACGGCCGCGGCCTCGAACGACGGCTCGTGGACAACCCGGGCATGGTGAGGCCCTGCGTGGCGGGCGTGGACGCTGAAGCGCCGGTCGTCGTTGGCGGCCTTGGTCATCGCGGATCTCCTTGGGGCATCAACGCGCCAATCCCGCGAAGGGATTCAACATCGCCCAGGGTCGCGAGGATTGGCCTAACGCGTCTGGCCGGCGCTCTCGAAATAGGCCGTCGAACTGCCTTCGGTGTGGGCCACGATCGCGATCTCCAGGTTCTTGCCATCGTCGAGCGACAAGCGCGCCCGCCCGGCCCGGAACGCCTCGCGCATGGCCTCGGCGTCGCCCGTCAGACCGCCCTTGGCCACCCGCAGGCCCTGGGAGTCGATGTAGCGAAGCTCAAAGCTCACCGGATAACTCTGGCGTCCCAGCAACATCGCCCCCTGACCAACTTGAGGAGGCTTGGGAGATCTTGGCATGCGGGGCGGATCCGGGCTTGGGCGGGGTCAGCGCTTCGACGAAGAGGAGAGGGTGCGGCCCGGCGATCGTCGGGGGCGTATGCCGGGCCGCTGGCGTCCCCAGGGCCAAGAAGGCGCTGTCCGGACGTTGAGAGAAATCCTGGCGCGCCTTGTCGTTCCTGTGGCGAGGACGAAAAGCTCGCCAGGTCGTTGCCGCCCATGACCCGGCGCGTGCCAGGCCATGGGCGGACGATCAAAAGACCTTGCGGACCAGCGGCTCGCGGGCCCAGATCCGGCCGGCTTCGGCGGCGCTGACGAAATCGGCGATCGCCTTGGTCGGCAGGTTGATGAGCCCCGCGTCGGCATCGGGGTTGGCGTCGGAGAGCCCGCCCTTGACGAAGAGCGGCGCGGCGGCCGGCACATAGGCGATGACCTTCAGATGGCCGAAAGCGTCGCGCACGAAGTTGACGGCTGCGGCTTCCAGCGCCAAGGCCGCGCCGCCCTCGTCCGACGCCAGCACCGCCACCGCGTCGAACAGCACCGACGGGCCGCCGTCGACCCGGAAGTCGGCCGGGATCAACTGGCCCCCGGCGGTGGTCACGCCCGTGATGGTCGGGGCGATGATCGCAAGCTTCGCGCCGGCCGCCTCGACCGCGGCCTTGAGGTCGGCCAGCAGCGCGTCATCGACCCCATCGGTGACCAGGGCACCGACCTTGCGGCCCTTGAGCCCGGGGGCGGCCTTGGCCAGCAGGCTCAGCGCCGGCGACAGGTCCAGGTCCTGGGCGGCGACGGGCGCGGGCGCGGGCGTGATCGGATCCTTGATCCCTAGGCCGGCGGCGACGCGCGCGGCCAGGCTCTCGTCGATATGGACCAGGCGCGAGAGCACCGCCGTGCGAACCCGCGCGACATTGCACTTGGACAGTTCGAAGATCAGGGCCGCGACGATATGGTCGCGCTCGGGATCGGTCTGGCTGAGGAAGAACAGGCGCGCCTGGCTGTAATGGTCGGCGAAGGTCTCGGGACGAACGCGCAGCTGCTCGCCGCTCTCGGAGGCTGGGAAGGTGCGATAGCCGCTGGTCTGGCTCTCGCGCTTGACGTCGTCGCCGAGGCTGGAGGGCTCGTAGTTCACCTGGCCCTTGGGCACGCCCATCTGCATGTGGCCATCACGCTGCAGATTGTGGAACGGGCATTTGGGCTGGTTGATCGGGATCTGATGGAAGTTGGCCGAGCCCAGGCGCTTGAGCTGGGTGTCCTGGTAGGAGAATAGCCGGCCTTGCAGAAGCGGGTCGTTGGTGAAGTCGATGCCGGGCACGACGTGCGAGGCGCAGTAGGCCACCTGCTCGGTCTCGGCGAAGAAGTTGTCGGGATTGCGGTCCAGAACCATGCGGCCGACCACGCGGAGCGGGATGACCTCCTCGGGGATGACCTTTGTCGGGTCGAGCACGTCGAAGGGCAGGGCGTCGGCCTCGTCCTGGCTGAAGGTCTGCAGGCAGAATTCCCATTCGGGGAAATCGCCGGTGTCGATCGCTTCCCAGAGATCACGACGGTGGAAATCGGGATCGGCGCCGTTGATCTTGACGGCCTCGTCCCAGACCACCGACTGCGCATTGAGCTTGGGCCGCCAGTGGAACTTGACGAAGGTGCTCTGGCCGTCGGCGTTGACCAGTCGGAAGGTGTGGACGCCAAAGCCTTCCATCATCCGGTAGGAGCGCGGGATGGTGCGGTCCGACATGATCCACATGACCATGTGCATGCTCTCGGGCGTCAGCGAGATGTAATCCCAGAACGTGTCGTGGGCGGTCTGGGCCTGGGGGAACTCGCGGTCGGGATCCTGCTTGGCGGCGTGAATGAGGTCGGGGAACTTGATGGCGTCCTGGATGAAGAATACCGGGATGTTGTTGCCGACGAGATCGAAGTTGCCTTGTTGGGTGTAGAACTTGACGGCGAAGCCGCGCACGTCGCGGGCCAGGTCCATCGATCCCTTGTTGCCGGCCACGGTCGAAAAGCGCGTGAAGACGGGGATGCGTTCGCCCGGCCGCTGCAGGAAGTCGGCGGTGGTGATGTCCGACAGGTCCTCAAGGCACTCGAAGAAGCCGTGCGCGGCCGAGCCGCGGGCGTGGACCACGCGCTCGGGAATGCGCTCATGGTCGAAGTGCATGATCTTTTCGCGCAGGATGAAGTCCTGCAGCAGCACCGGCCCGCGCGCACCCGCCTTCAGCGAGTTCTGGTTGTCGCCGACCGGCACGCCCTGGTTGGTGGTCAGCTGGGTCGGTTCGCCGCTGGCCTGCTGATGCAGCTCACCGCCGGGCGCGACGAGCGTGTCGATGCCGGTGGTGGTGTCGGGCGCGGCGATCGGCGGCTTGTCGGCGGATGCCTTGGTCTTGGTCGGCATGGTCGGTCCTGACTTCAATGGAAGAGCGCGCCGGCGGGCGCGGGGAAATTGTCTCGGCTCAGGCGATGGCGGCCGGGGCCAGCTGCGCCATCAGCTCGGCCTTGCGCGCCGCGAGCTTGGCGCCCAGGGCGTCGAGATCGAGGTTGGTCGCCCGGACCTCGGGAAAGAGCTCGTTTTCCTCTTCCTCGACGTGGTGGCGGACCTGTTCGCCGAGCACCTTGACCTTGGCGTCGTAGAGCGGCTGGCCCGGAAGGCCCGCCTCGATCTGGGCGATCAGGGTCTTGGCCCCCATGTGCTCGACGATGGCCTCGTCGATGAGGTCGCCGTCGCCGGTCTTCTCCCGCGCCGGCGGGTAGAAGAACTCTTCCTCGATCTGGGTGTGGACCTTCAACGCCAGGCAGATCTTGTCGGCCAGGGCCTTCTTCTCGGCGTCGTCGGTCAGGCCTTCATAGGCGTCGAAGTAATCCTCCACCTCACGATGGTCGGCTTCAAGCAGGGAAATGGCGTCGGGGCCACGCGCCTTGGGAGCCGCCTGGGCCTTGGTCGCCGCGCGCGCGGACTTCTGCTTGGCCTTGGTTTTCGCCGTGGTCGCCATGGATCGTGTTCCGGATGTGTGGAGAGGTCGCGGTCTGAACCGCTCGCACGCCCGCCTGTTCCGGCAACGATCAAACGATGGGTGGCCCACGGCGGACGCAGGCGTCGGCTTGGGCCGCCTGGCCCTGCGGGCATGCCCGTCGGGTCGGCGTCGGCGCGCCTCGGCGTGCGATCAGGTGCTTGGCCGTCCGCTGGTCAATGCGACCGAGAGGCCCTCGGGCGCCCAGTGGAAGGCGATCTGGCCATCGAGCTGGCGCGCCAGGTTGGCCATCAGGCGCGAGCCAAAGCCCGAGCGCGAGGGCGGCGCGGTCGGCGGACCGTCGCGCTCCTGCCAGTGCAGCGACCATCCGTTCGGGGTAGCGGCCCAACTGACCTCGACCGTGCCTTCGCGCACCGACAGGGCGCCATACTTGGTCGCGTTGGTGGCCAGCTCGTGCAGGATCATGCTCAGCGGTTGAAGGTGGTCGGCCGGCAAGGCGATCTCGCCGCCCGACAGCCGCACCCGCGAGACCGCGCTCACCGAAGACAGAAGTTCGTCGCGGACGACCTCGGCGATCGTACCGCCGCGCCATTGGCCCTTGGCCAGCGTCGACTGGGCCCGCGCCATGGCCTCGATGCGGCCGTGGATGGCCTGGCGGAAGGCGGCCGGGTCGGGCGCTTCGGTGAGACGTACGACCGATTGGATGATCGCCAGCGAATTGCGCGCCCGGTGATCGACTTCGCGCATCAGCAAATCGCGCGCGGCCTCGGCGTGCTTTCGCACGGTGATGTCGATCGCCGTGCCCACCACGCGAAGGCAGCGCCCGTCATCGTCGAAAACGCCGCGGCCCTTGGCCGCCACCCAGCGCTCGACGCCGTCCTCGGCGCCGATCGTGCGGTACTCGACGTCGTAAAGCGCACGTTGGGTCGGATCGGCGGCGGCCGCGTAGGCGCGCGAGGTCTCCTTCAGATCGTCGGGGTGCAGGCCCTGGTAGAAGTCGGCCATGGTCACCGGCACGCCCGGGGAATGGCCAAAGAGCGCGCGGACCCGGTCGTCCCAGTAGAGCGCGCCGTCGCCATTATCGACATCCCACAGGCCCACCTCGCCAAATTCCGTGGCCAGGCGCAGGCGCGTCTCGCTCTGCAACAGGGCGCGCTCGGCGTCGAGCCGCTTGGTGACGTCCGAGATCACCGCATAAAGGCCGACGACCGATCCATCGGGGCCCCATCGCGGCACGTAGTCCACCTGCACGTCCCTGACGCCAGCGGCCGGGTAGATGACCTGACTTTCGAACGTCACCCGCTGACCCGCCAGGGCCGCCTTCAGGTGCGGGGCGACGGCCGCGTAGGCGGGGCCAAGCACGTCCTCGACCGTGCGGCCCTGGATGGCCTCGCGCGGCTGGCCAAACCAAGCCTCGTAGGCGCGGTTGATGAACCGGTAGCGGCCGTCCTTGTCGACATAGGCGATCAGCAGCGGGGCGGCGTCGGTAATTCGTCGCAGCTCGGCCTCGCTGTCGCGCAGCTCGGCCTGCGCGCCGACCCGCTCGACGAACGCCCACGAGCGCTCGGTGACCTCGCGCACCAGGGCCAGCTCGCGATCGCTCCAGTGATGAGGGCCCTTGTGATGGACCGCCATCAGCGCCCGCAGCCGCCCATCGCGGACCAAGGGCATGCAGATCGTCGAACCAATGCCGATCGCCTGGAACGTGGCGGCCTCATGCGGCGCGATTTCGACGCGATTGTCGTTGATGACCAGCGGCAGGCCCCGGCTCAGGTTCTCCACGGCCATGCGGCCAAAGTCGGCCAATCGGTAGTGGCCCACGATGGAGGTCGAACCGGGCGCGGCCCAGTCGCCGCGAATGGTGAAGCCATCCTGGTCGGGGTCCATGTCGGCGTAGGCGCAGATCGCCACATTCATGTGCTCGCCGATCATCTGCGCGGCGCGGCCCATCACCGCGTCGGCGCTGGGTAGCGACGAGGTAGCCCGGGTCAGGTGGTCCAGGAAGAGCAGGGTGCGTTCGCTCTCCTCGCGGGCGGCGCGCTCCTGGGCGGCCGAGGTCGTCTCGACACAGACACACAGGACGCCGGGGATCTCGCCAGCGATAGGGACGGGACTGTAGGAGAAGGTGAAGACGGCAGGCCGGGCCTGACCATCGCGATGCAAGACGACGGGGAGATCCTCGTAAAAAGCCGCCTCGCCGCCGAACGCGGCCTCGATGATCGGTTCGATCGTGTTTCGGACCTCGGGCCACACCATCCAGAACGGCTGGCAGAGCGCGCCAGGATGCTTGTCGCCGAGGATGGGGCGATAGGCGTCGTTATAGAGCAGGATACGCTCGGGTCCCCAGACCAGGAACATCGGAAACGCCGCGCTGAGCATGACATCGACCTGCTGGCGCAGGCCTTGAGGCCAGCGGGCGGGCGGGCCGAGGGGCGAGCGCCCGCACGCCTCATCGAGCAGGCTCGCCACTTGGCCACGCGGCGAAACCTGGCTGTCCATCAAGCTCATCAGGGCGGGAATCCGGCAAGGCGACGTGGCGGTCGGGCCGTCCTTGCCTGCAGCAGCCCTCCCTCGACCACAACGTCAAAGCCAAGCTTCGGTTGCGGCCACCCATCTTCTGATCGCTTGTCCATTAACGCCATCGGCGTGGAGCGGCGCTGTCGGAACGGGCCCCGCGCCGACGTGTTGATCTTCCACACAGAGCACGAGGAGATCGCCATGAACGATCAAACCAACGACCAGAACCGCAAGCCCCAGCAGCAGGATCAAGGCGGCCAGCAGCGCGCGCCCCAGCAGCAGAATGAGCAGGGCCAAGGCCGCGGCGGCGAAAAGACCGGTGAGCGGGTCGACACCGACGGCGATGGCCGCACCCGCGACCCGAACGACACGCGCCCGACCGACGACGGCGGCCGGGGCGAGCCGGTTCAGCGCTAGTCGGCCTAGATGCTGAGAGGAGGGCCGGGTGTTTAACCCGGCCTTTTCCTTTTCTGGCTTCTCTTCGTCGAGTATCTCTGCGGTTGAAGTCGGAAGTCATGGAACAACAGGCATCGCCGCGCGCCCTGCGCAGGCTGATCTATTCGAGCCGCTACACAGGCTCCCCTGGCGATCTGGGCGATGTCCTGTCGAAGATCATCGCCAAATCCATCCAGAACAATCGGCTGGTCAACGTCACCGGCTTCCTGGTCGCGGGCGAGGGCGTCTTCCTTCAGCTTCTCGAAGGGCCAGCGACTGCTGTCCAAGAGACGTTCGAGCGTCTGTCGGGCGATCCCCGTCACGCCGATCTGGTGATCATCAGCGACGGTCAGGCTCAAAGCCGCATGTTCAACGACTGGAACATGGGTCAGCACTCCATCGGCGCGTCGGGCGCGCCGCGCCTCGAGGACCTTGAGAGCGAAGGGCTCGGGTTCGCGCTGGGTGATCAATCCCGCGCCGAGCTGCTGTTTGCCAAGCTGGGCAAGCATTATCTGCGCCAGCGGACCTGAACATCGCGCACGGACAAAGACGAAATGCTGGTCGCGCTTGACCCGTTTTGTGTAGGGCGATGGAAGCTAAACCCGCGCCAACGGCTCGACCAGGTAGGCGCGATCGGGCGGGTTGAGATCGTCTATTCCGCCCACAAAGCACGGCCGCACCCAGATGAGGCGCTTCTTCAATCTGCCCGGACCGTAAGGTTGCCGTCGCCAATGGCCGCGCCGCCAGTGCTGGCGCCGATCGGGGCTCGTGTTGAGGAGACCGCGCTCATGGCCGAATGCTCGAGCATGCCGCGGACCCAGCCATCGAATGAGTTGGAAGCCTTCGTCCAAGGCTTGGGCATTGGCCCGTTGGCGCTCAGACTTCGAGCTTGCCGCAAGGCCTGAGCGAAGCGTTTCTGGAAAGTCAGCGGGATACTGCGCGTCCGAGATTTCCGGATCAGCGCCGATGTAACACACCGCGTTGGCCAGAAGACGCATGGCGACTTCGCACCGTGGCGCGGCCTGCGCCAAATAGTCGTCGCTCTGGACGATCACGCCTGAGAAAACGGCCGACTTCCCGCCGACCACGCCGGTTTGCTCAACCGCCATCAGGCGGGCGATCGCCTTACGGAACACGCCGATCAAGCCTTGATCGACCCGGTCCCAGTGAAGGATGAATTCCAGGAAGGGCGCGGGCGTAGCGGGCCAGTTCTCGTCCTTGCCCAGAAGCTCAGAGGTAAAGACGACCTGCCAGGCCGTGGGGCCCGTGGCCCGCAGATAGGCGCCGTCGATCTGATTGGGCGGGCCGGGCAGGGCCCCGACATCCGCGCCGCCAAAATGAACATAGAGGCTTGTGAACGGCGCGGTCAGATCGTCCATCCGCACGCCGTCCAAATCCGTGAAGCTGAGCAGCTGCGCCAGGGCGGGCGTGAGCACGAAGTTGGTAGCGCCGCACGCCCGATGTTGTCCCCAGACCAGACTGATCAGCATTTCGTCGATGACGAGTTGCATCGCGCCGCCGCCCAGATGGGTTCTGCCCTGCCTGTCGAGATAGGCATTGTGGGTGCGCTGGATGCGATGCATCACCGCCTGGACGATCGTCTGGTCGTGCCAGGGGGTCGGGGTGGCGTTCGTCCCGGATGTGGCGCGGCCGATTTCCCGAGCGTGGGGGCGCCCCCGCCTATAGCGGATCGGGTGAAGACGAAGACTGTCGAACGACCCCATGCCCAACGCGGCTCCGGCCGTTGATGAAGGACGAGCGTAAGCTAACACGTTTTGGGTGTGTTGAGTGTGACAAGACCATTTGTGCGGTCCCGGCGCGCCGCGCGCGACCGTCTTCGGCCTCCGCTAGACGGGACCAATCAAATCCTTTCGTTACCGACGCTCGGCCGCAGCGTGTCGCGCTTTACGGTCACGGCTGAAAGACGATCGATCTCGATCGTGGACGGGGCAAGCGCGCGTGGGGGCCGGCGCTCACCCCTGACCCTTCAGGATGGCCAGGGTCCCGCCATCAAGGGCTAAGGTGACGCTAGCGACGAAAGCGCGGGCTTGTCGGTCCGCTAGGCCACTCAAGGCGCTTTCCATCGGCGATCGCGCCTAGGCGTCTTGCTCCTCGAAGGTGGCGACCACGGCGCGGATCAGGGATTCGGCGGTGATCGGCTTGGCGACGTGGTCGTCGGCCCCCGCCGCGAGCGCGGCCTGACGGTGGTCGTCCAGGGCGTTGGCCGACAGCATCTTGATCGCCGTGCGCTCGCGGCCGGTTTCCTGCTCGAAAGCGCGGATCGCGCGCACGGCGGTCAGGCCGTCCATCACCGGCATCTGCATGTCCATGAGCACGAGATCGAATGTCGCGTCGCGCAAGGCGTCCAGCGCCTGCTGGCCGTTATCGACCACGGTGAGGTCGGCGCCGATCTGATCGAGGATCAGGCGGACGACCTGCTGATTGACCAGATTGTCTTCGGCCAGGAGGATGCGGACCGCGGCCGGTAGGCTCGGCGGCTCAGGCGGCGAGATGGCCGGCGGCGCTGTCGGCGGCAGGATGACCTCCAGCAAGAAGCTGGCGCCTTGTCCCCGGGCGCCGACCGCGCTGAGCTCGCCGCCCATCATCCGGGCCAGGGCGCGCGAGATCGACAAGCCCAGTCCCACCCCGCCAAACCGCCGTGTCGCGCTGGCGTCGGCCTGGTGGAAACGATCGAACAGCAACTCGGCCTCGTCGGGCGCGAAGCCGACGCCCGTGTCGCGGACGGTGAACCGCCAGCCTCCGGACGCGTCCGGTCCGACCGTCTCGACCTCGACGCCGCCCTGATCGGTGAACTTCAGGCCATTGGCCACCAGGTTGGAGAGCACCTGACGCAAACGACCGCTGTCGCCTAACACCCAGGCCGGCTGTGGCGGGGCGCTCATCACCAGGTTCAGCGCCTTCTCGGCCGCCAGGGGCGCGAAGAGGTCGGACAGATCCTCGACGAGCAGCGCCAGATCGAAGGGCTCGGGCGTGAGACTAAGCTGGCCCGCTTCCATGCGCGAGACGTCCAGCACGTCGGACAACAGGCTGTTGAGCGCCTTGCCGCTGCGCTCGATCAGCGACACCATCGCCGCCTGCTCGGCCGAAAGCGGGGTGCGCGCCAGGGCGCTTACCACCCCCAGCACGCCGTTCATCGGCGTTCGGATCTCATGGCTCATATTGGCCAGGAAATCCGACTTGGCCTGGCTGGCCCGCTCGGCGTTCTCCCGAGCATGCTCCAGCTCGGTGACATCCTGCGAGGCGATCAGCAGGCCCGCGATCCTCCCGACCGCGTCGCGCCACGGCGCGGCCGACCATTTGAACCACCGGTTGGCGCCTAAGGAGGTCAAGTCCGACCGGTCGACGCCGCGTTCGCGCGCGCCGGCCAGAACCCGGGCGAACACCGACGCCCATCCCTTGACCAGTCCTGGAAACACCTCGTCGAGCGTGGCGCCGACCACCGCGTCGGCGGGCCTGCCGTAGAGCCCGCTCCAGGTCTGGCTGACACGTAGGATCCGAAGGTCCAGGTCGGTCATCAGCATCGAAATCGGGGCGTTGTCCACGAAGGCGTCGATCGTCGCGCGCGAGGCCTGGGCCTCCATCTCGTCGGCGGCCAGGCCGGCCAGGGCGGTGAGGATTTCATCGAGCTTGGCGTCGTAGGCGCGGGGTTCAGGATCGATGACGCAGACGGTGCCGACGATATAGCCCGAGCTGAGCCGGATCGGCGCGCCGGCATAGAACCGGATGAACGGATCGCCCAAGACCAGGCGGTTGTCGGCGAACCGCGGGTCCAGACGCGCGTCTTCGACCCAGAGCGTGGCCAGCGATCCCAGCGCGTGGGCGCAAAAGGCGTCTTCGCGCGGCGTCTCGGTGTCGGTGAGACCTTCGGCGGCCTTGAACCACTGGCGATGTTCATCGACCAGCGACACGACGGCCATCTGGGTGTTGCACGCGGCCTTGGCCAGTTGAGCGATCCGATCGAAACGCGGATCGCGCGGGGTGTCGAGAATGGCCAGTCGGCGCAGCGCCAGGAGTCGTTCGGCCTCGTCAGTGCAATTGACCGTCTCGTTCACGCAGGATCTCCAAGCGCCGTCTACTCAACACGGCGCTCGCCTGTTGGTTCTGATCAACAACATCGCGCGCCACGAGCGAGTTCAAGCGCTGGCGGGCGTTTGCGGCTCGGAATGAGTTCGTTGGTGTGCGTGTTCAGACGCGGGCCTGTGCGTGGGGCCCCGCTCGCCCCGCCGCGGAGAGCTTGCGTGTCTGGGCAGGCGCGGGCGCCTCAAGTGGGAAAGCCGCCGCGCGATTGTTGATGCCGCACGGATGCCAGCGTGGCGATAATATCGCCGTCTGGACAAAGTCGACGCGCTCGATCGCCGGGTGGGAACGTTTCGTCCAGCGGTCCGTATTGCCCTCATGTCGCGGGCGAGCATCCTCATTGTTGAAGACGAATATCTGGTCGCAGTCGATCTGGAAGCTTCGCTCGAAGAGCTTGGCTACAGCAGCGCCGGTATCGCGCCCGATCTTGAAACGGCTCTGGCGCTCGCAGCGAACAAGCCTGACCTGGCGCTGGTCGATATCCACCTGCGCGATGGCCAGACCGGTCCGTTGATCGCCGAGCGTCTCGCGCAAGATCATGGCATCGCCATCCTGTTCGTCACGGCCAACCCCCGCATGGCCCTGGACGCCAGACCGCCCGGCGTTATCGGCGTCCTGAACAAGCCGTGCCAAGAAGATGTGGTCGCCGCCGCCGTCGCCTACGCTCTGCAAGCCAAGAGCGGCGCGCCGCTGCCCTTGCCCCCCAGCGGCTTGATGTTGATGCAAGGCGCCGCCTGAGGTCAGAGGTCGCGGCTCAGCCGGTTGACCGAGACTTCCATTTCCACACAAAGTCCGCTGGATTTCCATTCGCGCCGGATCATCCCGCCCAGTTGCTGGGCCACGCTCATCTCGGCAAGTCGGGTGCCAAAGCCTTGACGTTCCGGCTCGCCGGCGATGAGCGGGCCCCCCGTCTCGCACCAGGTGACGCCGACCTTGGAGCCTGTCAGGGCGATCTGCACATTCACCTGCCCGTCTGGGGTCGACAGCGCGCCGTATTTGGCCGCGTTCGTCGCCAGTTCGTGGAACACCAGGGCGATCGGCGTGGCCCCCCGGTCGTCGACCGGGACATCGTCGCCGGCGACGGTGATGCGCCTCTCGTCGAACGCGGGGTAGGGGGCGAAAAGCTCCAGGAGCAGGCCCTTCAGCGTCGAGCCGCCAAGGGCGGGCCTGGAGGCCTCGCTATGGGGACGCGCGAACTCATGGGCGCGGCCAAGCGCGGCGATCCGTTCCTGCAGACCCTTGGCGAACATCCGCGCCGACGGGTCGTGCCGGCTGGACAGGCCGATCAAGCCGGAAACCACGGCGAAGATATTCTTGATGCGGTGGCTAAGCTCCCGGCTCAGCAGCTCGTTCTGCTCGGCCGCCATCTTGGCGTCGTGAATATCGGTGCAGGTCCCAATCCAGCGGGCGATCGCGCCATCGTCATTGAACACCGGCAGGGCCCGGCCGAGCGTCCAGCGATAGTCTCCAGACCGGTGCCGGAGCCTGTACTCGATCTCGTAAGGTTCTCCCGTCTCGAGGCTGTGGCGCCAGCGCGACCAGGCACGCTCCTGGTCCTGCGGGTGAAACATGCCGTTCCAGCCCTCGCCGTCGGTACTGCCCTCTGGCGCCCCGGTGAATTCGTACCAGCGCGCATTGTAGTAGTCGTGGAAACCGTCGGGCCGTGTCGACCAAACCATCTGCGGCATGGCGTCAGTCAGGACCTGCAATTGCGCGCGGCTTTGGCTGAGCGCCTCGGCGGTCCCGGACGTGTCATCCAGCCACGGTGCGCGCATCGGCTCGGTCTTAACACCCGCCCGGCCAGCGATCGCATCAGGGTCTTTCAATTGCAAAGCTCATTTTCTGGTCGGGCGAAAGCCGCGACGGAGCCTTTGCTCGCGCCGCGGTCATGACATAGCTGAACGAGGTTGGAAAAGTTCCCGGCCTAGGCTTCGGACGCGGGAACGAGGGCGCGGAAGGCCTGAGGCAGAAAGGTGACCTTCGCATGCCGTTCGATCTCGACCTTCTCGCCGTCAAGAATGGCGGGGATTTCACCGTGGGCGAGCACGTCGACACATTTGACCTTGGCGCGCGTGACCGAAGAATCGTTGCGCCATCCATCGAAGGCGGCGTGAAAGGCCAGCCCGAAAAGGCCCGCCGCCGTACTCGGGTCAAGCGCCACCGCTTCGAGCGCGGCCTCTTCACCGTCCATGACCTGGGAGATCAGGGGGCAGATCACCGCCACGGCGTCGGCCGAACCCTTGGCGTCGCCAAACTCGTAATCGATCGCGTCAGAGAGACTGCGTCGGGTTGCCGTCACCGCGCGTTTGGCCGCTTCGAGAAGATCGCCCTCGCGGACGGCTTCGCGCGCGTCGGCCCATAACGACGGCGCGCCGAAGATCGCCGCGCAGTAGAACCGCTGACCATCGACGTCCCCGCCGCTGACCGGCCTGATCCGTGGCGCGGCGAGCGTCGCGGTCAAGGCGGCCTGCCAGTCGCCGGCGCCGTAGAGCGCCTTGGGCAACATGTTCATCGTGCCGCCCGGGAGCGGGATCAGATAGGGCCCATCCTGCCCACAGAGGGTCGCGGCGCTGCCGATGGTGCCGTCGCCGCCCAGCACGACGAGCACATCAGCGTCAGCGACCGCCGCCTTCAGCGTCTGGGCGATCTCCGAGGGCGAAACGACGTGGATGTCCACCGCCTCCAGTCCGGCTTCAGCGAAGATGCCTCGCGCCTGGCTTTCCGATGTTGCATCGCAGCTGCCGCTGGCGGTGTTGAACACGGCCACGACCCGGCCGGCGAGGGCCGTATGAGCCTCTGACATTGAAGATCCTGCTGAAAAAAGCCAAGCTTGTTGGCGCGTCACCGTCAACGCGCGCGCGGCCAAAAGGATCGTCGGCGCGCTAGCGCGAGGGGTTTGTCCTTAGCGCACTGACGGGCGCGGGGCTTAGGGCTCCGCCCTCTGCGCACTGCGGATCGTCTTCCGCCAGTTTCGGCCGCTTCGAGTCTTGAGCTGGCGTCCCGCGACCGCGTGCGGCCTCAGGCTGTCGCGCGAAGGATCTCGGGAAACTCGTCGGCGATCTCCCGGGCGAGAAACCCGAGCGGCCCTAGGCGAGCGGCAAGACGCCGGCCTGCTTCACCGTGCAGGTAAACACCCCATGCCGCAGCCTGAAAGGGGGATGCTCCTCGCGCCAGGAGGCCGACAATGGCGCCGGCCAGGACATCGCCCGAACCCGAAGTGCCCAGCCCCGCGCCACCGCCTGGGTAAAGCACCACCTCCCTGTCGGGATCGACGATGAGCGTCTTCGCGCCCTTCAGAGCGACGACAGCGCGAAACCGCGTCGCGGCCGTGAGCGCGGCGTCCAGAGGATCGGCTTCGACTGCCTCCTTCTCCACGCCCAGCAAGGCGGCCATCTCCCCCGCGTGCGGCGTCAGGACAACGTGCGGGGTCTGTACGGCCGACGCCGCGCTCAGAGCAGCGGCGTCCAACACCAGCGGGCCGCGCGTCGCAGCGGCAAGCTCGCGGGCCAATGCCTCATCGTTCTGCAACATGCCCGGGCCGATCACGACGGCGTCGCATCGCTCGACCGCCTCGACAAGGCCTCTGGTCGATCGCGTCCAGGGCAGTCGACCTGGACGGGCGATGACCCGCGCCTCGGGGACGACCAAACTGAGCGCCGCTGTGGCCGAGGCTGGCGCGGCGAGCTGCAATTTGCCCGCCCCCACGCGCAGGGCGGCCTCGCCGGTCAGGCGCGTGGCGCCGACAAGGTCCTCGCGCCCGCCGATCACGACGACCCGGCCGCGCTCCTCCTTGCCGCCATCACCAGGCACTGGAAGGGGGCGCGCCCGGAGCCACTTTCGATCCAGGGCGACGAGCTTCATCATCGCGCCGCCACGTTGGCGTCGGGCGCCGCCGTGACCGGCGCGGACCGTTCTTCCAGCGGCGCGGTGAAGTTGTAGCGCTCGAGGCGCAAGCCGCCGTCGGGAGCGCTTGCCGGATCGAAACGGTACTCGGTGACGCCGCAATTGGCGATGTCGGCTTCCTTGTCGATGGCCAGGATCTGCGCCTCGGTCAGGCTTTCGAGCAGATAGCGCAGGCATAGAACCACGACTTGATGGGCGACGATGAGAACACGGTCGCCGGCGTGGTGCAGGCTGATCGTGTCGAGCAGGCTGCGAAGCCGCAGGATCACGTCGCACCAACTCTCGCCCCCCGGCGGACGGTGATAGAATTTGCCAAGCAGCGTGCGGAAGGCCGCTTGCTCGGGAAACTGGCTTTCAATCCCGACCCGCGTCAGCCGGTCGAGGACGCCGAACTCCTTCTCGCGCAGGCGCTCGTCGATGCAGAACCTTCGATCTGGCGCATCGAGCCCGCCCACCTGGCGGATCAGCTGACTGGTCTGCACGGCGCGGAGATAAGGCGAGGCCATGACCGTGGCCGGGCGGTCTTCCTCGGGCATGGCGGCGAACCAGCGCCCGAGCGCGGTGGCCTGCTGGCGGCCCAGATCGCTCAGCGACACGTCCATGTCTCGGTCGGCGATGTCGATCCGTCCAAGGCCTGCGGCGTCGGCCGCGTCGCGGGCGACATTGCCGGCGCTCTGGCCGTGGCGGACGATCCATAGGGTATTGGGCCAGCGCTTTTCCATAGTCGATCAACACGCCAGCGCCTCGGGAGTTCTCCATCGACCAAAGGATCGCTGCAGCAGTTCTGGCTGACCATCGCCTTCGGGTCGTGCTAGAACGATTGCGGAACATCGGAGGCGGCATGGCCAGACGCGCGGGCAGCGCAGACCTACCCTTGCATGGCGGACGCGTGCCGCCTTGGCTGGGCGAGCGGATGACGCGTCTGGGCGCGGTGATCAGCCAAGCCATCGTGCACCACTACGGTCGCGACGAGCTCCTGCGCCGGCTTGCCCATCCCTTCTGGTTCCAGTCCTTCGGGGCCGTGATGGGCATGGACTGGCACTCGTCGGGGATCACCACCAGCGTGCTGGGATCGCTCAAGCGCGGCCTGGCGCCGCTCTCCGGCGAACTGGGCATCCATGTCTGCGGCGGGCGCGGCAAGCACTCGCGCCAGACCCCGAGTGAGCTGGCCGGAGTCGGCGAGCGGGTCGGGCTGGATGGCGCGATGCTGGCCAAGGCCAGCCGGCTGGTCGCCAAGGTCGACAGCGCCGCCGTTCAGGACGGCTTTGATCTCTACCTGCACGGCTTCATCGTCGCCGACGACGGCCAATGGGTCGTGGTCCAGCAGGGCATGAACGGCGATCGCAAGCAGGCCCGGCGCTACCACTGGCTTTCCGCCGACCTGAAGAGCTTCGTCGATGCGCCGCACGCGGCCATCGAGGGGCGGGACCAGGGCCACATCGTCAACCTGACCGACCGACGGGCCGAGGCGTCGCGACGTGCGCAACTGGCGCTGCTGGACGAAATGGGCCCCGAAGGCGTGGCCCGCGAGGCCGCGAAGCTTGCCGCTGTTCCGGACGCTCCGCCAGCTCAGGGCGTGCTGCCTCACCTTGTCATGCCCGACCATCACGATGTCCGCGCCGAAAACGTCGTCACCCGTCGCCTGCACGGTGCGCTCGCCGCCGCCGCCGAGCAGGGGCCGAAGGACTTCAGCGACCTTCTGCTGGTCCCCGGTGTCGGCGCGCGGACCATGAGGAGCCTGGCGATGGTCGCCGAGGTGGTGCATGGCGCGCCCTGCCGCTTCAGCGACCCGGCGCGGTTCTCGCTCTCGCTCGGCGGCAAGGACCGGCATCCCTTTCCGGTGCCAACCAAGGTCTATGACGAGACCATCCGGGTGCTAAAGAGCGCCATCGACAACGCAAGGCTTGGAAACGACGAGCGGCTCGGGGCCATCCAACGCCTCGACGAACAGGCCCGTCGGCTGGAGCGTCACGTCGATGGTCCGTCGGTCGAGGCCTACATCGCCCAGGAGCGCGCGCACTCGCATCGCTATGGCGGACGCAGCGTCTTCGGCTGGGAGACGGGGCCGGTCGATAGCGCCGCGGCGGGCGGTGCGGCGCGGTCCTAGTCGATCCGCAGGTGGCGCTCGACGCCGTCGGTCTTACCGGCCAGGCCGGGGACCTCGTCAAGCTGGCGCAAACTTGTAAATCGGCCGCGCTCTTCTCGATAACGCACCACCTCGAAGCCATGCCCGCGCAACGACGGGATGGCGTCGAGGTCCTGGGCGGTGGCCGTGTTGAGGTCGATCATGAGGCAGGTCTCCGAAGCCGCGGACGCAAGCGGCGCTTTTGCGGCTCAACGCCTCAAGCGCCCCTGCGGTTCGGGGGCCGCACGGCGGCCCCGCGCGTTGCGCTACCATGACCGATCTTCTCGTTCGAACGGGCGGCTGCGCCTGCGGCGCGGTGCGTTTTACGACCATCGGCGAGCCCAGGCGCGGCGGGCTGTGCCACTGCATGGCCTGCCGCAAGGCCCATGCCGCCGCCTTCAATCCCTTTGTGGTGTTCGCCCCTGACGCCGTCGAGGTGATCGGGGACACGACCGGTTGGACCTGCTCGCCGGGATATGCCCGGTTTTTCTGCCCTCGTTGTGGGTCGCGCGTGCTGGCCGTGAACGATGGCGGGGAGGGAGGACGCGAGATCGAGCTGTCCCTGGGCAGCTTCGCCGATATCGGCTGGTTTGGGCCGCAGTACGAGAGCTGGACGGTCCGACGCGAGCCGTGGCTCGACGCGCTCGAGGCGCCGCAATACGATCGCGAGCGCCGAGGCTAAGGATCGCGAGAGCCGCCAGCGCGACCTCTCTCTCGGGCCGGGTAATGCATTGGTATAGGGATCGAAAATTTTCTGATGCAAGCGTCTTGACGCGTTTGCGCTTCGTCCTAATTCATCGGCTGCTTGCCGGGCGCCGACAGGGCCTGGCCCTGGGGCGCGGAGCGCTTGGCTCGGCGTCCCTCATGTCCAACTTGCTTTCGAGGAGATGGAAATGAGCACTCCGTTTGATTTCACCCCCCTCTATAGCTCCATGATCGGTGTGGATCGCATGGTCGATCTCGTCGAGACCGCGCTCCGCACTGAGGCGAGCGCCAGCTATCCGCCGTACGACATCGAAAAGACCGGCGAGGCCGCCTACCGCATTTCGCTGGCGGTCGCGGGTTTCGCGCCAACCGATCTCGAGGTCGTGGCCCAGCCGAACCTCCTGGTGATCAAGGGACGAAGGGCGGCGAACGAAGGCCAGGGCGCGCGGACCTTCCTGCACCAGGGCTTGCCGCAGCGCGCTTTTGAGCGCCGGTTCGAACTGGCCGACTATGTCGTCGTCAAGGACGCCGTCCAAGCGCACGGCGTCTTGTCGATCGATCTGGTCCGTGAAATGCCCGATGCTTTGAAGCCCAAGCAGATTGCGATCGGGGTCGGCGCGCGCCAGCAGGCGCTGGAGCTCAAGCCGGCCAAGGCGCGCAAGGCCGCATAAGGAGCTCGCCATGCGCACGGACACCCCTGCGACCGAGCGGGCGCGTCGATGGCCCGTTCGACCGGCGGTCGGCTTCCTCCATCCCTTGGAGGTGCTCAAGGATCAGGATCTCGATCTTACCGAAAAGCGCGAGATCCTGGCGGCCTGGGCTTCCGATGCCAGCGCGGTCGAGCATCGGCCCAGTCACAGATGGCTCTTGGGAACGCCCGCGCCTGTGCCGCTCAGCGAGGTCCTGTCCGCGCTGTGCCGCCTGGATCGCGACATGTTCTCTTGAGTTGGGGCGGGCGGCCAGCCAGCGAAGGGCCGGCCGCCACTTCGTCCACTTTGCTTTTTCTGCGCTATGACCATGCCTTGTTTCATCTTTGTCGAGCCGTCGAGCGACGGCTGGGTCGTCCGCGGCGACTTCCGCGACAGTCCTCTTATGTTTCCCACCGGCGCCCGGGCGGAGCAGGCCGCGCGTGACCGGGCTCATCGCCTGGCCGACGCGGGTGAGCCTGTGGTCTTGGAGATCCGCTTGCGCGATGGCGCGCGCGCCGGCCGGTTCCTGTTTCCACCGCACGCGGCGGACACGGAAGCGGCCCTGGCGCTGCGCGCTTAGCTAGGCCGCGAGAGACTCGGCCGTCGCCCGCATTCGCCTGAGGGCCGCGATGAGGTCTGAATGCGCCAAGGCGAAGGGCGACCCGTGGCGAAGCGACTTCTGCGCCTCGGCCCATTGCCCGCGATTGATTAGGTCGGCAACCAAGCCCGCCTGCTGGTGGAAGGTGCGATGGCTCTCCATCAGCCCTAGAAGGGCATGGTTGCCGGCCCAGCGCCGGGCGCCCTCGCCGTGGATCCAGCAGCCCGTCGGGCAATGACGATCCGATCGCAAGGCGACCAGATCGACCGGTTGTCGCTCGCTAAGGGCCGCGACGAGCGCTTCGCGGATGTTGTGATGGTTTTGTGTGTGTTCCTGAAAATCCATGACCAAACCTCACGGCTCAATCCCATGCCCGGGTTCTCGCGCAGGATGGTTGCCGGTTGGTTTTCGCCGGCTCGCTATCCACAGGTTTTGACGGCCTGGTGCACGGCCTTTCAGGGATCGCGCCGCGCTTCACCGTCTCGAGCGGTCGCGCTGTCGAATGTGCGGGACGCACCCTCCTGAAAGCGCGACATGCGGGCATGCGATCAAGCTCGTAGGCGGATGAAGGGCCGCTTGAGGGCGGTCCTCCCAAAGGCTCAGCGTTTAGCGCCGCCGTCGCCGGTGCGGCCCGGACGGATGTCGCCGTTGCCGCCGGCGATACCGCCGTCTTTCAGACCCCTGGTCCGTGTCTTCGACGCCTTCATGGGGGCGGCGCTCACGATCGGCCTGCTGGTTTTGCTGACCCGGCTGGGCCTGCTGACGGTTGTCTTGCTGCTGGGGCTGGCGCGTCTCGCCTTGCGGGTTCTGCTGCCCGGCCTGCTGGCGCTGTGCGTCATTGGCCTGTTGCTGCGGGCCTTGATTGTCGCGGTTCTCGCCGAATGGTCGTTTGCTTGCCATTTGGATGTTGGCCGCGCGATCGACGTGGCGTTAGGCGAACGATGCGTATCCGTCGCGCGTTCCTCTGTCGGAAACGCGACATGCGAAATCGCGGTAAACGACTGACTTTGCTGTGGGAACGGGGCGGGCCGGCGGGAATTTGTGTGGGTGTCGGACCACCCTCGTGAGCGGAGACATCACATGCCTCAAGGTGACAAATCCAAGTACACCGACAAGCAGGAACGCAAGGCCGACCATATCGCCGAGGGCTATGAGGCCAAGGGCGTTTCGGAGAAGGAAGCCGAGCGGCGGGCCTGGGCCACGGTCAACAAGGACGAC
>Ga0164241_10000149_pt1 | contig 167830 bp, 126 predicted proteins | sample OricomyardsoilBY_FD_108780 | JGI IMG/M metagenome (GOLD analysis project Ga0164241, IMG submission 108780) | Backyard soil microbial communities from Emeryville, California, USA - Original compost - Back yard soil (BY) | ecosystem: Environmental > Terrestrial > Soil > Unclassified | place... | reverse complement strand
TCGTCGACGGCCGGAATGATCGCACCATAGCCTACCGGGTCGATCTTCGCCATATTGCTGTGCCATAATTCCACGCCATTGCTATCGATGCTGCTCGCCAGCACATCAAACACAGTCGAGGTAACACCACTCCCAAATGCCATGAACAGAGCTCCGGTGACCGGATTGGTTGCAATCGCGGCATGGGCGAAATGATGATCCTGACGATCACCCTCATGGTATATGACACGCTGCCACCCTGTATCGGTTGCCCGATGCGCCGTGTAGAGCTGGCGGTGTACGTGACCGATATCTTCAGGAATCTGCCAGCGCCAGGCAGTGGCAAGCACGATATTGCTGCCGGTGGAGACGAGCTTGGTCTCGCCAATCAGCCCTTTACGCGTGGGATCGATTGACATGCTGTTGGCGAGGTTGAAGCTGCTGATAGGCTGGTAGACGCCCGCAGATGAATTCCACCACCCGAGCGATACGGTCGTATCCAGGCCGATTGACATCCATCCAGCCATGAGCCGGCCGTGGGTGGCCCGTAGTACCGGGGATTGATGAGGGACAGGCCCGGTCCGTAGGATAGAAGGGGCAATAAGCCGGATAAGCTTTGTGCCGATCGCCATATCAACGGCGCTCCCGGTCGCGCTCTTCACACGAAAGAGTGTGATGCAGGATGGATCCAGAGACAGTGAGGGAACGAACAGGGAATCGGCCATCGCGCTGCGGGGAGTAACTGCATAGGAAACATTTCGGGTAATCTCATTACGGCTCAATGGTGCCCCTTGACAATCGGTCACCAACTCTCCTTTATAACGTACAGTTGCGATATACTGGTTATTGGCAATCCTCCTCCATAACACGGAATCGGGATAGAGAGAGACTCTCTGGCAATGGCTATATACGAGCATGATGGTAAAGCCATACAGCGGCGTCGGCGTGTTGAATACACCGGCCGACAATTCCGTGGTGGTACGAACCTCTCCCGATATAATTCCCGGTACCGGCCCTCCCCCCGACGTACCCCCTCCTCCAACGGAATAAAGAATCTGCAGTTTCCCCTGCGCATTCCGGGATGGGAATACCGAGCCGACGGTACACCCTTCCGGCAATCGGATTGTCCGTGACCGCAGCGGGATACTGTCAAGAACAGAATAATATTCATTGACTGTGTCACGGGCTATCGTAATGACCTCTCCATTATTCCCCAGATAATATGGAACCAGAAATTTAGCGGCGACCGCATCGCTCATGGGCTCAGCAGTCCCTTTCTTATCGAACATTATGGGAAGTAGGCCGCCACGATCCAGCATTGCCTCTCCGGACGGTAGCCGTCGTATCCCCAGCACATTCCCCTCGGCAATGATCTGGGCGCCGCCACGAGGATTTCCATCGCGATCGATCGATTGCGCATAAATGCCCCCGGCCGAGCTTACATCATTCCAGAAGAATTCCTCCCCAGATTCTGTCCGGTGAACCGCAATGCCTGCTTCAGAGATCTTGCCCGGCCAGTACCGGCGCTTCGGAGAAGATATCCCGTTGATATCAACGACACGGCCATACAGTCCCACCGCTCCCGGCCTCTCATCGTTCCATAGAACCACGAAACGATCCTCCAACGCTATCACCTGCACAAAACGCGACGGACGGGCGGGCGCATTTACAAGCAGCACCGGCTCCCCTACCGGCTCTGCGCCATGCAGCATCTGCATATACAGGACACCGTTCATGACGTCACCGCTGCCGTTTTCGCTGCTTCCCCAGACGACGAGACGTGTGGTGCCGATCGTCGCCATCGACTGTATCAGCAGATCGGCAGGTATCATCGGGCGCATGTTATCCGAGGAGAGGAGAGCATCAGACCGCTGGGCAGAGGCGATCGTCGCCGACAGGAATACGAGGATGATGACCACACGCGCGATCACAATATTTATTATCGGCATATATATTCTCTGAGCACAATGAACAATAATTGACACGGGCACGTGGGCCATAGCCTGATCAGTGTATAACGACAAAGCGCGTCGTACAGGCACCCTCTCTCATCGAGGCACGGATGAAATAGACTCCATCGGGAAGATCGCGGGTGTTAAAGGTCATGGACTGGCCGGAATGTTCGGCAATCATACTCGAACGTATAGTGCCAAGAAGATCGAGCAGTTCATATGTCGTACGGGAATACATCTCAGGTCCCGAAACAACTTTCACTGTGATCCGATCATGAGCCGGATTGGGGCTCAGGGCCATGGACATGCCCCGTTCAGGCCGGGAATATTCACGTACTCCGGCATGACGCGTTCCCGATATCACGCGGCCGAATATTTCGCGCGTTCCTTCACGCGCGGACTCCCATGCGATAAAGAGTGAATCGTTCCGATATATCCCCACCGGATTCGCCGCGGCAATTCCACTATCGCTTACGATCGTAGCCGGCTGGATCAGATTGAGCTGCTGATCGACCGTCATCATAACAACGCCCTGCTTCGATCCTGAAATAAATGTCAATGACGAATCGCGGGGATTCTGGACCATCATGGCGTCGCCCGCAAGACTGGACTCGACGGTTATATAATCTTTGCTCGAAATAGAGCCGTCGAGATTGAACAGGAGCGCGATCAGGTCTCCATCTCCGATCTTCCAACGAATGATATATGGCCCCAGCAATCGTACGAAATCCCCGTACGATCCATTACGAATGCCGAGTGACTCTACCCTGACCCCCTTTTTAAAACGATAGAAAACTCTGTAGTCGATATATCCGAAGTCATCGAAACCGAATGGAATGGTCCAGAATCCCTGCGTATAGGGGAGATCGAGGCTATCGGTTCCCCAGACCCAGGCCCCAGTGGAGTCGGCTGCGACAACCTTCGTGACAATCGGCACACCATACTTGTCGGTCAATCCCCATGCTCCGATCGTCTCGCACCGTACCAGATCGTAGGTAAAGGAGGAATAGCGCAGGGCCAGGGTGTCGGAGCTCGCGGTTGTATGCACGAATTCCTTCCATCCCTCCGTCGTGGGGATGCTCATCGTAATAAGCTGGCGATCGCTGTCGGCCATGGCCCCCTCGGGTAGCTCCCGCCAGCGCGATGTAACGTTAAGGATGGATTGACCATTGCAGATCAGCATTTCGATCTTTCTGGCGATTGGCGAAACTCCCCCCCCTGCCTGCGGCTGTCCCCTCGGCGATACCAGCGTATGGAGGCTATCGCTTTGCTGGCCTGTCGGTCTCCATTGCAGAATATTGGCCGTCGTATCCTCTTCGGCCGCAAGCCAGGCCACGAGCAGCTCTCCCCCCTGCTCGCTGATGCCGGGCCGCATGCAGGGAAATGTCGTCACCCGCAGCCCCGCCGGGGCAATAAGCTTCGGCTCGGCGGCCCCGATCGTCACGTGTACCTCGCTCGCTATCGTATTGGGGACGCGCCGCACCGGAACCTCCGAAGGCATCCGCAGAGCGCTATCGCTCCCGGCGCGGCGACCATCGATCACCGCCACCAGCGTTTTCACCAGCGGACGCGCGCTGTACTCCTCGGGGCAGTTAACCACCTCGAGTCCCTCGAAGCCGACCATAAGCCGATGAAAACTTCCCTGCTCCCGGCCATGGGTTACGCTCACGACCTCGGCCGATGCATGCTCGCAACTTCTGGCCGGCGCCGCAAGCAACAGCCCGGTCACCCCCATCGGGCTGCTCCAGACGCCGGGGGATTCCTCGACGCGCTTTATCACCGACGCGGTGAGCGCATCGGCGGGTCCGCTCACTCCCCCCGAGCCCCCCTCGGCATGAAACGCCTGGAGCCGGCCCGAGACATCGCGCGCGATGAATTGGCTCCCGGCGATCGCGCCATATGCATGGGGAACAACCGACACGCGCGCGGGGATCGTATCGAGGAGCCAGGTGTACAGACGCACGGTATCACCCGCGATGGTCGCCACCGATCCGTCGGGGTCGAGATGATAGGGGAAGGTGAATTTCTGCGCGGCACGGCCCAACGCAACGGTATCGCCATTGCCGGCAAGAAGAAGCGGCGGGAGATTGCCACGATCGATCATGGTCACGCCGGCCAGGTGGGTTATGCGCTGAACGCTCCCATCGGCATAGCTGAATACCTCGCCCGTTGGAAATCCGGCTGCGTCAATCATGCGCCCGTTGATCGGACCGACAGTCCCGGCATCGCTCCAGAGCAGCATGTAGCCCTCCTCCCGGCCCGTCAATACAACGCCCGCCGGGGCGATTGGCCGATCATGGAAGCGATACTCCCCTCCGACCGGCTCTCCGTCGAGCCCCACCACACGGGCATAGACCACCGAGTCCCCGGCCCGACGGTCGTTCCAGAGGACGAGGAACCGATCGTCCAGAGCGATCACCTGAACGTAGCCGAACGGCCGTGCATCGGCCGAACCGACCGAACGCTGCTCGCCGAGAAGCGATGTATCCTCCAGCATCTGCATGCGGAGGAGATTATAGGTGCTGCTGTCGGTGCTCCAGTCGCTGGTTCCCCACGCGACCAGCGTGCGCGTGCCGATACGCGCCGCCGACTGCACCATCGCGTCGGAACGGATGATCGTCCGGCGCCGCGGAGGCGACAGACGCACATCCCCCTGGGCGATGGCGATGGATTCGCAGAGCAGAAAAAGGAGCAGCGGCACGAGCAGACGGACCGAGAGCACGGGGGTTCGGGGCATGGGGAGATAGATTGTTCTTCGTTCCCCGGTCGAACACGGTGGAGAGTGGGTTTGTTAGCACCGCGAAAATCTTATCGTCCCATACCATGATCCTTAAGCGACAGGAAGAGAGCCCGGAACCGGCGGATGCCCGTCAATTCTCTCCCCTCCCATCCATTATCACCATGCCGCGGTGAACGCGACAACTATCTCCGGCCGGAAAACCGGCGCTCCATCCCCGGCCTCTAATCGATCAGCGTCACATCGCGCCCCACCAGAAAGCGGAGCTGCGTCTCCATATCGTACCCGCTGAACGACTGGGCAAGTTTGATGTTGGTGCGCCACCGTTCACGATCGTTCAGCTTCAGATAGCACTCGGCGATATGGAGATAGCTGAACGGGGCTATCCAGCTTTCGTCGTGTTTGCCGGCGCCGATCGCGACGTTGTAGGCGGCGATCGCCTTGGCGTACTCCCCCTTCCCCTGCAGCCCCTGACCATAGGCATAGTTGGCCGCCGCGCGCTGCGCCGGCTTCAGATCGCGCCGCGCGGCAACCGCATTGCTGAAACGAATCGCGTCATCGAAGCGGCTGCTCGAGGCCGCGTTGAGCGCGCGCACAAGATCCTTGTCGGCATCGGTCATCGGGGCGGCAACCAGGATCTTCGCCCTGCGACGCGCCATCCTGTCCTCGGGGGTGGACGCCGGGCTCTTGATGGCGTAATCGTACGCTTTCTGCGCGTTGGCGCGATTTCCCTCCAGCTCGAAGCAGAGCCCGAGCAGATACCAGCTATAGGAGCGGTAATCTTTTTCGCGCGAGCTCTTGATGAACTTCTGCAGATAGGGCTTGGCGCGCGCCAGATCGTTCTGGCTGAAATACGCCGCCCCGGCACGCGCGTAGCTCAGATCGGTGAACATCCTGAAATCGTTGTTCCCCTGCTTGACCACTCCATCCAGATAGGGGAGCGCCTTCTCGGGATGCCCCTGATTGAGGTGGGCGGCCCCGAGCGCGTAGAGCAGCACGACGTTGCGCGGGTAGCGCCTGGCGATCCCCTCCAGCGCCCCGATCCCTTTGTTCTGGTCGCCGAGGTAATAGATGTTGAGCAGCGCCATGATCAGCCCCGCGTCGTTCCGGAAATAGGTGCCGCGTGCCGCGGCGCTCTCGATCTCCCGGATGCCGAGCTGCGCATCCCCCTTGATGCCGCTCAGTCCCGCCATGAACTGCGCCGCCTCCGGAATCGATCCGAAGATGAAGTGGAACAGTCCCAGCCCCAGATATGCGTCGTAGAGCTTCGGATCGGACCGCACCGCGTCGTTGAGCTTGTCGTAGCAGGTGCGCGCGGCCAAGGCGGTAGCCATGGCGTTCTCGGCGCGCACATTGGCGATCGCCTTGTAGCCATAGCTCATCCCGAGGAAGAGCTTCGCGCGGGAGTCGCGGCTGTTGGCGCTGAGCTTCGCCTCGGCGGCCTTGATGGCGCGGTCGCTCATCGCAAGGAACAGCTCGAGCTGCTCGGGACGCTTGTCGAAGACGTAGCTCCAGAGATGGACGTTCGCGCGATAGAAATAGCCGCGCGGATCGCTACGGTCGGCCGCGATCGCCTGGTCGAAGCTTCGGGCGGCATCGTCGAAGCGGACGGAGTAGAGCTGGTCGATCCCCTGCATCACATAACGGTCGAGGTCGTCGGCGGACGCCGGGGGGGCGAGCATCAGAAGCAATCCGGCGACGGCCGGGACGATCGGTGGAATCCTCATGGCGTATTGGGATCTCGGTTGTTGTTTCGCAGACAATGCCCGGCGGGCTGTACAACACGTGACGATAGATTACGGAGCCCGCGTGCCGAGCCGGTGCAAGAGTGAGTATATTTGATGCTGATCGCACGCGGCCTCTCCCGACAACGTGGAAACGCCCCGAAAGATTCGCCGTCGATCCGGTCGGCAGCATCCCCAAGAGTATCCGAACGAGAATTCAACAGAGATGACACAGGAAGATTTTCAGGATCTGATTCAACGCCTTCGCCCGACCGAGGAGCGTTTACATTCGGTGCAGATCGGCGAGGATGAGATCGCGGAGCTGACGCGCGAGCAGGCCGAGCAGATCGTCGCGCTCTATGGCTCCAGCTCCCTGATGACGCTCCCCCGCAGGGAACGGGAGTTCTTCGCATGGCTCAGGCAGAACGACGAGCCGATCTGGAACGATCTGTGGGGAAGCGACGATGAGCCCTACCGGGTGAGCCTCAGCTTCCTCCCCGACCTGCTGCCGAACAGGCGCGGGTTCGTGATCTGCGACCTGATCGACAACCCCAACTTCTATTTCACCGTCGACGATATCGGCGCCGAGAACGGCTCGGCCTACCTCGACGCGGCGCTGCAGATCGTCCGCAACGAGGGGAAGCTCTCGATGGACCAGGCGTTCGTGGTGGAGGTATGGCGCGCGCCGATCGATCAGTGGCGATTCGCCTATATGTACAAGCAGCCCCTCGCCGATGTGAAACGGATGGTGGGATGGCTCCTCGAGGAGGAGATCCTGACGCCGCACGTCGAGGAAGGACCCGCCGAAGATCAGGGGGATATCGAACAGCAATGATCCACCAGCCAGGGCGGCGCACGCCGCTTGTGATGAAGTTCGGCGGAACATCCGTCCGCGATGCCGATGCGATGCGCCGCGTGGTGACGATCGTCGAGGGGGAGCTGCGCCGCGCCGATGGCGACGAGCCGCGCGCGGTAGTGGTCACCTCGGCATGCGCCGGGGTCACCGATGCCCTTCTCGACTGCGCCCGGCTCTGTTCGGGGGAAGAATACGACGGCGCGCTCGCCATTGTGGCGGGGCTGCGCGAGCGCCATCTGAGCGTGCTGATCGATCTCGATCCCGATAACGCCGCCGCGCGCCGGGAGGAGCTGACCGCAATGCTCGATGAGCTCGAGCGGCTGGTGCGCGGCGTCTGTCTGCTGGGGGAGCTCACCCCCCGCACCGTCGATCTGTTCGCGTCGTACGGCGAGCGGCTCTCCTCCATCCTGCTGACGACGGCGTTCACGGCCGCCGGCTTCGCCGCCGCGCTGGCCGACAGCCGCCGCTGCATCATCACCGACGCGAACCATACCGATGCCCGGCCGATCATGGCCGAGATCGACCGCCGCGCTCCGGAGATCATCCTTCCCCTTCTGGATCGCCATGAGGTAGTGGTGGCGCAGGGATTCATCGGATCGACGATCGACGGGATCACCACGACGATCGGCCGCGGCGGCTCCGATCATACCGGAGCGCTCCTCGGCGCCGCGCTCGGCGCGCCGGAGATCCAGATCTGGACCGATGTCAGCGGCATCCTCACCGCCGATCCGCGCGTGGTGCCATCGGCGATCGTGGTTCCCGAGGTGACCTTCACCGAGGCGCGCGAGCTGGCGTACTTCGGGGCGAAGGTGATCCATCCCGACACGATCATCCCGGCGGTCGAGCGGGAGATCCCGGTGGTGATCAAGAACTCGATGCGACCATCCGATCCCGGCACCCGCATCCTTCCGGACAGCTCGACGGTCCCCGCCGGGGTCCATTCGATCACGATGAAAAAGGGGATGACCCTTCTGCGCCTTGCGCCGCGCGATCCGCGCGAGGGCTCGGCCACCGTCGAGCGCGCGCTCTCCCTCTTCTCCGAGCACGACATCCCCCTCCTCTGCGGGCTCTTCGCCGAGTCGCGCGGGATCGCCGTGGTGCCGAGCGCATCGTTCAACGATATCATCTTCGCATCGCTCGAGGCGACCTGCTCGGTGCATGCCGACCACGAGATGGCGATCCTCTGCCTGACCGGCACGGGCCTCTGCCATACGCCGGAATCGCTTGCCGGACCGCTGGCGGCGCTCGAAGGGATCGCCACGTCGTTCATCGCCGCCGGAACGAGCCAGCATCTGATGCTGGTGGGGGTTGCCGAAAGCCACGCGCTGGAGGCGCTCCGCGCCGTGCACGAGCAGCTCTTCGAACAGGCCGCATAGCCCCCGGCGGCCCCGACGCGGGGCGCGGCGCCGGAGGGATCGAAATGCGGTTGCCTATCTCGGCGGCTTTGTGTAGACTTGCCCTCTTTATGTCGAGGTTCATCTGGCAGCCTGAATATCGGTAAATCATTGAAAAAGCCCGGATTTCTATCCGGGCTTTTTCTGTTGGTACAACATGAGTACAACAATCGTGGTTCTATTTGCCCTCAAGTGGACAGTTGAGATAGACGATTCGGTATGGGCCAGTATCTGAGCCGCTGGAAGGCTCCAGCGGCATGAGGAGAGAGTAAATGCTTCTCTTCTGCGCAGCCTTTGCCACGGCAGGCCTCGGAACTAGCATATCCGCTTCCCCTGCCACCTAGTCCAGATAGCCCCGCGCTCAACGTCGTCGCCACGCATCGTTTGAGAAAGAAGGTGGCGCAGTCGTATGGCTTACCCATCGATCCCGTAGGCTTGTAAACGAGCTGTGCTTTGATCACATCAGGCACATAGTCCAGCACCGCCCGGATCGTTGTCCGGGCCAGCACCCGGAACCCGTGCGCTGTCATGCGGTCTTTGAAGCCCAGCCAATGCTAGCTCATGTGGCCCGTTAGATATTGTCATTCTTAACGGGCTCATCCTTTGGCAGTGAATGGATGTTAACAGGCTCCGCACAGATGCAATCATTGTGGCAATGCTTAATCGCCCTCTTTATACATTTATCAGCAAGTAAGCGCAGGCCCTGCTCATCCATTCCATCAACGGATTCTTTAGATTCCTCGTAACATGTCTCGGCTCCCTGGTGTCCACACCCAATTACTTGATGGCTTTCTACGATTGGCTCACATTTCCCGATCCAGGGAGCAGATGACTTGAAGTCATCTCATAAACAGATTGGGCCGCTGATGCGACCGGAACTGTTATCCGGGAAGCCGGTCTACGACTGGCTTGTCGGGCCGACGCGTGGCCGCTCTGTTGAGACCCGGGTATTTATGAGATAGCTTCTTGTCAGCTCGGACGCAGTAAATTTTGTAGACATCTAATACCCCTTGAGTAATTTGCGAGTATCCGCAGAGGAGGATATAAGGCGATTCATTATTATGGCTTGCTGCATTCATTTTTTTTGCGAGCCTAGCAACAATCTCTTGTACTACTAGCTCAAGTGTCTGGGGCACTATAGAGGTTACTATCTCATCAATAATCTCAGCCACTCTTTGGTCATTGATCCGAATTCCGCCAGAGTACACGCCGATAACTTTCCTGCCTTGCACATCAACTGCAAACGACTTGTCATCCGGTGCCATACGTCTGCCACCATCAGATGTTCCTGAATCAGTCGCAACGACGGCTGCCTGAGTATTCCTAATGACTATTCCAACAGACATGAATATATCCTCAATTAGTGTTAACTGATACGTCTTTTCTTGCACTCCCGAAAGATGGAAAAGAGCAATAATATAGGTACACGGTTGTCTCGGATCGCACAGATGAATATTGAATGTGCGTCTCAGCTACGGCCCCTTACTGCCTGCTGATCGAATACGGGAGGGATAGACCGTCATTTCTTTCCAATAAGCCAATTCCACCATCGACGCCATAAGCTAAGTACCGCAGGCGGTGGTCCCGGCGCTACTGGAGTAACGGGTGAGGGCAAATCAACAGGTGCATATCCGTAAAACTCTGCCTTCGCCGCACGGTCACGACGACGCTCCGCCTCAATCTGCTTGTCCGTCCAAGCCCCAGCCCCGACCACCATTCCGCGGCGAATGATGTAGTGCGATCGGCATGGGAGGTTCCAATTGCCGATCGATGGCATGAGCGAGACGGTCTCGCCATCAAAAATTATCTTCCAGTCCGTAGGACTGAACGGAGTCACAACCTCCTCACCGCACCCACAGCAGCAGCTATGAGTTGCGGTCGCGTACTTCATGGAAATGTACAAGACACCAGGGTCGAGTTTTTCCGGGATGTGCTCGACGAAGCTGTGCTCAAGATGCTTGTACCGCATCATGCTAGATCTCCGTTCACGATCATATTGCCATCCGTGGTATAGGTAGAGTGGTGTTCTCGTTCCAGATCGCGGTAGAACCCACGGATCTTCTTCCACTTCACGACAGCGAGCGTTGCATTCAAGGCATTTAGGTCCGCCACCTGAATGTTGGATGAGTAGAGATCATCAGCGCCGCCACCAGCAAAGGAGATTTTACCTTGATGCACGTGATCACGCTTCTCCGGCGTACTTGCGGTGACGCGGAGAATGCCACCGAGTGTCCCTTCTTCTAGTTCCAGCCCCATACCGACATCCACGAACGAAGCCCCGATAGCCTCCAGCTTTTCGACAATATGCCGCTTTGCCTCGCCCGCATCGAGGCATAGGAAAGCGAACGTTACTCCATCGAGCAGATTGATGTTGCTCGCACGAAGCGCGACCGGATGAGCGGCTATCCCCCGATGCATCCGCTCATAGATTCCTTTGAGGTATTCTACCTTCTTGGGGGCTTCACGAAGCTCCTCCAATGAAGGCGCACCTGGCGCACGGAATGCGTTGTGTTGAAGGAACTCGTCGGGATCGAAAAGACGAATCTCGCGGACAGGAGTCTTGGCAGCAAGGTCCAGTATGTACGACCCCGTACCGCCAACTCCGACAATGGCGATTTGGTCGGCCGCAAGCCGCTCCGTCAGCGCGCCGATGCCGACACGGTCGGAGGCGGTTTCCATGTAGCTGAACACGCTCTCCTCCTCTTCATCTTCCAATGACCTGTAAACGCGCGGCGTGACGTCCGGCCTCAACACCGCCGCTGGCCCAGACAGGACATTCGCATAGTTCGTCATCTTCTGGTAGTAGTCAACGTAGTCCATCCCATCGGGCTTGCTGGAGAATACGTGACGAGCGGTCAGGCCGTGGCCAAGGCTCATGGTCTTGTTCGTCTGATGCTCAATACTCTGGATCGGCGTACCGTCTGCCCGATGCGGGAAGTCCCCGTCGAAGTAGATCTTATGATCGTCAGGTAGGCGAACCTCAACTCCAACAATATTGAGACTGGAAATGAGCGTGCCTGTGCACACCTCTTTCTGCGCACTGACATACGGCACTTCGCGCATGACGAGGAAAGTGCCCCGTACCTCAACGAAATACCCTTCATCGCGAAGGCGCTTGAGGTCGTCGTTACGACTGAACAGTTCTCGTGACATTGAAGATGGTTCCTTTGTGCTTGACATTGACCGCCCCCCCTGCGCCGAGTTCTCCGGCGTGAGGTGTGGAAGCTGCATTACGGTAGGTCATCGAAAACTCAACGTTCGATTGGTGCTGTCCGGAGAACGCGAGCTGGACGATTTGCCCGAATGTGACGAGCGAGTTGTCGACGGTGCGCGTACGCGCATTGACGATGATTTCGTAGGTCGTCGGCGCGGTGATAAAACGCTCAATCTCTGGCTCATCGAGGTTGATCATTTCGCCGGACTCGATCAACTCATCCTCCCCCCCACGCATCTCAAGGAACACCCCCTCGCCATCACGCGGTGCAGCCAGCTTATAGAGCTCTGCCCCGCTGATGATGGGCTTTCCCCATGCGAGCTGCTTATCATCGATGGTCAGCTTGAAATCACGATCGGTCAGGAAAGCCACGAAGCGCTCCGCGCCTCGTTCACGTAGATCGAAGGGTTCGTCGAGACGAACGTCTTCGAAATCACCCGATGCCAGAATGGCGAACAGGCTGTAGCCATCGCGAGGATGTAAGCTCGCAGCTTCGAGGATTTGGCGGCCAAGCGGGACGGGATCGCTTACCATGAGAGGGGCGAAATTGAGATCGCCCTGCGCGAAGAGGAAGCGATAACCACGTGCCGGACGTAGCGCCCGGCCTTCGCGAAGAGCAGCGCCGACATCATCGTAGTCGAGAAGACTTTCGTTGTTCATCAGATTGGGTATTAGTTCCATGCCGGGCGTTCGCCTCGGCTCTAACTATCCAATCGTTGGAAGATCTCTCGACCGGTAAGGTCAGACGAACTTTTTTTTCAGCGGCCCATCCGGCGTAGGTCCGCAGATGAAGAAGGAAGGGCAGGTAGGACAGGTGAAAGATGAGATCTCAGTGGGGAAATGTCCGGCACGGATGTCTTGGAGAAAGCCGGAAAGCTTGTCCTGACGCGTCCGAAGCTTCTGTGCCGACAGCTCGATAGGATACGACGCTCCATCTGCGAGGTAGACAAGCTCCACGACCGCATCAGGAAATGCCTGGCGAACCGCGAGCAGGAATGCCGCAGCTCCGACATCCTCGCTTTCCGAACGGCGACGGTGCCCTGTGCTGACCCGGCGAGCTGTGCGACTGTGGTCAGGCCGCACAAGGATATCGTCCGGTCTTACGACAATCTCTTCAGTCCCAATTTTCAGGATCACGGCAGCGCTCTCCTCCACCTTGGAGCCATCACGGGTGCTCATGAAGTATCTCAACATCGCCATTGCAAGCGTGGTGAATTCAGCATGATAGCCATGCTCATCCAGACCCTGAGTCGCAAGAGCCGACCCTACTCTCTCAATCAGCTCCGCATCGCTCACGCCCCTCGGATCAGCGATCAACGTCGCCAACACAGTTCGCACCGCATCATGCATTTGCATGAAGGCAGTCGTCGTACGCCGCCCACCAACGTGCAGGATGTGGGTATAGAAGAAACGTCGCGGACAGCTTTTGTACAGAGCAATTCGTGATGCTTCAAACCGCAATGGACCGTCAACCACCAATGGGACCACCCCCTCTTCCGGCGCTGCCGGCAGAGTTCGGCTCGGAACTACAGCGTTATGGGCCAACGTATCTCCAAGCCGGGCAAGAAAGGGAGATAACGGTCGCTTGTGGCCGTTGCTCTTCTCGGTTGGAGCGTACAGGAACAGCCGATCCTGAGCTCTCGACAGTGCCACGTAGAAAAGACACTCTTGTTCTTCGGCTTGGCCAATGCGAACTGCATCCATCGATGCGCCAGCCACGCCGCCGATCATGCCATCAGGGGCCGGACAGGACGGACTGGGTGGCGTGCGCGGGATGGTGTCGGCATTCACCCTTGGAACATGCACGATGGGGAACTCAAGGCCCTTCGCACCGTGAATCGTCATTAGCCGTACAGCATCGAGACCTTGTGCCGCAGACGGCAGTTGGCGAAGATCACGATCATCTCGAAGGCGAACCAGTCGACGGATGCGGTCAAGCAGTCGAACAATCGGTAGCTCCTGCCCCGCCGGTTGAGCCCTAACGAAGTTGAGAAGCTGCCAGATGGCAATTCCCGAGGCACGATCGACAAGATTGCCAGACGTGCCTATGCGAGCAGCTATCCGCGTTCGGTCCAGCAACACTGTCGCAAGTACGGTCCAAGGAGAGGATGTCTGGTCAAAACCATCGAGCGCTGTGGCAAGTGCTTCTAGCGACATACGTCCGGTTTCGCTGATGCCAGGAATGGTGCTCAACTCCACTAACCAGCTCCCCGGCTCAGGGTCAGAAGCGCGCAGGTGCTCCATGACTATGTCGACATCGGTGAAGGATATCGTAAAGTCGGGCCAACAGCCAACGCGGACCAGTCCCATTGCCCGCCGATCCACCAAAATGGAAAGAAGCGAGAGTAGATCCTTCACCTCTGGACGTTCAAATAGACTCCCCAGGAAGAGAACAGGTATACCAAGGCGCTCCAGCTCTTGTCCGAGCTTCGAGAGCTTCTCGTTGCCTGTGCACAGAATTGCCTGAGATCGATAGCTATACCCGGCCCGACGCATCTCCTCGATGGCGTCGGCCAAAGCAACAGTCTGCTGCTCGTCTCGTTGTACGGTCCGCAGTTCCGGCTGTTCTCCACTTGTTCCACGGTCTGCTTCGAGCCCGCTCGCAATATCGCCGGCGCGCATATCGACCGCAAAAGCAGAAAACGCCTTGACCACTTCCCCAACAGATCGATAGTTGATCTTCAACCGCCCCCGCTTTCCACTCGGAAAATCTTCCTTTCCAAAGCGGGTCATGTTGAATGAGGAGGCTCCACGAAAGCGGTAGATCAATTGCTTCGCATCACCGACCACCCAGAGATTGCGTCCATCAGGTTTCAGTGCGGCGAGCAACCGGACGCTACTTCGGTTTACATCTTGGTACTCGTCGACGATCACGTGATCATATTGGGCCTGAAGGTGAGCACGGATCGCGACATCGCGTTCAAGGAGGTGTACTGGCAGCGACACGAGGTCTCCGAAATCGACCCGGTGCAAGTTACGCTTCAGCTTTTCGTAGGCCGCATAGACGCATGCAACCTCTGCTACTCTCTCAGCAGCATCGCCCGCTCCCATTGCCTCGGCCAGACGAGCGTACTCCGCTGCATCCACCACCTCGTCCTTAGCCCGCGACACGGCGTCCAGCATGTCAGCGATCTCCTCAGCAGGATCATAGATATTGCGGTGGTATCGGAGTCCTAGGCGTGGGAATTCCTGCTCAAGCAGTTCCACAGCCTCGGTCCGGTCCATCAATACCGGGTCTTTCGGCAAGCCCAGCTCAGCATGAAAGCGCCGGATAATGTCGAGGCCAAAAGCATGGAAGGTCCCAATCCACATCGCAGCCGCGGCATCCTTGTGCTTGCGCGCGACCCTCTCTCCCATTTCGCGGGCGGCCTTGTTTGAGAACGTAAGCAACAGGATACGCCGTGGATCTACACCGTCCTCTAGCAGACCCTCAACGCGCGCGGCAAGCGTCTGCGTTTTTCCGGTGCCGGGACCCGCTTCAAGGAGATAGGCCTCTCCACGATGCCGCGCAGCCTCCATCTGTAGATCATTCAGAGGCAACTCCGACCATGTCTCATGCGAAGCCGCAGCGACCGGCGGTAACAAGAGCGCGTCAAAGAGTTGCTGTGCAACAAAATCGAACGGGGCTCCGATCTTTGCCGCAACCTGTGATGCGGTAAGACCATCATCAATATGAAGTGCCTGCACTACAGGGCGTGGCAACAAGAACTCGCGAGCGAACATGTCCATCTGAACCTCTCGCCGTTGCCGCCGACCATAATCTATGACCCGGTCAACCCCTATCGGAGAAGGCTCAGCAGCCCGCGCTGGATCAATCTCTTGGACAGGCATATCGCCTGGGTCATCGCCAAGTTCAGCATGGCCAATTTCGTGGGCTACGAGGAAAGCCTGCTCGAACGCTGTACCTATATTCTCGTGGAGGATCAGGCGGCCTCGTGATAGGAATGTTGCGCGCCCTCCATCCAACATGGCAGCACCTGCTGCCGTTGGCTCCACATCCAAGCCACGGCGGTGAGCTTCTGCAACAGCAAAGGCATACGGTACCCATGGGTCCGCTCCCCTTGCAACTGCATCAGCATGGAGCCGGGCTGCGACCTGTCTCGCAAACTCCACCGTTTCCATGTCAGTCTCCGTCAGCCAACAATTCGGCACGCTTAGCTTCAGGTACGCCAGCATCTATTAGCAAACGCTCGAAACTTACTTGCTCAGCCTCGCTGGGCTTGGTTTCGGCCTTGTAGCTGCGAGCGAGCCCTCTATCGGGGGACAGCGCCTGAAGGATCTCGACGGAACTATTGATTGCTTGCGCCATGCGTTTCAGGAAACGCTGCGGAACAGATGAGAAGAGCACACGACGCTCTTGGAAACCCGCCAGCACTTGGCGTGGAATATCAAGTTGCTTGGATACCCCACGTAAGGCCTCAGTTGACAAAGCTGCAAATGGATCGGAGATTGACTCAATCTCAACGCCACTGTATCGACGCCATGCCACATCAAACAAAGCGATATCTCTAGCTGATAGCGGCAGAACGTCTTGTTGGACTTCGCGATTTAGCTCATACGACAGGTCAATCAGATCCTCAGCATAATCCGGATACGCACGTAGGTAAGCTTCCAGTGTCTCGCGGTCGTGTTGGTCTTCAACAGCGAACGCATCGAGCACATCTTCGCGTGATGGATAGTTAGCGGTCATATAGTCTCCCCATCGTTCATGTAAGTTCTCAAAGCTACGATTGCTTTGTCACGATAGTTCCTAATGGTCTTCTCCGAACGTTTAAGCGCCTTGGCGATCGTCATAACATCAGGCTCTTGGGAATCTATTGGGAATTCTTGCATGAGCATATGGATAACCTGTCTTTGTTCGGGTAGTAGTGAATCAATCGCATCGCGCAGGCGCAACCGGTAATCGATGTCCTCATAATCAGATGCCGCAAAAAGGGAATAGCTACTCACAGCCGCGGCCGCTTCCACATCAGCGTATATGTCACCGCTTTTCTCATCATACAGCGATGTGAGCCGCGTTTCGTCGGGCGAAGCTTTTCTCCATGCATCCACACGGCGTCTAGCCAAGACTTGATCAAACCGTACCTCGAAAGGATCCAAAGCTTCGAAGTAGGCTGTATGGTCAGCAGATACAAGCTCGCAGAAATGCCCGAGTACACTTTCACGTATTTCTTCCTGCACTAGCGATTCACGTTTTTCGTCTGAATCATCCCACTTGGATAATGCTTCCCAAATCCGCTTGGCGAGAATGTGGTAGAGGCGTCCGAACTGTGGGCCTCGGTCATCGCCTCGGCTCGCACGAATCAAGTAGAGAAGGCATTCGCTCGGCATATATTCAGGATGCGTTCGCTTTGGAATTGCTGCCCGTCTAATCAGGTCATCGCTCGATAGCGAGGATAGCTCTATTAGAAGAGATTCAATTTCTGGGATACGCGTATATAATTCTCCGGTTGGCTTCCTTTTCCTCAAGGGCGTTATAGTCATTGAGTTCATGTTCGTTGCACGACCATATTTGTTGGTGACCTTATAGGCCGGATGCTATTCTATGAAACGGGAGCCTTCTCGAGTCCCGATAGCAGCATAGTTCATAGTTCTACAAAAGGTCTCTAAGTTGTCGATCTCTCAGCGTATCTATGGCAGTTCAGACGCACCTTGAGAGTAGACACTAGAGAGAGGCTGTCGCCTCTCTAATCGTAATCAAGGCAATTACCCGTTATGGCGGGCTACATATGAACTACGTAACGATTGCTTCAACAAACGGCCGGTTCAAAACTTAGTAGCACTTTTATGCTTTGTAAGGGCATCTTGAATAAAGAATTTCAAGCTTGCTATCGGCTAAGTAGTAACTGCCCTAGCTATGAACTTGGACTAATATCCTCTTAGTCCATTGATGACATGGGGACACGCCCTTAGTCCTTATTTTTGCTAGAAAGCTGTAGAGATAGATCTGGGGGCAGAGATTGTGCTGGGCAAATCTGCTACTTATAGAGGAGAATGCCAAACGAGAGTGGTATGAGGGCCATGTCATTACCACCCTCTGGAACTAGGGAGGATATTCAGGTTATGCCCTACCGCAAGTTAAAATCTCGCTCTCTCTGCTATAAGAAATGGGCCTAAAAAACCGCGAAATCGCATGAAAGCCCTGATCTGCGTCCGGTCTCTTGCATACGATACAACAATCAAAGGCTTACTTGTTCTCTATTGGACAGTTGAGATAGACGATCCGGTACAGACCGGCCCCTGAACCGAAAGACGGCTCTAACGGCAATGGGACAGATCGAACGCCCGTCTCCTGCCTATCCTTCGCTGTGTCAAGCGTCGAAGCTGGCACATCAACCTTCCCAGTCTCCGCCACCCCATCCAGATAATCCGCCCATGCCTGCATCATCTCTGTGCGCTGCCTGATGAACGTGGCACGATCGTAAGCCTCGCCCAGCGGCCCGGAGGGCTTATGGGCAAGCTGTGCCTCGATGATGTCCGGGGCATAGTCCAGCTTCTCCCGGATCGTTGTCCGGGCCAGTGCTCGGAACCCGTGCGATGTCATACGGTCCTTGAACCCCAGCCTGTGCAAAGCCGTGCGTACCGTATTCTCGCTCATGGGGTCTCTCAGGCTCACCTGGCTCGGGAATACCCACTCCGTGTTGAAGCGTTTGATCTCGTCAAACTGCTCCTTCAGGATCTCCAATGCCTGACGGGAGAGCGGTACGATGTGGGCGCGGCGCATCTTCATGCGCTCCGCCGGAATCACCCATTGCTTTGCCTCCCAGTCGATCTCGGCCTTCTTGGCCTGCCTGATCTCGCCCGGGCGTTGAAATGTCAACAGAGAAAGCCTGACGGCCCGGCGCGTCCGGTCATAAAGACGTTCATCGTCTTTCAGGGCCTTCAGTAGCTCAGGGATCTCTTTGATCTCAATCGCGCTATAGTGCTTTGTTTTGCGCGTCTTGAGTGCTCCTTTCAGATGCAGGGTGATATCCTCCTTGCATCTACCGGTCTGGATAGCATAGCGGAAGATCTCTCCGCAGAACTGCCGCGCACGCTTGAGGAGCTCCAGAGCGCCGCGTTGTTCGATCTTCCGTAGCACGTCTAGCAGTTCGGGAACATCGAGATCCTTGATCGGCTTCTTGGGCATGGAAGGAAAGACATCCGTTTGCAGGCGATGGAGAACCTGCACGGCGTATTCTTTGCTCCACCGCTCCTTCTGCTTCTCGTGCCATTCCAGAGCCACCGCCTCAAAGCTGTTAGCAGCAGCACGGATGATCTCACGCTGCCGCTCCTGCTTGGCGGCTGAGGGGTCGATGCCCCGGTCCAGCAGTTTTTTTGCCTCGATACACTTCTCTCGGGCCTCAGCCAGCGTGACAATGGGGTAAACTCCGAGCGACAGGCTCTTCTCTTTGCCCAGATAGTGGTATTTCAAGCGCCAGAGCTTACCCCCCGTAGGCTTGACTTCAAGGTAGAGCCCCTTTCCATCGAAGAGCTTATAGGCTTTGTTGCGTGGTTTTGCGTTCTTGCAGTCCTTATCGTACAGCTTCATCTTACCCCACTCACTGGGGTAATGCCCCAAAGCACACCCCCAAAATGCGTTGTTACAGGTTATAAAGGCAGTTTAACATAGACAAGAGAAGCAAGGAAAAATCCTTTACTTTCAAATCCTTGTTAATGCCAGACGTTCCCAGTTAACAACCCAGAATGGGGGTGGTGGTGCCCGGAGCCCTGATCGAATTCGCCAGCCAACCTTCTGAATTGACTCAGAGAATTTCTAATTCAGGCTTTGCAATGCCCCAGAAAGTGCCCCATTTCTGGCAACTAGGAACAATCCATGTCTAAGGTTAATCATAGACATACCTCCATAGTAACACTTGTGGCAGCTTTTGCAAACTCGATTTCGCAACATCAATATCTCCCCGTTCCATGATAAGCATACGACCTGATACAGCTAAGATCATAACGACAGAATTGATTCCATCTGGACGCTGCTTGGAGCTGTTTAGACCTTGCCATTTCTTGATCCTTCGATGGTTCCTGTTGATAAAATCTCTACTTTCTCCATTGTTGCGGATAAACGTTACTTAAGAAGTGCCAGCCCCTTCCTGCACTGACTGCGGCCAAGCCACTATGCAATTGCAGCAAAAACATTCCAACATTCTGATGATCTAGCTTCAATGACGAGTGGCTGTATGGAGAGATTCCCGGCACCATCGCCTGCTATCTGGACGATGGTGCGATTGCCCGTGATCTAGGCACGGCTGAAGAAGAAAGGCGGTGACCAAGATTGTGGAGCTTGACCAGCGGTTGCAGGAAGAGGCCGCCAGCATCCCCGCGTGGGTACACTGGCATATAGGGAAACAATGCATCAACTCGTTCAGGATCTCCACAGAGAACCACGCTTCTCCAAAAACAACATGCGGCATCCCGACCTGCCGGGATGCCGCATGTTCAACGTGAATAACAAACAGCCGCCCTTAGCGCACGACGACCATTTGCGTAACCGCATGCTGAGCGCCACTATCAGCCCGGACAGTATAGGTGCCACTGCCGAGATCCGACAGATTCAGCTCCATCACATATTCCCCACTATGCCCCACCTGCTGCTCCGGCAGAGCTTTTACCTGGCGGCCCAGCATATCATAGACCGCCACGCGCAGACGACCGGCATTCATCAGATGCAGACGGACTTCCGCACGATCACGCGCCGGGTTTGGTATCACCACTACGGCCAGCTGTGATCCCGACGCTCCTATCATCTTATCTTTTGGCAGGACCACTTTCTGCATGCTCTTCCCGCCATCCTCAGCACTATCTTCCCCGAAGAAGAACCCGGCAAACGCGCTGTGCTCGATCGTGCCCATCACAATCGGACGCATCTGAATATAGACCTCTGTTCCCGGAGGCGTCACGCTGGGGACTGGCACCTGCACCATCTCATCGATGCGGACGTCGCCCGACTGCCGTACCGAGATCGTATCGTCGCTCCACAACACCGCATCATCACTGGCACGAATCAGTTCCGTCAGGATCTTCACATCGGACGGCGGACCTCCGCCGAACGGCGCACTCAACAGCAAACTGGTAACGCTGTCATTGACATCGATCCACCGATGGACATCCACCGGGATCAGAGCCGAGGTGAACACCGAGGTCCGCGTCACCAGCTTCACATCCGGCACCGAATCCAGCGTCATGCGTATCGCTGGCGGCAATGCAAAGAACACCGGTGGCAATCCCGGCTTTGTACTATCATCCGGTGGTGGTGGCAGCGGTAGCCGCAGCCGCCCCGGGAGCTCGGGCACAGATGGATTACGGAAGCCCAATCCGCCGTATACAGTGACGCTTCCCAGGCATGTTTTGGTCTTGTCTTTCAGCACCACCCCGAACAGCGCTTTGATGACCACGCCCTCCGGCTTTGGTTTCAACAATACGTCATTAGATGCTCCAGGCCCATTCTCCAGATAGGACGGATAATACCACGCCGAGCCACCCAACACCGCGCGGTCGGCCGCCGCACGGGCCACATCATCGCTTCGATAGAATACGCCTGTGCTTGCGGCCGGATCAAGTGCCACACGCGGGGCAAGCATCATTGATGGATAATTGCCGTAGTTACGCAGCGTCAACGGCGCGTTTTCACCGAAGCGATATAACTGTTGCGTCACGCGCTTGTTCTGATCGGTGAGGCCCGTCGGCCACTGTGCCCAGACCAGCGCTCCATCGATCTGCTGCTGAATGCCATCCGCATTAGAGATCGTCGTATCGGTTTTTCGTAACCGTCCAGGGAACGCCGTCACCGAGGGCATCACTTGCGATACCTCTGGAGTCTGCCATAAATAGCTCTGCGCAGTATTCCACGACGGCGGGTTACTCTGCACGATCGTGTCGCGACGTATCCGTAGCGTCACCGTCGAGTTCGCCGTCCGCAGGCTCGTAGGGTCATACGGATTGAAGACCCAGGTAGCGTCCTCGCGTTTACGCGGCGTAAACACCGACTCGAAACTCAAATAAACATTCACCGAGTCCGAGGCAATCGACGGATGGATAAAGTTGCAGCCACTGATCCCACTCGATCCATGTTCGAGCCGGCCATAGCCCATCAGCTGCGGTTGCCCGCTCGATGGGTAACGCGCTTTCAACGACGCGTAAAAGATATACGTGCCATTGACGCCGCCTTGCTGGAAGGCCATATGGAACAAACGGTACGGGACCGTGTCGGGATTCCCCATGAGCGCAAGCGCCGGATCATACCGTGCTGCCAACGTTGGAAATGCCGCAACCGTATCCAGCGGGAAGTTTAGCGCAATCACATTGCCGCTGGCACGCAGGCTATAAACCGCAGAGATATCAGTTGTCTTCAGATATTTGTCAGTAGGATTACGGATGGCGACCCCCTCGATCTGCCGCGTCAGCGGTGACGACCATGCGGCGACCCACCCACTATCCTGTGCCACCACAGCAGGTGTCATGATCCGTCCACCACGCATCACCTGCGGCGACAGACGACGGCGGATCTCTGACCCAGGCGTCAGCGAGGGGTTGGGATAGTAACAGGCTTCGATGCTACCCACACTGCCCGAATCCCGCTCCCACACGACCAGCACGGCTGGCTCGGTTGACTTGGCCTTACGAATCACCGCGATGCTCGGCGTGACGTTATTAGCGCGGCGCACCGCTGTGGTGCCCAGACGTTGCGCATCGGTCGGCAGGGAGACCATCTTCTCTCCACCCCAGACACCGTTGGTGTCGAGCACGCGCAGATACACCGAAGAATCCCGCTCATAGACAACGAATTTCTTCTGCGCGTCGGTCACGAACTTCTTTACGCCATGAATATCCGGCAGACTAAGCGTATCGCGCGTCAGGTTCTCGGCATGCACGGCATTATTATAGGCCGTGCCGTACTTCGAGATGCCGATCGGCACGACTTGGTACATAGCCCCCCAACCCGGATCAAGCCAGTCGAGCTCAACCGCGTCGCCGACGTTAACCGTCCGCCATGTGCTTCCGCTGCCAATGCGACGGATGCGATACTGGGTTGCGATCATGCCATTCGGCGGGGCCTTCAGCTTGATGACTGGCCGCCGGACATCGATTGGCCCATAGCCATTGACATCATACCCCTTGGCATTCGAATCCGAAAGCACATTTGTCCGCGGTCCATAAGTACGCGTATCAATCGGCCAGGTACGGCGGTTGGTCACGATCAGGTACTGCGACATCTGGTTGCTATCCGCAGGGCCGGGATTGAATTCTGAGAGCTCCACGAATGTCTGCGTCTTTTCATCGGTGGCCGAATCCACATAGTTGCCGCTGATATTCTTCAGGCGATATGGCTGCTGGGTGTAGAGCGTATCAACCAGCGTCATCGCCGAGAAATGCGCGTCCTGCATCGCCACGCTCATCCGTATGCAGTTGTGATCGAGCTTGCTGTAGACCGCAAGGATGCTGTCCTTTCCCCTGAACGCATCGGTCAGGCGCTTGACAGCGTTGTAGCGCGTGCCGAAGCCTACCCACATCTTGGGCAGTGTTGGCTTCGGAAAATTCCCGCCATGATTGATGGCGCGATACTCCATCGCAACCGACGTATCCGTCACGGGTGCATCGTAATGTGGCACCACCCCGAACTCATAACCGTCGAAAGTGAAATCGCTGAAGCTGATGCCGTCGACCCCGCAGTTGAGAGCCAACCATCCCTGCACGGTGATCTCTTCCGGGGTCGGCGGGCGGAATCGCCAGGTGTTGGTATAGGCTCCATGATTGTTGTCATCATGCTCGAGATATCCCATCACTTGAACGACACTGGTCACCGGAAAGGTGTTGGAAGTGAAAGGCCGGTAGCGATAACGCGCGATATCAACCACCTTCACCAGATCGCCCACCTTGTTGTTCAGCATCCGGTCCGTCTGGCTCAGATAGGCGGCATAGGAGCCCTTGGTGTTAAAAGCAATAATCTTGGCGGGCTTGTAATAGGTCGCCAGCGCGGCATCATCCATTAAATCAGGGTTCGCATACCGCACCGGGATCTTGCCGTCAATGTAATACGGCTGCGAGGCGATCATATGCACCATGCGAAACTTCGTGCTATCAAGATCGCCTGACTGAATGCGCAAACTGTGATAATCCCCATAGGGATTGGCCCAAATGCCCCGTGTATCGGTGGGCTCTTTCTCGAAGATGCGGCGCTGCACCTTCGACGCCAGGATGCGCCAACTCTCATACTGCCCCAGCTTCACTTCATCCATCAATCCAATGCGCATCAACCGGTCCCGTAACGTCGTATCAACACGTGACGAAAGCGTGTCTCGATCGATGACCGTAGTAATCAATCGCGTCTTATCTTCCCATGTCGTATCGTAATGGATAGTTGTCTTGATCTGATAGACCGTATCATGGAAGATTGGATCAATCGACGCATGGATGGCGCTATCAAATCCTCCCTGTCGCAACTGTGTGAAACGATGTGGGCTAACCCCACTGTGCAGGAAGGTAATGGGCACAACGCCCGTGCTCTTGATATCAAAGACGATATCCGATCCCTCGACTACGTTCTTCTCGTTAATAATCGTCGGTTCGACAACGGCCGCGTTTTTCAACGACTCCAGCAACGATGCACAGTAGGCTTGCGTCGGAGCGGACATCCAGTTATACCATCCCGTGGGTGGCACATTGGGATTGGCCGGCGTATTCCGTTGAACCGTCGCCCCATTAGCAAAGATGGTCTTATGGTTCTCGGTCTGATTGACAATATTGATACTGATGTAGGTCTTAGAATTCCAGTCAACTGCATGAGCACTATCAACGGTATCACGTTGCGTAATCTTGGAGCTGACCCCATTAACAACCGTATTCACCTTCGTAATCGTAATGGTTGTATCGCGATCAAGCGAATCTTGCCGCCACTCCGTATAGATTGTTTGAGCTGTATCGCTCCATGTGCCATCCATGACGATATTGCCCAAGGCATGATACGTCTTCGGAGTTGGCATCCTGAACGTTGTAGTGATCTCCCGGTAATCCTGACCCACGGTGGAATCTACCAAGAAATTCTTATCTCCACCGAAATAGCCTCTTACAGTAAAATCAACTGTATCGTACGGAACGAAGAAGCCACACTTACAGGTACTCTGACCTGCCGTATCCCGATAGTAGAGGATCGTCTTAGCTATGACCGTATTTAGAGCAAGAGAACTCGTGTCCAAGCCTGCGGATCTAATCTTTACCCTTAGGTCATATACATCCGTACTATCATCATACGGTCCGCCATTGTCACGATGCATCAGCCGCCGCAATGAACTGTCCCGATCATCCACATAGACTCCACTCTGCGTAAACGATGGAAAGCCCGCCATGAACTGCTCCCCAGGGGATGTTGAGAAGATGCCTCCGGCGTATCCATGAAACGCCACGGTATCCTTCTTCATTACTTTATAATTCTCCGGTACTTTCCCAAAATGCCCGACATGTATCTGAGCAGTATCATGATCGAAGTAATTATCCATCACGCTGACGTTCAGAAATGGGATATACAGCGGCGCATGGATCGTCTTCAAATTCGTCCCAATAAGATTCGTGTAGAACTTATTTGCGTTCCGCTGTTGGTCTCGAAGACCAGGATCAGTCAGACTCCAGTTCGTTGAATCCCAGATATTCTGCATGCTCGACGGCCCCTTATACGTCTGCGTATAGTCGATATGCAGCGAGTCTTCCAGATACTTCGCGTAGCCAATACCTGGATAGTATGCGCCAAGGTGAAACACCGTATCGTAGCGAAACCCATGCGGTGCCGTTGTCATAGCCAACCATAGTGGAGGTGGTGCCTCATACCCCAGCGTAAGGGCGCTGACGAAACCACCCGGCGGAAACGACACTGGGGGTGCTGGTGTCGGCGATGGCCGTGGTGGCTCCGGCGGCTGTGCCTGAAGCACAGAGTGCGTGCAAAGAACGAGGAGCCAGGCCACTACAAGCGGCAGCAGACGTCTCATGACATGCGATCTCATACGAGACCTCCTGCAAGAAAGGATGAAAGAATGTGGAAGTGAACGGGGAAGGAGCACAGGGGGCAGCTCCCTCCCGGTATATCAACAAGGCATCGTCAGCGAAGCAACACGGTCGTGGTGGCAGCCTGATGATTGATGATGATCGTCATGAAATAGCTCCCTGCAGGGAGATCAGCAGCCTGAAGGCTGGCTTGATGATCGCCAGCTGCAACAGCTATACGCCGGAGCTCACGCCCAGTCATATCGCTTATGGTAATCGTGCCCGCGGCCCGCTCTCCCCCGTTCCAGTGTAGATTTATCTCACCACGCACAGGGTTGGGAACAACGGTAAGGATCAAAGAATCGTCCGATTGCAGAGCGTCAGGAGCAACAGATCCGACCATAGGCCCAGTCCCCTCGGGCAGGCGGCGTGACCGGCCATCGCTCGGCACATCCCGGCTCCCGCTGAAGAACACCACCGCATTCCCATCGCCAAACGCCAGCACCCGACGGCCAGTCCCATCGATATCCCCAAGAACCGCATTGGCTCCCGGCTGGATCGCCGGCCGCGTGTCGAGTATTCCGTCAACCAGCGAGTCAAGGCGACCGCCCGAGGTATAGCACAACAAATACGGCCAGCTATACGCCCAGATATCTCCCACACCATCGAGATTTCCATCACCATAGTCCAGCAAAGCACGTTGCGACATGAACCAGCGCTGATCGATCCGATGCGGCAGCACGATGTCCGCCCACGGGCGGCCCCACCACCGTACCGAGTCGGGCTGCGGCGCATCATTGCCACCACCAAACTGCTCGATCAAGCGCTGCCCCTTCAGGCCGATGTAGACCTTCACTGAGTTACTCTGTTCGCTCAGCCCGGTGAATGCCTGAAGCTCGGGGATACCGTCGCCGGTCACATCGGCCAGCAGTACCGCATAGCCCGGCGCGGCCGACAGATCAATCGTCTGAAGGTCATTGGTATCGGGCAGACCATGAGTATTGCCATAGAGCACCGACACCCCGGCATAGAGCCCGCTGTTCGGGTTATCATACAGCACAATATCGACATTCCCATCGCCATCGTGGTCTAAAAGAGCAAGATTACTACACGGTGGTAACCCCCACTTACCCCAACTAGATATAGATTCTACGCCCTCTTTGCCCCAGCGCTGATGATCATGCCCACGAAACAACTGCAATCGAGCGATATCTCGTAGTTGGCTACCATGTTCAAATCCTTTTCCTCCACAGCCCCATACTAGCAAATCATCAATACCATCCTGATCAAAATCAGAACAAAGGCTCTTACAGATACTCAACCATTGATTCGCCCCACCATATAAATGTGATGTATCATCAATAGAGTAATGCCCACTTACGTTCCCCCAGAATACTAGCAAAGAGCTGGTAGAATACCCTTCAACATTACCATAGCTTGTATCACCGTAGATCTGTACTCGACAGGCGATATCAACATTGCCATCGCCATCCCAATCCCCACTCGCAAGGAAATCCGTCCTTGCCCCATACTCATTTACCCCGATCCGCTCACCACTTTCTACACGCGGCACCCCTCCACGGACTCCCTTATATAGCAGAATCTCCTCGGCTGTATATAGCGTCCCATTTATAGTCATCAGACTATCACACCGGATATGCCCCACGATCCAGTCCTGGAGGCCATCATGGTTCACATCTCCCACGGCATAGATGTTCCGCCCGTACTGCTCGCCACCTCGCACGCACGTTAGTGTTCCTTCCATCCGGCCGATCTCGGGCAGGCAGATCACTCGCTCATTACGAGGATCGGGGTTTCCCCGTCCCATATTACATGGGTTATCTGTCGGTTGAGCGCTTAGTTCGTACACTTGTATCAGTAACGCCAACAGAACACTAACGACAACAATCGGGTAATTTTTCATGGCCTTAGAGAAGGTAACAACGATTGAACAAATAACGTGCGCAAGCTATGACGCATACTCTTACATCACAAGAGAGGGATTCCTTTCGATAAGTTTTCACGTGCAGGTTCAGGCAGCGCAGCACCCTGGCACCCGCTCGCGATTATTGCACAGAGCAGACAACAGGCCATCCAGCTTATATGACCACGCACAGTACCACCTCTTGAAGGTTGAATGAAGGATCGGCTACAACACACACAACAGGCCTACCATTCATATAGAGTCTTAGAGCAGAGAGAACGTTGACATGGAAATGCATTTTGTGCAGGACAGAAGCAGCTTACCCAATAAACCTTACAGATTCCCGCAAAATTCTTCGTGAACGGGTAATTCGCGCCTTCACTGATGCAACATTGAGATGCTGGGCTGCTGCAATATCACGTGGAGCCCAATGCTCTATTTCATGGAGCCAGACGGTCTCGGCAACAGTAGGTCCGAGTTTCTTGGTGAGCCATTCACGCAATACGCGGAGGTGCGCCAAATAATCGGCATTCTCAGAGGCAGAAAGAGCTTCCATGATGTTGTTTGCTTCTGAGTACGATACGAATCGTTGAGCCTTATAGGTTATATGCCGCAGCTCATTGATTGCTGTTGTCCGTATCCAGCAGAACGCCCCTACCTTTGACTGGCGGAGGTGTATTGGAGCTTTAAGGATGAAACGTTCAACTGCCGTCGCGATAGCGTCATTAATGACGTCGTGATCCATTGTTGAAAATTGCCTTTGGAGAACTTGGCGGACATGAGAGAGTGCATAGCCAAGACTGTCGCTCAGGTCATGGTGGGTGGACATGGGCTGATGGGAAATGTAGCGATAGGATGATAGCATCTTGCCATCGGGGTGACGGGCAAAACAGTATCTGGAATGATGTATGTCTAGGGTAGATCAAAAGTATCTATATCGATAGGAATTGTCAAGAGGGAGCACATGCTATGTGATGGTGGGCAATGTGGAATGTCTTCAGTTCGCTCTGTTTTAACCTCGACAAAAATCGTATCGCCGAGAGATAGATGTTGGCGTATACTGTCCAGCAATCGGGTGCTTCGTATGTCGCCTAAAGCCGAGATCCCCGAAGAACATGATGTCAATGACATCCATCAATGATGGGTCACGGGCATTCGCCAAGGTCGGCAGCAGATTGAAACGAGGCCCGAAAAATAGCCTCACACGATAGCGGACCGAGTCGCCCCCCGGCGTGAACGGCTCCATTTTTCTTATCGAGTTATAACATATGCAATAAAAGCATAATCAAGCTTATTAGCAGAATTGCATAAGCTCTCTTTTGAACCCAGCGCATCTTTTTCAACGACTCCTCATCCGCTTGTCCATCTTTTCCTTTTTTCGCCATTAGTGGCGCGAAGGCGCACAATAGACCCGAAAGGAAAAAGAAACCTATTATCCAATAATCCGCAAACTTAGATATCACAGTCTGGCGTGTTTTAGCTGTTTAAATTAAAACGGCACTCCATTCAGCACATTACAGGCTATGTCTCCAGAGCATAGCCTGTAATCTGACTGCGAACCGGCCTGGTGAGCCAAAGTACATCTACAGGTCACTACTTGCGATCAACAACAACGCCTGCCCAATTGGACGGGATAGGCACTTGCATAGACAGGGTATGCTGCCGGTCCCTTCCGCATGTCTTCAGCCGCACCGCAGAAACGATCCTAGTGGATTACGCCTGTTGCGTTCATCCAGTCGGATAGGGTTGTATATACCGGCGTCGAAGACGGAACGAGGATCTGCCCGTTGCCGGTAGCTGGATCAAGACATGACTCGACGCCCACATAACCGCGGCCGGTTGTCGTGCTTCCGGCATCGTGAAGGAAGAGTTTCGTCGGCGTGATGCCGGTTGAAGGGCAAGCCGTCCTTTCCTCGCCATCTATGATAATGGTCTCGGCATCGCCGGGCAGCGTGACGAGCTTGTCATTCAGTGAATAGGTGACGCAACTGTTTCGATCCCCCTTGCATGTGATCGTCACGATAACGGCGACATCCGGCCTCTTTTTCTTTGCATAGCCGGGCACGCCCACGAGCGCGGACAATACGAGACAGGACAACAGCAATCGAGCTTTCATGTTTGCTCCAATGGTTTGTAAAGAGAGGCGAAGGGGATCAATACTGCAATCACTTTTTGTTGGCGGCGACAAGATCCGACAGGGCCAGGCTCTCGATCTTCCAGCGCGACGTTTCCCGCTTCGTCAGGAGAGACAGCGTGCCATCGTCGCAGCCGATGATCTGCGCCGATACGACCTTTTCTGCCCCCGTCATGACGGGATGCTCGCCGAGGAAACGGCCTGTCAGATCGTAGATCTGAAGGTACAACTGCGTGCTCGTGTCGGCTGTAGAACGGCTCACGGCCAGAACGTACAGGCGCGATTTGTCCGACGCCAGATCCACGACGAAGGCACTGTCCTGCGGCGCATACCCGGCGCTCACGCCTTTCACTTTATGATCGACGACCGCGCCCGCGAACCTGCCGCCCATGCGCCAGAATTCCGGCACGATCTCGTCTCCCGCCCGCGTCCCGTGTATGAAGATCTTGTTGTACTGGCTGAGATAGTAGATATCCTCGTCGCTGCCGGCGCATAACGCGCCCACATGCTTTGCCTCCTGGGGAACGCCCACGGCGTCTTCGAGAGACGCCGTGCGGAGCGCCGTCTTGACGGACGCGCCGTTCCCCTTGATGAGTATAAAGCTGAACAGCGAATCCCGCCGCACGCTGTCGGGGATGCTGGTATCCGAGAAGCCTTCCCACACGCACGGCGTGATGAAGTCGTCGCCGAACTCCTGCGGATTGCCGACCAGGATGTATTCCGATCGCGTGATCGGCGATATCGACACGATCCGCCGATCCACCATTTTCAGGATGGACACGCCTTTATGCCAGCGGATCGAGGTATCGTTCTTCTCCCCGACGGAGAGATCGTAGTACGTGAAGAACTCGGAGAAGATGTAGGCGGTATCATTGTCCTTGCGCCGCGCGATGGTGCTGTACTTGACGAGTGACGGATAGATCTCGGCAAGGCCCGACCAGTATTCAGGATCGTCTGTCGCTTTTTTGTAGTGAAAGGCGAAGGACGTATCGGGCGGAATGGCGGCCACGACCTTTCCGGTCCGGCTGTCGAAGTGGAAGATCATGTTCTGGCGGGTATCCAGAAGCTCCATGACGCCGCTCTTTGCATTCAACGTCACGGATTTTGCTTCCGTCACGATATTGTCGTCGTCTTCGATCAGCGGGACGGCAGAGCGGATTTTGATCGCGGCGGGCTTCCTTCCCTGTGCGGGCAGGATCAGCGTATCCAGCGTGTTATGCTGAAGATCCTGCCGGTATAGCACGACGTCGCCCGTTGAGTCGATCAGGTACATGTTCGGGGCCATCGGGTCGGCATGGAAGACTGTCGCCAGAACGTCCGACAGGTCTTCGGCCACGGCATCCGCCTTGAATTGTTTCCGAAGCACCAACCCTTCCCGCGCGACGGGCGTTGCAATCACGACAAGGCTGTTGACGGGCACATGTGCGCGTTTCGCCGAACCGATCGCATGATTGATGGCGGTTGCACAGCACGGCGTACAGGCGTTCGTGGATGTCGTGAAAAGAAGCGTATAGCCGGAAGGAGTGTCCGGCTGCGACGTCCGCCATTTTTTCAATGCCGCCGTCACCGCACGCGCATCGAAAGAGAGGGTATCGGGGCTTGCCTGCGCCTGACACTTCCCCCATGCCATGCAGACCAGCATCAACATCATGCCGATATGCCGCCCCATCGTTCTGCTGTTCATTGTCTTGCCTCGGAAATGTGGGGCGGGCACGGCCGCTTCCGTGCCCGCCCTGTAGACGTTACTGAATGACGTTGCTTTCCGACGCCGCCTTCCATGCGTTGTAGTCGGTATAGGCCTGCTGGCCCGGCAGGTTCTTCACGAACGAATAAGTGCTGGTGCCGTCGTCGGCGCAGACATCCGCATTGACGTAGCCGATGCCTGTCGGCGCGGTTGGCGTGCTGTTTTCATCGAAGAGGAAGATCGACTCTGCCGACTGGCTGCCTGTCGGACAAGTTCGCCCGAACTCCCAAGGGTAGGGGTTTTCGGAGATGGCGACGCCGGGTATGTTATGCCACACATTACTTCCCGCGTGGTGCCATGAGATACAAACGCCACGGCTTCCATGACAGATCACCTTAAGAACAGTCGGCTTGTCGGTGCCGTCGCTCTGCGACAGGGCGACGGATGCGGTGCCGAACATCATGACAAGCGCCAGAAACGGCAGGACTCTTTTCATACGGTCTCCTCTGAAATGAACATTGAAGATGTCCCTCGGCGGGAACGTTCATGAATGCAGGTTGATTGTCCTGCAATTCTTTGTGGTGGCAACGATATCGGATCAAAACCCGTATCCTCTGGCATCGGCAAGAAGAGGTCCATGTTGAGCAGGGCTGTGATACGGTTGTTCAGGGTGTATCGTCTCTTTTAGAGACAGGAAGATACGTGGTTCGTCAACTTTGGGGGGAGTACATCTTTGTGTACCCCTTTGGGTACCACAAAGTACCCGGCCGGGAGAGCGTTGCCGCGTACCACCACCACCAGCATACGCTCGATCGACCGGCCGGGCTTGAGGGTTTATATCTACTCCTCCAGCACTATCAAAGCGCGAGGTCAACGCCCACCGACAGCACCGACGCGCCCCAGCCGAGGCGGCCATGCAGCGCAAATCCCGGTGAGAAGAAATACCTGGCCCCGGCCGTGCCGCTCCAGTACAAACTGCTGCCGTAGGCGGCTGAACTCGTTTCGATCAGCCCGCCGTCCGGCCTGTGCCATGACGCATTGACGACGATGTAACCGAGGCCAAGCCCCGTGAACAGATCCCATTTCCGGTTGGGGAGAACGAAGTGGTACGCGCCGAAGACACCAATGGGCACCCACGAATAGCTCCAATAGTAATAGTTGCCCGAGCCGCCGCTCCAGCTCCAGTAGTCGACCGTCGCCCCGATGCCGATCCGACCGGGACCGGCTTCGCCCGGCTGGGTGAGCGCATATTCAAAGACGCCGCCGAAGCTGACGCTGCTTTCATAGGAGCCGAGCCCTAGATGCGGGCCGATATAGGAATGATCCGTTTCAAACTGCGCCTGCGCGGCGGTTGCCGAGAGAATGCAGAGCATGGCGATGGCGGCAAGCGCCTGCCGGATAGTCTTTCGCATGAGGTGTGTGCAGAAAATGTGAATAGGAAGTTGTGGGGGATCGGATGCGGCTTGTCGTGCAGCGCTGTCGCTGTTCTCTGGTTCGCGTGCGCGGCGGCATCTGTGCCACTGCATCGAGGATGAGGGCTATTCGACGCGCCGTTCCTGAAGGATGAGGATTTGGGGGGTGTTATATCCCCCATCACCGCCAACGGCGACGCCGATGGAGCGCCATCCTTTCTGACCCGCTTTGTTCAGGCTCTCGGCCACCCCCTTGAACGTGGTACCGGAGGTAAACCCGTACTCATACGTCGCGGCACGGGTCCCATCACTCTGCGCCTGCGCGGGTGTCGGTTCCCATACCGGCCCCAGCACGACCGCCCACAGGGCGACGGCGATAAGGGTTAACAAGAGTTTCAAGGTTCGATCTTTCATATGCTTCTCGTGAATAGTGGAATGCCCGCCGTCTTTCGCATGCTGCAACGGACAATGCGACGTTCAACCGCGTGGCGCGGCGAACGCAATATAAAAAATATCCAGTATAAACAAGACACTATAGTATGTAAGGATCAAAAACCTGTGCCGATAGCTTCCTTGCATGGAGCAAGAGAATGACTACACGACAGGCGATCAGGACAGGGCGCAGGAGTTGCAGGCGTTCGGCATGGTGTTGAAGGAGATGCGCAAGCGGGCGAAGCTGACGCAAGAACAGCTCGCCTGGGAGACACAGATGGAGCAGACCTACATTTCACTCCTTGAACGTGGGGCAAAGGAGCCGGGCGTCCGCACGCTGCTCAAGCTATCGCATGCCCTTGGGATCTCTTCCGGCCAGTTCATGAGCGAAATGGAAACCGCCATTAAAACCCTGAAGACCGCAGCCCGATAGCGCAGAATCGCCCCCCTTCTGTGTACTAAGACAGGCCTGCCTCTTTGCTGCTTGTATTTAACAGCAAGCTTGCTGAGAGGCTCGAACACTGATGCCACCATCTTCACGGGTGAGAGCATTTTCGTCCTGTTCTGGATATCCTGATAACACAAGAGTAGCCTTTAGTGGAGCTGGGTGACTTATGAATACGAAGGCGAAAGGGGATAAACTGGAGACTGAGGTGTTTGCCTTGCTGGAGCAGGAATTGCGAGGCGGGCGGTTGGGACTGTCCAAGGACGCCAAGATCTTTTCTCAGAAAGCATACTATTCAAAGGATAGAGAGAGCGACATCATCTTCGACATCGCGATTGAGGTCTATCCGGAAGGAAGCACGGAACTCTCCTTTCTCGTGTTGATAGAGTGCAAGAACTATAGTAGGTCCGTGCCTGTAGGTGCCGTTCAGAACTTCTCTGATTCTGTCAAGCAGGTCGGCGGACACAAGGGCATCATGATCTCGACAAGTGCGTTTCAGGAGGGGGCGCTCAACGTTTGCAGGTCAAGAAGGATCGGCGTCATGCGATACTTCAACAAGGGAGATTTTGAATGGACGCTTCGTCGTTCTGTTTCTGCAGGGACACGTCCAAACACACCAGATCATGCACCCGCTCGTGCATTGGAAATATTTAAGGGAATCACCGAGACGGACTACCAGAGCAGCATCTACGACCTCTATTGTTACTCGGATGAAAGACATACGAACTCGCTGTCAGAATTCATCCAGAATCTGCTTGGTGACGAGCACAAAGCGCTCTATGCCCCACCTCGCAATCTCTCTATCATTCGATTCATACCGGAAGAAAAAATTGAGGATCTGGTAGCTGAGAACCTTGCCAAAATATCCTACTCGGGCAGCACAGTGCCGTTACGAGAATTACGTCGTAGTCTTCGCGTCAATGCACGTGAAGCATCAGTCTCGGGCGAAGAGGCTATGTCCAGAAATGCCTTCGGCAAGATCACATTTAATCCACTAGAGATCGTGATCTTCCGTGACCATCCGGACCTGACTGTTCCCAGAAGGCAGTTCACTGTTGCCCATGAACTTGGACACTACCTGTTGGGGCATGGACGATATATGCAGCAGGAGTTCTGTGGAGGATCGGATATTGAGAGAGATGGACGATCTGGTATACTTGCTCTAGACATTGCAAGGATGGAATGGCAAGCCAACCGTTTCGCCTCGTGTCTACTCCTTCCCCGCGAGCAATTTATTGCGTCATTCATCAAGCTTATCGAGCAGCATAATATTAAGGACAAAGGTTACGGGGTACTGTACGTGGATAACGGACCTTGGAACTTAAGAACTTTTATCAGCATTGTCGGCACACTCGCGTCCGAGTTCGGGGTCTCACAGAGTGTTGTTGAGTACAGGCTTAAGAATCTCGGACTCCTGAACGATAAACGGATAACGGCCCGTCCTGCTGGCGCTTCCGTGTCGGCGGTTATTTCAGACCGTCGTGGCCGTACATCTAAATAAGAATGTCCGAAACACTGCGCACGCTATCGTCACCCGAGAGCCAACCGTCTCAGCATTTTCGTAAGACCTTCTTAATCAGACAACGATTCCTGCCACATTCATCCGATTACAAACCAACGGAAGGTGTTACATGAGTCAGGACGCCACACCTAATTGCAGAACGAATTTGATACGTGATATCCCATCAGACACGGATAGTTTTGCAATCCACAGCAGGATAGCCGAGGCGATTGTTGAACTTGTGGAACGAGAGAGAGGGGGAATCTCGGTCGGGATCTCTGGGAGCTGGGGGAGCGGCAAATCGACCATCATCAACTTCATTCAAAGAAAATTCAAAGAAGATCACAGGTCGAATTTACAGTATCATCTCTGGTTATTCGATGCATGGGAACATGAAGGTGATCACTTACGACGAATGTTCCTCGAAAGCATGAAGAAGTCGCTTCAGGAGAATACTACATGGATCGACGGCAAAAATTGGCAAGACAATCTGGATTATCTTGCCAAACGCCGAAAGCGGAGCATACAGCATGACAAGCCCCGCATCAACATGTTCCTTGTGGCGCTTGCGGTCACCACGCTGGCGATTCCAGTTGGGAGCGCACTACTAACGAATGCATTGTATCAGAGAGTTGTCCACTATACATTCGATTTAACAACGTGGGAGTTCCGCTTAATCTTCCCCATTCTGTTGATACTTGCCCCGGCCGTGCTGTCACTCTGGATCCCGGTCCACTATATAATTCTCCGCTATGTGTGCAAAAATCAGCAGCATTCTTTCAAGGAGTTCGCCGAATCTCACTTTACATGGCTCCTTCAACGCTCTGCAACTGAGGTAGAGCGGATTGTGATGCAGGACCCGGACCCAACATCAATTGAGTTTGCCTCAACGTTCAATGATATGATGGAAGCCGCACTCTCATCTCCAGAGAGGAGGTTCGTGATCGTTATCGACAATCTTGACCGTATCGATACAGTCAATGCGAAGGCGATCTGGTCGACTCTACAGACCTTTCTCCAAGTGAAGATAGGCGAAGACGATTGGCGCGATCGCTTTTTCGTTGTGATTCCATACGATCACAACAGCATCAGCAGGATATGGGGTGGGGAGAATGGTAAAAATCAGGAATTTGTGGAATCATTTCTCAACAAGAGTTTTCAGATCCGATTCCATGTGCCAATCACGTCGGATGCGGATTGGGAAGATTACTTGATGGGCGAAAAAAGATCCAATGGCAGACAGGGGATACTTTGCGAAGCACTCCCCCACCACTCTATCGACGACTTCCATAGAGTCTATAGGATTTACGACGTCATGCGAGTTCGTGAAAGTCAGCGCGGAGCCCCCACACCACGCGAACTAATTCTCTATGTCAATCAGATTGGAGCTCTACATAGGGTTTGGGGAGATACTATTCCAATATCCGATCTGGCGTACTTTACGTTATTGCAAAGCTGGGATGGGAATATCCATCAGGGACTCCTTGATGGTTCAATTCCCCAAGATAGTGTGATGCCCTATCTCGCCCTCAATGTACGCGATAATCTGGCGGCGCTGCATTTCGGAGTATCTATCGAACACGCTCAGGTGCTGCTGTTGCGTGGGCCAATTCTTGATGCTCTTTACAGGATTGACCCCACAAGTTTGGCCGAATTGGCCAAGATTTACCCTAGGCCATTCCGGACAGTCCTGCAACGGGCGATCACGGATATCGAGGTAGAACAGCGCATTACGACTGTTAATGAGATTATACGAGCTGCCGAGACGCTATCAACGTTAGATCAAACTGTTTTAGGAACTGAGGCCGATACATACGTTAAGCGGCAGTTGACCGTGTTATGCAATCGGATACATGGCGTATTTAAGCAACTCGAAGGACAAACATTTACGTGGAGCCCGCCAATAGAAATCGAGATCGACGGATTCATACGATTGGCAACGCACGACCGTGACCGCAGATTGGTCGTCTCCTTTGTTTCTTTATTCGGCTATCTGCCACTTTGGGAATCCAACGGAACAGCCATTCTCAAAGGGATCACTGGCTATGTACAAAGCCTGATGATGCTCTATGACAAGCTCAAGAAGACGTCGCTGCTTCTCGATGATTATGCAGCGACTGTACCAGGCGGGCCTCAGGTATACCGCTCGGTTGCGACTCTCTTACGCATTGAGGACCCGGATCGTATGTACTGGCATCTCTTTAAACCAAACAGGTTATTGGATAATGATCTGCGGCTTGTTAATGACATCAAAGAAACGCGCTATACCAATGATCACCGTATGATGCTTCCGGTATTGAAGACTGCCGATCCTTCGTTCGATCTCCTCCCGGTTTTCCGGGAGATGTTGAAGGCGCTTGAGGAACGGCTGACTGGCATGTCGATGGTGGATCCCACCACTGCCATGCTCGAATCCCTCTTCGAGTTCATGCATGAGCCGACGGTTGCCGATCTCGTCAATCAAATCGCCGCGCGAAATCTTTATTCATATCTGTTGGATTTGATCATGGAGACGAATTCGATACAGTTGAGCGCTATCACAATTGCAATTCTTATGTGTTCGGCACCCGGAAAACTTAACTATCGTGTTGAGGAGCCTTCTATACTGCATGATCTCTTGGAAGATCCCGCCGATGATCTAGTCAAACGTGTAGTCACATTGTTGGGACAAAGTGATGCATACGAGAACACACGCAAGGCAGCTCCTACCACAATAAATTTCATAAACGCATGTCGGGAGCTGCTTCAGCATTCTCGCGATGAATAATTCGATATGCCTTCATCGGGGGGCTTGTTTCATCTGACGGGCAAGGTCCTCCGCTGCACTCTGAACCCATCGTGGCCAAGCGCATGATCGCCGATCGAGACCGCCCATGAGAGAACAAGCCGCCAACAGGACCTGCCCAGCGGGTCAGCCAGATGTCTATATGTGCAAGGACAAGCCATAGATAGGAAGGAACCTATCACATACCCCTGCATTCCGCAGCACCAGCATCCAGCAAAGATTCGCCGCACACCGTCCCCTCTTCACCCAACGTCAATCATTGCTGTCTTTCAATGGACATTAACGGGCATTACATTTTTCGATTTTTCGAAAAATCGGCACGGAACAGTCCATAATGAATCATGATCGGGTGAATGACCTCGCCTGAAGCCTGATCTGAGCACTGACAGCAGGAGAAAGACATGCACGTATCCAACGACGACATCGAGCCTCTGATGACCCGCAAACAAGCGGCCCGGTATCTGGGCACGACCGCCCGCACGCTGGCCGTCTGGGATTGCACTAAACGCTACAATCTCCGCCCCCTCAAGCTCGGCCGCCGCAGCGTCCGCTACCGCCGTTCCGACCTCGACCGCTTCCTTGAGGAGTGGATGCCGACCCAGGCCAAATAGACTGAATCGATCCGACACCGCCCGTCCTTTCTACCACCCGCAACCCGTACCCTATGGAGGTCCTGCATGAATGCAGCACAGGCCAATGCCCTTTCCTTGCCCGCCATCCTCGCCAAACTCGGCTATCAGCCCCAGAAACAGCGCCGCCGCGATCACCTCTATCTCTCCCCGCTCCGCCAGGAGCGCACGCCGAGCTTTCACGTCAACATCGCTGATAACATCTGGTACGACTTCGGCGAGGGCCGTGGCGGCGACGTCGTGGATTTCGCCTGCGCCTGGCTTGAAAGCCGCAGCCTCGGCCATAGCGTCCAGGAAGCATTGCGCTTCCTCCAGGATATGTACGGCTTCGCGGTGCCGCAGGAGGTGTTTAAGGCAAGGGCATCGGCGAAGAGAGCGCCGGAGGCAAAGACTGACGATGACTGCCCTGCGCTCAGCATCATCACCACGCATTCGTTACGGCATCCCTCCCTCCTGCGCTATCTCACCGACGACAGGATGATCCCCCTCGATCTCGCCCGCAAGTACCTGGTCGAAGTCGAAGTCCACAACCGCAACACCGGGAAGACCTTCCATGCGATCGCCATGAAAAACGCCGATGGCGGGTACGAGCTGCGAACCCGGGAATTTCAGGTCACGGCCGGCCACAAGGACGTGACGGTCCTGCGCGGATCGACGCTCCCCGCCGCAGAGGTGCATGTCTTCGAGGGGTTCATGGACCTGCTGTCGGCATTGGCCGATCAGGAGCTTGACGCCTTTCCGGGCGACATGATCGTGCTCCACTCCCTGGCGTGCCTGTCGAAGGCCCTCCCCTACATCGAGAACTACGAGCATTACACGCGGCTGTTCTCCTGGCTCGACAACGATCAGGCGGGCGAGAAGGCCACGCAGTTCCTCCAGCGGGTGGCCGGGCGGCAGGCCCATCTCGACTTCTGCGCGATGAACCGCACCTATACCCCGTTCAAGGATGTGAACGAATGCCGCATGGTGCGCCTGAAGCTGCCGTTGTTGCGATGATGCTGCTGAAGAGCTGGTGTGCTTGGGGATTGTCCGGCGGTTTCTTCCAAAAGGCTTGCAATGACCGTTCGGGCAGTCTCGACCTCGTATGCCATCCGCCGCCGCTGCCCGCGTCAACAAGAAAATCGGCTCCCCCGAAGACGGTCCCCCCAATTTTCATGTGGACCCTGCGGCGCGCTTCTGGCTTTCGCGAGGCATCGCCCGAAAGGGTATTGCAACCAAAGGAGAAATACCATGACTGATAACACCACCAACAAACCCGCCTTCCACATCTTCACGCAACAGGACGGCCAGACCAAGCGCATCGGTACGGCCTTCAAGCACAGGAAGGGCGACGGCTACAACCTGCTCATCAACGGCGTCCGCTATGCGGCCTTCCCGCCAAAAGCCAACCCTGCCAAGGAGGAGGGCGCATAAGCGCTCTTCTCTTCCCTCCTGCTCACCGGACCTTTAGAAAGGATCATCCCATGACGACCAACAGCATTACAAATCACGCTCTGTATATGGATCTGACAAGCTTCGATGGCTTTGAGATCAGTGGTCTCAAGAAGCTCTACGAATCCTCAACATCACAGGCGCCCTGCGTTTGCGAAGAGTGCGACGATGAGGAAGCCGATTTCTTCAGCCTCTATGGTCACTACGACGCGACGGACTTTAACAACGGTATACCATACGCGACGGTAGGACTTGAGTGCCTCTTGGACTTCCCGACACGTCACGACGCTGAAATGGCCTTCAGATACTTCTCCGCATATCGTCAGCTGATGCTTGACGCCCGGAAAGTGTGCGACAGATACAGCAGCATGCTTGAGGATGAGGACGTGTCGACCGCCAGCGATGTGATTGAAAGTCTCATGGAAGAGGTGGAGGCTCTGGAGATTTCCCTGGCCCATGCCGAGCGCCACGGATAAGCGGCCTCCGTGATGAACCGCCACACCTGCCCGGGAGGAGCGCGTGAGCGCTCTTCCTTCCCCTCCTCCCCCCTGCCCAGAAAGGATCACCACCATGACCAACCAAGATGACCTCTATACCAGCGTCACCGATAAAATCATCGCCGACCTGGAGAAAGGAGAGCTCACGTGGCGCAAGCCGTGGAACGACGGAAGCATGACCGGCCGCGTGATGCGCCCGCTCCGCTGGGAGGGAACACCCTATACCGGCATCAATACGATCATGCTCTGGATGACCGCCTCCGAGCAGGGATACCGCTCTCCGTACTGGATGACCTTCAAGCAGGCACTGGATCTGAAGGCGCACGTCCGCAAGGGCGAAAAGTCCGCCAGGGTCGTCTATGCCGACAGCATCACGCGGGAAGAGGAAAGCGCCGATGGTACAGTCCAGCCGCGTATGATCCATTTCCTGAAGCAATACGCCGTGTTCAACGCCGACCAGATCGAGGGGCTGGCAGAGGGGTTCTATTGTCGGCCCGTCCTCCCGCAGATCAATCCCGACGAGCGTATTGAAGAGCTGGAGAGGTTCTTCCGGCAGACCAAGGCGGAGATCGTGACCGGCGCGGAGGCGGCGTACTCTCGCGCTCACGACTTCATCGAGATGCCGCCGTTCGAGTGTTTCACCGATGCGATGAGCTACTATGCCACGCTTACCCATGAACTCACCCATTGGACAGCACACCCCAGCCGATTGAGCCGTTCGTTCAATCAGAAGGCATGGGCAGATGAAGGCTATGCGAAGGAAGAACTGGTCGCGGAACTAGGGGCGTGTTTCCTTGCGGCGGATCTCGGCTTCGAGCCGGTCACGCGGGAGGAGCACGTGGCCTATATCCGGCACTGGCTGAAGATTCTTCAGAATGACCATCGCTTTATCTTCAGCGCGGCGGCGTATGCACAGCGAGCCGTAGAGTTCATCCACGGCTTGCAGCAAAAGGCGGATGGCCCACCTAAGGCGGATACCCCGTCAATGGCAGGTACACCACTGACAGCACTTGAGCGAAACCCAGACAGCTTCGGAAGACTAACAGGCTTGGGTTAAGGGCCACAGATCGCGGACAAGAAAGCACGAGCCGTTCAGGGAGACCCTGAACGGCTCATATGCTTGGCCAGTTCATCTGCACATCTATCTGTAAGGATCACATCCAACCGATCGGCAGAAAGATCGCTTACAGCAATTTTCCCACAGTCATAGTCCAATTCGTTGCAGGTAATCGAAGAGCCTTTGAGCACGATCGCCTAAATTCGCTTCCGATGCGGCATCAAGCATCTTTTCGTCACCAGTAACAAGAGTAATATGTTTACCGCTTAGTGTCTCTAATGACAAACCGAATAGGATGTCGATATCCCAACGAAAATTCTCTCTCCGCTTCTTGGGATCTTCCATACTGAATCCGAAGCCAGCCAATAGCACAAGGATTCCGCGATATACTTCCAGTGGCGCACGAAACAAACGAATCAGATCCTGCACATAGCTTGATAAATCTTCCTGATTAGGTTTCCTCGTAAATACAAGCTCAAAAGCGTACACAGCATAAGACCAAGCGATCCACTCTAATCCTTTGACACTACGCAACTCTTGCAAAAATTCCCGACGCTTGACCTTATCATTTCCGTAAATGCGCCAGTTAGGTGTTGCTGGGTCTAACTTGAAGACAACTTCTCGCATGTGCTCTATGAAATTCTTCTCTTCAGAGGCCACATAGAGCTTAAGCTTATTGAAAGCTTTTTGCCAGGAGGATAAATCATCATTCACAGTAGACTCGCCGACTGCCTTTAGCACGCCTGCTAAAGCAATATTATTAGCCTCGCGTTCAAGGAATGCCGCTGATTTCTCCGCTTTAGGGAACAGTGCTCTTGAGATCAACAATATCCCTTCAGGAACTATACTAATCTGACCAGTCTTGGAATGTCCGATGGCATGTTCCCATGCAGCTATTGATCCACGCCGACATATATCATATGCTGGATCAGAACGATCAGCAAGATGGTTAAACAGCTCAACAAGAACAGGCACGGATACATCCACCGTAACATTGCACTTCTTTTCACAAATCACTAGCTCTCGTATCCGCTCACGTATAGCGCTCTCATCAAGGTCATGGACGAAGTTGCGATAAGCATTAGTATCAAAGACTACAGATTCTTGCTTCATTACATCACCTTTGTTTAATTTTCTCTCTCTATTATCATTCTCAACTTTATGCGACAATCTTCTCCCAGACTAACGCCACAGAGCGAGCACTGCGAACATATAGGCTAACGCAATTGGGGGTGCAGTAGATGATGGATCAACAGGGAACTGCACAAGCTTCCTTAGCGGCGGCATAACGTTCACTCACTGCGCCCAGCACTGCCTTATCATGAAGCAAGCATCCACACTTCTACTTGATAAAGGGTTGCCAGCCGATTACCGAGAAACTAAAATAGAGCTGGCCCTTACTATAGTCGTCACGCAACGGGATTTCCGCATCACCTATCATCTCATTGACACTCTTCCCGTCAAGCACCTTCTGCCGGGTCCACATAAGGCCCGTTCCTGCCTTGAAGACATTCCATGAGAATCCTAGCCCGAGTCCGATCGACTTTACCCCCTCACTTGGATTGACCGTTATCTCCGGCAGCCAGAGCGCAGATCCTAGTTCATCCTTTCCATCATTGAGCCAGGAAACACCCAGCACAAGCCCGTAGTTAAAACGAAGGTCCTGTCCCTCTGCTGAAAGTTCAGTAATGGTATAGACATCACCGGTCTTCTCGGCCTTATATGTTGGGAATGTAGCTGCTGGTGTGAATGTTAGCGCCAGACCTACTGACGTGCGGAATCTCCATTCTGGCATGATGACAGTCGAATAGATCGTGTCCGCTTTTGCCAAGCGCGCAAGCTCGACAATCTTCTTCTGGTTAATAGCGACGCTCACCGTACGTCCAGCGTTCCATGCTATAGAAGGCTTGCGCCGAATTGTCCATGTGTCTTTTGCATCCAGTACACTTACGCCCAGCACTTCGACTGCATGGGCAGCAGTAAGGATATCATCGTAATCATTGATAACCTCTCGCCCCTTATCCAGCGCCGTCGTAAACCGATCACGTTCAGAATCGGAAAGCTTGTCTAAAGCGGATGTTAACGCGACATCGAAGGCCATAATCGCTTTACGCAGCTGCGTATGCTGCTTCAGCAATTTCGAGGACAAGCCGCGCTTCCGGCATGAAGAGTCCAACCTTCCAGAGACCTCTTTTACAACGTCGATGATCGGCTCACCATTTGACATGCGCGATAAGGCTGCAAGAACATCCATCCGCATTTGCATGAGGCCATTATCGCCATATACAAGATCGTTCAATGCGGCAATCTCGGCTTTCAGTTTATTCCCTTTTTCAGTCAATTCCGCTACTTGGGGATCTTTGACAACTTCGACTACAGCATTGGCGGGTTTATCGATTTGCGATTCAGAGTACCGATCAATCATCCCGACTACATAGGAGGGCTTACTAGGCAGTGTCTGACAAATCGTTTTTAGAAGAGATTCGACGTTTCGACGACAATCTCGGCCCCGAGAACACTGGTGTTGAAGGCCGACCAGCGGCTCTTCCTATACTGTCGCACTATTTGTCAGACAGAGCCTAGAGCGTGTTATGAACTTCAATCGCCGAAATCAATTCAACATCAACGATTCCCTATCAAAAGCAAAATTTCCAAGGCCATACCTGTCGATGGACCCTGCCTAACAAGGCCTTGTTAGGCTCTCTATGCCGATTTTTGCCCTCAATAGTCAATAACAGGCTCTAGGCGATTTGCCACTTTTCGAAAGTACCGACGGAATATCTACAAAATATGGCCCCAACGTCTGCGTGAATTCTTGGAGGCTGGGTATGGCCTTTACATCAACCCGTTCTCCTGCAAGATTATAGTCATATAACGCCGTGTTAGTTTTGATGACATTGATTGTCAGTACATCTGATGCAGGAGCCCAGACAGTATCTGCATCTACTGTATCACCATTTACCTTCATAATGCCACTGGCATGATCTATATCAATCTTGGTTGTATCCTGGGCTTGCAGACAAGGATACGAAATCAGCCACATGGCTATAATAATACCCAATACTAAATTGATTGTTCTCATGACTTTTGCAGCGTATGCCGCCTTTGTTCGTGTAGAATTTGGGTAAATGGGATGCTGAAAGTTAAATAAAGGAGTCGTTGGAAGATAGGGCAAGCTTATCAATGCCGACAGTACATCTTTGTGTACCCCCAACTCGCTCCATTCCTTCGGGCCAATATTCTTCAGGCCAATCACATGATCCAGACAGCCACTCCATCATGGCCTCACAGCGGAGCATGGGCGTGGTGATGGCGGAAGCCGGCCACCCGTCAACCCCGGCCCGCTCCATTCGCTGCGCTCCCGTGTTGGGGGTGTGACGGTCGGCCCTTTGTCTCCCGCCCTTTGCACCATCATCCCCGCAGTGGGGGCAATCAACAAAGGAGCAGCGATCATGACAGACAAGATCCTCGATAAAGCCGTATTGGCACAATTCACCGGCACGGAGAAATGGTATCGGCACAGCTTGATCCGCAGGGTGTTGTTCACCGACGGCGTCAAGTATGTCGCGGATACCGCCGGAGCCTACTGGCTGATCGACGAGATCGCGTTCGGGCAGGTGGAAAAGGCGATCGCCGCCGAGGAATTCCAGGTCTGGAAGTTGAACGTCGACCTTAAAAAGAGCCACGCAGTACTGACCTGCGAAGGCGGGAACGACAACATCCTCTTCATCAAGGAGATCAGATATACCGACTTCCCGATCGAGGAAATCCGCTTTTACTTCGTCACTGACACCATCCTGTTGCCGAGCGAATACTAACCCGGTCCCGGCCCCGCTTCGGCGGGGCCGATGACTGCCAGAGATCCAGCCGCTCAGCGTCACACCCTGCTTGCATCACGTGCGGGATCTGAGCGTCTTTGGAAGCCCCCCCACTAGAAGTCCGTCTCGACTCTGGGATGCCGCTCTTCCTCCAGGTACTTCTCGTATTCGATTCTCTCTGCCTCCAGATATCGGCCCTCGGCCTTCTTGTCAACGAGATCAATGTACGTTTTGTAGTCGGTCGGATATTTCTCTCCGTAGTCGGTTGGGTCCTTGTCAACCCTGATGAAGATTTCAAGCGTTGGTTTCACTTTTTTCGTTTCGCTCGGCCACTGCCACAAAGCTGCATTGAGTTCCTCATCATCCTTGAGAAGAATGAGGGCCGACTCGGTGTAGTCGGTGGGCCACTTCTTCGAAGGTTTCCCATACTTCTTCGTAATAGCCGTCACCGTCATCTCAACGAAATCGTGGATGGCATCAGGGTATTTGTACGCGGACTTCTCACTGAATATCCTGATCTTATACACTTTGCCTTCAAAATAAGAGACCGAGACTTTATTGAAGGATTCACACCTGGAATATCCATTTGCCGTTCTGCAGCCGATGACAGCAAACGAGTCCTTGGAACTTTCAAAGTCATAGATAGAGCTCTCGCTCTCAACCGAAAGCTCCACCCGTGAAGATTGAGACGTATCCGGCGCGTTTGTTGTCTTGTATGCATATTCTGTACTGGTCAGATATGCCCACTTCGTATCCGCCACCAGCTGATTCACGTCCTGTCGGGTCATGCCAAGGCGAAGGCCTTTGAAACTCAGTTCCGAAGGCGTCTGTCCGAGCATAGAAACGGAGGACAGAACCATCCATAGCGAGAGTGCGGTGATACGGTTCATTGGTTGTCGGATGTTGATAGTGACTGTACGCGCGCTGACCCGCCTCTCAGCCTGTGACAGACTGTTGGTGAGCCAGGGAGAGCGTTGAATAGAAATGTTCTCGAACGTATGAGCCGGGTCCCGGCCCCGCTTCCGCAGGGCCGATGACGGCAAGATCCCCGGTCTTCATCCACCTTCTCTTTGCTTCACGCAAGCCTCCCTTACTACGATCATCTATGCTAAAGCTCATGATCAGGGCCATCAGGTTCAGAAGGCGCGCTAGGGGACGCTGGTGGTGCGGTGATATCCTGCTTGTTTTCCGCGAACTCTTTTTCAATCTCAGCTTTTTCGGAGATCTCAGGCTCCACCCCTGGGATTCTGTCCAGATAGGATGGCATTGCGTCTAGTTTGGCGAGCAGTTCGGCTCTTCTTGCATCATCATTGGGAGGCTCTTGGGGGACCACGATATTTGGAGCGTTTTCTGCCTGGGACTGAGCGGGCTGAGAAGGGCTTGCCGCTACATTTGTCGCATCAGGTGCAGGAGAAGAGGGAGCCCGCGCCCGTATTCGAGCTTCATTCCCCAATTCTTGCCCAAGGGGCGAGTTGGCCCACTGTGACCAGACAGGCACACCGTTTTCGGTCCGGTTTAACTCCATATCATGGCCGCCCGACAATATCTTCTGCACATCTTCTTTTGCCGTTTGTCTGTGCTGTTCAGGAAGTCTCTGTATGTCTTTATCTGTACGCTCTTCTGTGATTGGTTTGAGTTGGTCTTGTTCTTTTTGCCATCCTGCGAAAACCTGTTGGTCTTGTGAATTGAGCCCCTTGTCAGGGGCAGGTGCCGTTCTTATCCAATTTTTTTGCCACTCATTGCGTTGCACGATGAGCGATCTCGCGGTAATGGCAATGTCCAGATACCCTGGCGTCGCAGAACGATTGCTTGAGTCATCGGCTGACATATGCTACTATAGGTATAGTTACTATAAAGATGTAAATGAGGTAGGAATGACCGAACAGCGATACTTTAAAGGTGATATCACATGGAACAAGCCAGCTTGCCACTCTCCAGAAATCTTGGAGGCCTTAATCGCGAATTCTCTCAATCAGTTTCTTCTTGCAGAAACAGATATGACTGTAAACGCGCTGCGTCTCTATATACAGGATATACAGGACGCATTGCGCTATTTTTATCCAGCGGCCACACCCGAGAATGGTGCCTTTACCAGTAATATTTATAAGCATGCCATAGAACGCGTCGGTGCACTCCAACAGTCATATGATGAGACGAATCCTGAAGAGTATTTAAAAGCAGCTAACAATACAGACCCCCAAGCGTACTTTGACGGCCTTTGTAAGGCCCTTCCCGAGGTCGCTCATCAAGGAAATATCAATGGGTTTCTAAAAGAGTACTTCGATCTCGATAAAGACCATCGCGTTTCTACCGCACTGGCATTTCTTGGGCTCCTGTTTGTTGGCCTACATGACACGGCCTTCGCCTCGCTTTGTAAGAACAAACACCTTGACGCTTCTGCTATGACGTTCGAGCGAAAAATGAATGAACCACTCGATCCCGAAGCGCTGTATACCTACTTGCAAGGTAAGCTGAACGTGGCTTAACCATCTCGGGGACAGCTTACAGGACTTCAATGCCAATATGCGTGACGTAGGTAGCTGTCTCTTCTTCGGTGGCCGCGTAGCGTTCCTCGACGATTATGATATGCTGGAGGGCCTGTGCCGCGATGCCGTCGCAGACAGGGCTCAGGTTATGCCCTTTGAGCGTGATCAGGTGCGTCGTAAACGTCAGCGTGATGGTGCTCTCGTTCGGTGAAAACGCACCGGAGATCAGATAGGCGTAGTTCAGGAACAGCTTCGTGCCATCGGCTTGCGCGAAGCTGATGTTCCGCGTATGGCCGTCGGTATCGTAATAGGTCATGCTCTTCGGCTTGGAAGAGGGTCTGTCTTTGTCGAAGCTATAGTTCAGGCTCATGGGCGTCGCGCTCCGGGTTTCGGGTGTGATCTTTGACCTGTTGGATATCCTGCGCCGCCTGCTGCCGGAAGATGGCCTCCTTGTGCCGGTCCATCCCGACCAGCTCCAGCGCACTCTGCCGGTCGCGCAGGTTCTCGGCGTGGTGCAGCAGCCCCTCGCGGTCGTCGGTGTATATATGGGCCCGGTCGCGGGCGCGGGACACCGAGACGTAGAACTGCTTCGCGTCCGTCGCGGGAAAGGTGCTTGCGGGCTGAAGGATGAACACTTCGTCGACCGCCTTGCCCTGGGACGCCTGCGAGGTGATGCAATGGGCATGCGCGAGGTGGCCGAAGCTCCGGTCGATCGTGAAGACCGACCCGCTGATCTCGTTTTGCAGGACGATCGCGCCGCGCTGCGAGACAGCCGTGACCGTCAGGAGATCCCCGTTGTTCAGGCGGTGACCGTCGGCGTCGAAGCCGTTCTTCGTGATGCGGACGCGGTCCCCTTTCGCGAGCGGGATGGTCTCCCTGTCGAAGACCTCGTACCGGCCGCTCGTGCCGGCGGGCAGACGGCGCGTCTCACCGTTGCCATTCGTGATATGGACATCCGTCGCCGTCGCCTGTGCGACCGTCCATTGGCTCCCCCGCGTGATCCCGGGGGCGTTCTGCGTGAACTGCACGACTTGGCCAGGCGTGAACTGCCGGGGATCGGATCGTTCGGCCTCGGTCAGGTTGCAGTTCCGAAGTCGTACCACGTCAACCTCCTTTGTGCCGAGCTTCCCCTGCCGCCGGAGCTCATCCCGGATGTCCTGCGTGATGGCGTCCCCTTCGGCATGCGTGGGCGAGATCACGAGCGCCGATTTGCCGTTCTGCAGGGTGGCGACGTAATCGTTGACGAGCGAGCTGTCATGGACATCCTTGATGCAGCCCATCGCATCGAGCTTGCCGAAGGCCCGCGCGATCTCGCCTTCGCTCAGATCCTTCACGGCGTCGCGGTATTGCGCGGACGTCTGGCGGTAGATCGTGCTGACCTCCGCCGTCTGGAGGCCCGCCACGGTATTGAGGATGCGTAAAGCATCACCCCGCACGACGCTGGCATGCTGGCGCGTATCGCCGCTGAGGATGAGGCGCGCGTTCTGGCGGGCCGTGAGCTCCAGCAGGGCTTTCATATCCTTCGTGCCGAGCATCCCGGCCTCATCGACCCAGAGCACCTGTCCTTTCAGCGTCTCCTGCATCGCCGTATCGGCCAGAAGATGGGCGACCGTCGTGGCCTCCGTGAATCCGGCCTCTTTCAGAACGCCGCGCGACGCCTGCGCCGTCGGCGCCACGGGAAGAACGGTTTTCCCGGCGTTTGCGATATGGTCGGCGGCCTCCTTCATAAGTGTTGTCTTGCCCGTCCCCGCCACGCCCCGGACGATCGAGACGCGGTGCGAAGTGGTTAGAAGATGTTCAATCGCCCGCCGTTGCTGCCGCCCGGTCAGTGTGATCTCGGGCGCGGTCGTGTAGAGGGGATGCATTTGACCTTGGCCCGCGCGGGCCAGCTCGACCATGCGCCGCTCTTCGCTGAGCACCTCCTTCGTCGTGCAGAGCGTGCGGCCCCGCTCCTGGACGTGGATGATGCGGCTGTCCTCCTGAAACCGCGCGGCGATCTCCGTAACCGGGACACCCGGCACGCCGATGGCGCGTCGCGTAGCCGTCTCCAAGAGCCGCCGCCCGTCCATGACCGAAGCGCGCTCGAAACAATGCAGCACGGCATAGTCCACGCACTGCTGCGCCGTCAACGCGGGCGCCGGTGGGACGGGGAATGCCGTCGCCCGCCCGCCCTGATCTGCACCCTGCCGGCCCCTATGGTCTTCGGCGGCCCCCCTCTTCACAACGACGGTCGCCGTGGCATCCCGTGCCGGATCGCGGGCCGCGTTCTGCATCGATGCCCGCGCGAAGTCATCCCGCAAGGTCTGATCGGCGGGAGCCAGGGCCGCCACCTCGGAACCGTCTTTGGCCGGCCCCTGAACGGGGAGCCGCGCCAGCGCTTTGATCCCGGCTTCCTCTTCCGGGCCAAGGGCCGCGATCTGCCGTCCCCAGGCCTCTTTCAGCTCGGCCATCGACACCCCTTTCTGTTTGGCGGCGCGGGTCCGCGCGCCCAGCTCTCCCCGTTCCTTCGGGTCCGTAATCCCCTTCTCCCGCGCGACGCGGCCGATCTGGTCCGTGCGCTTCGAGAACAGGTCGATGACCTGCTGCGGCACCCCTTCGATCTCGAAGGATGTCCCGGTCTGCCGGATCTGGTAGCCGAGGGTCACGAGCTTGTCGGCCAGCACCTTCTGAAACTGCGCCTGGTAATAGGGCATGTCCCGGTTGATCTCCCGGAACTGCCCGGCCTTGATCCGCTCTTCCGCCGGGTCCCAGGCCGCATTGAACACGAAGCAATGGCTGTGCAGATGCGGATCGGGCAGGAAGCCTTCGACAGGCCGCGCCGTCTGGTGCGTGAAATGCGCCCAGACGAGCTCACCGCTCGGGCGGTCATCCTGGCGTCCGCCGGCGCGCACGCGGGTCCGGCTGTCGGCCTCGATCGACTGCATCGTCTCGGTGACGCTCTCCCGGAAGGCTGTCAGGAGATGGTCGTCCCCGGACAGGGCATGGAGGACCGACACGGACTTCGGGCAGTGGAAGTTGATGTCATAGCCCGTCGTCCGGTTCATCCGCACGCGGGGACTCAACCGCCCCCCCGTGCCGGGGTGCCGGTTCTCGCACAGGGCGAAGAAGTCCTTCTTCGTGATGTCCCCCGCCAGCCCCAGCCGCCCGGCCAGACGTCCCTGCCAGTATCCCGGCAGCTCCTGGTCGCTGATATAGTAATCGGCGCGCGCCAGGGCATCGCCGAAGTAGGCTTTGGCGTGTGAGGCGTCCCTGCTTTGAATCATGCGGATCATATCGCAAGCCTATCCTGATTCTGAGGGACTGTGTGAAAATCCCCGCCGCGTGCATCTCCATTAATCTTGATGCAACGAAGCCTCCTATCACATGCTCTCTTCACCAGCGATTCTTGCGATCATTCATCTTCGCTCTTGGCAGTCTTTGCAGGAGATGCCGCTCCCCTATACCCTCCCCTATACCCTCCCCTGTATCCGCGTCCTAGGCAGTGCTTTTCGTCGTCCTGCCTCCTGCCCTAAGCACAGCCTTTCGCCGTCTTGCATCTCTGTCCTAAGCACAGCTTTTCACTCTCTCCCAGCACAGCTTTTTCCCATCAGACATCTTCCCTTAGCACAGCTAAGGAGCCTTAAGAGCAGTGTCGCCACGAGATGATGGAACAACATTTGGGGATCACTCTGCGAGAGATGCTTCCTCCTCATCTCCGAGCATGTAATCCAGCAATTCCTTGCGTTTCTCCGGGTCATCCGGTTTTCGTCCAAGAGGGCGGTATCCAAGCATCTCGCTGTCGTCAAGGAATGCGTTGCGAAAGGCCTTGTTCATGATCATCTCGTCAATCTTATCCATGACATGATTATCACCCCAGTTATAGGAGCGGCGATAGCTCAGGGCATAGACAACCGCGCTGAGCATCAGGAGCCAGCCGAGGTTCTGGCCGATGAGGGCCAGCAGCAGCCCCGCCACGAAGAATGAAGAGGGCTCAATCCAGCACTCAAACGCCCGGGTATCCACCTCCCGTCCCGCAATCCGGCGAAAGACGCCCTTGATACGGCCGCCAATGGCCTCATCTTTCCACAGATGAAGCGCGGTGCCGTTGAGACAGCCCGAATCGAGACTGTATTTCTTGAAGTCGAAGACGGAAGGGGCGCGCTTCTGTGCCTGGTGATGCCGGATGCTCAGAGCCAAGAAAGCAAACAGATAGGCATACCAGCCGAGCCAGTCCAGGATGGAACCACCTTCACCTGACATGATACCACTATGCGGAAATGCAGATCTGATAGCGTACCGTATGTAAAGCTCTATGGCGTTCCATATGAGAGGCCACAGCGCAAAGAACACGAAGGTGCCCACGGCATTAGGCAGCCGGAAGTAGCGCTCTCCGAAGTCCTTTCGGATAAATACTTCGATCAGCATCCGGCAGGGCGATTCAAGCTTACCAAGTATCCCACCGAACTGATCCGCCAGCCCTTTTCGACTACGCTGGAAGGGCTGATACATGTAAATCGCCTTTTTCTTCTCGGCAATCGGAGCCTCAGTGTTTTGGTTTTGGTTCATATTCTTGGTGGAATTGCTTTTTGATATGGTTCTTTCTGGTCTTGGAGACTTCCTTCTGAGATTTGTTCTGACTCTTGGTCACCAGAACATTTCCCTGAAAGTGAAAGTAGGCTTCGGTAAACTTGTCATTTCGATCACCACCTGTTTTCAGGCGCAGGAAGCTTTCGGGACGCACAATCCGGTCGATCTTGAGATGCTTTGTCGTGTTGATTGAAAATTCCCCAGCGACCGTGCTCCCCTCGGATATGTCCTCAAAGAATCCATCGCCGATGAGCTCCGAGGCATAGCGGTTCGTCTCGATATCCGCATTGGCATGGAAGATTTTCGTGGCGAGCGTGCCGAGGAAGCTTTTCACACGGTACTCCGACTTGGCCCCGCCCATGTTCGCGTGGTAGTTCGGGAGGTTCTGGGAGAGGTAGACCGTAGCGATCATGCTGCTGCGGGCGGTGGCCTGATACTCGGCGTCGTATTCATGCAGGAAGTTCTGCGCCTCATCCGCCCAGAGGAAGACCGGCCGGCTATCCTCCTCGACCCGTCTTCTCTCCATCGCCCTCTGCCAGATGTACTTGAAGAGGATCTGGCAATCCCGTCCGATCTTATGGTAGAGCTTCACGGGCAGGTTGACAAGGATGATCTTACCCGTCAGGCAATCTTCCGGCGTCACGGTGGACGTATACTGGCAGAAGAGAGGATAGATCGGGTCGCGCAGCAATTGGAAGAGGAAGCCCGAGAAGGTGAAGTCGATCACGGCGCGGGTTTTCTCAGCAAGCTTCAGAAAGGTTCCGAGGAAGAACTGCTTCACGAAGGCGAACAGCCGGGCATCCGGCAGCTCATTGCGGACCGCGGAATCATAGTAGGCTTCATTTTGGATGAAGCGAGCCATCTCGTCGCTGGATTGCTTGGCCTGCCAGGCTTTAATTTGAGCCCGAACATTTTCATCTGCTGCGGACATTGCCTTTTGGAAGGTGCTGTTCTTATCAGCCTCGTGCGTCCCTGACTTTGGCAAGGATTGAACGATATCGTACATCTGTTGCACCGTCACGTGACCGTAGGCGAGCTTACACAGATCAATCACATGCACGATGAGCATATCGAGCGCCGTTTCCCAGAATGGATCTTGGCTGTTGCCGGAAGCCTTCTCCTCGCCCGCCCGGATGACCGTCTTGAGCACCTGCACGATATTCGCCGTCTTGCCTTCCTTGCTCTCATACTCCAGAAAGTTGAAGCTGTGGCTTCCCCCTTCTTCGATGATGACCAAATCATCACTGCGGCCCGCAAGGGCACAGTAGCCTTCCCACAGTTCCTTCTCATCCGGCTTGACCGTCAGCACCAGACCACCGAAGCCATGAGAGAGATATTTCAAGGCTAGGAAGCGCCCCGATCCCGACGTCTTGCCCGACCCGATACCGCCAAAGATCTGTACCCCCTCGACGGCATTCCCGACCGTCCAGGGACTACCGGCAAAGTCGATCAGGGGCATATTGAGGTGCTTATTCCGTGGTGTAGGTGTGTTAACGTTCGACATCGCGATCCCACTCCTGTTCGGGGTCTTCTGGTTGATCGGGCTGGTGATTCTGGCTCATATCGCTATCAAGCCAGGTCAAACGCATCGTGAACGGTTCTTGACGGGCATGTTCCTTGATCTGTTCCAGGATGTGATATTCCTTGTGGCCGTCGCGGAATCCGTCGAACCAGGGCGACGCGCTGTCGGTCTTCGAGATAGCGCGCGCGAGATCCGGCAGATGCTCGGTGATGACGAACCCCGCATTGAAGCCCGTTTTGTAGTCGTTGCTCATGGCTAGAACGTATTGTGCGCGTGCTTTTGGAGGTAGTCTTCAATCGAATCACGATCGTAGAGGATGATCTTCTTCTGCGGTTGCGAAAACCGGATCTTACCTTCATCACGGAGTTTTTGCAGCGTCGTCTTCGACTTGATGTTGAGGAGACGCATCGCCTCTTCATCATCGACCCATTTGTCCAGCCGGACGCCACGTTGATCCTCCAGTCGCTTGACCACGTGCTCGATCAACATATAGAACGCCTCTTCTTCAAGGCAGATGATTTCCATCGGAATTCTTGCGGGTGAAAGAAGAAAGGGAACTCAGGACAAGCGCACAGACCAGCGTGCTGCCTGATGGATCTCAGACCGTCCCCAGTTGAATCAAATAGGTCTTCAAGTTCTGCCGTGGGGTCAGCTTCAATTTTGTGCGAATGCTGGCTGACTGATTATTGACCGTTCGGGACGCGATATCCAGAAGGTGGGCAATATCCTTGGCGCTCATTGCAAGGCGTGTCAGCACACAGATCTGTAGCTCAGCCGGCGTCAGCGTGGGCGCGATCGCCAGAAGCTTTTCAGCAAACTCGCGATGGACAATGAGGAACTTCTGCACAAGATCCTCGGCATCGGTTTGCGTGGTGTCGAGAGCACGAACAGACTTCAGAAGATCGCGTGCATGGCCGTCCTTGTGATCCGGAGTAGCGGCAAGGATCTTCGTCAACCCTGTTTCCACCAGCCTGATGAATTCCTGCCGTTGCATGATCCTCCCGGCCAGTTCCCCCAGCTCGCGTGTCTTCTCCTCCAGCTCGGTTTGGATCTGCTCCACCCTCGCCTTCAGTTCAAGTGCCGAACGCTTATACTCTTCGACCTGATGGATGATCTCCATGTTCTTGACCCGTCTGTCGGCGTTCTCGGTGAATATTTCCCGCTGTAAGGCGTGGAACATCTCGAAGTGGAGCAGTGCATCAGTCGACTTGCCTATAAGCTTGTAATACGTCGAGAACTCCTGGTGGATATTCTGCATCTCGATCTTCATTCCATATTGCTCAGCCAGGAGGAGAGCACGCTTGAGGTAATGCGACGTACGCTTTGAGTCGGTATGCATCATTGCAGTTCCCAGCGCCCGATTGCCTCGCACGACCAGTTCCTCGGCGGAGATCGACGTCGCCAGTGTAAGTCCCTTCTTCAGCATGCCGATTGCTCCGTGGAAATCCCTTCTCTCTATCGCGATCGCTCCCAAGAGCAGCTGCACTTCCGCCTCACCTGCGACAAGGCCAGATCGTCGATATTCTGTAAGGGCCTGCTCATAGCAGGCAACTGCTTCGGTGAATTTCCTCTGTGCTGCACAGGCTTCGCCAACGCTCTGGCACGCGACGGCATACATATACCCCTTGGTTGCGGTCTCCTCAAAAAGATGGACACTGCGCCGGTACAACTCTTCGGCGCTCTCGAACTCCCCTTGTTGTCGCAACACCTCGCCGATCTGATTGAGCACCATTGCCTCTCCGCTGACATTGCCCAGTTCACACATGATCGCGCGTGCCTTGCCATAGCACTCGATGGATCTATCGAGTTCCCCCAGCACTGAAAGGGCATTGCCATAGTTGTTGTATGCCGTCGCGAGAAGCCCCCGGCAATCGACAGGAACAGGCGCCCAGCCGTGCATCTGCCAAATGAAATCGGCCTGCGTGCGGGCCGGGGCCGCGATGATCCGCTCGATGCAGGCAACCGATTCAGCGGCCTTCAAGACACCCACGGAATAGTTTCCGGCGTAGATGGCGCAGGAGGCAATGTTCAGAAGCACGGTGGCAGCGCCCACCATATCGCCATGATAGCGTTTGGTCTCAAACGCCTGTTCAAGCGCCGCCATTCCCTCCTTATACTGACCAAGCTGCGCCAGCAGCGCCCCCACGTTCTGCATCGCATTGGAAACGCCGATCGGATCCTCGCACTCTTCAAACATTTTCTGTGCTCGCTTCGCGCAAGCCAGCGAATGCTGCGGGTTGGCGACGTCGCGTCCCATGTTGAGGACAATCTGAGCTGTCGCCCGCATATCGCCGAGCGACGTTAGTTCGTCAAGCGCTTGTGCCGCCAGCGTTCGGAACATTTCAGATTGGCCTTTTGCCTTGGCGGCAACCGACTGAAGATAGGTTAGGTACCCTGTATAGCATGGCTCGTCGATCGTAATCTCGGCCAGCGTCGCGATATGGGATAGGAGCGCACGCGTATCGCGGCGTGCGCTCGCCTGCATCGCACGATCAATATGATAAAGGGCTTTATTGCGGAGCGAAGTCGCCATAAATACAACGCATTAGAATGCTGAACACGGATGCCATCTCGATTTAGCTGGGCGGATGCGGCTTCGAGCGTTGATGTTAACGACCACAGATAGGACAGGCCGTGAAGCGAAACTGCTTCGCACAATTTCCGTTGGACTTTAGGTCACAGCTATCTATCTGGGTTGCTGAATTGTGCTCCGCGACAACTTCATATATTTCTCCTTCCGGTACGGCTTGGAACACAGCAACGCCGTTGATATCCGTCATGCAACAGTCGTAATATCCATTCTGATCGCCCTGAATTGTGACCACATCTCCGGGGCTGGGGGTACGTTGGCCCCCTCCCCCTACAAGCACGATCGCGGTAATCCTGCCGACTGGATCGATAGCAGTGATATCGAACGTAATGGCCTTGTCATCCAACACTCCCTTGATCTTTCTGAACTGCGTTTGACGTGCATTCCCTCCTTCCGGCACCACAACGATATAATATTTCCCGGGCGGCACATCAATGAAAGTTGCAGGCCCAACTCCATTGATTTTCTGTCGCTTCGTATCGACATACATTGCGTCGCAGTTAGCAATCATTACTGTGCAATGCGTCGGAAAGTCAGGTACGCCAGGATCTCTGTTGACTGTTACCTCAATAGTTGCCATGAATGAATAGATATGATGTAGTGAATGATGAATTGCTCTACGACAATGCGAGAGCCTCATTACAATCGATGAGCGTCACACCGTCACAGATTTTCTTTTGGTTTGGTATGCCTGCTATCGACTGCGCGGATGCCAAAATTCTACTGATTACCTGCAATGATGGAATACCCGGAAATTTCTGCTGGATCAATGCGATGAGGCCAGCGACGTGCGGAGCGGCGGCGCTACTACCACCAAAGTTATCTACATAGATATGATCTTCATGAAATGTGGTCTTGATATGCGTGCCGGGTGCAACTACGGTCAGATGGTTTCCTTGGCCGCCAATACGTGTGCCAGCGAGAAGCACGCCTCTCTCGTCGCACCCTCCTACAGCGATGACACCTGGAGTATTTGCGAGAAATCCTACATCGCTATTATCTGTCTTACCTGTGCTGGCAACCACTAGGCAATTGATCGCCATCAATGCCTGAACTGCGTTTGCGCATGACGGGACTTGGGTAAGATCCGCTGGTCCAGCCAAGCTGATCGAGACCACATCCATTCGATTCCTGAGCGCCCAGCCCAGACCGGCCAGAATCAGGGTGGGGTTCGCTGACTTCGTATTGGCAACTTTAATCGAAAACAGATCAGCCTCTTTCGCTATTCCTCCCCGCCGCCCTGCTGCAATCCCCGCGCAATGTGTACCGTGGCCAAAATCATCTCTTCGAAAATCATCATCGTCTCCGCAGAACGACACACCGCCTTTCACAGGTAGGTCATTATGCTTAGCAATCCCCGTATCCATGATCGCAATCTTGACCCCCTTGCCGGTGAACTCGCGCGCAGCCGTCCCATTTGCACTGATCATCTCCAGATTCTCTTCTCTTCCAGTCGGCGGCTCGCTTGACAACATGTATTCCTCCCCTCCGCTCTCATCACTGGCTAGGTCCACTCCATGCTTACACACGCAGACAGATGTCACGTCGGGATGATCATATAGCCGAGACCGTGTCAACACTTCCTGTGTTGAGTGCTGCCCATTTAGATATTCTTCCATCTCCGACCACGCTATCATCGTCGATGAGCCCATTCCGTTGAAATGATAGATGGTCTTTTCTTCCATTTCCTTTCCCCCGGATAGCGCCGCCACTGCGTCAACGGCACGGTAATCTTCCCCATGATAGCCGTCACCACGGCAACTCTCCCGGACAATCTCTTCTGCTTCCATCTCGGTAACGTTGAGCCGCTTATAAGTGACGATGAGAATAGTCCGATCCATAGCTCATTCGGTTTATGGTTTATCCCCCCGTCAACAAAGCCGGGGTAATAGATCAACAATTCAAGTGTAAAATTATGCTCGTGTAAGGGAGAAAGCCACGACTAAGATTACTCATGTTTTACTACCGGGAGTGGTGGGAATGATACGGGCTGGGAGCAAAGCTGCCAGCCCGTAAATGTCATAGCTGTAAGAGACATGGGAGAAGAGAGTGAGGCTACCCCCCAAGCACCGCATCCAGCGCCTCATCCGCATCCCTGTTCAGGAACGCGGACTGATAGCCAATCGTCGTCCTGATGTTGCTGTGCCTGTACAGCTTCTGGAGCATCTGGATCGAGATCTTGTCCCCTGCTAGCGTCGCGAAGGTGTGCCGCGCGATGTGCATCGAAAGTTTGGCCGTAATCCCAGCCGCAGGCGCGACATGAAGCTTGAGCAGGCCGTGGCATTTACTGACCACCGTCGCGATCTTCTTTTGCAAAGGAAAGTTATCCTCGACATGCTCGAAGCCCCTCAGGTACGAGAACACGAAACTGTCCGGCCCTTCCTTGAACTTCTCATAGCGCTCCAGAACCGCCCGCGCCTTCTCCGGCACTTTGAGCGAGACGGCCTTGTGGTTCTTGCCCATCACATAGTACAAGCGTCCATCCCGGAAGTCCCGCCAGCGCAGTTGCAGGACATCACCCGCCCGGATCCCGGCGAAATAAAACGACAGCAACCATAAGTCCCGGACCTCGCAATGCGCGGGGTCAGGCAAGACCACACCTTCGAGCCGCGCGACATCCGCCGCCGTCAGCCCGACTTTCTGCGACTCCGGCGTTTTGATCTGGATCTTGTCCTTCCCGAAGGGGAAGAACTTCCTGTCCAGCACACCGTCCCGGATGGAGTGGCTGAAGACGGCCTGAACGGTGGCCAGGTAGTTGGCGACGGTCCAGTCCCCGGCACCGCGCTGGGCCTTCAGATAGACTTTGAAGTGCGTCAGAAGCCCCGTGTCAATCTTCTGGAATGGAACGTCCGCACCCCTCAACACCCCTTGACAGGGAGTCGGTCTGAGCGACCTTCCCCGTGGAGACAGGTCATCCCATATTGCCTTCGTGCCAAGGGTGAACTCCTTGAAGACTTGTATGTGTGTCTTCCTCGAATGCCAGCTATTGTATCGGCCTTCGTCCTTCAGGCGTTGCAGGAAGAGGTCCGCCCGCGCAAAGAACATCGTATCGGCAACCGGTTTGAGCCGACGTTTGATGCCATCGGATGTCACCTCTTTCTGTTGGGTGTCCAGCTCCAGCGTCATATCACTGGCCTCAGCCAGTTTCTTCATGATGAAGTTATTCAACCGGACCGCGTTGGGATGAGACCGCCGCACGCGTTGGGCCGCGGCGTCCCAATCCTTTTCCAGGAGGTGGTAGCCGAGATGAATGAAAGAAGCTTTCCGGTCTTTGATGACACGAAGAGCCAGTGGATATGACCCATCCTTGTTTTGTTTCCTGCGGAGAACGATCTTTATGGTTGCCATCGTTCATAAGGGTTGCTTTGAAGGGTGCGGCATTGGTACGACATAGGTACAACAAACCGCTGTTTGACCTGCCTTCTTATGAACGGATGTGCATATAAAACCGTGTAAAAACGACAAATAAGGCTATATGAGGCCAGGGTAGAATCTGTCTAATAGACTTGCCCTCTTTATATCGAGGCAGGAAACGACCGCCGCATGACGTAAGCGACCTTCGCTTGTGAAGCGCCTGAACGCCGGACGCCGCCCAGCCAGTGAACGATTGTTAACAGCCAGGAATTACCGACTTATCATGTTTGCCCAATTTCCCGACAAGCCGAATTTCAGCGAGCTCGAACGGGAGATCCTCGACTTCTGGAAGGAGTCGAACATCTTCAAACGCTCGGTCGAGACACGCCCCGCAGATAATCCATGGATCTTCAACGAGGGACCACCCACGGTGAACGGCAACCCCGGCATTCACCATGTGCTGGGCCGGGCGCTGAAGGATATGGCCTGCCGCTACAAAACGATGCGCGGCTACCGGGTGGCACGCAAGGGGGGCTGGGATACGCACGGCCTGCCGGTGGAGATCGCCCTGGAAAAGCGGCTGGGTCTGAAGGAGAAGGGGGAGATCGAGACCAAGGTCGGAGTCGCCAACTTCAACAGGATGGCGCGCGAGTCGGTCTACGAGCATATCAACAAGCCGGGGGGCTGGAACCAGCTCACCGAGATGATGGGCTACTGGGTCGATCTGGACGATCCTTATATCACCTGCACCAACGAGTACATCGAGTCGGTCTGGTGGGGTCTGTCGCAGTTCTACGGCAAGGGGCTGATCTACCGGGGCTTCAAGGTCGTTCCGCAGTGCCCGCACTGCGAGACCCCCCTCTCGTCGCATGAGCTGGCGCAGGGCTACGCCGATGTGCGCGACCCGTCGCTCTATATCAAGCTCGCCGTCGAGCCGGGACAGACGGCCGGGGGGGTCGCCATCCCCGAGGGGACGTTCTTCCTGGTCTGGACCACCACGCCATGGACGCTGATCTCGAACGTGGCGCTGGCGGTGGGGGACGCGATCGAGTATACGCTGGTGCTCGAGCCGGAGAGCGGCGAGCGCTATATCCTGGCCGAGGCACGGCGCGCCGCGCTCGATCCCGACGGAAAATGGACGGTCGAGGGATCGTTCACCGGACGCGATCTGGAGCGGGTCCGCTACCAGCGCCTCTTCCCGTACGTTCCTGTCGATCGCGATGCGTTCTATGTCACCAAGGGGGACTTCGTCTCGACCGAGGATGGCACCGGCATCGTCCATATCGCCCCGGCGTTCGGCCAGGATGACTACGAGGTCTCCCGGCGCTACAACCTTCCGATGCTGCAGCCGGTGACCCCGAGCGGGCACTTCACCGATATCGTGACCGACTTCGCCGGACGCTCGGTGAAGACGATCAAGTTCGAGGACAGGACCGAGGAGGGGGTCGACAAGGATATCGTGATCGCACTGAAGAAGCGGGGCCTCGTGCTGAAGTCGTCGAACGACTATCTGCACAGCTATCCCCACTGCTGGCGCTGCGACAACCCGCTGATCTATTACGCACGCGACTCCTGGTATATCCGCACCACCGAGTACGCCGGCAAGATGATCGAGCAGAACGCGACGATCGCCTGGCATCCGCCGGAGATCGGCACGGGACGCTTCGGCAACTGGCTGGAGGAGAACAAGGACTGGTCGCTGTCGCGCGATCGCTACTGGGGCACACCGCTGCCGATCTGGGTCAACGAGGAGGACCCCAACGATACGATCGCCGTCGGCTCGATCCATGGGCTGATGGAGGGGGAATTCGTGCGGGAGGATGGAACCATCGCCCCGATGGCCGAGGCGGTCTATATCGCCGGGAAGGATACCGATCTTCTGAACCCGGTCCCCGACCCCCAGGGACGCGTCCCGCTCGATCTTCACAAGCCGTTCGTCGACCGGGTGATCTTCCGCCGCGACGGAAAGGTCTATCGCAGGACGCCGGAGCTGATCGACGTCTGGTTCGACTCCGGGGCGATGCCGTTCGCGCAGTGGCATTATCCGTTCGAGAACCGCGAGGAGCTCGGAAGTCTTTTCCCGGCCGACTTCATCGGCGAGGGGATCGACCAGACGCGCGGCTGGTTCTATACGCTGCACGCCATCTCGACGGCGCTCTTCGGCGTCCCGGCCACCCGGAACATCCTCGTCAACGGGCATGTGCTCGACAAGGATGGCAGGAAGATGTCGAAGCGGCTCGGCAATACCGTCGATCCGTTCGATCTGATGCGGAAGTATGGCGCCGACGCGGTCCGCTGGTATATGATCACCAACTCGCCGCCATGGAAGCCTATCCTCTTCAACGAGGAGGATATCGCCCGCACGGTGCTGGCGGACTTCTTCCGCGCGCTGACCAACACGTACAACTTCTTCGTGCTCTACGCCAACATCGATGGCTTCGTTTATGAGGAGGAGCGGATCCCGGCATCGGAGCGCGCCGAGCTGGACCGCTGGATTCTCTCGGCGCTCAACTCGACCGTCGCCGAGTACACGCGCCATATGGACGCCTACGACTCGACGCGGGCGATGCGCCTGGTCAGCGAGTTCACCGTCGAGCAGCTCTCCAACTGGTATGTGCGCCGCAATCGCCGCCGGTTCTGGAAGGGGGAGAAATCAGCCGACAAGGTGGCCGCCTACCAGACCCTCTACGAATGCCTGGTGGCGGTGACGAAGATGATGGCGCCGCTGGCGCCGTTCCTTGCCGAGCGGCTCTTCCGCTCGCTCACGACGGTCACCGGAAGCGAGACCGCCGAGTCGGTGCATCTGGCGCTGATGCCGGAGATCGAGGCGGAGGCCATCGACCCGGATCTGGAGCGCCGGATGGCGAAGGCACAGCGGACGGTGGCGCTGGCGCGCATGCTCCGCGAGAAATCGCGTCTGAAGGTGCGGCAGCCGCTGCGCCGCCTGCTGATCCCGATCTCGGGGGACGCCGAGCGCGAGGATTACCGCGCCGTCGAGGAGATCATCAAGGATGAGCTGAACGTCAAGGCGGTCGAGTATGTCAGCGCCGAGGAGGGCTCCGACGTGGTCAAGATGAAGGCCAAGGCGAACTTCAAGACGCTCGGGCCGAAGTACGGCAAGCAGATGAAGAGCGTGGCCGCGGCGGTGACGACGATGACCGCATCCCAGATAACCGAGCTGCAGCGCCAGGGGAGCTTGACTCTGAGGTCGGGGAGTGATACGTTTGCGCTCCTTCCCGAGGATGTCGAGGTGATCCATGAGGATATCGAGGGGTGGCTGGTCGCTTCCGAGGGAACCGTCACCGTCGCACTTGATACCGAGCTCGATGAGGATCTTCTGCGGGAGGGACTGGCGCGCGAGTTCGTCAACCGCGTGCAGACGCTCCGCAAGGATACCGGACTCGACCTCACCGACCGTATCCGTCTGGTCTACACCGCCGGTGATGAGCTCTCCGAAGCGATCGAGGCGCAGCGGGCATATATTATGCTCGAGACGCTCGCCATGGAGCTCGACCGCGCGGCCGACGCCGGAGGGATGCTGGAAGTGGATCTCAACGGAAATCAGTGCACGATCGCGCTTGAACGGATTGAAACGACCGCCGGGCTATAAACTGGCACTAGATTTTCAAACTGAATCGTAACCTGAGCGGAGATCGGTCATCGTCTGGCCGATCTCCGGTTCTCATTGCCGGGGGATGGCCGGCGCATCGGAGCACGATTCCGAGAGGCCGCCTCCGTAGGGGATGATCAGCATCAGGCCCTGACAATACAATCAATCAACACGTCAGTTGTGAGAGGTGAGCCTGAAGGGACACGTTGACACCCGCCGCGCGCCACGATCGGATCGATGATCACGGCGGCGGCCCGAGCGAACGTTTGCGGCACAGCGTCCCTTTTCGACTTATCGACAGAGCACTGGAAACCGAGGCGATACGTAGATTATGGCAGCAAAGAACACATCAAAGCCCGCTGCGAAGGATGAGAGCACTTCGCAGAAAAAGTCCGCGTCCTCAGCAACCAAAGCCAAGGCACCTACCAAGGCATCCAAGCCTGAGCCTCCCAAGAACGACAAGCCCGAGACCGAACCAAAGAAGGCTGCGACAAAGTCTCCGCAGCCCTCCTCACAAAAGACGGCAACCAAGACGCAAACGATGGCAGTAAAACAGACCGAGCCCCAGGAGTCAGCTCCTCAGGAGGGCACTCCGCAGGAGGCACCCGAGGCCGCCAAGGCTCCCGAGGCTACAAAAGCACCCAAGAAAAGCGCAGGCTCCCAGGGTGCCAAGAAAGTGACAGTAAAATTCCCGAAGGGGATCTTCTCCCCGGCCACCGGCACCGCCAGCAGCGAGCCGTTCAGCGCCAAGGAGCTCGATAAGTTCCGGGTTCTGATCCAGGATCTCCGCATGGAGAACCAGGATGAGCTCGAGGTGCTCACCGACCAGCTCCGCGAGATGACCTCCAGCGAGAACACCGACGACAACAACGCCTACTCGCTCCATATGGCCGAGCAGGGAACCGACGCGATGGAGCGCGAGAAGACGTTCCTGCAGGCGCAGCGCACCAACGACTATATCAAGAAGCTCGACGAGTCGCTCCGCCGCATTCAGGAAGGGAGCTTCGGGATCTGCCGCATCTGCGGCCTGCGTCTGGACAGCAAGCGTCTGATGGCGGTCCCCGTCACCCAGGTCTGCACCGTCTACAAGAACACCTCCAAGCCGTGCGAGCCGGGAAAGATCCAGATGGAAGCGCTCGGCATCACCGGCGAGGAGAACGACCAGTAAGCGATGCGGAAACTACTGACGCTCTCGGTGCTGATCGTGGTGGTTGACCAGGCGACGAAGCTTGCCGTCAAGGGGTTCGATCTGTTCGGCATCCATTACGCCGGCATGCAGATGTACGAAAGCAAGGAGGTACTGGGTGACTTCCTTCGCTTTACGTTCGTCGAGAATCCGGGGATGGCATTCGGTCTGAACTTCGGGATGCCGGTCTTCCTCGCCCTCTTCTCGGTGGCCGCGAGCGTCTTTCTGGTCTATCTTCTGAGGCGAACCGAAAAGGATGGGATGACGGGGCTCCGCCTCGCCCTCGCCCTGATCCTCGGCGGCGCCGTCGGGAACCTTATCGACCGGGTGTTCTACGGCGCCTTCTACGGCTACGCACCGCTGTTCTACGGGAAGGTGGTCGATTTCGTGGATATCAACATCCCCGATATCAACCTGCTGGGGAACGAGCTGCGGCGCTTCTACGTCTTCAATATCGCCGATGCCGCCGTCTCGATCGGCGTGGTGCTGCTGATCTTCTTCTACCCGTCGAAGAAGGAGGCAGCCCGGAGCGAGGCGCTGCGGACGGCCGAGGTACCGGCCGAACCTACCGAGCCGCCGGTGCTGCCGGAGCAGGAAGTGAAGGCCGGCTAACGGAAGCATCAACCAAATAACGACACAGGGCGCCATCCGCGGCATGCGGATGACGCCCTTGCCATTTGCTGATCAGCGTGGAAATGAAAAATCCCCGACCGCATATCCGCGGCCGGGGATTTCATATTCAATCGCGCTGGCGTCACCCCGATTACGGGAAGATGCCGAGCTCCATGTACGACTTGGCGATCTTGTCGATCGCCACGACGAACGCCGCGGTGCGGAGATCGTTCACCTTCTTGTTGGTGTCGAACACCGACTTCATCTGGTAGAACGCGTTGATCATCGTCTCCTCGAGGCCCGAGTCGACGTAATCGGCCTCATCGGCACCATGGACCAGCACCTGACGCTCGGCCGACGAAAGGGCCGTGCCGGTGATCCGCTCCACCATGCTGACGATACGGGTGTAGGAGCCCTCGTCGGCGCGCTTGCCCAGACGGCCGAAGCGCACATGCGAGAGGTTCTTCAGCCACTCGAAGTAGCTCACCGTCACGCCGCCGGCGTTCAGATAGGCATCCGGGAGGATATGGATGCCGCGCTGCAGCAGGATATCCTCGGCGCCCGCGGTCACCGGACCGTTAGCTCCCTCGGCGATGATCTTCGCCTTGATCTTCTCGGCGTTCCCCATGTTGATCTGGTTCTCGAGAGCGGCCGGGACAAGGATATCGCAGTCGAGCTCAAGCAGGGCATTGCCACGCTTGTAGTCCTTGGCGCTCTTGAAGCCGAGGATCGATCCGGTCTCCTTGCGATGGCGGAACACCTCATCGACATCGAGGCCGTTCTTGTCGTAGACTCCACCCTCGTACTCGGCGATGCCAGTGATGATGGCGCCCCCCTCCTGGAGGTTCTTGGCGGCCCAGTAGCCCACGTTGCCGAGGCCCTGAACGATCACGCGCTTCCCTTCCAGACCCGGCGTCAGGCCGAACAGCCCGGCGTTCTCGGCGTTGGAGAGCGCCTCACGGACGCCGAAGAAGAGGCCGCGGCCGGTCGCCTGGGTGCGGCCATCGATGCCGCCCTGCGACAGCGGCTTGCCGGTAACGCAGGCAAGGGCGTCGATCTGGTTGGAGGTGACGGCCTGGTAGGTATCGGCGATCCACGCCATCTCGCGCGGACCGGTCTGATAATCCGGCGCCGGAACGTCGACGGCCGGGCCGATGCAGTTGCGCTTGATCAGCTCCATCGTGTAGCGACGGGTGATGCGCTCGATCTCCTCCTCGGTATACTTCTTCGGGTCGAACTGGATGCCCCCCTTGGCGCCGCCAAACGGAACGTCGACGATGGCGCACTTGTAGGTCATCAGCGCGGCGAGCGCCATCACCTCATCCTGCGTCACATGCTCGGCGTAGCGGATGCCCCCCTTGGTCGGGAGGCGGTGGTGCGAGTGCTGCACGCGCCAGCCGGTGAACACCTGGATATCGTTGCCGATGCGCACCGGGAAGCGCACCATGTAGACCGAATTGCAGACCTTGATCTGATCGAGGATGCCACGCGGATAATCGACGGCACCGGCCGCACGCTCGAAGTTGCGCTCAACAGTCTGATAGAACGAGGGCTCGGGCGAGATCAGGTTCGAGAGCTTGTTGACGCCCCGGACGGGGGTTGGGGGATCGCCCGATGCAACGTCCTGATGACGCGATGGCTTCTTGGCAGTGACTCTGCCGTTGCTGCTGTTGCCATTGGTTGAGGGCTTCGCCGCAGTTTTGCGCGCCGTCCCCTTTTTCTCTGCTGCCATGTCGATTATTGGTTGTTGTTGATAATGCTTCGCTAACCCTTGTTATGAGCGCAAGAAAAAATCATCAATCTCGCGAGCGAGTCTCTTCGCCGAAACTTTTTCAAGAGGATGAGGGGTCCCCGGCAGGACGATCAGGCGCCCGTTCGGGAGCCGCCGGTATGCCGCGACTGTCTCCTCGATCGTCACCATCTTGTCGTGATCGCCGATCCCCACCATCACCTCCGTCGTCACATCCGCCAGCTCGTCGATCGTCAGCTCTTGGCGCCGACCCAGCGCGAGCATCATCTCGGCGGTCTTCTCCAGCACCATCTTCCAGTCCGATGGCGCATGCCGTGCGCGAAGCCCCTCGGCATAGCGGGGCACCTTCGTCTCGATCGTCGCCGGATCGAGCATCGCCGCCTCACGCTCGGATGAGGAGGCATCCCATGCGAACTTCGTCGCGAGCGTGAAGATCCTTCCCACATATTCCGGCGAGATACGTGCCAGATGGAGCGCCACGTATCCCCCCATGCTGTAGCCGAAGATATCGACCCCGACGAGCCCGCTGCTCTCGAGCCAGTCGCGGAGCTGTCCGGAGAAGCCCGCGATGCTGAACGGCTCCTCGGGGATGGGCTCCCCCCCATGCCCGGCAAAGTTCAGCGTGTGGAGCACAAAGCGATCCTCGAGCAGCCCGAGGAGCTCCCCGAACTGATCGCGGGCGCCAAGGGCGCCGTGGAGAAGGAGTAACGGTGGACGCTGGGAGTTCATGGCATGGGACGAGAGGAGGGCGCCGGGATGGCCCGCGGCGCCCTCGTGTGAAGAATGCTCTAGAGGTTACCGCGGTCGGCCTGCTCGCGCTCGATCGCCTCGAACAGCGCCTTGAAGTTCCCCTTGCCGAACGACTCGCCGCCGCGACGCTGGATGATCTCGAAGAAGAGCGTCGGACGATCCTCGACCGGCTTGGTGAAGATCTGGAGCATATACCCCTTGTCATCCTTGTCGACCAGGATGTTGAGCTTCTTCAGATCCTCGATCGACTCGGTGATCTCGCCGACGCGCTCGATCAGATCGTCGTAGTAGGCCTCGGGAACCCTGGTGAACTCGACGCCGTTGGCGCGCAGATCGGTGATCGTCTGCAGGATATCCTCCGACTCCATGGCGATATGCTGGACGCCGGCGCCCTTGTAGAACTGGACGTACTCCTCGATCTGCGAGCGCTTCAGCCCCTCGGCCGGCTCGTTGATCGGGAACTTCACCCACTTGTTCTCGTTGGCGACCACAGTCGAGCGGAGCGCGCTGTGCTCGGTGGAGATATCCTTGTCGTCGAACGAGACGAACTTGGTGAAGCCGAACACCTTGTGATAGAAGTTGACCGTCTCCTCCATCTTGTTCCAGTCGACGTTGCCGACCACGTGATCGACATGCTTCAGGCCGACCGGCACGGCAAGATCGTCGGTGCGCTCGACGAAGTTCGGCAGGAAGAAGCCGCTGAACTCCTCGCGCTCGACGAACGAGTGGACCGTATCGCCGTAGGTGGCGATCGTCGCCATCTTGACGCGTCCGTTGCCGTCGCTGATCTCGACAGGCTCCATCACCCCACGGGCGCCGCGCTCGGTGGCGATGCGATAGGCCTCCTCGACATTCTCGACCTGCAGGGCGATATCACGGACGCCGTCGCCATGCTTTGCCACATGCTCGGCCATCGGCGACTCCGGATGGAGCGGCGTGGTGAGAACGAAACGGATCTTCCCCTGCTCGACCAGATACGAGGCACGATCCTTCACGCCGGTCTCGGGCCCCATATAGCCGCGCAGACGGAAGCCAAGCGCACGGCGGTAAAAGTATGCCGCCTGCTTCGCGTTGCCGACATAGAACTCTATGTGGTGCATGCCATGGATCTTGAAAAGATCCTGTCCCTGCTCGGCGTCGCGGAGTTGTTCTGCAGTTTCCATAGTTGTAGATCAGTAGGTTCGTAAACAGTGATCGTCGGATACTCGCGACCGGCATTCTCTGCTGCGATCCCCTGCCGGGAGCAGCCGCTGTCCGGTGCGGTAGTTCAATGGTTGTTCCCGAGACGGCCTCGCCCCCCCGATAATGTCTGCCGGGCGCGCATTCCGCGCGCGGCGCGCCGTTCTGCGGATGTCATCCTCTCCCCCGTCTCCGGGTGATGCGGGCTCAGCCCTATGCCCTGACTTCCTCGCTGAGAACCTTATGCAGCGCCTCGATGCAGCGGCGGTTCTGCTCCATCGTCCCGGTGGAGATCCGCAGGCAGTGCGGCAGCCCGAATCCGCGGAGCGGGCGGGTGATCACGCCACGGCGCAGCAGGCCGTCGAAGATGCGGTCGACGCGGTCGGCGGTCTGGAAATCGATCAGCACGAAGTTCGCGAGGGAAGGGACGAAGCGGAGGCCGAGCCGCTCGAACTCGGCGTGGAAGTAGAGAAGCGATTCGCGGTTGAGCTCGACCGTCTGGCGAAGGAAATCGGTATCGCGGAGCGCCCCGAGAGCGCCTGCGGTGGCCGGGGTGCTCGGCTCGAACGGCAGCTTCACCTTCATCATCTTGCCGATGATATCGGAGTGCGCCATGCCGTAGCCGATGCGGATGCCGGCAAGCCCGTATGCCTTCGAGAAGGTACGGCAGGTCAGGACGTTATCCCAGCGATAGTGCATCGAGTCGGGATAGTCGGGCCAGCCATCGGCATACTCGAAATATGCCTCGTCGAGGATCACCAGCACCGACTGCGGAACGCGTGCGATGAATCGCTCCAGATCGGCCGTCGTCGCCGACGTCCCGGTCGGGTTGTTCGGATTGGCGATATAGATGATCTTGGTCCGCTCGTTGACCTTCGCCGCCATCGCGGCCAGATCGTACCCGTAGTTCTTCAGCGGCGTGTAGTGGGTCTTGGCCCCGGAGGCATGCGCCAGCACCTGGAAGCCGACGAACGTCCCCTCGGAGGAGATCATCTCGTCGTTGGTATCGAGGAACGTGTGGAGCGCCGTGGCGATGATCGACTCGGAGCCGGAGCCGCAGATGACGTTTTCGGGCTTGATCACGAAGCGATCGGCCAGCGCGTAGCGCAGCGCCCGCCCGGCGTCGGGATAGTAGCTCAGATCATGGATCGAGCCGGCGATCGCCTCGACCGCCTTCGGCGATGTGCCGAGCGGGTTCTCGTTGGAGGCAAGTTTCACCGAGCCGCTGATGCCAAGCTCGCGCTCGACCTCGGCGATCGACTTTCCTGGTTGATAGGGTTTGAGCGAGGCGATGTGCGAAGGGACTGCGATCATCTATGTTGTCCGCCAGGGAGTGAAGGCACGAGGGTTAACGTTAAATATTAATCAGCGAAAATAGCAAACTGTTACCTCAATCCAAGGTATCGCCGCTCACCCGTCTCTCTTCTTCACCGATTGTCACCGATGCCGCGCAGGGCCGCGCCGAAGCCCCTCGCAAGGCCATCCCCCCTCTCCGCAACGGCGCTGCTATCGCACTGTGAAGGAGATCGCCGGAAATCCCGAGAAGGGCTTCGATTCCCGCACGCCATCCCCCGCATATGCGCGATGCATGGGTCACATGCCGCTCCCCGGCCATCCCGTTACGCCATCCCCGAACAGTCTCCGAGTCTGCCGGAATGCCGGGCCGGAGTTCAACCCGGGCCCGGCAAATCAATGCTCGACAACCAGCGTGAGACGTTCCCCATGCCCGCGTCATGATGCCGCGACGATTTCCTTCAGCCTCGCGATCACGATGATGAAGCTCCCCCTTCTTCGGCAACCCGATGGCGCAGAGATCGGGGATCCAGGCACTGAAACACCGCGCGGGCATTGCGGCGGCCCCTTCCTCGCGCATCACCCGACGGTCATCATAATATCGGCCGATGCCGACCGCGCAACCGTGGCGAGCAGCCCGGCAGCATGGGGAGGCCGGCCGGATGCGTGACAAAGTGCAACACGCAAAAACAGCGCAATATTTGCTAAAATCAACGCTTTCAGCGCACTCGAGTGCTGGCAAAATGCCCGTCCGCTACATACATTCGGTCGCTTCTTCGTCATCATACTGTGCCCCACCGGAGAAGGATCGGCACGTTCATATCACCATGATTGTTGGGAATCAGGAGAAGCGATGACACTGCAAACATTTCGTTCGAGCGCGGTCCATGCGATCGGCTATGATGTGGAGAGCCGCGTGATGGAGGTGATCTTCACCGGCGGCGGGATCTACAATTTCGAGAATGTTCCCCCCGAGGTTTTCACCGAGTTCATTCGGGCGACCTCGAAGGGAGCATACTTTCAGGATCATGTCCGTGGCCGCTTCAGGCACTTCAGGCTGGGACGCTTCCGCCGCCGCCGTCCGCCGATGACACGCCTTGCGACGGGAGCCCCGCTGTAGGGGGCGACGGCTTTCGTAGATTTGTACTCTCAATCTCCCCGGCCATGCAGGCCGGGGCATTCTATTTCCTATGGCACGCACGTTCGACATCCCGATCTACTTCCGCTCCCCGATCATCACGGCGGTGAAATCATCCCGGAAGGCCAATGATCCGCGCCGTCGCGATCTGGCCCCGTCGATCCTCGACTTCGGACCGGTTCGCTTCAAGATCGCGCGGCACTTCGGCTTCTGCTACGGCGTGGAGAACGCCATCGAGATCGCCTACAGGGCCCTCGATGAAAATCCCGGCAAGCGGATATTCCTGCTGTCGGAGATGATCCACAACCCGCATGTCAACGACGATCTGCTGGCGCGCGGCGCGAGCTTCATCATGACGCCGGCCGGGGAGCAGCTTATCGGCTGGGATGAGCTCACCGCCGACGATGTGGTGATCGTTCCGGCGTTCGGCACCACGCTCGATATCCAGGCGGCGCTGGCCGAGCGGGGGATCGATCCGTACGGCTGGGATACCACCTGCCCGTTCGTCGAGAAGGTCTGGAATCGTACCGGAGCTCTGGGGGAGAAGGAGTATACGGTGGTGGTGCATGGGAAACGGAATCATGAGGAGACCCGGGCCACCTTCTCCCACAGCAGCGAGAAGGCGCCGACGGTGGTGGTGCAGAACATGGCGGAGACGGAGCGGCTGGCGGCGATCATCACCGGGACGGAGCCGATCGAGCGCTTCACCGAGTGGTTCGGCGCGCAGGCATCGGAGGGGTTCGATCCGGCCGTGCATCTCCGGCGGATCGGCGTGGTGAACCAGACAACGATGCTCGCCTCGGAGACGCAGGCGATCGCCGACAGGCTCAGGGTCGCGATGATCGAGCGCTACGGTGCCGACCGGATCACCGAACATTTCGCCGACACGCGCGACACGCTCTGCTACGCGACCAACGAGAACCAGAGCGCGACCACGGCGCTGATCGCATCGGGGGGAGATCTTGCGATCGTGGTGGGGGGCTACAACAGCTCCAACACATCCCATCTCGTCGAGCTGTGCGAGGAGCGGATGCCGACCTATTTCATCAGGGACGCCGGCGAGATCATCGATCGCGATGCGGTCAATCATTTCGACCTGCATGCGAAGTCGGTCCGCCGCAGCGACGGCTGGCTGCCGCGGCTCGACCGGCCGCTCGATATCGTGCTGACCAGCGGCGCATCCTGTCCCGACGCGCTGGTCGACGATGTGATCGAGAAGATCATCTCCTTTTTTCCGGCGGCGCGCCCGATCGAATCGGCGCTGGAGCCGTTCGTGGGGGCGGGGTAGAGCTTCACCATATCACGCGGCATCTGCGGAGCAACGGGGCGCGGGGTCGGTCGCGCCTCTTCCGTATGGGGCGGTCAGGCCGCCGCGATCATCCCCCTGAAGAGCAGCGCCTCGTCGACCTCTGCCGCCTCCTCTCCCCCCCACAACCCCTTCAGCAGCGCTGCATCACCGCCGGTCAGGATGACGCGGGGAGGCGCCCCGCCGAACAGATCGCGCGCCAGCAGCCGCGCAACCCCCTCGGCGCCGAGCGCCGTGCCCAGCAGCACGCCGTTGGTCACCGACGCCAGACTGGTGCGTGCGGGAAGACCGGGCCGTGCATCGAGCCCGACGAGCGGGAGCACCGGAACGCGCGCATGGAGCCCCTCGGCGGCGGTACGGAACCCCGGCATGATCGCTCCCCAGACGGGCCTTCCGCCGGCCACCGCGTCGATCGTGATGGCGGTTCCGCAGGAGATCGCCACGCCGTCCCCCCCCATCCCGAGAAGGTTCAGGATTCTGTCGAGCCCCAGCGTTCCGGGGGTATCGTAGCTGTCGCCGATGAACCCGGCGAACTCCTCCCGCCGCAGCACCCTTATCTCCCGTGCCGCCTCCAGACGCTCGATCGTCGGGGTGCTCAACGCGTCGCCGACCGGGGCGCAGATGATGGGGCCATCGGAGAGCTCGCAGCGCCGCAGCAGCGCCTCGAGGTTGCTGTAGCGCTCGATCGCGATATCGCCGCCGGGAGCGATATGGGCGACCTTGATCGTGCTGTTGCCGATTTCAAGAAGCGTGGTCTGTGTCATGATGCCGACGACGGTGCGCGGAAGATGGGGATGACCGGGGCTATCCGGTCGGGAGGGGGATAATACAAAGCGCCCGGAGAATCAATCCCACGGGTGCTCGAATATTTTTTCGGCCGGGTCGGCGACCTGGCTTTAGATGCGGGAGGTCACATGCTCTTCGCCGCTGACGCTCTGCTCCAGCGCATGATGGGCATGGCCGTTGCTCTCGGCGCCGCCGAGCTTGCGCCGGAACTTCCGTATGCCGGTGCCGAGCGCGGAGAAGATCGTCATCACCTCGTTGACGGGCTTCTGCACGGAGCTCTGCACGTTGTCGACGAACCCGATCACGCTCACCACGACGTTCTTGGCGCCATGCACCACATCGGTGGCATCGGTGGTCAGGCGGGAGACCTCCTCGGTCATCTCCCTGACGCTGCCGACGATCCCCTCGACCTGGCCGAGCTGGGCGTTGACGCGCTCCATCGAATCGTTCAGACGGTCGACCGTTCCTTCCACCTTCCCGGTGATCCCCTCGATGTTGTTGATCGTACCCTGAAGGCTTCCGCGGATGGTCCCGATCTCGCCGATGAGATCGTTCACGCTCTTGGTCACCGTGGCGAGCAGCCCGTTGGCGCCGCTGATGAACCTGATAAGGTAGATGAACAAGCCGGCAAGCGCCAGCAGCGCCACCGAGGCCGAAATGTAGAGTAAGGTTTCCATGCGGTTCTAATCTATGGCTCTATAGCGAGAAGAGTGGAGTGCGGCGTATGTGCGGTACCGCCGGAACCCATGACAATGCATGGGTTCCGGCGATCTGCAAATCATCCATCAGGAGCGAAGCTCTTCCTTGAAGGCTTCGGTTCCCGCCTTGGCTGCGTCGGCGATCTTTCCGGCGCCATCCTTCACATCGGTCACCACACGGCTTCCGGCGGTGGTAGCCTTGGCGCGGGCATCGTTGACGATGCGCTCGGCGTCGGAAAGGAGGGTCGAGGCCTTCTCGCGGGCATCATCGACGATGCTCTCGGCGCGGGTGCGCCCCTCGTTGATGATCTCGCGCGAGCGCTCGTTGGCGCTGTTGAGCAGATCACTCGCCTTGTCGATATACTGGTTGGTCATATCCGAGATATCGGAGCGAAGCTCACGTCCGGGCTTCGGCGCAAACAGCAGTGCGAGTGCCGCACCAACGGCGCTGCCGGTGAGTAGACCAATCAGCAGACCCTTGCTGAGTCCGCTGCTCTCTCCTGATTCATACTGTGCCATGGTTCTTCTCCAAACGATATGTTGTACAACTCCTATTGGTGCTCAAGCACTCATGTTGCATGATAGACCGACAATTAGGGTGCCAAACAGGAGCATTATCATCGACCGGCCAAACATGCAAAAACTTCGCGCAAATCCCGCCATCGGCACCGAATATTATAGCGTCGCTCACATCATGAAACCAGACGCCCGTGGAGACTCCCGGTAACGGATCACGCGGCGGCGAGTGAGAGCCATCACCGGCACTCTCCCCGGCGACCAATCATTTCGGGATCATACCCTATGCATCCAGCACACATCCCCGGCGGCCCTCTCCCCTTTGCCACGCTCCCCGGCAGCGAGCCCCGCGCGGCACGACGGCTCTCCCGATCCACGGCCGCCCATGTGGCCGCTACGGGACGCTCCGCATGGAGCGCCATCGCACGGGGGCTGGCCCTGTTTCTGGGAGGATTCTCGATCGTCAATATCCTCGGCAGCATCCTGCACGGGTTCGACGCGAACATCTGGTGGATCGATCTCCGCCCCATCCCCCATCCGTTCGACGCGCTGATGCTGGCATCCATCGCCGCAGGGCTGCTCGCCTACGGATGCAGTCCGGCGATGGGATCGGTCCGCAGAATCCTCACCGCCTTCCTGGCCGCCGCCGGCCTGCTCGCGGCCATCGTCAACACGACGGTGTTCTACACGCTGCTCGCCGGGCGCGCCATCCCGGCCGCATTCCCGATCCCCTTCTCCCTGCTGATCGCCGGCGCGCTCGCGGCCATTATCAGCGCCGTGCTCGCCCCGCGCGCCCCGGCGTCGCGACCCCGTACGGTGCTGATGGCCGCCACGGTTGGCGCATCACTCTTCCTGTTTCCGCTGATGCAGATGTTCTGCTTCGGCAAATCCGATTACCGCCGCCCCGCCGACGTTATCGTGGTGCCCGGGGCGAAGGCCTACGCCGATGGCAGCCCATCGGTTCCGCTTGCCGACCGTGTACGGACAGCCTGCGATCTCTACCGCGCCGGGCTGGCGCCGCGCCTGATCTTCTCCGGCGGCCCCGGCGACGGCGCCATCACCGAGCCTGAATCGATGCGCCGTATGGCTCTGGGGCTCGGCATCCCCGACGAGGCGATCATCCTCGATGAAGATGGGGTCAACACCCAGGCGACGATCGAGAACACGATCCCGATCTTCGAGCGGATCGGAGCGCGGCGGGTGATGGCCGTCAGCCACTTCTATCACCTCCCCCGCATCAAGATGACCTATCAGAGCGATGGCTGGGAGGTCTATACCGTTCCCGCCGAGGAGAGCTACACGCTCCGGGCGATCCCCTTCTATATGCTGCGCGAGGTGGCGGGGCTCTGGGCATACTATCTCAGGGCGATGCGGGGATAAGCCGGCACCGCTCCCTCCGCCGCATTCGGTATCTTGCCGGCGATCCGCTCCGGAGGCTCCCCGACGATCGGGAGCCCGGCCGGCGCCCTCACACATTTATCGCAGTTGCATGAAACAGTACGACGCTCTCACCTGTTACGCCGATCGCCAGACGCTCGATCTTCTGACCGCCATCAGCAGCACGCTTCCGATCACCGGCGTCGTGGATAACGACGCCAGCCTCACCCTCTACTTCGACGAAGGGATCTACAACGGCACGATCCTCGACGATATCCGCACATGGCTCCCCGAGGGCTCCGACGCCGAGTTCGAGCTGGGGACCGTCGAGGAGCAGAACTGGAACGCCGAGTTCGAGAGCTCGCTGGAGCCGGTGCGCCTTACCGAGCGTCTGGTGATCACCCAGAGCTGGAATCCCGTGGAGCCGGCCGGCGAGGACGATCTGGTGGTGGTCATCGATCCGAAGATGTCGTTCGGCACCGGACACCACGAGTCGACACGGCTGATCGCGCGGCTGATGACGCGGGTCGGGTTCGCCGGCAGACGCGTGCTCGATGTCGGCACCGGCACCGGCGTGCTGGCGATCATCGCCGCCAAGTACGGCGCCGGAAGGATCGTCGCGATCGACAACAACGAATGGGCGATCGACAACACCAACGAGAACATCGCGATGAACGATGCGGGGCAGATCGTTGTTCATCACTGCGAGCTGGCCGATGTGGCCGAGGGGGATTTCGATATCATCCTCGCAAACATCCATCGCAACGTCATCATCGAGCTGTTCCCGGCGATGGTCGCAAAGCTCCGCCGCTCCGGCGATGCGCGCATCATGACCTCCGGGGTGCTGATCGCCGATTACGACGGACTGCTCGAGGCGGCGGCGCAGAACGGACTGGAGCCGGCCGACGAGGAGCGGGAAAACGAGTGGGTCGCCACGACGTTCCGCCTTCGCGACTGACGCACACGCACGATATATCCCGGACCAATGATTTTCTCGACAATCGATATCGGAACCAACACGATCCTGATGCTGACGCTTCAGCGGAGCGAGGGAGAGGCGGTGCGCGTGCTCGGCGACGAGCATGAGATCGCCCGGCTCGGCAAGGGGGTCGACGCAACCAGAACGATCATGCCGGAGACGTTCGATCGCGTCGCCGGCTATCTGCTCCGCTATCGCTCCATCGCCGGCGATCTCGGCTCCGAGCGGATCATCGCCTTCGGGACCAGCGCCCTGCGCGACGCCCGCAACCGCGAGGAGTTCATCGTCGCGATGCGCGAGCGGACCGGCATCGCCATCGATCTGCTGAGCGGAGAGGAGGAGGCGGAGCTTACCTACCGGGGGGCGCTCTTCGGGCTGCCGGACGGGAACGGACTCTACGGCGTGATCGATATCGGCGGGGGGAGCACGGAGATCGCCCATGGCGTGGGGAGCCGGCTGGAGCGCGGGGTGAGCGTCGACATCGGCGCGGTGCGGATCACCGAGCGGTTCATCCCGGTGTTCCCGCCGCTCTCCGACCAGATCGACGCCGCGCGGAGCTATGCGCGCGAGGCGCTGCGGGAGGCGATCGATCTTCCCGACGGGCTGACGATGGTGGGAGTAGCCGGAACGGCCACGACGCTGGGGGCGATCGCCATCGGTATGGAGCGCTTCGATGCCGACGAGCTGAACGGCGCGCGGCTCACCCGATCGGCGATCGGACGGATCACCTCCGATATCGCCTCGATGCCGCTCGACCGGATCAAGACGATCCCGCAGGTCCACCCCGACCGCGCCGATGTGCTCCTGGGAGGGGCACTGATTCTGGATGAATTTATGTCACGCTACGATCTATCGGCCATCACCGTCAGCACGCGGGGCGTCCGCTACGGCGTGGCGATGCGGGCGATCGAGAGGATGAGCGAGGCGGCGGGATAGTAAAAAGACCGATCGGTCTTTTTTATGGATGAGAGTTATCGGGGAACGCGTTCGGCGCGACGGCGATATCAGCCCGGCCCCGCGTCGTCGGGGAGATAGCGGCGCCACTCCTCCGACTCCGCCACGCGCCGCACCACGGCGTTCCTCTCCTCCAGGAGCCGCCTCATATATCGCTTCAGAAAAAGCGCATCGGCCGCCGCGCCGAGAGCCCCGAGCGGAGCGCGGTAATCGAAGCGATCGGTCATCAGCGTCCCCGCTCCCGACGGCTCGAAATAATGATCGTGGTCGAACCGATCGAACGCGCCGCTGACCATCGAATCGCGGAACCATCGCCGACCGATCGTATCCGGTGATCTGCGCGGTAAGCCGCTGCCGCACGCCGAAATGCCTCGCCATCCAGGTCACGCTCTCCCCCTTCCCGATCAGCGCGCCGCAGCTCTGGCCGACGACCGATTCCCCGTGACGCGCCATCGACGTCTGGTGCAGCGCAGTGCAGCGGGCCAGATCGAAGACCCGCTCGACGGGAGCGGCGATGGGTGTGACCACCTCGATCAGCGGCATGACGTTAGGAAGATGTGCCGCACGAGGGGATGGCATCGACGATGGCGGGAAGCTCCATCAGATCGGCGCAGGAGTGGGGAGCATCGGGGTGCCGGGTTCGGACGAGGATCCCCGGGATGCCGGAGCGCGATGCGCCGCGGATATCGGTATCGATGTTGTCGCCGATCATCCAGAGGGTATGATCGGGACCGATCGTATCGACCACATTGGCGAACGCCTGCGGGTGCGGCTTCTCGTAGCCGGTATCGGCCGAGTTGAAGACATGCGTGAAGAACTCGTCGATGCCGAGCGCATGGAGAATCGAGCCGAGCTCGGGGACATGATTCGAGAGGATCACATGCTCCCAGCCACGCGACGAGAGCGCGCGAAGCGCCGGGATCGTATCGTCGAACAGCTGCCAGTACTCCGGCAGCGGATACAGATCGCGCACCCTCTGCGCCAGCAGCCCCGCGCGGTCGGGCTCGACCCCCATGGCGCCGAACGCCCGCTCGAACACCTGATCCATCGCGTCCCACCATTCCCCGGCCGACTCGATCTCCGGATGGCTGAGATCGGGAGCGTGCCATGGGAACCCATCCTGCAGATGGGGATGGATCTCCTCGGCGGTATATCCGTGCCCCGGCATATCGCGGTGCAGCACCTCGAGCAGCGTCCCCGTCCACATCCCCGCCCGGTATCCGAGCGTCCCGTCGAAATCCCAGATCAGATATTTCATGTGCCCTGTTCGTTCCGCAGTTGATAATAGCACCAACGCACTGCGGCGATGGACAGAGAAGATATCGCCCGTATATCTCCCAGGTCCGCCGCAATGCTCAGTGATCCGCTGCAAACATAACGATGCGAACACTGATATGCGCGGGCCCGTATAGCCTCTTCGCCGCGCCCCCGCCGGAAAGGGGATCAACGGCCGAAACGGGAAATGCGATCCAATGAGCCAACCGAGCCGATACGGCCCCGCACGAAGCGCCCGCTCCGGCACCCCGCCTCAGTGGTGCTCCCGGATCATCACCCCGTCGATGTCGTCGATGGTGATATACTGCGAGGGGCGATCGGTCCAGCAGCCACTGTTGAAATAGCTCACGCCGGAGCGCTCGGCCCGCATCGCCAGATGGGTGTGCCCGCAGAAGATGTAGTGGGCGCTCCGCTCGGCGCCATAGGCGATCGCATCGTCGGCGATCTTGTCGGAGACCTTCGTCCACGCCTTGCTAGTGCGCTTCACCCACCGGCTCACCCGCTGCTCGTCGCCGTCGAGCTTCTGCAGCAGCAGATAGGCGTTGCCGGCGAGCGTGCTGATGCGTGCACGGCGGGTGATGAACAGATCGAACTGATGTCCGTGCAGCGCCAGATAGCGCCGCCCGTTCAGCTCCCACGCATACTCGTCGTACACGCGCACGCCGAGCAGATGCGACAGCGGCTCGGCCAGGCCGTCGTGGTTGCCGGCCACCCAGATCACATCGCAGTTCCGTTTCGGATTGGAGAGCTTCCGGATATGGGAGAGCAGCTTCCAGTCGGCCTTGCTCAGCCGCGTGAAGTTGAGATCGTCGAACACATCGCCGTTGAGGATGAGCCGGCCGAAGCGATACCGCTTCAGCACCTTCAGCAGCTCCGCCGAGCGCGATACGTCGGAGCCGAGATGGATGTCGGAGACGATCATCGTGTCGATGACGATGGGCCGGGAGGCGACATACTCCTCGGCGGGATCGGCCAGATCGGCGCCGTCGGCGGGGCCCGGACCATGGCGATCGCTCACGGCCGCCGGGAGCCCGCGCTCGGCGGCGACCCTGTCGTGGACGACGATGGCGGTCGTGGGCTCCGACGGGCCCTGAAACAGAACAGCCCCGTCGTTCTGTCGGCGGGGCTGCATCCATGGGAAATGAGTCATAGGGATCGGGTGGGTGTTATTCAACATGTTCATTGCTACGTTGATGAGCACGGAAGCTCAGCACCTCGGAGCAGAGATTGAGCGAGGCGTTGAGATACGCGCAGTGGTTGTTCAACTGCCGCTCGCGGAGATTGCGGTCCCCCGCCGCCGGCCTCAGTACGCCGGTGACGGTGGGGACGCTCCCCCGCGTCGAGGTTTCGATCAGGATGTCGAAGAGGTTCATCATGGTCTGCCTGTCTATGCATCGTTTTGATTCAAACTTACCCCCGACCCCACCGAACCGGGAAGTCAACTCTTGGTAACGATCTCCCCGGCGCCGGGAACCGTCCGCCGCGATATCGCCCCGTCTCTATCGTGACCCCCTGATCATCTCCGTCTCGCGACAGTTTCTGTAGGTGGCTCCGCCGATCGTCAGAAATGTGCCGTCGCGGTTGATCCAGAGCGAGGTGTTCCCGTTGATATAGCGGGTCCCGGCCGGCGTCATCGACGCCCACAGTATCACCGTGCTGTCGGGCAGGATAAGCTCGGCGGTATCGGCATGGAAGTAGGCGGTGAACCGGAGCCCCTCCCCGCAATCGTAGACCGAGGTTCGCGGCTCGGCTATCGGCGCCAGCCGGGGAGGGCGCGGCGGTTCGGTCATGATCTCTCCCGACCGCGCCGCACTCGTGGTCGTTCCGGCCCCCGCGCAGCCGATGGCGAGGGCCGCCGTGCAGGCCAGCCCCCCGGCCATGATGCGTCGCATGATTCTGCCTCTGTCGTTCATTGTCGCTCCTGATCATTTGTTCTGCCGGCCGGCCGGATTCATCCCGAAGCGGCGCATGAACCAAAGAAAGCATTAATGGCGCCCTCGATCAAGCCGATAGCGGAACGGGGAGTGTCTCATGGTGATTATCGAGCGCCGATTCGCCGGGGAGGAGTTGAGCTCCGGCCCGACATCCACGCACACTGCGACATTGCTGGATGGCAACATCTCGTTCCCTCCCGGCCAGCGCTCGTTCCTCCCGATTATGCTGTTCGTTCCGGGACTCTTGTCCGGCCGCGCCACGGGCGCCAACATGCGTCACCGGCGCGGGCCCCGGCCGCCCGATCGGCGCGCCTGGCAACGGCATATGCCCGCCGGATCAATCACAGCATACGGATCGAACAGCTCCATGAACCATGGCACCGACAGATATACTCGCGCCGGCATCCTCTGCGCGCTGGCACTCCTTCCCACCATCGCATCGGCACAGATGACGCGCGCGCCGCAGGAAGACCCGGTGATCCGGGGAGAGCTCGGCAAAAAGCTCGACGACTATATGACCCGCATCGGCGCGTTCGGGATGTCGGGGACGATCCTGCTCGCCAGGGGAGGCGAGGTCATCCTGCACAAGGCATACGGACGCGCCGACAGGACGAGCGGCGCGCCGGTGGAGATCGCCACGCCATTCATCATCGGCTCCCTCTCAAAGTCCTTCACCGCCTCGGCGATCCTGAAGCTCGAGATGCAGGGGAAGCTCTCCACGGCCGACACGCTGGGCAGATTTTTTCCGGGGCTTCCGCCGGAGAAGTCGGGCATCACGCTGCACCAGCTTCTGAGCCACACCGCCGGGTTCCCCTATCTCCCGGAGGATATGTTCGCCCGGAAAACCCGCGCGCAGACGATCGAGGAGATGCTGGCGCTTCCGCTGGAGTCGGCGCCGGGAGAGCGGTTCGGCTACTCGAGCCCCGGCTATACGATCCTCGCCGGGGTGATCGAGAAGGCATCGGGCGGATCGTACGAGTCGTATCTGACGAAGAATCTCTTCATCCCCGCCGGGATGACCGCCACCGGATTCATGGGGGATACGGCACGCTGGGGCAGGGCGACGATCCATTCCTACTCCGGGTCGAAGGACGAGGGGCGACTGATCGATTTCCCGGCGACCGAGGTGATGATCGGCGCCGGCTCGATCGTCTCCACCGCCGGCGATCTCTACCGATGGGAACTGGCGCTCGCGGGGACGTCGGTGCTGAACGAGGAGGCGAAGAAGAAGCTCTTCACGGTTCATGTGCAGCCCGAGGGACAGCCCGGCTATGGGTACGGCTGGATGATCGGCAAAACGATCCGCGGCACCACGCTGATCCATCATATGGGCGGCCTCGGGGGCTACAACGCCGAGTACCGCCGCTACATCGACGAGGGGATGGTGATGATCTTCACATCGAACGCGCGCGTCAATGGCGCGGGCTACCGCCAGGCGATCATGAACAACCTGAGCCTGATGATCGCCGGCAGGGAGATCCCGATGCCGCCGGCGCTGACGAACCTTCCGGCCGGCGCGCTCGAGAAGTTCGCCGGAGACTATACGACGCCATCCGGTGGAGCGCTGGCGGTGTGGATCGAGAATGGAAAGCCGATGATCGCGGCGGGGGACCAGGCGGGAATCTCGGCGCTGACCGGCGCGGCGCCGAAGGATTCGGCCGCGCAGAAGTTCCTGACCGGGCGCGCCGTAGCGATCGTCACGGCGACGGGCGACGGCAACTTCGAGCCGCTCCGCGGGAGCCTCCACCCAAGCCTTCCGCTCGATGATGTGAAGAAGGAGATCGCCGGCACATGGGACGCCTATCGCGACAGCCTGGGGGCGCTGCGCTCGGTCGATCCGGTCGGCACGGCGATGCTCGCGCCGATGGTCGCGCAGAGCTACTACAGGCTCCGCTTCGAGCGTGGAGATGTGATAGGGATGTATGCGTGGACGGGAGGAAAGGTAACGGCGATGGAGCTGGGTCTGCCGGGCGCGGCGGCGATGGAGCTGGCCCCCGAGAACGGGAACACGCTGGCGAGCTTCGACGTCTTCACCGGCAGAGGCATCGAGGCAGGGTTCGCCGTCACAAAGAGCGGGCGCCCCTCGGAGCTGGCGATAACCTCCCCTGCCGGGAAGATCGTCGCCCGCCGCAGGGGGTGATGAACCGCCGCTTCCTATCTTGCGCCGAACAAGCGCGCCGGGGTGAACGATCGTGACACAGAGAACAGACGACCGCAGAGGAGGATACAGAGGACCGATTCTGACCGCGGCCATATGGCTGGCGCTGGCGTTGCTGTTCGCCACGCAGAACTATGTGACGATCAGAAACCAGGGGCAGTATGTGTCGTGGTGGACGCTGCTGTATCGCGAGATCCCCGTCTGGGTCATCTGGGGCGCGTTCGCCCCGATGATATCCCGGCTGGCGCGGCGCTATCCGATCGGCGGAGACGATGGCTACAGCAACCTGCTGATTCATATCCCCGCCGGCGTCACCTTCTCCTTCGCCCATATCTTCCTGGTGGTCGCGGTCGCGAGCATCCTTCGGGAGGAGATCGGGACGCGTCCTTTCTGGGAGACCGTGAGCACAACCTTCACCAACTCCTTCGCGATAACCATCGCCGTCTACGCGTTCCTCCTGACGGCGTATCACGCGCTCGACTTTTATCGCGCCTACCGGAGCCGGGAGCTGGCCGCGTCGCAGCTCGAGGCGGGCCTGGCCCGCGCGCGGCTCGATGTGCTCCGCATGCAGATCCATCCCCACTTCCTGTTCAACACGCTGCATGGCATCTCGGGGCTCATGGCGAAGGATGTCCCGGCGGCGCGGCGGATGATAGCCCGGCTCAGCGATCTGCTCAGGCTGTCGCTCGAAAGCGATGGCGCGCAGGAGATAGCGCTCGACGGGGAGCTCGAGCTTCTCGACAAGTACATCGAGATCCAGCGGATGCGCTTCGGCGACAGGCTGCGGGTCGATATCCGGGTGGAGCCCGCGCTGCGCCGGGCCCCGGTGCCGAGACTGATCCTGCAGCCGCTGGTGGAGAACGCCATACGCCACGGAATAGAGCGCCACGCGGGGATGGGAAGCGTGGAGATCGAGGGAGGGAGCGATGGCGAATCGATATATATCGTAGTACGAGATAATGGGCCGGGAATCGGCGGGGCGCCGTTGCGCGAGGGGATAGGGCTTGCGAACACGCGCGAGCGGCTGGCGCAGCTCTACGGAGCCCGGCAGAGCTTCACGATAGAAAACGGAGCCGACAGCGGAGCGGTGGTCACCATCATGCTTCCGCTGCGGCGGGGAGATGAACCTGATGAATGAAAGGACCACCAGCCGCGCCATCCGCACGCTGATCGTCGACGACGAGCCGCTCGCGCGTGAGCTGCTCCGATCGATGCTCGACGGGGAGCCGGATATCGAGATCGTCGGGGAGTGCGGCGACGGGGCCTCGGCTCTCGAAGCCATCGCCCTGCTGCGACCCGATCTTCTCTTCCTCGATATTCAGATGCCGGAGCTGGATGGCTTCGGCGTTCTCCGCGCGCTCGACCGGCCGCTGATGCCGGCAGTGATCTTCGTCACCGCGTACGACCAGTATGCGCTGCGCGCGTTCGAGGTGCACGCGCTCGATTATCTGCTGAAGCCGTTCGACGAGGAGCGTCTGGAGCGGGCGGTGGGCCATGCCCGCGCGATGCTGCGACGCCGCGACGCGGGGGAGACGATCGATGAGCGGCTGGCCGGACTTCTGCGGCAGATGGGGGCGCAGAAGCGCTACGCCGAGCGGCTGCCGATCAGAGAAAAGAGCCGTGTGCTGCTGCAGCCGGTGCGGGAGATCGACTGGCTGGAGGCCGACGGAAAGTATATCCACGTCCATGCAGGCGAGAAGACGTATACGGCCCGCGACGGCATCGGGCGGCTGCATGCCGAGCTCGATCCGGAGCGCTTCATCAGGATCAGCCGCTCGGCGATCGTCAACATCGACAGGGTGGTCGAGCTGCGGCCCTGGTTTCAGGGGGATTATCTGGTGGTGCTCGCCAACGGCAGGCAGATCGCATCGACACGCGGCTATCGCGATGCGCTCCGCGCGCTGGTCGAGCGGCGGGAATGATCCGCCCTGTCGGCCCCCCTCTCCTCAGAACCGCGATCCCGCCAGAACGATCGGCAGCGAGAGCGTGGTCCCGGCGCTTCTCAGCCGGCAGTAGTAAAGCCCCGGCGGAGCGCTCCCGGCGTTCCATGCAAGGCTGTGCGCCCCCGCCTCCTGATGCTCCATAAGGAGATGTGCGACCTCCCGGCCGGTGACGTTGTGGATGGCGATCGCAACCTCGCCGCGACGCCGGAGATAGTAGTCGATGACCGTGCTGCCGGTGAACGGGTTCGGCGATGAGCGGAGCAGCTCCGCTTTCTTCTTCTCTCCTTTCGGCGTCCCGCTCGGAGCGAGCGACGCGCGGAAGAACAATCTGTCGCGCTGCCCCCGGTTGCAGATATAGAGATCGAGAAGCGAGTCACCGTTCAGATCGGCGAACTCCAGCCCCAGCCCCTGCACGCTCGGAACCGCCGAGAAGATCGCTGCGCTTCCCTCAGTGAAGCTCCCCTCCCCATCGTTCAGAAAGACCTTGACGGGCTTCACCGGAAAGTTCACCTCCATCAGATCGAGATCGCCATCGTTGTCGATGTCGGCGAACTTCCCATCGACCGTGCTCTCGTTGTCGATCGGGAAACGTCCCGCCGTCTCGTCGGTGAAGAAGCCCCGGCCGTCGTTGATATAGAGCCTGTTCTGCCGGTCCTTGCCGGGACGGAACGCGACGTTGGAGAAGAAGATGTCGAGGTCGCCGTCGGCATCGATATCGGCGAACGTTACCTTGCGCGTCTCCATGTCGGCCGCGATGGGAAGCCGCGCCGAGGTCTCGTCGGTGAACCTCCCCGCCCCATCGTTGATCATCACCATATTCCCATCCTCGTTCCCCGCCACCAGATCGAGGTCTCCATCGCCATCGATATCGGCAAGCTCCAGATCCTGCGTCACGGTGAAGTCGACGGGGAGGCGGTCCTTCGTGCCATCGATGAACTTTCCGCTCCCGTCGTTGATCAGCAGGAAATCCTGTCCGTCGTTGCCGATGAAGAGGTCGGGGAAACCATCGCCGGTGACGTCCCTGGCGACGACCGCGTTGGCGATGCTCATCGGCAGGCGATCGCTCACCTCGGTGAAATGGCCGCTCCCATCGTTGAGATAATACTCGTGGGTGAAGTCGTCCTCGCTGACGAAGATCACGTCGAGGTCGCCATCGCCATCAAAGTCGGCAACGGCGATATCCTCGCTGTCGTGCGCATCGCTCGAGAAGCGTCCGGTTGCCTCGGTGAAGACGCCCCGGCCATCGTTGAGCAGGATCGTGTTCGGCTGGAACTCGTTGGCGATGATGATATCGAGATCGCCGTCACCGTCGATATCGGCCGACTCCACATCCATGCCGTTGAGATAGCGGAGCGCCGGAAGTGATGTGGCGGTGGCATCGATGAAATATGGCTGGGCGTGGAGCGACCCGCAGGCGATCAGCAGTGCCATCGCAATCGCGGACGGCGCGAGCATTCGGGCTGTCGATGTGAAGAGCATGGGCGTAGCGAAATTGGTTCAGCGGATATCGCAGGCTCACCGGCCGGCGACCGATCCCTCTCGACCGAATATCGTCATACCGCGCGGTGATGCCCAGCGCTCCGCCACCAGAACCGCTCCCGGCGGCATGAGCCCGCTCCTCTCCGGAACGAACCGATCTCCATGCGCCGTGAGCGGCGTGTTTATCTACGGGATTCCTTCTCCAGCAGGGCGCGCTTGCGCTCCACGCCCCAGCGGTAGCCCGACAGGCCGCCGTCGTTGCGGACAACGCGATGGCACGGGATGACCACCGCCAGCGGATTGGCGGCGCATGCGCCGGCCACCGCCCGCACCGATTTCGGCGAGCCGATACGGTTCGCGATATCGGCGTAGCTCACCGTCTCCCCCGCCGGTATCCCCCGCAGCGCCTGCCAGACGCGCTGCTGGAACGCCGTACCGCGCACATCCAGCGGCAGGTCCAGCCCGAGGCGCGGCGCCTCGACGAAGCCCACCACTCTGGCAACGAGATCCTCGAACTCGCGATCCCCGCCGATCAGATTGGCGCGGGGGAAGCGATCCTGAAGATCGCGCGCAAGCTCGTCGGGATCATCGCCGAGAAGAATGGCGCAGACGCCGCGATCGCTCCGCGCCACGAGGATCGATCCGAGGGAGCATTCGCCGATGGCGAACCTGATATCCATCTCCGCGCCGCCAGCGCGATAGTTCGTTGGGGTCATGCCAAGCATCTGGTTGGATTGTTCGTAGAAGCGACTGTTGGAGCCGTAGCCCGCCTCGAATATTGCCTCGGTCACCGTGCCGCTCCGCTCAAGCTCGCTACGCACGCGATTGCGGCGGTGCGCCGTCGCATACTCTCTCGGCGTCAGCCCGGTGATCGATCTGAAGGTGCGATGGAAATGATACATGCTCATCCCGACGCTGGCCGCCAGCTCCTTCAGCGCTGGCGCGGTCTCCGAGCTCTCGATGATCCTGCAGGCCTCGGCCACGCTCTCCGCATGCCCCTCGGCCAGCGACAACTGGTCCGGCCTGCAGCGTCTGCAGGGACGGAAGCCCGCGTTCTCCGCGTCGTTGTGCGTCGTGTAGAACACGACGTTCTCCGGCCGCGAGAGCCGGGCCGGACAGGAAGGACGGCAGTAGATACCGGTCGTCCTGACAGCATAATAGAACGTGCCGTCGGCCCCGGCGTCGCGGGCGACCACGGAGGCCCAGCGGGGGTCCTGCTCAGTTGCGGCGGCGAGCAGCGCCTTCTTCGTCGATCTGTTCATCGTGCATCCCTTGTAGTATCAGTCAATCGTATGGCATGCAACTTACCGATGTCGTTCGGCTCATGCACTCCGGGCCTTGCTTTCAAATTCGATCGCGCCCCGGAACACAAGCCGGGCGGAATTGATGCATCCGTCAGGGCGAATCGCAGCGGACAGGATGAGACGAACCGGCTGTACAACAGCATAGTGCGTCAACCCATCCTGGAGGCCGGGCTATTACATCGCGATCGGCGCGGGTTCCGCATCCGATGCAGGGGGGCAACAGCTACCCAGGGGCAGTCCATCGACGGCGTATCATGGTGCCTGAGACATCATCGGAGAGAACGGCAGCGGTGGATAATGGAAAGCGTAAAAAGTGAATAGGTATACAAGAAGATATTCAAATAAGATCGGCTTATTGCGCTGATGACAGCTCGGCGACGACAGGGCCGGGAGAACGGGAGGGTTACGATGAGGAGTGGGAAGCGAGGCGTGCCCGCAGCCATTGCAGTTCGGTCTGCAGCGCGCGGCGGATCGCGCGGAGCCCCAGAAGTATCGGCGAGCCGTTGCTGAACGCGGCGGCGATGGCGTAGAGCGAGCGTGGAGAGAAGCTTCGCTCGTTGGAAATGGCGTAGACGGGCTCCCAGCAGTCGGGTCTGAACTTCGCCTTGAACGCATCGAGCCCATCGAAGTTGTAGAAGCGGCGGCCATGCGCCCGCACCCACTTCAGCAGAAGCCTGATCCAGAGCGGGTTGCTCCTCTCGTCGATCCCGGCGCGACGTGAAAGAGGGGCAAGCCCGAGCGTGACATACTCGCTCCCCTCGGCCGCCACTGTCAGCATCATCGTATCGATCATCAGCTCGGCGGTGCCGTTCGGAGCCCCGCTCCCCCTGACGTTCTGCTCGATCAGCCAACCGTTCCTCCCCGGCACCGGCGAGGCGACCAGAAACCCGACCACCGCGCCATCCCGATGCGCGACGAAGACTCTCCTGTCGAACAGGCGCTCGAGCGTCTGCGTCTCCACCATGAAGTGAAGGGGCGGCAGACCGCGCGTGGCGAGCCATTCACCGAGCGTACGATGAAGGTCCGGGTCGGCGGTAGCGCGCGCGGCCGGCCATTCCTCGACGCTCACCCCCTTGTTGCGCGCGCGGTTGAGCTGCGCACGGAGCGATGCGCGCTCCTCGATGATGGCGCTCCAGCCCGTGGGATCCCAGACGGGCTGCGCGCCGAGATAGACCTGCGCATGATCCGCCGAGTCGCGATACAGCCGGTCGAGGCGTCCCTCCGCGCCGAAGTAACAGACGCGCTCCCCCATCCTGGCGCCTTCGTGCTCGAAGCGGGCGGCGGCCTCTTCAACGTTCTGGCTTGAACAGACGGGGGCACCGACCACCACGCGGACACCGGCCCGCCGCACATATCCGATCACCGCATCGGGAGCGCCGCTGAACCAGAGCTCGATGCCGGGGTTGATGATCTGGTAGCAGGTCGAGTTCCAGCCGTACCGGAGCACCAGCTCGCGCGCATGTTGCAGGGAAGATTGCTCGTTCATTGCCTTCAGCTTGTCGGAGATACAGGCCGCCAACGCCATGCCGAATCGATCCCCGGCATCATAACGCACATGGGGAGCCGCACGGCAGTGCAACGGCTCCCCATACCCCCGGCCACCAACGCGCGCGATCCTGTTGGATCACCGCGTCACGGACATCCCCCTGGTGAGCGTTTGACGTCCCGCTTCCAGCCGGATGAAGTAGTTTCCATTCGGGAGATCCGCCGTCGAAAATTCGAGCGTGTGCTCTCCGGCGTTCGCGCTCCGAAGCCACCCGATGGTGCGCACCTCGCGACCGGCGGCATCGTACAGCCGCAGCGCCACATCGGGCCCCGGCGCGGCGAGTACGTAGCGGAGATGGGCGACCCCGGCCCGATCGACGGCCACATCGAGCGCCGCCGGAACGGGGGACTCCGCGTCGTTATCGGCACCGCTGACCAGATCGATATACATCAGGCTCGTATCGGCAACGGAGCCATCGGTCACATCGAAGATGCGCACGAGCATCTTGGTGCTTCCGCTCGACGGCGTGGTCCAGGGATAGCGTCCTTCGGAGGAGGGGACGCCGGAGACGATAGGCTCCCAGCGCTCTCCCCCATCGAGCGAGTAGGCCAGCGCGACGTTCTGCACCTTTGCCGAGGCCCACCGCAGCTCGATTGGCGATGACGCCGGGATGGAGCGGCCGCCGCGCGGATTCTTCAGGATGACCGTCGGCAGGGTGGGCTCGGCGAGGCATGTGGCCTCGGCCTCGCTCCGGAGCACCTCCGCGACGCGCGGCGAGAAGGTCATCTCCAGCTTGTATTTGCTGAAGTCGTTGCCGCTGAGTCCATAGTTCGTATTGGCACAGTAGCTCATGATGGTGCCGGGGTTCGGGCGTGGGGTGATCGGCGTGGCATAGCACGCATCGTCGAGGCTGAACTTCGGGTCGTCCCGGGTGAAGCAGGTGTCGAGCGCCGGATTCCACCAGCAGTCGTGCGTATGGCGCGCGCCGAAGTTATGCCCCAGCTCGTGCGCCACGATGTAGGCATCGTACGTAAAGGCGAACGTCGGATAGCTCTGCGCGCAGGTCGGGGAGCTCATGCCGTACCCGTAATCGCGGCTGCAGATGGCGGCCGCGCCCCCGGAGAATGCCTCGCCTCGGAACGCCTTGCCACCGCCGCCGTAGCCGATCGAGGTGAGCACATGCGCAAGATCGCGCGGCACATCGGCGTAATGCTCCTTCCAGTAGGGAGGCACCAGATCCCAGAGCGCGTACGCATCGCCATGAACCTTGTAGGGATCGGTGATGCTGTCCCCCCATACCTTGAACCAGGAGAAATGGAGCGTCACATCGATCTCATCCTCGTAGATCGCGCTGACCATGCCGAAGAGCGCCGATGCATAGGCCATCGATTTCACGAAGTCGCTGCCGGTCGCTTTGAAGAATTCGTAGTCCGCCTCGATGGCGATGTCGGCCTGCAGCAGCGTGTTGGCCGCCAGCATCCGGCGTCCGCCCGAGGGAGCGCCCGGCAGCCGGTAGTACGTCGCATCCTCCTGCGCGCGGCACTCGACCGCCGGGGGAATCCCCTCCGAGAAGATCCCCCCCTCGGCCACGATGACGTGCTCCCCGGTGACCATGCCGTCGGTCGCCGGCGCTATCACATGGACGGCGCCATCGCCGCCGCGAATCGATCCGAAGAGCAGGCCATCCACATAGCTCATATAGACGCTCGACTCAGGCTCGCCATGAATGCTGCCGCGCAGCGCGATGATCTCCGGCACCGGCATCCTCCGGCTCCCCTCCGCGGTCTCCATCCAGAGCTCCGTGCTCCGGTCGATCGCCGGACGCACGCGCTTCAGATCGAGCGTCCCCTCCCGATCGGGCGCGATCGGGAAATGATCGAGCGACAGCCGGGCCGACACGCCGAGCGCCGAGAGGGCGCGATCGTTCACGAGGCTGAAGTAGCGCGCGCTCCGCTGGGGATTCCCGGCCACCGGACGGGTCCGCCCGTTGACGATGAACGATGCGGCCGAGAGCTGGCGGACGCTCTGCTGTGCGCCGAGCGATGATGCGGCGAGCATCATGAGCGCGCCGAGAAGCAGACGATAGCTGATGTTCTTCATGGATGGTCGGTTGGGAGTATGAAAAAATCTGACATCACTACAGGGAAGGATCGTGTCGGACCCGGAAGAAGCGATGGCGCGGAGATGCCATGCAGGGCCGGGATATCACCGGCATCGTTCAGCGAACCGGCGGAAGCCCCCAGAGAGGCCCCAGCCTCCCGATCTCGCTCGCCGGAAGCTGCACCAGAAGCGGGGCGCGATCGGCATCGAGCCAGCGGAGCAGCGCAACCACGTTCGACTCCTCGAGCGCCGTGCATCCGGATGTGGCGACCGTGGCGCCTCCCCAGCAATGGATGAAGATGCAGGAGCCATCCCCCACCACGACGGGATCGGCATTATGATGCACGACGACTCCCCACCGGTAGAATACTCCCGCATGCGCCATCGCCTCGGAGCTCTTCCAGTCGCGCGCGGCGCGGCCGGTATCGATGATCGTGTTGTAGCTGGCCGACTCCATATCATCGACGCACTCGACCGCCGAAGTCAGTTGAAGGTAGGGGAGCCTGAGGACCATATCCGATGATGGCGGTGCGTAGCCGAACGCGGGACCGAGGCTGAAGATACCGGCCGGAGCGCGGCCATCCCCTTCGTGCTTGCGTGGCCCCTCCCCCTGCGTTGCATTGAGACCACGTCCCCACCCGAGGCCGTTTCTCCCCACCACCGCCGGCATCGGCTCGCCGACCTCGCGCCACGATGTTCCGGCCGAGGCCCGCTCGAACCTGCGCAGCAGAGCCGTCGTGGAATCCCATCCCGCCGTGGTGACAAGAAGGAGCTGGCGCGCGTCCCGCAGCGAATCGGCGCCGGCCGCGCATGCCGGAACGGCGCAGAGAAGCAGGGCCGCCGCGGGAGCGGCAGAGGATCGAAGGAATCTCTTCAGCATGATGGACGACGCATATCGTACATGGAGCGGGAAGCGGCGCGGGGGCCGAAGCATATCGGTTGGAGAACCTCGCATCGCCGGAGATCAAAGGGGATTTCGGCGGGCGAGCCAAGAACGGCCCGGGCTTTGTATTGACCTGCCGATGAAGAGCGGGGCTCTCTCATATTCAGGATCGATAACATACATCAATTGGAGTATACAATGAATAATCTCTTCCGTGGATTGATCGCAGGCTGGGGAGCCAAGAAGGCTGGGCTGGGATGCTTCGGCACGATCGTCGTGTTCATCCTTCTGTACTGGCTGCTCGGCAGGCTGTTCTGATGGGGTATGCACCGGGGCGCCGACGAAGTACTTCATACGCGCCTCGCGTGCACCCGGCCGCACACTCACGCGTTTGCCCACCCGGTCCCGCTACCTTCTGCCGCAGCTTCCGCACTACCGCCGGAGCCATATAACGCGGCGGAGGAAGAGTGAAAGAGGACATCGGCGGCCACAGGCTCCGGAGCTACGGCGGGGCTCGATGGCTTGTTATGGTTTAGCTACATCGGCATGATCGAAGGCTGCGCCGTGACGGTGATGGCGCTGCTGGCTGCAATGTTCCGTGCCATGACAAACCCTCTTATCGTTATCGGCATTCTCTACCTCCGCGTATGCCATGGGGCGGCAGGAGCATGCGTTGGGGCACTGGCCGGAGCGATCGCCGGGGCTATCACGATCCGGCATATGCATCACACCGCCACGAAGAGATAACGCCACTTCCTCTCCTCCCGTCATCTCCCGACGATGTCAGCCATCACCTGAACGTGCACTATCGCGCACACGTGTGCTTGCCGACCCAGGCTCCCTCCCGTTACCTTCGCACCGATCCGGCGCTATTGCCGGAGCGACCTACATCAGCGGGACAGTACCATGCAGAGGGAAGCCGATTCGCTACAGGAGCGCCCCCGTTATCCGGTCATCGGATCGGGAATCGCCGGGCTTGGTCTGATGGGAGCCATCGGAGCGATCGAGGGCGCGGTGACGGGAATGATGATGGCCGCATTTATGGAGAGATCCTCCGACATGGTGATGATGGGGGTGATGGGAGCCTCTGTCGCGATGGTGATCGGGGCGCTGATCGGGCTCATCTGTTTTATCATAGCCGGAGAGATCTGCCAGGATATGCCCGATTTCAGGGAGGCGATGAAGAGCGTGCGGGGCGGGGCAATCAGGGGCTCGGTCATCGGAATGGCGCTGGGAGGGGTGATGGGAATGGCGGCGCAACGGATGTTCTATAACCATGACGTCCTCGATCTCGGATATACCATCGGCGTTATCCTCGGCACCACGGTCGGCACCCTTATCGGCGGAATCACCGTGGCGGCACGGGAAGCGTACGCTCCGACGGATACGCCACCCACACAGCACGATACCATGCAGCACGACGCCACGTCCAGGACATCGATTACCATCTCTCTCTAGGATGATCCCGCTTCACCAGCGTCCCGGCGGCTCCCGATCGGCCTGAGCGAGCCTGGAGTTGCATTGCATGTTTCATCCGCGCCCGGGGAGGGCGGGAGTGAACCTCCGGCCAAACCACACCCACAGTGACCAGGTAGATCCCCGGAACTCCGCCCCAGCCACCTCGCTCAGGTGCCTCCATGCCGTGAGGATACCCCCACGAGCGTGCCACTCCGTGCGATCCATCGATCTGCACGCGACACATCTCCATCGCCCTCCTGCCACCTCCATCGTGCTTCACTCTATCCCCCGGCCATCCCCAGCCACATTCGATCGTGCACCCATGTGCTTGCCGGCCTATGGACGCTCCGGCTACCTTCACAATGACCTGGCGATAAAGCCGGAGCGATGGCAGTGTCTCACGTTGATTGTTGCGTGGCGATTGGCCGGGGCGGAGTTGAACTCCGCCCCGACATTCCAGCACACGGAGACAGTGCCGGAGCGATGTACCATACCTGGAGGATATATGAGAGCGCAGGACGACCCGAAAGGACTTCGCATAATCAACTCGGTCGCCGATACTGGATTTCGCGGGGCGTATATCATGGGGGTTACCGGAGCCGCGGAGGGGAGCGTTCTCGGGGGGATGCTCGGCATGGCCGTCGCCGGCGTGCCGGGCATTGTTCTGGGCGCCATCTGCGGCGCGATCATAGCGATCTGTGTCGGAGCGGCGACGGGACTTTTCTCCTTTCTGTTAGCGCGGCTGATAGGCGGGGACCCGGACGACGCCGCGGGAACGATGGACCGCATCGAGCATGCGGCCATCAGAGGCTCGGTGGTGGGGGTGGGGATCGGCGTCGGCTACATCCTGCTGCAGACAATGGATTCCACCGGAGAGTACATTCTCGCGATCATCGCGGGCTTCGTCATCGGCACGTTCATCGGAGCGATCGTGGGAGCGCGCGCCGAGCCGGCGGGCAAGGAGCCAACGGCCAATGACGCGAATGACTCGTGGCTGAGGATCGATGTGGGCCGGCACATCGATAAGGTTCATGTCAGGATCGTGGAGGCAGACCGGAGGGATGGGAACGATACCCGCATCGGAATCGATCGAAGTGATGAAACGGAGACCGGCGAAGCCGGAAGTGGAGCAATCGGCCTTCGGCTCGAACGCCCCTCTCCTCTGGTGGAGATCGATCTTCTGCTCCCCGGCCAGCACCCCCTCACCGAAGCCGACACCCCCGATACCGAACACGCGCCTGGAAATCGCGGGTGACGCCGATCTTCATATCAGGTAGATGTCGTGATGGAATGCCGCTCTCCTCCACACACGCTCTGCAAACCATTGGCGCATCGCGGAGCTGCGGGAGACGGATACGGAAACGAGGGGGCGATGGCGCGGAAGGGATATCGGGGAGGGGCGAGGAAAAACGAGCGCCTGAGAGGTGATGCGGCGGGAGCGGTGATCGACGGGGTTCGAACCACTCATATCCGGCGCATGGCAACCCACGCCGGCCGCGCCGCTGAGCGGGTCGCGCCGGTGTGTGGGCCGGCGCGACCTGACGATGATACACGATACGGTTTACTCTCCGGCATCCACCACGTTGGCCCAGAGCGTCGCGAGCTTCCAGGTGGAGTTATCGGTGACATAGCTGATCCGGAAGACGATCCGAGGCTCGACAGGATAGCTCCCCTCGACGATCAGCATACCGGTGCCGCTGACGAATGGCTCGGGATGCAGCTTCGGGACGCTGCTGGCGACCGGGCTGAAATCAAGCTTGCGCTCGGCCATCGCCGCATAATCGTTTGCGAGCATCGCCGGCGTCGTCTCCGTCTGCCACCTATGAGAGATTATCCGGTAGAACGGCTCGAAATCCTTGGTGCGGAGGGCTTCGTTGAACGAGAGAATCGACTGCCCCACCATTCCGACAAGCTCGGCCTGCGACGGAAGCGGAAGCGGCTTCGAGCTGTTGTCGGGAGCGGAGCTGGTCGTGAAGGTGGTATCCATCCAGATCTGAAGGTTGTGGGCCGCGGTGCCGCGATAGACCACGCCGTCGAGCGTCATCTCCTTGGCATTGTCGGTGCCGCGCGGCGCCTGATCGATCTTCCAGGTTTTGCTGATGTTGAGCATGCCGGTGATCTTCAGCGTCTTCGCCTTCTCGTTGAGATCGATCTTTCCCCCGGTCACCCGCTGGGTCTTGGTCTTGTAGTTGCCGAGCCCATCGTCATAGAGCGTGATGATGGTGCCATCGGCCCCATGCCAGTCACCGAAATAGGATGCCGCCACGGTCTTGTCGACCGGGGTCTGCGCGCTCTGCTGATCGGCGGGGGCGCTTCCCCCCGTCGTGGCGTTGGCGGCCGATGCCGCCGTGGCGCCGCTCTGTGCCGACGAGGTATCCGAGGAGCGCCCCGCAATCATGATGATCACAACGGCGGCCACCAGCACCAGCACTATGGTGCCGCCGATAGCCACCAGCTTCATGATCGACATCTTCGTGTTCGCCTGAACCGGCGTGGCGAGTGGAGTGGAAATAGGTTCGTTCATTGCATACATACCGATTTGCTGATACAGTTGAGTAAGAAGAGAGGGAAATGCCGAGCATGCCACAGACGACGATGGCTGACTCCGGGTTATTGCTTCGGCGGAAGCACCCGGCGATCGTTCCGAAGCGGAGCCACCCGATCCTCCCCGGCCCCGCGGCGCGCCATCGCCCGCCGGCGAACGATACGGGAGGGATGGCGGAATCCCCGAGAAAATAGGAACCGCCCGTCAGATGCGCCAGCCAGTATATCGTCCGGCCACGGCATAGGGATGATCATCCCACTCTCTAGATAATTTCAGGGCGCTCGACCGTCCGCTCGTCGCGGACATCGCCGGTGTTGAGCGTGGAGTCGGGCTCGAACAGCAGCAGACGCACCTCCTCCGGGGCCACCGGCTGGTGCTCAACCCCGGCCGGCACGATCAGCATCTCCCCCGGTCCGAGCTTCACCTCGCGGTCGCGGAAACGGATCGTCAGCTCGCCGTCGATCACCATGAACAGCTCGTCCTCGCTCTGGTGCCGGTGCCAGACGAACTCTCCCCGCACCTTCGCGATCTTCACAAGCTGCCCGTTCAGCGCCCCGATGATCTTCGGGCTCCAGTGCTCGCTGAACAGCGAGAACTTCTCGTCGATGTTGACCTTCTCCATCTATCCTTCGTCGATGTTGTTTTCCCCGGGAGACAGAACGTTCCCCGGTCCGCGGTCCCCGCACACAGGACGTATATCGCGCGTTTCATCTCCCGTCGTGGCGCATCCGCAGAGATGCGCGCCATCGAACCGGATCGATGCATCACGGCGGGAATGAGCCTGGCCGGGGAATATCCTCGCCGGAACAGGTCGCGGCCCCGGCAATCCGCAGGATCAGCAGCGTTGTAAAGACAAGGACCGCCGAGGAGTTGAAATGTCGCGTGGAATGGAGCGTGGGGCGCAAAGAGTAAGGCGCTTCACACGCTCAGACCGGAGGAGCGCCGGGTGCGCCACGGTGGCGGGGCCCGGGCTCCGGCCCTACAGAATCCTCCGCCCGATCACATCGAACGCGGCGACCTCGGCGGCGGCGGCTGGACTGTTCGGGTATTCCCCGGCAAGCAGCGTCCAGACCATCGAATCGCGAAGGATTCCCTCGTGATCGCGCATCCGCTCCCGGAGCACCCCCTCGTGCGCAAAGCCGAGCCTGGCGGGGATGGCGGCGCTCCGTCCGTTCCTGGGATCGCAGTGGATCTCCACCCGATCGACCCGGTCGATCTCGAACGCGACCTTCGTCAGCGCGGCGGCCGCCTCCGACGCATAGCCCCGGCCGACCTCCTCCTGATGAATCCAGTAGCCGATCTCGCGCGCCCCGGCCCCGACCCGCGTATGCAGCCCCGAGCCCCCCAGCACTCTGGTCTGATCGGGATCGAAGATGCCGTAGACGAAATCGGTCCCCATATCGAACATCCCCCGGAAGCGGCGCAGGCGGTCGATCTTCGTCTGCAGATCCTCCGGCTCGGCATGAGCCCACGGCATCCAGGGAAGAAGGTGCTCGACGCTCGCATCGATGGCGGCCTTCAGCAGCGGCGCATCGGAGGGCTCCCAGCAGCGCAGCGCCAGGCGCGGCGTACGCACCAGATATGCGGGACCCGGTATCTTCTCATCCATCTATAACGCTCCATTGCGGTTGAAGTGCGGGAGAACACGGCCCGTCCCGGATCGCGCGGCGGCATCGCCCCCGGTCCCCGGTGCGGCACGATCGGATCGCGCCACGGCGGCCGATCGGCATGATAATACTACCCTCGCCGAAAACACGGTAGTACCCCACGTCGAGTGCGGATAGGGTGGGCCGGAGTTCGATTCCGCTCCACCATTCCGGCACACTGCGACACTGCTGAGCACAGAAGCTACTTGACGAGGGGGCACCGGCACGCTAAGTTGCCGCCGCTCCGGTCGGCATGCCGGCGCGGAGCGTCCTTTCAACAACAGCAGGCCCGACGGCGCCCCCTTCCGGGGGCTCCGCCGGACAGGCATAGATCGCAGGGAGAGAGATGATCAGACAGCATACGCTAGGAAGCCAGGGACTGAACGTATCGGCGATGGGACTCGGCTGCATGGGGATGTCGGAGTTCTACGGGGCGCCGAACGACGCCGAGTCGATCGCCACCATCCACCGCGCGCTCGACCTCGGCGTGAACTTCCTCGATACCGCCGATATGTACGGGCCGCACACCAACGAGGTGCTGGTCGGCAACGCTATCCGCGACAGGCGCGATGAGGTGGTCCTTGCAACCAAGTTCGGCATCGTCCGTGGCAGCGATCCCACCGCCCGCGGCATCAGCGGCCGCCCCGAGTATGTGCGCGCCGCGTGCGAGGGGAGCCTCCGGCGGCTCGGCCTCGACCATATCGATCTGTACTATCAGCATCGCGTCGATCCGAACGTTCCGATCGAGGAGACGGTGGGGGCGATGGGAGAGCTGGTGAAGGAGGGGAAGGTCAGGTTCCTCGGACTTTCGGAGGCAAACGGCGATACGATCCGCCGCGCCCACGCTACCCACCCAATCACGGCGCTGCAGAGCGAGTATTCGCTTTGGACGCGCGATCCGGAGTCGGGGCCGCTCCCCGCATGCCGCGAGCTCGGCATCGGCCTGGTGGCGTACAGCCCGCTCGGACGGGGCTTCCTGACGGGCACCGTAACGCGGTTCGAGGATTTCGATCAGGACGATTTCCGCCGCCACAGCCCTCGCTTCCAGGGGGAGAACTTCCAGAAGAATCTCGATCTGGTGAAAAAGATCGAGGAGCTGGCCGAGGCCAAGGGATGCAAGCCGTCGCAGCTGGCGCTGGCATGGGTGATGGCGCAGGGGGAGGATATCACGCCGATCCCCGGCACCAAGCGCGTCAAGTACCTTGAGGAGAACGTCGCCGCGCTCGACGTGACGCTCAGCCGGGAGGAGCTTCAGGCGATCGACGAGGCGTTCCCCCCCGACGCCGTGGCCGGCGAGCGCTACCCGGCATCCAGCATAAACTCCATACAGCGATAACCGGAGCGGACCTCCATCCGCGGCCCGATGACGTAACGATGCCGGCAGGCCCGATCGGTGTGATGAACAGCGACCGGGCCTGTACTGTTTTACGGAGTATTCAGAAGATCCACAATGCGGACATCGAGGGCGCCGTCGCGGCGCTCCAGAATAGCGAGCGTGACCGGAAGCGAGAAGCGCCGTGGTCCGGCGCTGCCGGGGTTGATGTAGAGGACGCCGTCACGGCGCTCGACCGAGGGCTGGTGCGAGTGGCCGCTGACCACCACATCGGCCCCCGAGGCCGCCGGAGCGATATCAAGACCGCCGATGATATGGAGCATATGGATCACGATCCCGCCGACGCTCACCCACTCCGACTTCGGAAGGGCCTCCGCCCAGGCTCCCCTGTCGACGTTCCCCCGCACGGCGATCACCGGCGCGATGGCGCTCAACGCCTCCAGCACCTCGGGTCGCCCCACATCTCCGGCGTGCAGGATCAGCTCCACATCCCGCAGCGCGGCGAGCGCCGCCGGACGAAGCTGGCCGTGCGTATCGGAGATGATGCCGATACGATGATCAGCCATGAATTCCGGCCTCCGGCTTACGATCATCGACGGAGCGCCGAAGCAGCGGACGGATGGCGAACGGGAGGGCCGCGCCCAGCACCACGCCGGTCAGCCAGCTCCCCATCATAACACCGAGCACCACGGCCAGCCCCAGCTCGAGCAGTGTGTTATCCACCGGCTCGTTCCCCACCATAAAGCCGACCAGCGCGCCGATGCCGATCCCCGCCACCACGTTGCCGAGAAGCAGCCCGACGCCGGCGCCGACAAGGAGGCCGACCGCCAGCGCGATCGCCAGCTCCTTCCGGGTCGTCGTGCCGCTCATGAGGGGATCTCCCCCTCGCCCGGCTCGACATCGGCATCGCCGAGCCAGCGCTGCTGCGCCGTCACATCGGCCATCACCCCGCGAAGGGCGGTCGGCGCCCCCTGGGGATCGCGCATCACATACACGAACATCCGCAGCCAGACCATGCGGCCGTCGGAGGTGATCGCGCGGTAGACGAAGTCCTGATCCCCCCCGCCATCGGCCGCCGAGCGAACGCTCTGCAGGACGGTCTCGCGATCCTCCTCATGGATTATTCCCGGCCAGAAATCGGGAGAGGCAAGCCAGTTCCCGATCGGATAGCCCAGAATCTCTTCGGCGCTCTCCCCGACGAATCTGAACCCGAGCGTCCCGGGATCGGCCTCCCAGTAGACGCCGATGAGCATATCGACAAGATCACGGAACCGCCGCTCCGACTCCTGCGCGTTCTCCAGCAGATGCGTCCGCTCCTGGTCGATCCGCTTGCGCTCGGTGATATCCTGAATGAACACCGACAGACTGTCGAACGAGGGATAGGCATGGATGCCGAACCATCCCCCCGCCTCCGGATAGAACAGCTCGAAGGCCACCGGCTTCTGCTCGCGGATCGCCTTGTGGAAGGGATCGTACATATCGGTCCAGATCAGATCGGGGAACTCGGCCCAGAGGACCTTGCCGATCAGATCCTCCTCCCCCTGGCGCAGACGCGAGAAGATCTGCTCGGCCTTGGCGTTGACATAGGTGAAGCGCCAGTCGTGGTCGAGCGCGATGAACGCGTCGCCGATGCTTTCGAGGATGCGGCTGATACGCTGGTTCGACCGCCGCAGCGCATCCTCGGAGCGCTTCCGGTCGGTGATATCATGGAACACCAGGATCACGCCGATCATCGTTCCGGAGCTGTCGCGGATCGGCGCGGCGCTGTCGTCGATCGGAATCTCGCGCCCGTCGTTCGAGATCAGCAGGATATTGCTCTCCTGCCCCATCACCGTGCTTGTCTCCAGCACTCGCGTCACCGGATCGGGGACCGGATCGCCGCTCCGCGCGTCGACCACCTTGAAGAGCTCGCGCAGATCGCGTCCGGTCGCGTCGCCCGCCTTCCAGCCGGTGAGCTCCTCGGCGATCGGGTTGATGAAGGTGACCTCGCCGTGGATATCGGTGGCGATCACCGCGTCGCCGATGCTGGAGAGCGCGATCTGCAGCCACTCGCGCTGCGATCGCAGCTCCTCCTCCTGGCGCTTCCTGTCGGAGATATCATGAAACGCGAGGATCGCGCCGGTGATCCTGCCGTCGGTGACGATCGGCGATGCGGTATACTCCACCGGCATCATCCCCCCGTCCTTCCGGAAGAAGACGTCGTCGGGATCATGATGGGGGATGCCGTTGCGCATCACCCCGAGCAGCGGGGAATCGGCGGCGGACAGAGATGTCCCGTCAGTGCGCCGGCCGTGGACCACGTCGTGCATGCTTTTGCCGGCAAGCTCCGCCAGCGTCCATCCCAGCATCCGCTCGCAGGCCGGGTTCATATAGGTCACCCGCCCCTCGCGATCGAGCGCATAGACTCCCTGGCCGAGGCTCGCCATCATCGTGGTGGTGATATCGAGCTGCTGGCGCAGCGCGTGCTCGACCTGCTGGACCCGCTTGAAGAGGTTGGCGTTATCGATCGCCGTGGCGGCACGGCGGGCCAGATCCTCCGCCAGCGACAGATCCTCGGCGTCGTACTGCCTCCCCGATTCGGCCGAGACGAGCGTGATCGCCCCGAGAATTCTGCCACGCGCCAGCAGCGGCACCACCATATAGGAGACAAGCCCAAGCTCGAGGATCAGCCGGCGATGCTCGTCGTCGCGCGCCCCGGCAAGGAGCATCTCAGGAGGGATCCAGGAGAGGAACTCCGACCTGCCGGTGCGTATCACGTTCGGGAGCCCGACGTCGGCATTGGGATCGGGGGGATATTTTTTCTCGAGCTCGTAGGCCAGCTCGATCTTCGTAGGATCGACATGCGCCACCGTCAGCCGGTTCAGCTCGTTGGGGTTGTCGCAGAACTCGCCGCCACAGAGATCCACCGCGCACCAGTCGCCGATGTGCGGCACCGCCAGCTGGGCGACGTTCGCCAGCGTGGTCTTGAAATCGAGCGAGCCAGCCAGTATCTCGCTCGCCTTCTCGAGGAACTCGAAGCGCTGGCGCATCCGCGCCATTTGCGCATCCATGTCATCATCGATCATCAACGCATTCCATTGGTTCTGTATGAGCCGCCCCGACGCGCATATACCGGCGCCGCGCGCCGCCCGGGGCGCATCTCCTTCATCATCGGAGGGGGGATAAGATACGATCGGGAGGATAACGATGGAACCCATTCCGGACGACGGCAGTGTCTCAGTGTGGCAGTTGGGCCGGAGCTCAACTCCGGCCCAGCCCGGCCCGGGCGGATACAGCCGGGCTGCAATCGATCCCCCTGTAACGATTATGGCGCAGCCGAAGCTCCGCCATGATCGGGATATATCCGGTGCCGGCGCCCGGCCCCCGTCTATCGCTTGATGAACCGCTTGGTCAGCTTCCGCGCGTCGTTCTCGATCGTCACGAAATAGCTGCCGCTCGGAAGCTCCTTGGTATCGATCTCCGTCGAGAAGTGTTCCCCCACATCCACCTGCTCGGTCTGCAGCAGCCTTCCCGTATAGTCGAACACCCGCAGCGTCGCGGCGCCCATCGGCAGATCGTCGATCGCGATGCGGACGCGGAACTTGGCTGGGTTCGGGAAGATCGCCACCGCCGAGCTGGCGTTCTCGTCGGCCACATGCGCGACGCCCCCCAGGCTGAAGCTGTAGGTGATGCCGTTGCCGAAGTCGGGGCTGAACGACTTCAGCATTTTCCCCGCGTCGCTGTAGACCCGCAGATATCCGCTCCCCTGATCGGGATACGCCCAGTAGGAGAGCCCCATGTTCTCCGGGTCGGTGAGCCGGAGCGTATAGCATCCGGGGGGAAGATCGAGCGTGTCGCGGTAGAGCGTCTCGTTGGCGGGATTCTCCCTGCTGTAGACTACCCGATTCTCGATGTCGCGCACCTCGAGCCGGTAGTCCGCCGCGCGCTTGTTGGTCTTGTACCAGAGCACCATTTTTCCGGCGTAGAGATCGGGCATCGAGAAGCTCGTGGTGAACGTATCGTTGGCGGGATACTGGTCCCGCCCGCCGTTCGGATCGCTCGCGGTCACGGTGAAGCGGTTGGTCCCGTCCCCCATCCAGAAGGAGCTGCCGGAGATCGGGAGGGTGATCGTATCGACGGTGTTCGGCGCAATCGTTCCCCGCCAGGCGTGATGCTCCTGCGTCCCGCCGGAGACGCCGTAGGAGAAGTTGATCGAGGTGACGGGCGCGGCGCCGTTGTTCCGCACCAGCGCGACCGGGGAGGCGCAGATCGGGTTGGCGCGGGAATAATAGGGGACGTTCGTCGGCGCCGTCACATCGTAGAGCTCGACGTCGACCGGATGGATCGGGGGGCCGTACTCGAACAGATGCATCGTCACAACGTAGTTGCCGTTCCCCATCCCGGGATTGTCCGTCGGAACCTTGCTGATATCGTAGTCGAGCCGCACCGAATCGCCGGCCACATGGTCGGTGATCTCGAAGTCATGGACTTTCACGATATCGCCGGGGCACCATCCCTCGCGCGATCCCGGCCACGTTCCCCCCTGCGGGTAGACAGGGTTGAGGGCGCAGTCGTTGTACTGGAAGATATGCCAGGCGAAGCTGGTATCGTTCGCCAGCAGGAAGTGGACGTTATCCTTCCATTCGCAGCAGTGCGGGTATTCCCCGTTGTCGCTCTCGTGCCCGTGGCCGGTCAGACGGGTGCGGACCATGAACTGCTCGGCCTCCGGGAGCAGATGCATCGTGGTATCGCGCAACATCGTGTTGTCGGAGAGCGCGCGGTAGCTGGTCTCGGTGTTGTCGGGCCAGATCCTGTCGATCCTGAGAACCTCGCGCGGCGGGTCCCCTTTGATGAACGCGAAGCGCAGATCGATCAGCTCCTGCTGATTGCCGGAGGAGAGATCGACCTCGCCACGGAGGAGCGGAGCGTAGTCGGTGACGTCGTAGACCCAGGTGAACCCCTGTGGGCCGAGATCGAGGTTGATGCCGTACGGCGTGATGAAGCGTCCGATCTCCCAGGGGATCAGCACCTCGAATGGCCTGCCGTAATAGCTCAGCGTCCCGTTGTGTTCGATCACCTCGGCCGCGACCGGTGTGGAGTCGATCGCCTTCCCCGATGGATCGTACGTATACTGGTATCCGCTCCGCCAGACATAGCGCACGGTCCTGATCACCGGCTGATAGTCCTTCACCTCGTAGGTGGCGATCGTGATCGGCGGATCCTGAACCACCTCGCTGACCAGGGTCGAATCCTTATGCGTGCGGTAGCTCCCCTTCAGCAGCGTCAGGTTCGGCACCCTCATCAGCTCCGCAGGGTCCATCACCGTCTCCTCCCCCGTCCACTGTTTCCAGGCGGGCGCGCCGAGAAGGCGTCCGTCGTACCTGTGTCCCGAGCGATCGCCGGCCACCGAGATATTATCCCCCTCGCTGAGCGGATAGTAGGCCACAAGGCTCTTGTAGTTCGGATGCGACGCGGTGATCGAGCGGGTATACCAGCTCTGGATCGTCGCGGCATCGAGCGCGGCGGACCATACGCGGACCTCATCGAGCGCGCCGTCGAGCGAGGCGGCATCCCAGGCAAGATCGGTGAGGGTGAACGAGGCGTCGTTGACCTCGGTCGCGGCGGGGATCTGGCCGGTGAAGGAGAGATTCGTCTGCCTGCCGTTGATATACAGCTTCAGCCGCCCGGCGTTGTCGGGCTGTGATCCATCGTAGACCATCGCGATATGATACCATGTCCTGGTCTTGATGGCGTTCGAAGCGGAGCCGTAGCTGTTGTCGGGGTTGCGCACCATGCAGCGTATCTCCCCCTCTCCCCCCAGCTCGATATGGAACCGGTCGCCGACGCCGAGCACCTTGTTCGATCCCTGCCACGTATCCACGCGCAGCCACGTCTCGTAGGTCGCCGCGCGCGCGCCGCTCAGCTGGTCAATCTTTCCGGCGTCCACATAGTCGTTCGTTCCATCGAACGAGAGATAGCTGTTCCCGGACGCGGAGCTCATCCCCGTCGCGCCGTGCGCGACGAAGGCGAGCGCCGCATCGCCGTCGCTCCCGTCGTGGCTGATATCGACGATCAGATCGCTGATGCCGGACCAGGTGAATGGCACATCGAAGGGGATGGTCTGCGGCCCGGGGCTCCGCACGGCCAGATCACGGCGGATCACCCTGACGAGGTTCGCGTTCTCGAACCCGGCGGCCGGGACGGTGGGAGCCATCCTCAGCCGCACGGTGAAATTTCTGAGCGTGCTCCCGGCGCCCTTCATATCGAGACGCAGGGCGCTCAGCGGCGTGCTCCCCGACATCCCGGCCGCCTGCAGCTCCTCCTTCGGGATCACGAACTGTATCCGCCCCGGCGCCTTCCCCAGGCCGAGGCTCTCCGTCCCGCTCCGCAGCGCGTACGCGCGCTCCGACAGCACGCTGTCGATCGTGAGCGTATAGGCCCACCGCTGGTGGGTGCTGCGGGTGGGGTTCGTCGTGTAGGCTATCGAGTCGGGAGCATCGGCCCCCACCCTGAACAGAGGAGCGGTCAGGAGGGTCGAGTCGATCCTGCCGGTATGCGAGTATACCTTGGTGTAGGTGAGGTAATCCCATTCGCCGCAGGGGTATTTATCCTGCGTGGTGCGCACGTCGCACTTGAGCGTATGGTACATCAGGATCTTCCGGTAGCTCTCGCTCCCGCTTGGAAACTGCCATGTGCCACGGCGCGCCGTGATCGAGTCGAAGCTGAGCGTGTTGACCCAGACGGTATCGCCGCTCTGCGCACGAGCGGTCGCCGAGATCGTGATGATGGCCGCGAGAGCGCCGAGGGCTCTGAGCAGGGGCTGCATGATGGTAGTCATGGATGCCATAGAGATGGAGTGGATACAACGGAAGCACGCATGCCGGCGTGCATTGGTGGAGCTTCACGGCCGTCCCGGAGAGGTCCGGCGCCCGGCTCCGCCGGCCCGAAAAAGGACCGGGGGATGATCTCCCGCACACGCATCCGCGGGATGGCCGCTCCCACGGCGGACGGGAATCAAAGTATTAAAACTTCCCGAGGATTAGCGCAGGGCCGGGAACATTCGGTGGTGTCTCAGAGTGATTATCGCGTGCCGATAGCCGGGCCGGAGTCCAACTCCGGCCCACCATTCCGCCAACATCCCGGCAAACTGAGAGACTGCCTTCGTGGTCGGTATCGTCGGGCGCGCCGGCACCGGAGCATCACCGGGCGATCTTATCGTCCCGCCCAGCTCCCGGCCCGAGCATAGCCCCCGTCGCGAAGCGTGGAGACGGCGGCCATATGATAGTGCGCACGATATGAGAAAAACGGTTCGGCCGATGGCCCTCGTTCGGCCGGGAGCGAAAAAATGGCGGCCCCATGGCCGCCGCTGACATTCACCCTGGGGCTCCGCGCGACGGGGCTACTGCAGATAGTTCTCCACGGTATCGGGACCGCGAAGCTGGGCGTCGTCGGGATTCTCGCCGGCATCGCGGAGGGCGCGGCGCTGGCGGAGGAGATCCCAGTACTGATCGAGCTGGACCTGCATCGCGTCGAGCCGCAGCTTATCCTCCTCGGTCAGCGTATGACGTTCGGAATAGAGGTTCTGCTCCTCGGCGATAAGGTCTTCGATATGCTTCATGACATTCTGATCGGTCATCGATGGCTCTCCTTGCTTGAACTATGATGGATATCCGGCCCCACGGCGGCCCTCGTCGGCATGACGGCGCCCTGCGGCACAGTGTAGTATCTGTTCAGGTTTCCTGCAACGCCCATGCCCCTTTCTTCGTGCCAACCGTCGCGCATGGTGACGATGCTCTCCCCGCCACGAGACTCCCGCGTCGGCAGTGTCTCATGTCGACTCGCTGGGCCGAAGTTGGACTCCGGCTCGACGGTCCGCCAGGGGACTGCCGCGTCCGGGCTCTTGTATTCCACGACGACGAATCCTTATCTTGTGCGCCGTAACCTCGCATGCGCAGATCAATCTTCCATATCATCGTCCTTCTCCTTCTCTCCGCTCTGTATATGAGCGAAAGGGAGCTGCCATGCGTGGACACCTGCTTCACGCCATGCGGGGCGAGCGCCCAGGATGCGCCGCGTCAGGACCACGGGCATCACGACGATGCCGGCCCCGGCGATGCGTCGCATCATTGCGATCACTGCGCCTGTCCATGTCATGTGCCGGCAATCGAGCCGGCCGCCACCGCCGATATCTCCATCCCGGCGGTATCGGTGCGATACCAGCGCGCCGGACTCTACTTCCCCTCCGCCTCCGATAGCCCACCCGATCACGTCCCATTAGCCTAAGCTCCAGCCGCCGCGTGCCCGCGCACGCCGCAGATGCTTCCGGTTCCGCCTGAGCGTTCATCGCTTTGGTGGCTCGCCGCTGTTTTCCCTGTAGCATCATCCATAATCCGGAGTGGCTTTATGTTCGACGCGATCATCGCGTTTTCGCTGCGGCAGCGCGTGCTTATCGGCATGCTTACGCTGGCGCTGGCGATCGGTGGGGTCTATGCCTTCTGGCAGCTTCCCATCGATGCCGTCCCCGACATCACCAATAATCAGGTACAGATACTGACCAAGGCCCCAGCGCTCTCCTCGCTCGAAGTGGAGCGCTTCGTCACCTTCCCGATCGAGACGGCGCTGAAATCCCTCCCCAACGTGCTCGAGCTCCGCTCGCTGTCGCAGCCGGGACTCTCGGTCACGACGGTGGTGTTCACCGAGGGGGAGGATATCTACTTCGCGCGCCAGCAGATCCTGGAGAAGCTGCGCGAGGCCGAGGAGGATCTTCCCGCCACGGCCGAGCGTCCGGAGCTTGCCCCCGTCTCGACCGGGCTGGGGGAGGTCTTCCGCTATGTGATCCGTGATACCACCGGCCGGCTCTCCCCGACCGATCTCAGAACGGTACAGGACTGGGTGGTCCGCCGCCAGCTCCTCGGCACCCCCGGCATCGCCGACGTCAACGCGCTCGGCGGCTACGTCAAACAGTACCACGTCCTTGTCAACCCCGATGCGCTGGTGGCCTACAACCTCACCCTGCGCGATGTGTTCGAGTCGGTGGCGCGCACCAGCGGCAACGCCGGTGCCGGCTACATCGAGACCGGGGCCGAGCAGTATTCGGTCCGCTCGGTCGGGGTGGCGACGGGGATCGAGGATATCGCCGCCACGGTGATCCGCACGGGCGCCGGCGGCACCCCCGTGAGGCTCGGCGATGTTGCATCGGTCGAGATAGGCTCGGCCCTCCGCTTCGGCTCGGCCTCGCAGGATGGGACCGGCGAGGTTGTCACCGGCATCGCCATGCAGCTGAAGGGGGCCAACGCCCGCGTCACCGTCAACGCCGTGAAGGAGCGGCTGGAGCAGATCAGGCCGTCGCTGCCGCCGGGGGTGACGATCGAGCCCTACTACGACCGGGAGGAGCTGGTGGACCGCACCATCTCCACGGTCGTCAGAAACCTGATCGAGGGGGCGCTGCTGGTGGTGGGGGTGCTCCTCCTCTTCCTGGTCAACCTCCGCGCCGGGATCATCCTCGCCTCGGTGATCCCCCTGTCGATGCTCTTCGCCGGCATCATGATGGCCCTGACCGGACAGTCGGGGAACCTGATGTCGCTCGGCGCCATCGACTTCGGGCTTGTGGTGGATGGCTCGCTGATCATCGTCGAGAACTGCCTGCGGATGCTCGAGGGACGCTACCGGAACGATCCCGGCCGGCCGATCACCGACCATGAGATGCGCTCGCTGATCTACGCGGGATCGGTCGAGGTGCGGAAGGCGGCGCAGTTCGGCGAGATCATCATCATCGTCGTCTATCTGCCGATCCTCACGCTGCAGGGGATCGAGGGAAAGCTCTTCCGTCCGATGGCCCTGACGGTGGGCTACGCCCTGGTCGGCGCCCTCCTGCTGTCGCTCACCTACGTTCCGATGATGCTCTCGCTGCTGCTGAAGAAAACCGGACGGGTCAGGCATTCCCCGATCATCACCTTTCTGCACCGGCACTACGGGCCGCTGCTCCGCCGCGCGCTCGATCATCGCGGAGCGATCGTCGCGGTCACAGTGATCCTGCTCGCCTCGGCGGCATTCATCTTCACACGGCTTGGCGGCGAGTTCATCCCCAGACTCGACGAGGGGGATATCGCCATGCATCTGATCAGGCTCCCGTCGGTCTCGCTCACCGAATCGCAGAAGCTCACCACGCGGGTCGAGGGGGAGCTGAAGAAGTTCCCGGAGGTGAAGACGGTGGTGTCGAACACCGGGCGCGCCGAGATCTCGACCGATCCGATGGGGGTGGAGCTGGCAGATATCTTCATCATCCTCCACCCGCGCGATACCTGGGCGAGCGGCCGCACCAAGGAGGAGCTCGTCGAGGCGATGTCGGAGCGGCTGGAGGGGATACCGGGGATCGGCGTGCAGTTCCTGCAGCCGATCGAGATGCGCTTCAACGAGCTGATAGCAGGGGCGCGCGGCGATGTGGCCGTCAAGGTGATCGGCGAGGACTACGATGTGCTCGGCCCGATCGCATCCTCCATCGCCAGGCTGATGAGCGGCACCGGGGGATCGGCCGATGTGGCGCTGGAGCAGACCGCCGGACTGCCGCAGCTTCTGGTCCGTCCCGACCGCGCCGCCATCGCCCGCTACGGCCTGACCGTCGAGGATGTGAACGAGATCGTAAGCACGGCGATCGGCGGCAGAAACGCGGGGGAAGTGGCCGAGGGAGAGAAGCGGTTCGATATCGTCGTCCGCTACCCCGGGGTGGCCGTCGGCGGAGTCGAGGCGATCGGAAATATTCTGGTGGCGACGCCGGGCGGAGAGCGGGTTCCCCTCTCGATGCTCGCCCGGGTCTCGATCGAGGAGGGGCCGGCGCAGATATCGCGCGAGGACGGCTCGCGCTTCGTCATGGTGCAGTCGAACGTGCGTGGACGCGATGTCGAGAGCTTCGTCGAGGAACTCCAGGCGAAGATCGCCCGGTCGGTGAAGCTTCCGCCGGGCTATACGATAGCATATGGCGGACAGTTCGAGAACCTCCGTGCCGCGTCGAACCGGCTTGCGGTTGTCGTCCCGGCCGCGCTGGCGCTGATCTTTCTGCTGCTGTTCAGGACGTTCAAATCGGCACGGCTGGCGATGCTGATCTTCCTCTGCGTCCCGATGTCGGTTATCGGCGGGGTTGCGGCTCTCCTGATCGGCGGACTTCCGTTCTCCATCTCGGCAGGCGTCGGATTCATCGCGCTCTTCGGCATCGCGGTGCTCAACGGCATCGTGATGGTCGCCGCGATCCGGAAATATCAGGGGGAGGGAATGCCGCGCCGCGAGGCGCTGCTCCGCGGAGCCGACGAGCGTCTGCGGCCGGTGATCACGACCGCGGTGCTGGCCGGGTTCGGGTTCATCCCGATGCTGCTGGCGCATGGCGCCGGCGCCGAGGTGCAGCGCCCGCTCGCCACGGTGATCATCGGCGGCCTCGTCTCCTCGACGCTCCTCACCCTCTTCGTCCTGCCGATCATCTACGACTGGGCCGGCGGCGACGATCGTCCCGGAAGCGGTGACGCCCCGGAACGGCCGGGGGGCTGGAAAGCCGCCATCGTTCTGCTGGCGCTGATGGCCGCCGGCAGCGCGGAGGCGCAGACGGTCGTGACGCGGGATATCGTGCGCCAGCGCGCGGTCGAGGCGTCGCCCGAAATGCGCCGGAGCGGAGCGCTGATCGATGGGCGCCGCGCGGAGCGGGGCGCTACCGGCATCCTCCCCGATGTCGAGCTGTTCGCATCGGCCGATGAGGCATCCACGCCGGCCCTCGGCGGACGCCCCAACAGCGCCATCGGCGTGGCGCAGTCGTTCGAGTTTCCCCTGGTCTACGGCGCGCGCGGGAAAGTGGCGGATCTGCTGATCGAGCAGGCCGAGAGCGACCGCGAGATCATCCGCCGCGAGCTTCGCCTGCGCGCCGATCTCGCCTATCTCGATCTGATCGCCGCCCACACGCTGCTCGATATCGCCGACTCGGCGCTGGCGACGGCCGAGCGCTTCGCGGCCATGACCCGCAGGCGTCACGAGCTGGGGGAGGCCACGGCGCTGGAGCCGCTGCAGGCATCGCTGGCGGTCGCCACCGCGACACGGCGCCGTACCGAAGTGCTGGGGGAACTGCAAATAGCCGACGAGGCGGTGCGCGCGCTGATCGGCGCCCCCGCGGATGAAACGATCATCGCGCGGGAGCGCATCGCCCCTTCCCCTCCCCTCCCGTTGTCGCTCGCCGAGCTGGAGGAGCAGCTCCGGCGCGATACCCCTCCGATGCGGTCGGCACGGCTGGCCGCCGAGGCTGCGCGCGCCCGGGAGAGCGTCGTATCACTGCAGGGGCTCCCCTCCATTTCGCTCGAGTACTCGCAGCAGAGCGTCGACGGCACGCCGGGATATTACGGCGGCGCGATCCGCCTCGGCATCCCGCTCTGGCGCTGGTTCAACGACGCGCCGGAACGCGTTGCGCGGGCCGAAACGGCGCTGCGGGAGACGGAGCTGGAGCGCGCCGGGATCGAGGCGCTCACCGCGTTGCGCGCACGCTACGCGGCCTACCGTGCCGAACTGGCGACGGTGGCGAGCTACACCGACCAGCTTGTCCCGCAGGCGGTCGAGGGGGAGCGCGTGGCGCTCAGGCTTTTTCAGGAGGGAGAGGCGACCTATCTCGAAGTGCTCGCCGCCACATCGGCGCGGATCGAGATCGTTGCCGCGTCCGTCGACGCGCTGCATCGCGCCGAGCGGAGCCGGGCCGAGATCGAGTATCTCATCGCGCAGTAAAGAACATCCATACCGAACATGACATCAGGAACCATAGAGAATGAAATCGATATCAACACGAACGAGGATATGGAGCGGCCGCATGCCGGGGCTGCTGTCGGGTATCTGCATGCTTATCGCGGCCGTCACGCTGGGCTGCGGGGGAGAGCGGGCCGGAACCACCGTTCCCGCAGAGGACACCGCGGCGCATGCCGACGAACATGATCATAACGGCGGGCACGGGCACGACGAGGAAGGGGAGCATGGCGAGGAGATCGCGATGACGCCCGCGATGATCAAGGATGCGGGGATCACCGTGGAGAGCGCGACGCTCCGCCGGGTCGGCTCGACGATCACGGCGCCGGGGCGGGTGATACCGACGCAGGGAGGCGTGGCGCATGTCGGCACGGTGGTTCCCGGAAGGATCTCCCGGCTGCTGGTGTCGGAGGGATCGTACGTGAACAGCGGTGCGGCGCTGGCGGAGATCGAGGCCTACGATATCGGCCAGCTCAAGGGGGAATATCTCACCGCGCAGGCGAGCGTCGAGCAGGCACGCTCGGTGCTGGCGCGGCAGCAGAAGCTGAGCGGCGAGGGGATCGGCGCCAAACGGACGCTCGAGGAGGCGCAGGCCGATCAGGCACAGGCGACCGCATCGCTCCGTGCGGCCGAGGCGAAGCTGCGGGCTGCGGGGATCGATCCGGCGACGATCAAAAGCGGCGGCGCGTTCAGCTCCCGCATCACCCTGCGCTCCCCCATCAGCGGCGTGATAGCGCGTCGGCTGGTTGCGCTCGGCGAATATCTCGAGCCGAACCGCGACGCATTCGAGGTGGTCAACACCAGCACAGTCTGGGTGGACGCGCAGATCAATCCCGTGGACGCATCGACGCTGGCCGTGGGAGGGGTCGCGCATATCCGCGACAGAGACGATCACAAGCATACCGGGCGGATCACGTTCATCTCGCCGACCCTCGACCCGGAGACACGCACCGTGACGGTCCGCACCGAGATATCCAATCCGAACGTTCACCTCCGGCCGGAGACCTTCGTGAACGTCGAGCTGGAGCGGAGCGTGGAGGGAGGAAGCGCGCTGGCTCTGCCGGCGGGCGCCATCGAGCGGGAGGGAACCAATTACTATATCTACCGCGAACATGAGCCCAACACGTTCCAGCGCGTTCAGGTCGGTACCGATGAGGGGACGGGAGAGATGGTCGTGATAACGTCGGGGCTGAAGGAAGGTGATCGGGTCGCCGTCAGCGGGATATTCTATCTGAAGGCCGCGCGCCAGAAGGGGGAGCTGCAGGAGCATCATCACTGAGTCAGGGCTGCCGGACGTACGTTCCGGCGGAGAGCCTTTCTCCGCCGGAACCGGGCAGCACGCGAAGGCCGCTACCGATGCTTCTCCACTCCCACCTGGCGGCACATCTCCAGCACCGGACAGGTAGAACATTTCGGAACCGCCCCGGTGCAGATATGTTTGCCGAACGGCACCAGCAGCCGGTTGATCTCCACCCAGTACGCGCGCGGCAGCTTCTCCTCCAGCGCTTTGATCGATGCCTCCGGCGTCCGCGTGGCGATATATCCCCAGCGGTTGGTCACCCGGTGCACATGGATATCGACGCCGATGCGCGGCTGGTCGCAGACGATGCCGAGCACCAGATTGGTGCACTTCGGCCCGACCCCCTTGAACGAGAGCATCGTCGCCTCGTCGCATGGAAGCTCGCCGCCGAACTCCTCCACGATCCTATGCGCCATCGCACTGATCTGCCGTGCCTTCCCCTCATGGAATGTGCTGGCGCTGATCAGCGCGTCGATCTCATCCACGCTCAGTCGCGCCATCTCCGCCGGAGTACGGGCGCGCGCGAAAAGACGGAGCGCGGTGGGAAGCATCACCTCATCGAACGTGCGGATCGAGATGATGCACGCCACCAGCTGCTCGAACGGCGTGGTGTATCCCTGATCGGCCAGCTCGAACAGCGCTGCCTTGGCGAAGCCCGCGACGGCCGCATCTATCCGACGCATCATCTCGTCGATATCGATCGGAAGTTTGTCCGTGTCGCTGTCATCGGGCTTCGTTGCATCGTTCCGGCTCCCGGCCATTCTCCTTCCCGTGCTCTGCTTCTGCATTATTCTCTCCTGACGGTTACCAATTCGTCTGCATGATGCAGGACGGCAACTCCCGTGCCCACTCCCCGCGCAGCGCCGCCGCTCCACTCCCGGCCTGCTCCGATGGCGCCAGCGGTGACGTGGCGATCGTCGGCATCGGGAGCGACACGATGGCGGCGACATCCCGAGGGTGCTGTTATCATCGCCGACTCTCGTACTTTTGGATCTCAACCGATAGTTCATTCACGAGGAGACCATACGGATGTCGAACCCGATGATGCAGGCGATGCAGCAGCTTCAGCTGATGCAGCAGAAGATGGCCGAGGCGCAGGCGGCGCTCGCCAACAAGATGATCACCGAGGAGGGAGGGGGCGGAATGGTTCGCGCCACCGTCAACGGCCTTGGGACGCTGACGAAGCTGGAGATCGATCCGCAGCTGCTGTCGAGCGACGAGAAGGAAATGCTGGAGGATCTGCTGATCACCACCGTGAACAAGGCCGTCGCATCGGCCAAGGAGATGTCGAACAACGATATCGGCGAGGCGACACGCGGCCTGATGCCGAACATCCCCGGCTTCGACCTCTAACTCCCCCGTCGTTGGGATGAGCCTTCCGGCGCGGGAGCATCGGTTCCCGCGCCCTCTTTATCTCCCCTCCCCCATCAACCATCAGCGCTCCCATGACCCGCACATTTATCCACGGTATCTCACGCCCCATCATCGGCATGGTCCATCTTCTCCCGCTCCCCGGAACTCCCGGCTATGGCGGCTCGCTGGCGGCGGTGCTCGACGCGGCCCTTGCCGACGCACGCGCGCTCGACGAGGGAGGGATCGATGCGATCATGATCGAGAACTACGGCGATGTTCCCTTCCGCAAAAGCGGCGTCGAGCCGCATACGATCGCGGCGATGACCCTTGCCGCCGCCGAGATACGGCGCGTCACCGCAAAACCGCTCGGAATCAACGTCCTGCGCAACGACCCGGTCGCGGCGCTCGGCATCGCCGCAGCGTGCGGCGCGGCGATGATCAGAGCGAACGTCCATACCGGAGCGATGCTCACCGATCAGGGGATCATCGAGGGGGATGCGCGCGGCACCCTCGACTACCGGATGAAGCTCGCCGCCGCCGTCGCCATCATGGCCGACGTGCATGTGAAGCATGCGGCGCCGCTCGCCCCGATCCCGATCGAGGTCGCGGCGGCCGACGCGACCGAGCGCGGACTGGCCGATGCGCTGATCGTCACCGGAAGCAGAACCGGCGCCGGCTGCGACATCGGCGAGCTGCGCGCAGTGCGGGGCGCGGTCGGAGCCCCGGTGCTGGTCGGCAGCGGCGTCGATGACGGGACGCTGCCGATGCTGCTGCGGGAGTGCGATGGGGCGATCGTCGGAAGCTGGCTGAAGTTCGGTGGCGATGTGCGCCGCCCGGTGGACCGGGAGCGCGTCGAGCGGTTGATGGAGGCGGCACGCGGCTGATCGCGACGGCGATCATGGGCCGGGGAGCCGGTTCAGCGCGCGACCGGATCGGGCGTGGGGACCGGCTTCGGCGTCCGCTGGTAGAAGCGGCGCTCGATGCCATAGTAGGATGCGATCGCGGCGATGAAGGTGACGATGGTCGGGGGGAGAAGCGCCATCAGCCCATAGCGCTCGCGCGGCATGATCGTATGGAAGAAAGCGTAGATCGGGAAGTGCCAGAGATAGAGACTGTAGGAAAGGCGCCCGATCCAGACCAGCGGCGGCCACCCCAGCAAACGGGCCAGACGACCGGAAGGAGAGAGCATCAACGCGATCACGATAACCGCGGCCGCGGCCGATGCCGCCAGATAGATCGAGCCGGCGGGATAGATGGTGCCGAACACCGAGATGACCGTCAGCACCGCCAGCGCCGCCACCGATAGCGCAGCCCCCCGGCCGAACCAGCGCCGCGCGCGTGGCGACGCCGGGAGCATCCCCCAGGCGGTCATCAGCCCGACCAAGCAGCCCGCCAGCAGCGAGAACGCCCGCGTGTCGAGCCCGTAATACACCCGGCTGAAGCTCGCCCCCTCCCTCCACAGCACCAGATGCACGCAGGCCGATGCGACGAGGCCGACGATCACCGTCAGCACTATATCGCGACGCGATATTCCTTTCCTGAAGAGCCACAGCAGCAGCAGCGGCCAGATCAGATAGAACTGCTCCTCGATCGAGAGGGACCATGCATGCCCGAGATGATACTGTATCGAGGCGGGATCGGCCATCATCGCCCAGTTGGCGACGTAGAGCAGCACCAGCAGCACCGAGCGGAGCGGATAGAGCAGGTCGCCGCCGCGATGCAGGATGAGCATCGCGATGGTATAGAGGACGAGCATCGCGACGAGCGCCGGGACCAGCCGCCGGAGGCGGCGGATATAGAAGCCCTTCAGGCTGATCGATCCATGGCGCTCCCACTCCTCGCACAGCAGCGCGGTGATCAGAAACCCGCTGAGCACGAAGAAGATATCCACGCCGAGGAAGCCCCCCCCCAGCCATGCAATCCCCGCATGAAAGCCGAGAACGGCAAGGATCGATATCCCGCGCAGCCCGTCGAGCGCCGGCCTGTAGCCGAGATGAAATGTCTGTTGCCGCATCGGGGAATCGCTGATGATAAGGGGTCGTGAAGCGGGCCATCGATGCAGCCTCGACCACGCCGTCTCCGGGGTGCGGTCGCCGGGAAGACGGATCGCCGAGCCGCCTCCATCGGCGCGCGCCGGATGTTGAGGAGCACCGAAAATACACCGTCGGGAGAGATGTGTAAACTCAATCGGGCGTCGGGTAGTGTCTCAGCGTGCTGGAATGGTGGGTCGGAGTTCAAATCCGGCCCAGCTCATCAACACTCGATATTCCAACTGAGACAGTAGTGGGCGTCACGGGCGGGACAACGAAATCCCCCGTGGGAAACCGCAACCGATTGTCTCGACGCACGTTCATCGCCGCTACTCCGAAATCGAATTTCTATCTTCCCGACATTGCATTCCATGTCCAAGCGTACAACCATAACGACCGAGATACGAGCGATGCTGGCGCTGGCGCTCCCGGTGGTGGCCGATCAGATCGGATTGATGAGCATGAGCTTCGTCGATACGATCATGGTGGGACGCCTGGGGAAGGATGCGCTCGGCGCGGTCGGCATCGGCGCATCGATCTATTACTTCTACATGGTCTTCGCCTACGGCGTGATCTCCTCGGTGGGACCGACGGTGGCACAGGCGTTCGGCACGGGGGACCGCCAGGAGATCAACAGAAGCGTGGGGCAGGCGTTCTGGCTGGCGGCCCTGCTGACGATCGGGGGGATCGCCGTGACGCGGAACATCGGCGCGCTGCTGCGGGCCATGGGCCAGCCCCCCGAGCTTGTGCCGCTGTCCGAACAGTTCATTCACGCGCTCGGCTACGGCATCTTCGCATCCCTCTCATATGCCGTGCTGCGCGCATTCGTCGTCGGGCTGGGACGGACCCGGGTGACGATGATGATATCGATCACCGCGAGCCTCGTCAATATCGTCGCCGACTACGCTCTGATCTATGGCAAGCTGGGGATGCCGGCGCTGGGGGTCGCGGGGGCCGGCTACGCTACGGCGATCGTCCAGTGGGTGATGCTCGGCGCCGGACTCTGGTACGTCCTCCGCGAGAAGGACCTCCGCACCTACACCGTGCTGCGGCATATACTTCCGCCCGATCGCGTCCGGCTGCTGCGGCTGCTCCGTCTCGGCGTACCGATCGGCCTGGCGCACAGCATGGAGAACGGCATCTTCGGGCTCACCTCGCTGCTGATGGGACGCATCGGCACCGTGGCGCTCGCGTCGCATCAGGTGGCGATCAACGTGGCGGCGCTCACCTTCATGGTTCCGCTCGGCATCTCCACGGCCGCCACCACGCGCGTCGGACATGCGATAGGCCGGGGCGAACCCCGCGCCGCCGCGCTGACCGGCTGGATCGCCATCGGCCTCGGAGCGCTCTTCATGACCTGCACGGCGCTGACGTTCATCACGATACCGGGAGCGATCATCGGAATCTACAGCGATGATCCGGGCGTGCTGGCCTATGCCACCGGCCTGCTGATGATCGCCGGAGCGTTCCAGCTTGCCGATGGCATCCAGGTGGTCGCGATCGGCGCGCTGCGCGGGCTGAAGGATACGGCCCGCCCGCTGATGGTGAACCTGCTTGCCTACTGGGTGATCGGACTGCCGGTCGCCTATCTGCTGGCCTTCCATCTCGGCCTGGGAGGACACGGGCTCTGGTGGGGACTCTCGGCGGGGCTCGCGGTGGCGGCAGTTCTTCACAGCCTGCGCTTCCGCCGGCTTACCGCGATGGCCGCGTAACGCACCTCTCCCGACAAATGAAACGAGCCGGTCCGCATGCACGGACCGGCTCGTTCGGGTTCATCGTCATTCCTTCAGACGCTTCAGACGAGGATCATCACCGCGTCAGAATCATCTTCCGCGTCTCGACATGATCGCCCGCCTGCAGGCGGTAGTAGTAGACGCCATCGGCGGCGCCGGCGGCGTTCCAGACCGCCTCATGCGCGGCGGCGGGGAGACGTCCGGACACCAGCGTGGCGATCTCCTGGCCGAGGCTGTTGAGCACCGTCAGGCGCACATCCTCGGCGCGCGCCAGCACGAAGCCGATCGTGGTGGCACCGCTGAACGGGTTCGGCGCGTTGGCCGAGAGCATGAACGCCCCCGCGCCGGCCGACTCCTCGACGCCCGAGAGGGAGACCTGGAGCTTGCGGGTCTGCCCGAGGCTTCCGGTGCCGGCATCGTTGACGCCGTACACGCGCCAGTAATAGGTGGCGCCCGGCTGCAACTGATCGACCACCTTCATCGTGTCGATCACAAGCGAATCGACGACGATGATGTTCATCATCTGCGCATCGGTCGCCAGCTCGAACCAGTACCGGTCCACATCGGGAACCGGAGCCTGCCAGCTGAAACGGATATTCGTCGACCTGACCGTCGCGTTATCCTCCGGTGCGGTCAGCACGATGGCGGCCGGCGCCTTCAGCACCGCGAAGGAGCGGACATCGCTGTACGGTCCCCAGCCCACATCGTTCATCGCCTGCACGCGCCAGTAGAACATCCCGTTCTTCGGCGTGTTCGGCAGGTTCCTGACGATCTTGGTGGTATCGGTCAGGCTGGAATCCACCACGAAGATCCCCGACATATCCTCGGCATCGGCGATCTCGATGCGATACCTGGTGACGTTCGGCAGGCTCTTGGCCCAGACGAACTTCGCGGTATCGGTGCCGATCAGAGCATCGGCCATCGGGGCGATCAGCGCGACCTGCATCGGCGTCTGCGCCGGGGTCGTGAAGAAATCGACCTTCATGTTCGAGCCGCTGAGGGTCACGGTCTTCGTCATGGTTCCCTGTCCGGGAACCGTGGCCGTGAGCGTCACCGAGCCGCTCAGCCCGGTCATCGGGATGGCATAGCCCCCCGAGGTGGAGCTCACCGCGTAATAGTTGCCGATCGACGGGGTGATCTTCACGCCGGAGATCCCCTCATCCATATCATAGAATCCGTTGCCATTCTTGTCGGTATAGACGACGCCGAGGAGGAACGGGCTGGTCTTGTTGCCGAAATCCTCCGTCACGACCAGCGGCCCGACCTGCGTGGCGGGTTTGTCCTCATGGATAACGCCGATGCCGATCTCGGTATAGATACCATCCTCGGGGGCGTAGTTCATGATGTTGTGACGATGGCCGAGCGTGGCCTCGTTCCCCCAGTCCACATTGAAGCCGGCATGGGCGGCGAAGATCGTCGGGGAGTAGGCCGAAACGTTCTCGCCGGCCTTTGTCCAGCCCGTGTAGCCTGCATCGGAGAGCCGGTCGACGAACGACGAGCCATCGGAGCCATCATGCCCCTGGAAGTCGTGCTGCGCCATATCGTTGCTGTGGCGGCGCGCGGCGGCGATCAGCTTCTCATTGAACGCCAGCGGCGGACGCGACGGATATCCGGCGAAGTCGGAGCGGATCTTCGGGATGTCGACCTTCCAATACTTGTAGTTGTTCAGGATCCAGGGATCGGTCGTCGAGGCGAGGCGCTCACCATCGGCGGCCGGATTGGCCCGCGCGCGGTTGATGAACTCGAGCATGTACTGCTCTTCGACGGTCGGATCGCCATGGCTGTACTGTTGCGTGGGGACCTGTGCGACGGACATGGCGGGGGGCGGCACCACGCTCCCCTGGCGATGAACGATCACGGCCTCGGGAAGACGAGGCGCTGCCTCGGTTCCGCTGCTCCCCGTCTGGGCGCTTGCGCCAATGCTCAGCACCGCCATTCCCGAAAGAACGGCAAGCGGCATTTTATACGAACCCAACTTCATATGTCTCTCCAGTATTGAACATGAAATAGAATTCAAAGGATATGTCGTATTACGATGAAACTGTGTGGCGCCGGATGTCTGGGGGAGGGGGGGATAGACATGCGGACAGCGCCACGGGCCGGCCGCGAGAACGCGACGGTTGGCGAACTACAAAATAACACGACTTTACGTGAATGTAATATGTCGAAGGAGGTTCCCCCCCTATTTCTCCCCCTTCCGGCCGGAGGATGGGGCCGACGCGACATCGGGGTCCGGCCGTGAAAGTGCCCAGCCGACGCGCAGGAACACCGGAAAATGGTCGCTGGTGCCGCCGATATAGAGCGTGCCCCGGATATAGCTGTGATGCGGAGGGCGCACCACCGGATCGGCCCGCGCATCGCGCAGATATTCGGGCGCGAAGACATTCTCGGCGCTCTCGAACAGCGTCAGGCCAACGCTGTCGAGCGCCCCGCGCCCCAGCATGATCTGATCGATCGTCTCCCAGTCGTTCCTGTAGTAATAGCTGCCGATCGTATCGCTGGCGACCACCGGAGCGGCGGTATTGATCATCCGGTGCGCGAAATCCGCCGAGCCATCCCATGCGCGTGCATCCAGCACATCGGTCACCGAGGCGTTCGTCGGCTCGTCGTTCAGATCCCCCATCAGAACGATATCGGACGATGAATCGAGCGCCGTGAGCGAATCGATGATGAAGGCCGCGACCTCGGCGGCCCGGCGCCTGCGCGGTCCCGAGGCGGCCTCCCCTCCCCGGCGCGAGGGCCAGTGGTTGACAAGCACGGTGAAGCTCCGCCCATCCTTCTCGAACGTCGCCTCCATGATATCGCGTGTGGGACGCTCCCCCTCCCCCAGATCGACACGGTGCATCGCGATGCCGCGCAGACGCGCGACGGCCGGACGATACAGCAGCGCCACATCGATCCCCCGCTCATCGGGAGACTCGGCGTGGGCGATCTCGTACATCCCCTCCGGCAGGAACTCCCCGACCAGGCGCTCCAGCACGCGGCGGTTCTCCACCTCACAGATCCCGAGCAGATCGGGCCCTCTGAGCCCGTCGATCCCCCGCACCGCCCTGGCGATGCCGGCCAGCTTCCGCTCGAGCCGATCCTCGTCCCATTTCATCGAGCCGCGCGGCGTGAAATCATCGTCGCCGGGGCCGGCGGCGTCGGCCGGGTCCCAGAGATTCTCCACGTTGTAGAAGGCGAACGTCATCGTCCCGGCCGGCCGGCTCACAGCGATATCGGCGCGCTCGGCTCCGCCATGACAGGCTGAAATGAAGATGGCGAGAAGAATCGCGATGGTTGTGGGTCTGGTGCTCATATGTCCCCCTGTGCTGACTGAAATTACGGCATTCGAACGTTTCCATCATCCCCATCGCATGATGCGGTAGTGTCTCAGTGTGATCGTCGAGCACTGATACGCTGGGCCGGAGTTCAACTCCGGCCCAACATTCTGGTACACTGAGACACGACCCATGATGCGGCAGCGTATCAGCACTCGGCAACCACCGTGAGACACGACCGATGATGCCGGAGCAGAGGAGCGGTGAGATCTTTTTGCCCTATGTTTATCCCCCCGCCCGCGCGGCGGGCGAACAGTTCATCCGGAAGACAAACGAGGATATGACAGATATGACAGCGGATCTATCGACACGACCATGCATCCCCTGCACCAGCGAAATGCCGCCCCTTACGCCACGCGAGATCGAGCCCATGAAGATTCTGCTGGGAGAGGGATGGGAGGTGGTGGAGCATCATCATCTGGTGAAGGAGTTCACCTTCAGGGACTTCCGCGACGGCCTCGACTTCACCAATAAGGTCGGCGAGCTGGCCGAGCGGGAAGGGCATCATCCCGATATCCATCTGGCCTGGGGGAAGGTCAGGATCGAGATCTGGACCCACAAGATGGATGGCCTGAGCGACAGCGATTTCATCCTCGCCGCGAAGATCGACAAGCTGTGATCCAGCCATGGCACCGGCGATGGAGGGAATGCGCGCTCAGTCATTCGGGAGATCTCGGGGGGTGCCAGGATCACGGAGCCTCCGCAGGCCGCTTACCATCACGCCGGTCCCGATGGCGGCAACGCCCAGCCCCAGCAGAGCGATGATGATGAACATCCCGTTGAAGAACGGACGGACCGTCAGCGACTGCGACGCGCGCACAACCGCCAGCTCGCTCTCGGTCTCACGCTGCGGGTCATAGTAGATATCAACGCTATCCCCCTTCTCGAAGCCCTTCGCCAGCTCCGGCGCTTCCGGGCCCGCCTTCTGGTGCGTCTCGTACTCGACCGAATCGACGGTCTCGATTCCATCGTTCCTTCTGTAGACAATCGAGTAGAGCCACCGCTGCCGGTAATCGAAGGTGACCCCGGCGTGAATGCCGCGACGCTCGGTCTCATAGGTATAGTCGGTGATCAGGGCCCTTGCGGGAACCATCCGAAGGGTCGCCTGGTCCATCTTCTCTATCGCGTCCTGCATCCCGAACAGGACGCGGCACGAGGGATAGACAGCATAGTAGAGTGCCAGCACCGCCACCGTCGCGCCGATCCCGATCTTCAGAAATTCTTTTATGGCGTTCATGCGAGTTCGTTCATACGTCGACCATCGTACCGAAGATTAGCGCGAAGATTCTCCGCGTGGCTGCTCAGTGCGGGCGGGGTCATGCCGAGCCCCTTCGCCTGCCATGAGCGGCGCATCACACCGTTGTCCGGCAGATGCTGTACGTCCTGCTGGTGCGGCATACCATGGCGTGGCATCCCGCGCTGGAACCGATCGCTGAAATCCGGCGACCGGCGGGAGAGAGCCGGCGGGCCAGGATCATCGTCGGCCGGAGCCCTTCCCGCCGGGAGAAGACATTTCGGGATGGATCCTTCGCAGAGCGCGCAGCGCGAACGAGAGGCCGGCGGCGGTCACCCCCAGCCCGATAAGCGCGATGACGATGAATGTGATGGAGATCACCGACCGGGCGCCGAGCGACTCCGATTCATGCACGCTCGCCAGCGTGGTCGGGTTCTCCCGCTGCGGATCATAGTAGATCGCCACGCTATCGCCGCGCTCGTAGACAGGCCGGGCGACCGGAGGGGGCTCCCGCAGCCGCTGGCTCACAACGTAATCCACCGAATCGAGTACGAGGGCGCCGTCGCGGCCGGGATAGCTGATATCGTAGCGCCAGGTCTGCCGGTAGTCGTGGAAATCTCCGTGGGAGGTCGGGATGTTCTGCAACGTATAGTGATACTCCCCGACCAGGGCATTGACGCAAAGCATGCGGGCCTCGGCGCGCTCGATGCGGCCCAGCTCATCCTGCACCTCCACCAATGCATGAATCGGGGTGCAGACCAGCAGGACAAGGGCCAGCAGCGCGATCAGCGATCCGGCGGCGATCCGAATCATCTCCCTCAGTCGATCAGCCATGATGATCAGAGAACGATTGTGCCCGGCGAGCCATCGCGGGCAGTGCGAAGTGAGCACAGCACGAGCTCACCGTCCGGCCGATGGCGGGGCGCTCACGGGCTCCTGGTCGAGCGCGGCGATAAGCTCCGGATAGTGATGCGGGCTCTGGATGGTGTCGACATGGATGAACGCCACCTGCACATCGGGATGCGACTCGGCGGCGACGCGCACATGATCGGCCACCTCGCACGAATCCTGGGTCGGGATGGCGCCATCGCAGGCGATGATGATCTCGAAGTGGAGTTCGTTGCCGACGAAGTGTCCCCGGCAGAACCGCACCTCCTTCACCCCCTCCACCGCCGCGACAAGCTTTCTGACCTCGGCCAGAGTGCCGTCGGAGGAGGAGCGGCCGAGCAGATAGTCGAGGTTCTCCCGCACGATCTGCACACCGCCCCAGAGGATCAGCCCTCCCACCACGAGGCCGGCGATCTCATCGGCCTGTTTGAAGCCGAGCCATGATCCGGCAAGACCTATCACCGCGGCACATGAGGAGAGGACATCGTTGCGGGAATCGACCGCCGAAGCGATCAGCGCGGGGCTCCGCTCGCGCGTCCCCACGCTCTGCTGCCAGCGCGCCAGCAGCAGCTTCGCCAGGATTGCCACCGCAAGGATGCCGAACAGCAGACTGTTGATCTCGTGATCGTGCGGAGTGATGAACTTGATGATCGATTCCTGAAGAACCTCGGTGCCCAGCACGCAGGCGATCACCGCGATGACGAACCCGGCTATCGGCTCCGCCCGGGCATGCCCGAACGGATGCTCCCGGTCGGGGGCCTTCCGCGCGACGCGCACCGAGACCAGCACCGCGGTCGAGGAGACGATATCGAGCAGGGAGTTCATCGCGTCGGAGAAGAGCGCCACCGAGCCGCTCATCAGAAACCCCCAGAGCTTCAGGGCGAACAGGAGCGTGTTGGTGATCAACGCCACCACCGTCACCCGCCCCCGCGTCATCTCGTGATTGCCGTCGGGCGCAAGGCCCATCCCCCCGGCCGGACCCGTCGCCCGGCGACCGACACCAAGATCCTCATTCTGCATCGCGGAATATTACGTACGAGTTGACTGTCTCTTTCGAGCCCGGCTTTCCCCTCTACTCCCCTTCATCCATCGGCGCCATACGGCGCCCGGCCGGAGCTTCGACGATGCAATCTAGCATCCGGCCGGGTGATCTTCCCCATCATCATCGAACAAATGCCGGAGGTTCCCGGATGGCCCTCTGCCACAGCGCCCCGTCAGAAGCCGAGGATCGACCTGCGCGCCGCGACCGCAGCGGCCGGTGCACCGGAATCGGGAACCACGCTGAGCGTCTCCACCCTGGTCGGAATGATCTTCGCCTCGGCGACGATGGCCTTGCCGTCGCGGGTCACCCTGAAGCCGGTCACATCGTGGAGGGTAGCCACCACATCGGCATAGTTGGGGGGAACCTGCGTTGCCGGGATATCGGCCCTCTGCGTCGCGATCGCCGTCACCAGATCACCGACCTTCAGCCCCATCCCCTCGGCCGATCCCTTCGGCGTTATCGCGAGGATCTTCCATCCCTCCGGCACCGCCTCGAGCTCCGCGCCGAGCGCAGGCTTCTCCTTGAATTCCGAGACGATCTTCAGCCCCAGAGCCGGCAGATACTGATCGTACGGCAGCGGCTCGGTGCCGGCGATATAGCGGCTGTAGAAATCCGCCAGCCGCGCCCCGGTCGCCTTCTCCATGAGCGGGATGATCTCGTCATCGCTGAATGTCTGCCCGGTCTTGCCGTAGTGATCGTTGAAATAGCGCATCGCGTCATCCAGGCTCTTCGTGTTGCCGGTCTGCATGCGGATGGCCGCGTCGAGCAGCAGCCCGACGACCGGACCCTTCGTGTAGAGACCGACCATCTCCTGAAGCTCCACCTCGGAGATGTGCATGCTCAGATCGGCGATCGACCGCGTCTGGGCCTTCCCCCGGGAGATACGGACGGCCCCTTCGAGCTGCGAGAGCGTCCCCTCGGGATCGGCCATGCCATTGCGCGCCAGAAGGACATGGGCATAGTATTCGGTGAGTCCCTCGGCGAACCAGAGCGAGGCGGTGCGCGGCGGATTCTGATAGTCGAACGGTCCGAGCTGCGCCACATGCACCCGCTTCGGGTTCCAGGTATGCCAGTACTCGTGGGCGATCACCGGTATCAGCATCGACAGGCCGTTGTCGGCCCCCATCACCGGCATCCGGTAGGTGGAGCTGTTGCGGTGCTCCAGCGCGCCGAAGCTCTGGTCCCCCATCTGCGGCACCACCAGATAGTGCTGGAAGATGTAGCGGTCGTACGGCATATCGCCATAGAAATCGCTGATGATCTTCACGATCTTCGCCGTGCTGTCGGCAAGCGCCTTCATCGCCCTGGCGTCGAGCTTGTTCGGGGCGGTCACGGTGATGATATGCGGCTTCCCCTTGATGCTCACCTCGGTCTGCTGGAACTTCCCCATCTGCATCGGCGCATCGATCAGCTCGTCGTAATCGCGCGCGACGAAGCTGTTCTTCTCCTTCCCCGGATCGAGCCCCACCGTCAGGCTCCATCCCTTGGGCGTATCGTAGATCACGCTGTAGGAGGCGTTCTTGTAGCCGTCGGGATAGGCAAACAGTGCGGGGGTGTTGGCGAACGCGAAATCCTTCTCGATATCGGAGAGCCCGAACCAGAGAGAGTTGGTGACCGACTCGATATCGTGCACCTTGTAGGAGATTCTGATCTGCCTGTCGGGCCCGACGATCCTGAAGGTGTTGGTATCGCCGCGGAGCACCGTGAGCTGGCGGCCGGTGCTGGAGGTGGCGCTGAAGTCATGGACGTAGGCGCCGTAGTTGACGATATCGTAGGCGCCGGGACCCCAGATCGGGAAATGGAGCGTGACGGTATCCTGCGGGATATTGGCGATGACGGCGCTGACCTGGAACGTCTCCGACGCCGGGTTCGGTATCGAGACGCGATAGCTCACCGAGGGGGACTCCCCCGCCGGAGCGGTCTGGGCGAGGGCCGGGTACGCGGCGGCGAGCCCCAGACAGAGGAGCATGGGGGAGAGAAAGGAACGCACGGGCTGCATGGAGTTGTTCGTGAATGGTAGGAACGAAAGGAGCATCATCGCTGATGCTCCCGAAGCATGCTCATTATCGGCCGGAGATCACTTGTTCTGCGCGGTATACTCTTCCCACTTGGTCGTCTTGTAGATCCCGTCGCCGAAGTAGCGAAGGAAGCGAAGAAACTCGGCGGGCTTCATATATCCCGGCACCACCGTCAGCACCTCACCCTGCTCGTTGAAGATCACCGTGGCCGGATAGCCCCTGATGCCGAGCGCCTGGCCGAACTCCCCGTGCGTCAGTTCCTTGCCGTCGAAGGTGAGCTTCCCCTCCTTCTCGGGGTTCATCTTGCTGGGGACGAAGCGGCTGTTGAGATACTCGCGCACCGTGCTGTCGGCATAGGTATCGCGATCCATCCGCTTGCACCATCCGCACCAGTCGGTATACACATCGAGGATCACCAGCTTGTTGGCCGCCGGAGCCTGCTCGAGCGCCTGTGCGATCGTCTTCCATTCGAGCTCGGCAGGGGTTGCTGCGTTTGTCATCACTGTAGCAAATAATGTAACTGCCGCTACGGAGGCGGCGATAAGAAGTTTCTTCATGGCACCGGTTCCCGATAATAGTGTAGGGTCTCTGCGAAGCGAAGGGGATCCTACGTCTTCTGTTTTTTCTTCTTCGCCGATGGGAAAAGAATATTGTTCAATATAAGCCTATAGCCCGGAGAGTTCTTGTGCAGCGACAGATCGGTGGGGGGATCGTTCACCGCGTGCTGATAGTCCTCCGGATCGTGGCCGCCATAGAATGTGAAGGTCCCCCGGCCGTAATTGCCGGTGATATACTTCACCTCGTCGGTCCCCTCGCGCTCGGCCAGCACCGTGATGTTCTTCTTGATGAAGCGTTTGTGGAAGCTGGTGGTCTGCCCCAGAAATCCCCGCACCACCCCGACGTGGCACTGCGTCAGCATCGTCGGCACCGGATCGTGCTTGGCCGAGAAATCAAAGAGCGTGAAAAAGTCGTTGGCGGGGTTCGAGGAGAACCCCGGCTGCACGTCGATGTTGGAATACTCGTAGACGTACGGGTTCATCTCGAGGGTGAAGTTCTCGAACGCCAGCGTCTGCGAGAAGTCGAGCGCCCCCTGCGCGTCGGCAGCCGGAGGATCGCCATCGAACATCACGTCGCAGATATCGGTGTTGTGCGCCGCCAGGGCGATATCGTACGAATCGGTGGCCGAGCACATCGCGAACAGGAACCCTCCCCCCGCCACATACTTCTTGATCTCCTGCGCCACGGCGAGCTTCTCCCTGGAGACTTTGCTGTAGCCCAGCTCGGTGGCGGTCTGCTCGAGCATCGCCACCTGCTGGAGATACCAGGGGGCGTTGGCGAACTGCGCATAGAACTTACCGTACTGTCCGGTAAAATCCTCATGGTGGAGATGCAGCCAGTCGTAGTTTTTCAACTTCCCCTCCATCACCTCCTTGTCCCAGATCTTGTCGTAGGGGATCTCGGCGTACTCCATCACCATGCTCACCGCGTCGTCCCACGGCTGGAAGGTGGGGGGGACGTAGATGGCGATCTTCGGCACCGTCTCGAGCCGCACCACATCCTGGTTGGTCTCCTCAGACTGCACCTCGCTGTAGATCGAGGCGGCCTGCGCGCCGCTGATCTGCTGGAAGGTCACGCCGCGGATACGGCACTCGGCCGCAACCAGATCGGTGTTGTCGAGCATGAACGAGCCCGACCTGTAGTTCAGCAGCCAGTCCACCGGCATGTTCTTCGAGATCGCCCAGTAGGCGATGCCGTAGGCCTTCAGATGGTCGGCCTGCGCGGCGTCCATCGGGATCAGAAGCTTCGCCTGGGCGAAGGCGGCCGCGGTGGAGCCGAACAGGAGTCCCAGCGCCAGGGCGAATTGTCGGAAGCTCTTCATCGTTCTCGAACTGTTGTAGGGGGAGCCATCGGGCCCGTCACGCCGTGCGGAGCGCGGCGTGACGGGCCGCTACGCAAGCGTCACCGACTGGGCGAGCGAAAGGATATGCTCGATATGGTCGCGCACCTTCGGGCTGAAACGAAGCCGCAGATAGGCATGCTCCTCGTCGAAGTTCTTGTCGAGCACATCGGCGTACTCGTAGATCTTCGACAGGAGATTGTAGCGTCCGATCGGCACCTGCACCGTCCGGTCCACATACGTCTGCTCCACAAGATCGACGAGCTTCGAGCGGAGCGCCTGAATGCCCAGGCCGCGCGCTGCGGAGATCGCCACCGAGTTAGGATAGCGGGCCTGCAGATCGCGCAGGGTCTCATCCCCCGGCTCCAGCAGATCCACCTTGTTGAAGACCATCACCACCGGTATATCGTTCGCCTCGATCTCCTTCAGCGTCTCCTCGACCACGGTGATCTGATCGTGGACGGTGGCGGCGGCCACATCCACCACATGCAGCAGCACATCGGCCTCGCGCACCTCCGCCAGGGTCGAACGGAAGCTCGCCACCAGATGCGACGGCAGCTTGCGGATGAACCCGACGGTATCCGACAGGAGCACCGAGCGCCCCGGCGTCAGCTCGACCGAGCGGACGGTGGAGTCGAGCGTGGCGAAGAGCCGGTTCTCGGCATGGACACCGGCGCCGGTGATCTCGTTCATCAGCGTTGACTTGCCGGCGTTGGTATAACCGACCAGTGCGGCGCGGAAGAGCTCGACCCGTCCCTTGCGCTGCGTCTCGCGCTGCGTCTCGATCTTCTCGAGCTTCTCGCGAAGGATCGAGATGCGAGAGCGGATCATCCGGCGGTCGGTCTCGATCTGCGTTTCGCCGGGACCCTTCGTGCCAATGCCGCCGAACTGCTTCGAAAGGTGGGTCCACTGCCGGGTCAGACGCGGCAGCATATACTGGAGCTGCGCCAGCTCCACCTGCGTGCGTGCCTCGCTCGATCGCGCGCGCTGCGCGAAGATGTCGAGGATCAGCGCGCTGCGGTCGATCACCTTGCGGTTGAGGATGCGCCCCAGATTACGCGCCTGCACCGGCGAGAGATCGTCGTCGACCACCACGAGCGTGATGTTGTCGTCCTCGACCATCTGCGCCAGCTCCTCCACCTTCCCCTTGCCGATGAAATGCGCGGAGTCCTTCCGTGGAAGCCCCTGAACCACTTTGATGACCGTATCGGCCCCGGCGGTATCGGCCAGAAGCTCCAGCTCATCGAGATGCTCCAGAGTCTCCTCGCGTGTTTCCGGATAGACCGTAAGCCCTACCAGCAGCGCTCGCTCGCGCTCATTGATGGGGACTGTGTGAAGTTTCTGTTCTGTCAATTCGCGATTGTAAAGTTGAGTTGTGACGTCGGCGAGTCGCCGGCGCAGGCTCCATCCACCGTCCCATCCGGGACGACGTCCAGAGCCAGGATAGCGACGATCATCGCGCGGGAATAGTCTCCCCGCGACGCGCCCGAACGTCCGCAAGCTAACTTCTTCGCACATGCCAACAAATGATGATCCGTGGAGGGGGCGATCGATGAAGCGGTGGTGGCGCTGCCGGTCCGGCCGGGACCGGCCTATGGGTCGGGATGCAGTGTGATGGTGCCGTCGGCGGAGACCTTCACCCAGTAGCTCCGGCCGGGCCGGAGGAGCGGCGCCGGGACCATCCCGCCGATTGCCGTGACGAACGGCGAAAGGAATGCCGTGCCGGTGGCCGTGGCATTGGCCGCGCGCGCCGCGATGCTCCCCCCGCCGATCAGATTCCATCCGGCCCGCACGGGAATCGTCAGGGGAAGATTGATGAACCCGCCACGATGCGCGATCACACCCGGCACCGGAAGCCTGATGAAATAGCCCTCACCGGCGGCAACCGCGCTGGCCGCCGTATAGGCCGTCGCATAGCGCAACGGAGGATTCGCCGCATCGGCGGACAGAGTCATCGCCGCAGGCTCAGCCGGCCGGGCCGCAGCCGACATCATGGTGAAGCCCTCGGCGTACGCGATATCGTAGCGGAACATATCGACCACGGTAACGCTGTCGTCCCCGTGATACTCGAGCGTACTGCCGGCATGGATGAACAGCCGGGGCACCACGAGCGGAGCGGCGAGCAGAACATGCGACGGCGCCCCCTCCCGTCCGATCTCCACCTGGATGCTGTCGAGCAGCGCCTCCCTGGCCTCCAGCAGCGGCCCGGCGCCGGCCAGATGGATGTTCCCCCCTCCCCGGACGCTCCGCCCGATGAACAGATCGCTCCCGGCGACGACGCTTCCCTGCGGGGTAATGGTCATCCGGCCATTGAGCCTCGCATCTCCGTCGAGCATCAGCGGGGCGTCGATGGTGAGCATCACCGATGGGCGCGTGCCGATCGTCCCCCGCATCGTGCATCCCCCGGCGATCAGCTTATGGGCCGCGACCATCACGCGCCGGCCGGGACCGCCGTAGCATCCGCTGATCGCGGAGCCCCAGAATCCCTCGAACATCACATCCCCCTGTACGATCCCATGCGCGGCGCCCCAGAGCGAGACGAGCGTGTCGGAGATGAGCCGGCAGCCGCTCGCGCTGTCGCTGGCGAACAGATGCCGCACGCTCAGATAGTTTCTCCCGGCATCGACGACCAGGTTCGAGTCGAGTGCCGAGGCGGGAGCGATCGTCAGCCGTGCGACCCGCAGCGGGCCAAGGATATGAAGCGTATCGCCGCTGCTCCCGGTGAAGACGATGCTGATGCCGGGGTCCCATCGCCCCGTATCGCTCCGGAGCGATGCGCCGCGTCCGCGCATCACAAGCGTACAGTTCTCGATGGTCCCGTGGTTGAACAGCTCCCCCTGCATCGTCCATCGATACTGCTCCTCACCGGCGCTCAGCGTCCCACGGTTGGTCAGCGATCCGACGAGCAGATTGGTGCCGCTGGTGCCGATGCCATCGGCCATCACCACCACGCCCGAATCGATGACGATGCCGCCGATCAGGGTGCTGAAGCCGAGACGCCGGGAGGCCGCGATACGGATCGTCTTCCCCGTATCTCCCAGCACTCCGCCGATCAGCGGAGGAAGAGAGCGCTTCGATGGCCGGGCCGCCGGATCGACTCCGATGACGATCGCCCCGCGCGCCGTGCCGTATACCGAGCCGTTGAGCGCTATGGTGCCGGTGGTGGCGATCAGGGCCGGCGGACCTGACGGGGCGCTCGCCGTATATGGTCCGTTCACTGTCAGATCATATGCACCAGCTATCATCCTGTTGCCCGAGGCTATCGAGAGCGACGGGAGCACGACCGGGCCGCCGAGCGCCACAACGCCGCCGGGCCCCGCGCTGACCAGCAGCGCCCCGAACCTCCCGGCGCCCGCGATCGTCCCTCCATCGCGCGCCATCCGCAGAACGCCGCCGCCGGTGATCTCACCGCTGTTGGTGATGTCGCCGGCCACCGCCAGCACCGCGGAGCCCCCGATCATCAGCCGCCCCTCGTTGATCAGCCCCGACACCCGCGCGCCCCCGGCCCCGATGGAGAGCGACGCGCCGGGACGGATGATCAGCACCCCGAACGCCAGCGCCGGCATCCCCGTCACCGATGATCCCGCGCTGATGATCACCGTATCTCCCGGCGCGGGAAGGCCGGCGGGGGCCCATTCCACCCTGTCCCATGCTCCGTCTTCCTGGCTGACCCGCACCGTCGCGCCGGCGGCCACCGTGGCGGCGATCCATGCGATCGCAAGAAGAAGCATCGGCGGTATACGGTGCGGAGTCATCATATCGAGGCGGGCATTAGCTGTGTTCATATCGGGGGATATCCGTCCGGACCGGGCCAGGGCTCAGAACTTCGCCGTGAAGCCGAGCGAGATGACCCGCTGCCGGATGTCGACGCTCGCCCGCGACGTCACCTGCTCCTCCGTCTTCACCGTGGTCTGCGGATCGATCCTGGTCTTCGTGTAGGTCTGGGTCACCACCTTGTCGTTCGGCACAAGATCCTTCACGTTCAGTCGCAGCTCGAAGTTTGCAAAGAGGGTCTGCGAGATCGTCAGATCGATCTTATCGGCGGGCTGCTCGATCAGATCGGGACGATCGCTCCGGTTGACGGCGTAGATCCGCTCGCCGAACCTGTTGTAGGCCAGCGTCACCGATGTGCCGAGCCGGAGGTTGTCGTAGTAGAGCCCGGCGTTGATGATGTAGGGGGACTGCCCCTGCAGACCGCGTCCCTTCTTCCCCGGAACCGTGTCCGACTCGACGCTCGATTGCAGCCATGTATAGTTCACCGAGAAGGAGAGCGGCGCAAGCAACTCGGCGATGAAGCCCAGCGATTTCCTCAGCTCCAGCTCCACGCCGGTGGTGGTGCCGTCGGTGTTCCCCCAGGTGAGCTGCAGCTCGCTGCTGGTCTGCTCCACCTGATCCTCGATCGCATCGATGATCTTCTTGTGGAAGAAGCTGACGGCCATCAGCTCGCCGGCATCGGGGAAGAACTCGAAGCGCAGATCGTAGTTGGTGATGAACGGCCGGCGGAGACTTGTGTTGCCGGTGGTCAGGGCATTGGTGATGAAGTCGTAGTAGTTGGTCCTGGCGAACTCCCGGAAGTCGGGACGTGAGACAGTGTTGCTGTAGGCCATGCGGAAGTTGATCCGCGGCGTGACCTCGTAGATCAGGCTCAGCGATGGGAGCCAGTCGCTGGTCACATAGTTGACCGCCAGCGGATCGCCGTTGTTGGGATCGGCCGTATGGACGATCACCCGGTTATCCTCGAAGCGGGCGCCGGCGACCGCGCGGAAACGCTGGGCGACGATCTCGAACGGGAGATCGGCCATAACGTAGCCGGCGCGGAGATGCGATTCGCCGGAGTAGTTGTCGAACGGCGTGGTGGTCTCCTCGAACGTGATGGCGTTGGTATCGATGTGCGTCTGCTCGAACAGCGTATCGAGCGATGCATAGATCAGCGACCGCGAGGCGTTCTCCAGCCTGTAGTTGAACAGACGATTGGCGAAGGTCCGCGATCGGTTCTCGACGAGCACCCCCGCCTTGATGCGCGCGCTCGCCACCGGGAGCGTCAGATCGAGCCCGCCGCCGGCGAGATTCTCGGAGAGCGAGGAATAGAGGCGGCCGGCACCGTTGGTGTTGATCTGCTGCCCGAGCGTCGACTGAAGCGGGGCGGCCGTATCGTCGAGCGGACGATTGAATGCGATGCGCCGCTGGTCGGGCTCCTCGCGGCCGCCGAGCGAGCCGAAGCCGCGCCACTGCACGCGAAGGTTCCCGACCGCCGGGAAGAGATGGTCGCCGACGATCTGGCCGCTGTAGAACGTCCGCTCCATATAGCGGAACACATAGGAGTGCACCTCGGCGTCGGTCTGGAACGCCCCCCGGGTCATCGTCAGCTCATCCTCCGACGCATGGTTGAACGTGTTCTTCACGCCGATCGTATGGAGATCGGAGAGCTTGTAGCTCAGGTTCAGCAGACCTCCCCAAAGGGTTGTGTACTGGTTCTGCGTCCCGTTGTAGTCGTAGTGGAGCTGGCCGGTGCTGAACACATCATGGCGGATGATCGCGGTCTTGTCGAAGCCGTTGCGATAGGAGAGCGCCGCCACCATCCCCAGGTCGTTGTCGAGCAGCGTGAAGCGATCGCCGTACGATGCCACGAAGCTCAGGTTCGGGGCGGCGTTGACCGGGGCGATCCGGTAGTTGTTCGGGAGCTGGCGCGCGTAGCTGGCGATGCGATCCTTCGTGTAGCTCAGCTCGTTGATCCGTCCGGTGTCGGGGAAATCCGAGGGGAGCGTCCGCAGACCATTATCGATCCCGAAGAAATCGCCGGAGCCGCGCGGCCCGAGCTCGACCCCCTGGGATGTGGTCCCATCGACATATGATCCGCTCAGGGAGATGCGGCCGGTCATCTGGTCGGGGAAGTCGATCGTGTTGAGCTGGACGAGGCCGCCGCTGAAATCCCCCGGCAGATCGGGGGTGAACGTCTTGGCGACGATCGTGTTCTCCAGAAGGCTCGACGGGATCATGTCGAAGGAGAACGCGCGCTTCCCCGGCTCGGTGCTCACCATCGTCACGCCGTTGAGCTGCGTGGCGTTGTAGCGCTCGTTGACCCCGCGGATATTGACGAACCTGCTCCCGACGACCGAGAGTCCCGTCACGCGGGCCAGCGCATCGGCGCCGGTGGCGTCGGGAAGGCGGCGGAGCTGCGCCATCGAAATACCGTCGGTCACGTTGGAGGATTTCCGTCTCTCGTTCAGCAGTGCCTGCTCGGTCCCTCTCCCGCCACGCGCGGTGATCACCACTTCATCCTGACTGAGGAGCATCCCCCTGAGCACCACATCGAGGTGCGCCACGCCCTCCCCGATCCGTACTCCCGGCGTCTCCTGCGTGGCGAACCCGAGATAGCTCACCCGCACCGTGTACTCCCCCGGCGGAATACGGGGGATCATGAAGACGCCGTTGAGATCGGTCAGAGCGCCGAGCTTCGTGCCGACGATCAACACCGTCGCGCGCACCACAGGCTGTCCCGTCTCCTGGTCGGTGACCTTGCCGCGTAATGCTCCGGCGGGCTCCTGTGCGTGGGCCCGCGCGATGGTCAGCAGCAACAGCGCCACGAAAGCGGCCGCAAGCCGCGGGCCTCCGGTAAGGACCGGAGGAATGATTCGATGCATCGCCATATATTTGGAGGGTTATGTCATGGTGTGAGGGCCGGGCCCGATCGGGCGATCAATCGATCAGCACAAACGATCGTGTAGCGGTCAGTGCTCCGGCGGTGATGATAGCGTAGTAGCCGCCGGGGGGCAGGCCATCGAGACCGAGGCGCAGCGTATGGGCCGATGCGCCCTGGCGGCCGGCGTCGATGGCGCGCACCATCGTTCCGGCGACATCGTACAGCGTCACCGTCACGCTCGCCTCGAACGGTATCGTGTAGGAGATCATCCCCCCGACAGCTCTGCGGACAGGGTTCGGAAGGATCGCCGCGGCGAAGCCCCGCGTCTCAGACCGCATCTCGATTCCCGAGGATGGGTCCTTCGCTCCGGTGGTGATGATCGTTATCGTCGAGGTGACCGATGCGGCATTGGTGAAGGTGAAGCTGGTGCCGCTCAGCATATCCATTGTCTGCGCCTCGCCGTCGCCATCGACGAAACGGAGGCTCGCCCCCTCGAAGTAGCTCTTCAGATCGGGCCACGCCATCACCACCGGATAGCCGCTCGAACCGGGCTTGAATGCCGGCTGTACCTTCAGACGGAACGTGTCGCGCGCGCCCGCAATGGCCGGATGGAAATTCTTCTTTACCCCCTGACCGAAGTCGCTGCTGGTTCCCACGTTGACCCATCGCGCATCGAACACTCCCTCGGGAGGAGCCGGAGGCTGCTCTTCCTCGCCGAGCGTCGCATCCTTGCCATTGGTGGCGGCGGGATCGAATCCCCAGTAGAGCGTATCGCGGCCCGGAGCCGCCCCGTTGTTCGCGTCGCTGACGATCAGCGTGAGCGTGGACGAAGTCTGCGCGGCGGCGGCCGTTGCGAGCGCCATGCCCGTCAGAGCCATGGCGAAGATCCGAGGGAGAGAGTAGGTGATAGCCATTGATCTTCCGTTGTCCCGATTGGTTATGATTGATTATTGATGTGCCGCCTCGCTTGTCACGATCGCCATCCCGCCGGAGCCGGAACCCGCACGGCGTCCACGGGGATCATCGCCGTGCGAGCTGGGAAGAGGAGAGGACGGCCGGGGGTGAACCGGAGAGCGATCATCCCTCCGAACAGCAGAAAGCCCCGTCGGGAATGACGATCGTTCATCGATCGACACTCTCAACGGGGCTTGCAGTACACAACGCTCCCGATCCATTATGTTGTGGCGCCTTCGGCGCCAGGCCGGCAAAGATTCCGCGAGCAAATCGCCGCGCATCGTTGATCCCGATCGCCTCGGCGCGAGGACCGGTTCCACGCCCTCCATCCCCGGCGCCATCGGTCCGTTCGGCAGGACAAACATAGAGCCGGAGGGAATGGGCAAGCAAATTATGCTTTCATATTTCGCCTGCCTGAAAGGGCCCTTGTCCCCCATAACCCCTCCGCTACAAGGCCCTGCCGCCGGCACCCAAAGGCTCCGGCGGCAGGCTCCCGTTCCATCCGACCCGGCCGGAGCCGGGGCCATCACTTACCTGGCGATGATCATCTTCCGCGCCACCGATGCGCCACCTGCGCTCAGCGTGCAGAAGTACTGTCCGCTCGCCAGATCATATGCCTTGGCATTGAACTCGAGCAGGTGATCGCCGGCGCTCTGGAGCTTGTTGTCGAGGATACGCACTACCTCGTTGCCGGTCGCGTCGCTGATCGTCATCGTGACGTTCATCGCGTTCTTCAGCGTATAGCGGATCGAGGTCATGGCCGAGAACGGATTCGGCATGTTCTCCAGAGCGAACGCCCTGGCGATCTCATCGCGCTCGACGCCCGACGTGTTCATCACTTCGTACTCGACCTTCACGCCGCGGTTATCGGCGCCGCCGATGGTGATCGGCTCGATGACCGCGACGGCGGCCGGGTTGGCGATCGTATACGGGATATGCATCAGGCTTCCCTTGCCGACACTGAGAAGATCACCGCTGAGCGAATAGATCAGGATGCGGATCTCGCCGTTGGTGACGAGCTTCTGCACGGTGAAGTTGCCGGAGATTGCATCCGAGAGGACCGCCTCGAGATCGGCCGGGGCGTCCTCCGCCTTCAGCTTCATCTGGATGCCCTTGACCGGAACCAGATTCTCCATCTCGATATCGATGCCGGTGCGCGAGACGAAGTACCGGAGCTTCACGTCGTAGATCGACATGACGCCCGCGCCTCCGGTCGTGGCGCCGGTCGTGGCGCCCCCCATGCCATCGACGGGACCGTCGACGACGCCGCCCACCTTGGCGAGCTGGATCGCATCGGGCCACTCCTCATTGAGGATGCCGTTGGCGATCAGGGTCACATCCTGCACGTTGATCTTCAGGTCGCCGTAGTTGGCCGAGTCGCTGAAGATCTGTACGCCGGCCGGGGTCCACATCGGCGACCACGGGGCCAGATCGGCGCGATTGAACTGCCATGGCAGGAAGTGCTGGCGGCCGAGGATGTTGTCGACGATCTCGAGGATGTCGAGCACATCGACATGATCGTCGCAGTTGACATCGCCGCGATCGGCGCTGTTGTGGACCGTGTAGGAGACGCTGTCGCGATCGCCATCGACGCTCACGCCGGCGCTCTCTCCAAGGTTGGTGGCAAGCGACGACTGCACCGAGTTCAGATACATCATCGCGGCGAGCGTATCGCCACCGAGCGAATCGTTGCAGACCTTGACGTCGCGCACATCATAGAGCACCTTGAACATGTACGGATAGGTTCCCGCAGGAAGGTTTACCGTGCTGTCCTTGCCGTAGAGGATCACCAGAACCTCCGAGCCGCTGACGGCGTTGGAGACTTCGTAATCGAAGTTCCAGTCCATCGGGTTGGCGAACGCCGAGCCGAGCTCGACGCGCTTGAGCTTCAGCGTGCTGTTCGGCGACGTGAGCTTGAACTGCAGGCCCTGCAGCGGCGTGCCGCCACTGTACTTCAGGCCGATGGTATCGGTATAGGCCGAGGCACGGTTATCCATCACATCCTTGTGCGTGCTGCTCAGGAACAGCCCCTCGCCGCTGCTGGCGTTGGCCGTCAGCGCTATCGCCAGCGGCGAGCCCGCGAGGCTGTGGTGTACGTTGAGGGTCCCGGAGTAGCTCCCCCCCGAGACGGCAAAGAAGCGCACGACCAGCGTGTGGACCCCGCTGGCCGGGATCGTCAGCGGATACGTTGGAGGATCCATCACCACGAAATGCGAGTCCGTCGCAAGGATGCTGTCGATGGTGAGCGGCGTGGCGCCGGTATTGGTGAGGAGGACCGAATCGACCTTCTCCCCCGGCGATGGAAGCGCTACCAGACCGAAGTCCAGCGCCATCCGGTTGGCCGAGAGCCCCGCAGGAGGAGGCGTCGGAGCCGATGGCTGGTAGGTCGTGATCGTGATCTGCGAGGCGGGGGAGGAGTTCGAGAAGGTGAACGTGGTCCCCGACTTCATATCCATCGTGGAGACGTTGCCGTCGCCATCGACGAACCGGAGCGAGGCGGTGCCGAAGTACTGGGAGAGGTTCGGCCAGGTGAGGGTCATCGGATAATCGCCGGAGCCCGGCTGAACCTTCAGCCTGAAGGTGTCGCGAAGGCTCGCGTTGTTGGCGCGGAAGTTCTTCTTGACCCCCTGCCCGAAGTTGTTGCTGCTGCCGATGTTCACCCAGCGGATATCGAACACACCCTCGGGAGGAGCCGGAGGCTGCTCTTCCTCACCGAGTGAAGCGTCCTTGCCGTTGGTGGCTGTGGTGTTGACGCCCCAGCGGAGCGTGTCGGAGCCGGTTCCGTTGTCGCTGACGATAAGGGAGATATCGGAGTCGACCTGTGCGAAGGCCGCGCCCCCCAGAGCCACGACGGCCGAGGCCATCGCCAGAAAGCGTATGAATATGTTCTTGGAGTTCATGGTATTGACTGTGTTACGTGCTTGTTGTATGCAATGCGTTGGTACTGTGATGGATCGGCCGATCAGTTGATCGTCAGCGTGCCGGCCGTGGTGACGTTCACCCAGTAGGCGCGTCCCGGCTCGATGCGCGTGGCGGTATAGTACCCGTTGTCGAATCCGAAGTAGTTCGAGACGACCTGCGTTCCGCTGGCGGTGATGGCCGAGACGAGCGCCGGGACGCTTGCGCCGGAGCTGATCAGGTTCCAGCCCGGCTGCACGCTGATCGTGCGCGGCAGCGCCACCGCAGTGCCGGTCTGCTCGACGGTGCTGTTATCGCTCAGCAGCACCCAGTAGCCGACGCCGGCGTCGAGAGTGTTGTCGATCGTATAGCCGTTGTTGTAGCGGAATGCGTTCGAGCTGTTGTGCTTGAATACCGCATCCTTGCTCGCGCTCGACGGAGTGTTGGCGAGGCTCACCAGGTTCCAGCCCGCCTTGTGCTTCACATAGCTGGTCTGCTGCGGGTTGTAGTTGCTCCAGGGCTTGTCCCACTGCGCATCGCGCGCCGTGCTCGGATCGAACGCCCCCTTGTAGCCCACGCTCGTGAAGCTGAAGTTGTTGGCGGCGGCAAGAAGAGCATCGCTGTAGTCGGTGCCGGTGGCGGCGGGAGATGTGGGCAGCGGACGGGGATCGGGATCGTTGAGGTTGTTCTGGTTCACCGCGCGGAGCTGCATATCGCTATGGTTGCCGACGCGCTGGTTGCCGAGGCCGCTGCAGTTGAACCAGGCATCGGCGTCCGCCTGTGCCGTCGCGCCGGTCCCTCTGATCTCCGACTGCGCCCTCTTGCCGGTCACCGCGGTATTGCGGATGCGGAAGTCGGCCGGAGCCGGGCATGCATTGGCCCCCTTGATATAATCATCAAGCCCGAGGCCGTCGCTCGCGGTGCCGTTGCCATCGACGGCAAACGCCGTCTGCCAGCCGCTGATCACCGTATTGAAAATGCCGTACAGCGTATTGCGGCGAAGGCGGCCGCCACGCACGAAGTCCTGTCCCCACTCCGCCGTCGCGGTATCGCGATAGGGGCCCACCATCGTGTAGTTCGAGAGGATCGGCCTGGAGAGGGGCGCGTTGGCCGATCCGGTCGCGTCGTTGTCGGCCTCGAAGCCCTCGGAGCTGCTGCTCGGCGAGAGATCCGACCAGAGGGAATCGCGCAGCGCGAAGAAGAACTGTCCGCGTCCGCGATAGCCGTTGTCGGTATCGAAGTCATCGTCGATCGTCGCCAGGGCGATCAGATGGTGCGTGTTGACGGTCCCGCCGAAAAACTCGTACGAGTCATCGTTGTTGTAGCTGACCTGGATATGGTTCACCACCGTGCGGTTGCCGACGCCGCCGAACGTGAGTCCGTTGATCTCGTTGTCCACCGAGAAGGCGAGGCCGCCATACTCGATACGGACATAGGTCATCACGCCGCTCGAATCAGCGTCGTTCGCCCCGCCGTAGGTTCCGTTGGTGCCACCCTCGATGGTCGCGGTGCCGCCGGCGCTGTTGATCGTGGCGTTGCCGAGCAGAAGGATGCCGCCCCAGTCTCCCGGAGCCTTCTGTCCCTGTGGCTTGGACGATGTGAAGATGATCGGCGCCGAGGGAGTTCCGGGGGCGTAGATCTTGCCGTTGCGCTCGATCTGCAGGCAGGAGCGAACACCGTTCTTGTTGCCGTAGATGATCGTTCCCGGCTCGATGCGAAGCACCGAACCCGGCCCGACTTTCACCGTGTTGACCATCTGATACACGTTATCGGCAGTACAATTGTAGGTGCCGACGATTGAATCAGGAAGGGCGATGGCTCCCGGCACGATCTGTGCCTTCGCCGCCGATCCCACCGCGACAAGGGCAGCAGCCGCAAGCGCGAATACTTTGCTGTTCATGCGTACTCCAACTGTTTATTGACGGAACTTCGAAAACTCGATATCCTTTTGTAGAATCACCGCCGTATAGCCCACCTGAGTTCATCCTTCATGCGAGGATGTCGCCGGCATCCATCCGGAGATGGTGTCGGGCGCGGGAGGAGACGGCCCCAAAACGAACAAGCCCCGTTGAAAGCTGCTCGTCACCGAGATCAGCCTTCAACAGGGCTTGCATTGCACAACGCTCCTGTGCCATTCGATTGTTCTTTCATCGACCCTCTCCGCGAGGAGTGACGATGCGATCAGAGTCCGGGATGCCGATCGGGACTACGGTCGCGGGTCAGCGGCGCGCTTCATCACATATTTGATCTGCACGTCCACCTGGCCCACCGGCCGGCCGCTCTGATACCGTGCCTCGATGATCACCGATCCGAAAAGATCCTCGGGCTTCTGTATCCCGAGCATATCGTAGAGATCCGACAGAAGGCGCTCCACCTTTCGTTCGGTCTCACGTGAATAATTGCTGGTGTCCACGTCCTGTGCCTGCTCCTTGCGCTTTGGACGATCGGCTCGATGTACGAGCATAACTGTTCCCCCTTACTTACATGCGTGACTCTTCCATGCGACATGCCGGCAGCAGCGCACGATACGCGATGACCTCATCGAACTCCGGAGTGCTCGGGAGACTCCTCCGGTGCCCCCCGCTGCTCCCCGCCGGAATTGGCTGGCGGGACCGGGGGCTGCAAGACATTACCATACCACCCTGATTCAACAGAATATGATATGAGCGAAGGGGACCATCTCGAGGCTGTGGATAAGACTTTCCAGTGGCTGGGCAGCGGCAAGGCCGCAGCAGATTTCGAGCACAAACATAGGGGCGAATCAACCCCGCGGCAAGTTATGGTTCTGTTATTAGAATGTTACCGGAGGTAATGGCGTATGGTATCCGATCCAGTATTGAGGCCCGTTCCAGGGGAACGGGCCTCAATGCGCAGTGATATTGCCGTCCCCGTTACAGGCGGGCGATCACATCGGTCATGACCTGCGTCAGCTTCGGCTCGGCATGGTTGGCCGCAGCGATGATCTCCGCCACGTCGACCGCCGCGAGACTGTCGGGGAAGCACTCGTCGGTGATGATCGAGATGCCGAGCACGCGCATCCCCATATGGCGCGCGGCGATCACCTCGGGCACCGTGCTCATCCCGACCGCATCGGCGCCGATCGTCCGGAGGAAACGGTACTCGGCGCGCGTCTCCAGGTTTGGCCCGGCCACGGCGACGAAGGTTCCCTTCTGCAGCTTGATCTTCGCCTCCAGCGCCACATCCTCGGCGAGCGCTATCAGCTCATGGCTGTACGGCTCCGACATATCGGGGAAGCGCGGCCCGAGCGTATCGTCGTTCGGCCCGATCAGCGGGTTGTCGCCGAGCAGGTTGATATGATCCTCGATCAGCATCAGATCCCCCCGCCGGTAGAGAGGGTTCATCCCGCCGCAGGCGTTGGAGACCATCAGCGTGGCCGCGCCGAGCTCCCGCATGACGCGCACCGGAAAGGTGATCTGCTTCATGCTGTACCCCTCGTAGAAATGGAAGCGTCCCTGCATCACCACCACCGGCTTGCCGCCCAGCGTCCCGAGGATAAGTCTGCCGCTGTGCGACTCCACCGTCGAAAGAGGGAAGCCGGGGATATCGGCGTAGTCGATCGTCGCTATCCTGTCGATCGCCTCGGCGAGGCGTCCCAGTCCGGTGCCGAGGATGATGCCGACCTGCGGGGCAAAGCCGTTGCCGTTGCCGGCGCCGGCAACGATGCCGCGGATCACATTCGCCGCCTGGGTCATTTCTTCACGAAGAGACATGAGGTATTGTAGAAGTATTGATGGAACTGCGATACCATGCGGAGCCGCATGGGCCAATGCCCACAGCCGCGCTCACTTTCTGACGAGCGCATGCCGGAGCGAGAGGGCCCCGGAGAGTCCGAAGCCGAACAGAAACATAAGCTGAAAGGGGATCGCCGACACTTCGAGGAACCTGATCGACACGGCGACACCGAACGCGAAGTAGAGCGCCAGCGCAAGCTCCAGCACCACGTCGATCCGCACGCGCGACATCCTGTAGCGGCTGGCGAGCCAGTTGTCGGCGCTGGTGACGATGTTGTATTTCGGCGTCCGCTCGAAACCGCTTCTGCGGTTGAGGAGCGCCTCGGCCACCGCACGCGTGTTGTTCACCGCCAGCCCCATCGTCCCGGCCATGAACAGCGGGAACAGAAGCATCCGTCGCCGCCAGTCCTCCCGGATATCGCGCTGCGCGCAGAGATAGAACAGCAGCGACGAGACCGACGAGACCGCGAAGAGGCTGATGATGGTGAAGTAGACCCCCAGCTCCGGATGGGACTGTTTCAGGAGCAGCATCGGAACGTTCAGCAGCGCCACCAGCAGAATGAACGGGAAGACGATGTTCGAGGAGAGATGCGCCGTGGCATGCAGCTTCACGACCAGCGGAAGCTTCGAGCGCCAGAGCGCCGGAAGATGTTTCTTCGCCGTCTCGATCGCCCCCTTGGTCCAGCGGAACTGCTGCGACTTCAGCCCGTTGATCTCCGATGGAAGCTCGGCCGGCACCGTCAGATCGTTCAGATAGAGGAAGCGCCAGCCGCGCATCTGCGCCCGATAGGAGAGATCCAGATCCTCGGTGAGCGTATCGGCCTGCCAGTTGCCGGCATCGCGGATGCAGGCTGCGCGCCAGACCCCCGCCGTGCCGTTGAAGTTCATGAAGAAGGACGCGCGATTGCGCACCTGCTGCTCCATCGCGAAGTGGCCGTCGAGGGCGATCCCCTGGATGCGGGTGAGGAGACTGTAGTCGTAGTTGAGATGCTCCCAGCGTCCCTGCACCATGCCGAGCCCCGGATCGGCCAGCAGATGCGGAATCACCCGGCGGAGGAAATCGCGCTCCGGAAGGAAGTCTGCATCGAAGATGGCGATGAACTCGCCGCCGGCCACATCCAGCCCGTCGCGCAGCGCCCCCGCCTTGTAGCCCGACCGCTCCTCGCGGCGCAGATGGCTGATACGGCATCCCTCGGCCTGCTGCGCCGCCACCAGACGCGCCACCAGCGCCGTGGTATCGTCGGTGGAATCATCCAGCAGCTGGATCTCCAGCAGCTCGCGCGGATAGTCGAGCGCGCAGACCGCCGCGATCAGCCGCTCGGCCACATAGATCTCGTTGTAGAGGGGGAGCTGGACCGTCACCATCGGGAGCCGGATGCCGGGAGAAAGAGGGGGAAGGGATGGATCCTCGGGGCGGAGCTTGGAGTAATGATAGACCATCGACAGGCCATGCAGGCCGAAGCAGAACAGGACGAGCAACGCCGCTATGTACACTATCAGCAGTCCGATCTCCATAGGGGGCGGGGTCACCAGTCGGCGACAGTGTCGTTAAGGATCTGATTGGTCAGCTCATTGATCGCATCGCGCAGGGCCTGTGCCTCGCCCGTCTGCCCCTGGCTGATATTATAGCTGCCGCGCCCCGTCCGGACCCGATCCTTGTAGATGGCCCGCCGCTTGACGTTGTCGAAGAAGGTGGCGCGCGCATCGATCTGCACGCCACGCACCGTTTCGAGCTCCGCGCCGGAGACGTTCAGGCGCACGTTAGTGTTCACCGAGACCACCGTCACCTCCAGCCGGGCATCGGCGGAGGCTTTGTCGACGAGACGGAGGCTGTTGTCGTCGCGGAATTTCTGCGCCAGCACCCGCGTCATATCGAGGCGCACCGTCGGGAGACTGGCGCCGCTGATATCCTCGGTCTGCGGAATCACGATCGTCCGCAGATGCGGGGCCACCGATCCGCTCCGGAAGGAGTAGCATCCGCCGGCGGCCAGCGCCCCGAGAATGGCTATGGATATGGAGAGTATGCTGGTTCGCGTTAGCATCTGCTGGACTGGCCTCGATATTCGTTATCCGCGCGCCTGGGGATGACGATCTCCCGGCCGCGATCGTTCATCGGGCGTCGGCGTCGTCATCCTGATCGTCATCGGTCTTCAGCTTGTAGTCGATCAGCTTCCGGTAGAGCGTCCGCTCGCTGATGCCGAGCGCCTGCGCGGCCGAGCGGCGGTTGCCATGGAAGCGCTTCAGCGCGATCTGGATCATCCGCCGCTCCATCCCTTCCAGCCGCAGATCGTCGCTGTTCTCGAGCGCGCGATCCAGATCCGGAGGGGGCGGGGGGAGCGCCGGCAGCGCCTGGTGCACGGGCTCGGCCGTCGGGACGTTGGCGATGAACTGCTTGATGGCCCCCACCTCGTTGCGCAGATCGATCAGGGCGCGATAGATCAGCTCTCGCTCCGCCTGTTCCGGGGTGCGTCCGGCCAGATGGATGATCGCGTTCGGGTTCTCCACCACCGGAATGCGGTGCGCGGTGGTCAGATGCTTGTTGACGGTATCGAGGGTGATCTTCTCTCCCCGCTCGATGGTCACGATAAGCTCGACGAAATTTCTGAGCTCGCGGACGTTCCCCGGCCACGGATATTCGATCAGCCGCTCCATCGCCTCGGGGGCGATGCCGCCGAAGGGGATGCCGAGGCGCCGGGCGATCTGGAACGCGAAGTGGGCGAACAGAAGCTGCACATCCTCGCGCCGCTCGCGCAGCGGCGGTATCCAGACCTGCGCCGAGTGGAGCCGGTAATACAGATCCTGCCGGAACGCCCCGCGCTCCACCTCCCGCTCCAGATCGCGGTTGGTTGCCCCGATCACCCGCACATCGGAGCGCCGGGGATCGGTGCTCCCCACGCGGGTGAACTCCAGCGTCTCGAGCACGCGCAGAAGCTTCACCTGGGTGGCGAGGCTCATCTCGCCGATCTCGTCGAGGAAGATCGTCCCGCCATCTGCCGCCTCGAAGATCCCCTTGCGGGTCTCGACCGCGCCGGTGAACGCCCCGCGCTCATGGCCGAACAGCTCCGACTCGAGGAGGGTCTCGGGGATCGCGCCGCAGTTGATGGCGATCATCCGGCGGTCGGCGCGGTTGCTGAGCTTGTGGATGGCCGATGCGAAGACCTCCTTCCCCACACCGCTCTCCCCCACCAGTAAGACGGTGAGATTGCTTGGGGCGATCTGACGGATATCCGCCACGATCTGTCTGATCTGCGGCGAGCGTCCGACGATGCCAAGTTCTTCCTGCGTGAGTTCGCGGTCCACGAGCACTTCGAGAGAATGTTCCGATTATTCCGATTGTGACGGGGCGGTACGGAATCAGCTCCGGGGATGTTCCGCCACGTACGTTTTGATATAGTCGGCAATCGCGGTGGTGGGAGCTCCGGGGGTGAAGAGCTGGCCGACGCCGAGCTTCTTCAACTCCTCGATGTCCTGATCGGACATGATCCCGCCGCCGGTCAGCAGCACATCGACAAGGCCGCGATCGTTCATCAGCGCCTTGACCTTCGGGAAGATGGTCATATGCGCCCCGGAGAGCATGCTGATGCCGACCACGTCGACGTCCTCCTGAAGGGCGGCCTCGACGATCATCTCAGGCGTCTGCCGCAACCCCGTGTAGATCACTTCCATGCCGGCGTCGCGCAGCGCGGCGGCGATCACCTTGGCGCCACGATCATGGCCGTCCAGACCTGCCTTGGCGATCAGTACCCGTATCTTTTGCTCCATGTAACGTGCTGTTGTTGCTGACTGATATGCATTGCCGATGAGAACAGCCCCCACAGGGGCGTTCGCTATAGAAGGAGAAATTACAAACTCTCCGGTTACCATGCCGCCGGTTTTACGGGGATGTCCCAATGAAAATCATCCCCTCTCCCCCGCCCCGGCCGGCATGGAGAGGGCAACGCCGACCGGCGGAACGGAAGCCGATCGATGGCACCGTCGCCGGCCCGGCGCCCGCACCGGCGGTCACTCCCGGTCTACTCCGCGGCGGCCTCCTCGACGAGGTCCTTCTTCGGGGGAGCGTCGACGCCCCCCCAGCAGTTGCGGGTGCCGATAGCTTCGGCCCCCGCCGACTTCGCATAGAGGAAAAGCTGCATCCGGTAGGCGGTGATCCATTTCAGCGCGCTCTCGATCAGCACGGCGCCGAGCGGCAGCTTCCTCCCGCCCGGGAGCGTCACCTCGTGAGTGGTGAGCATCTCATCGGATATCCCCTCGATGGCCGCGCGGACCTCCTCGATCTGCCGATCCATCGCGGCGGGAAAATCCTCCGGACGCATCGCGGCGGCGGCCTCGTCGTACGAGCGCCAGGCCTCCCCTCCCTCGGTGAATGCCCTGATCGGGCCGATGGCGGTTATCGAGAGATACTGGAGAAGCTCGGCCGTCGAGCGCTGCCCCGGCGTCGGGCGGTACTCGAGACTTCCGGCCGGGAGCTTCCCGTAGAGATGCTTGCAGACGGTGCATTCATGGACGATGCTGTCGATAAGCTGCTGTTTGGTGTAGAACATACTATGAGGATATAGGTATATGAATATCGGGGAAACATGAAACTACGGCATGCCGCAGCCCCGCACAAACCCGGCGGGCAGGTAGTGTCTCGGCTTGATCGCCGAGCGCTGATACGCCGGGCCGGCGTTGAACTCCGGCCCACCATTCCGGCACACTGCGACACCACCGGGGGCTCGGGAATGCAATCTTCCGGTGATGCCCCGCGTCGAAGGAGAGCGGCCAGGTCAACGGGATATGGAATTCTTTTTGATGGCCTCCAACTTTTGCCCTCGTAAAGGGCTGTTACAGTCGTAATTTGGTTACGGCCTGAACTGTGCCTCAATGTGTGGCGATCGACCTCATTCTGCAAATCCCGGATCTCGACTATGCTACGTTACAAGGCTGACATTCGCACGCTGGCCTATATGGCCGTGACCACCGCCCTGCTGGTCGTGCAGTGGAATATGGACCACATCAACCCGTTTCTCTATGCACTGGGGCTGTTCATGGCGGTGGCGGTAGCGGTGATCGCCCACAACCACAACCATCTGCCGATCTGGCGCTCGAAGACCTACAACGCGCTGACCGATTACTGGCTGACCGCCTTCTATGGCTTCCCGGCGTTCGCGTGGATCCCCACCCACAACATGAACCATCATTCGCTGAACAACAAGGAGGGTGATTATACGATCACCTACCGCTACAGCGAGGGGAACAATTTCTTCACGCTTATCAGCTATCCCTCGATCAGCAGCTTCTTCCAGCAGAAGCCGATCCGCGATTATCTGAAGCATCTGAAGGCCACCAACCGGGAGAAGTTCTATCTGGCGATCTCGCAGTACGGGATACTGGCGCTGGTGCTCGTCGGCGGGGCGCTGATCGACTGGCAGAAGACCCTCTATCTGATCTTCATCCCGCAGCAGTTCGCCCTGTTCGCCATCCTCCTGTTCAACTATGTGCAGCATGTGCACGCCGAGGAGGAGTCGGAATACAACCACTCGCGCAACTTCGTCGGGCCGATGCTCAACGCGTTCCTGTTCAACAACGGCTTCCATACGGTCCATCACGACCGTGCCGGCATCCACTGGAGCATGACCCCGCAGGCACACGCCAAGGTCGACCATCTGATCGACGACTCGCTGAAAGAGAGAAGCTTCTGGTGGTATATGATCCGCGTCTATTTCCTGTCGCCGGTCGTGCCGAGCTTCCGCACCAAATCGATGCGGCTGGAGCGCCTGCAGAAGACGACCATCACGTCCCCGCAGGCCGAGGTCGCGATGCCGACCATGGCGCGCCAGCAGGCCGCGCCGGCCGACGCATAAGGCCTCTCACTCGTTTCTGACGATCTGTGCTATCTGTTTACGAGCAGCGGCGTTCGCCGGGGCAAGCCCCGCGATGAACGCCGTTGCTATTACCAGCAGACTCGACAGCAGAATGATGCCGGGGGAGAAAGTGAACTGGATGGTCCAGCCGAACGAGACCCGGTTGATCACATAGATCAGAATGGCGCTCAGTCCCAGCCCGGCGCCGATCCCGAGCACCTGGCTTGCCACGCCGATCAGCCCCGCCTGCACAAGCGTCATCTTCCTGAGCTGCCCCGCCGTCGCCCCCACCGCCTTGAGAATCCCTATCTCCCGGCTCCGCTCCACCACCATCGCCGCCAGCGTGTTCGCCACCCCGATCGCCGCGACGATGATCGCCACCAGCTGCAGCGCGTAGGTGATCGAGAACGTCTGATCGAACACCAGCAGCGCCTCTTCGCGGAGCGCGCGGTTGGAGTAGATCACAAGGCTGTAGCGTCCGCTGAAATGCCGCTCGATCTTCGCGCGGACCGCCTCGGTCGCGGCGCCGTCGCGCAGATAGATCGCCACATTGTTGCTGGCACTGTCGTTGAACAGCCGCGCGAACGTCGCGGGCCTGACCATCGCGGCCCCGGCGTCGTTGGTGTAGTCGTAGTAGATCCCCGCGATAGTCAGCGCATGCGATCCGGTCGGCGTGCCGATCACGATCGTATCGCCACGCCCCTTGCGATACCGCATCGCGAACCCCTCGCTCACGGCCACCGCGCCGGTATCCATCGCCCGCGTCACCTCCCCCCATTCCCCCTCCTGAAACGAGAGCGACGCCTCCCCCTCCGGCACGTTCAGCCGCACACCGCTGAACATGATCGTCCCCCCGCCATAGTCGAGCCTGATCCGCCGGAGCGCGTCGACGTACTGCGCCTCCGGGAGTGAGTCGATGTAGCGCACGATCTCCCCGGGAAGCGGCGCGAGCGCGGCCGGGGTGAGCCTGTTCGAGGAGATAGTCAGATAGAGATCGGCGTTGGTCGTCTGGCGCATCCAGTACTCCACCGTCCTGCGGAACGAATCGACCATCGTCGAGACGCCGATCACCATCGCGATGGCGGTCATCAGCGCGGCGATGGCGGTGGAGGCGCGCCCCAGCGAGGCGAGGAGATAGGCGTTGGCAAGCTCCCCCTCGATCCCGAACACCTTCTTGATGGCCCCTCCCAGCAGGGCGCCGGCGGCGGTGATGAACGCGGGGGTCAGAAGCGCCACGCCGAGCAGCAGCAGCCCCGCCCCCAGGAAGCCGAGCAGCGGGCTGACCAGCCGGTCGCCGAGCCAGGAGGCGCCCCACGCGCCGGCGAGGGCGAGCGCAGTGCTGATGAAGATGCGGGGAAGGTTCAGCGTCACCTTCGACTCGAGCGACTGCACCGAGAAGGTCTCGCGCGGATGCGCCCGCGATGCCTCGATCGCCGACGGCAGCGCCGAGACGAGCGACGCCAGCAGACCGAGCGCCCCCCCGACCAGAAGCGTGAACGGATCGATCACCAGATGGTCGGTCACCGTCAGGATATAGAGCGCCGTGACGGTGCGGGTGACCTGATCAAGCGCCAGCCGGGCGAGGGCGATGCCGGCCGGCAGACCCACGATCACCCCGATCAGCCCGATCAGCGCCGCCTCCCCGAGGAAGAGCGCGACGATCCCTCCCCGCGTCCCACCGAGCGTCCGGAGGATGCCCAGCTCGCGGCGGCGGCGGAGGGTGTTGGTGAGCATCGTGTTGTAGATGATGAACATCGAGACGAAGAGCGCGATGAAGGCAAGGGCGGTCAGGTTCAGATCGAACGAATCGAGCATCTTCGTCGCCTGCGCCCCCCGGCTCTCGGGCTCCTGCAGAACCACGCCATCCGGAGCATCCTCCGCGAGATATTCCCGGACCCGCTCCCGGTCGTCGGCCGCCACCAGCAGATCGATCCTGTCGAGCTTCCCGATCCTGTCGAAGATCTCCTGCGCCGAGGCGATATCCAGCATCGCGAAGTTCCCCCCCAGCGCCGAGGCGGTCCCCTCCGGACGGATGATATCGACCACGCGGAAGACGATCAGCCGGCCGTTGGCGATCAGCGGCATGCTGTCCCCCCGGCGCAGATGATACTGATCGGCGAGCTTCTCGGTGATGATGATCGCGTCCCGCTCCAGCAGAAACTGAAGCCCGCCGGCCTCCCCCCGCTGCACGGATGTATAGTCGCGGAACTTCCCCTCGGCAAAGACATCGATCCCGAACACCAGGATCGGGGTGCCGCTCCCGGCCGAGGCGGCCTCGGAGGAATCGGCGACCTGGGCGTACTGTTCGATCACCGGGGCGGCCGCCTCCACCGCGGGGCTTCTGCGCAGCCGACCGATATAGCGCTCATCGAAGCCGAGGCCATCGGCCGAGAGCGCCTGCAGGTTGGCGCGTCCGGCCACCGCGTCGAGCGATGTTGTGAACGCATCGAACGCCGTCGTGTTCGCCAGACGTATCGCCACGTAGACCGCCACCCCTATCGCCACCCCGATGATCGACAGGGCGAACTTCCCCCACTCGTAACGGAGATGGCGGAGGATGATCGATGCGAACAGGCGGAGGATCTTCGGCACGCGGGTACTCTCTCTGGTGCGATCTTCTCCATGGGCCGATGCCCATCGGCACGATGGAGGAGGTCTATTGATGAAATCGCCGCCGTGGAAATCCATCGGCGGCGATCATGAAAACAGCGCGGCGGCGCATATCATTCCCCGATCGGCCGCGGTGTTACCACCCCGGAGCGAGCTGGAATCCGAACTGCCACCCGGCATCCGGACGCTGGAACGGATAGGCGTAGAACACCTCGAGAACAAAGTACCCGAACAGGTTGGCGCGCGCCGTCACGCCGGCGCTGAACACCGGCACCCGCTCGGAGCTGTTGCGCTCGAACTTCAGCACGGGGCTCTCGGTGGCGGTCCAGGCGGCCCCGCCATCGACGAACGCGGCGATCTCGGTCGGAAGATAGGGGAAGTTGATCAGGCCGAACTGGCTGGTGCCGAACAGCGGCACGCGGAACTCGGCGCTGACAAGTCCGACCTTGCTTCCGAGCAGGCGCTCGAACTCCGGGCAGTTGGGGCCGGTGCACTCGGCCGGATCGAACGACTCGGCCGTGTAGCCGCGCACATACGACTCGTAGCCGATGAACAGCGGGGAGATCAGATCGTTGTCGGCATCGCCGCCGTAGCGACCGTAATGCAGGCCGCGCAGCGCGAAGGTGACCGGGCGCACGAAGAAGTACTGGCGGTAGTCGAGCAGCACCGTGGCGAAGCGGAGCGAGCCGGCGGTCCCCCCCACCTCAAAGCGATAGCGTCCGCCGGCCACCGGCGATGTCAGGCCGAAGAAGGAATAATCCCCCACGTACGCGGTGGTCGCCTCCAGCAGGTTCAGCCCCGGCGGCGTGTCGAAATCTCTCTCGGTCTCACCGACGATCTCGTTCCGGTAGATGGTATACTCGATCCCGGTCTGCGTGTACGACTGGCGCGTATAGCCAACGTTGAACTCCGCCCGGTTGATCGTCGAGAAGGGATACGCGCCGGTGAGCATCAGCCGGTCGACATAGACGCGCTGGGTCACCTCGGTCACCGTCGCGGCCGGGGCCTGAACGCCGCCGCCGATATCGATGATGGTGGAGCCGGTGGTCGTGTAGCCCGACGCATACGGTATATGGGCCACATCGACGCCGTAGATCCAGCGGTTCTTGTTGTACTGGTAGTAGACCTCGCCGCCGATATCGGCGAAGCTGCCGTTGACCTGAAGGGCGGCGCCGATATGGTGATAGCCGAGCATATCGCTGAAGTAGCCCGCCACCGCGCCGCCGAACCCCGCGCCCCCCGGGCCGATCGCCACGCCGAGCGTGGGGGTGCCCAGATAATCGAGCTTGATCGACGGCTGGTAGGGGACAACCGGGCTATCCCCCTGCGGCGGAAGCCCCGTGATGGGATCGTTCAGATAGGCCTCGACCCGTCCGCGCGCATCGGTGGGGGGAAGGATTCCATCGGCGCCGGCGGTCCCTTCGAGCGATGCGACTGCCTGGCCGGTGGCCTCGGCCGGCTCGAGCGAATGGATGCCGTAATCGCCGTTCTGGAACACCGAGAACATCAGCCGGCCGCTGGTCCGCGCCACCGACACCGCCGGGGAGAGGGTTGCGATGCCGCTCACCCCCGTCGCCACCCGCGTCACGCGGCTGATGGCGCTCGAGGCCAGATCGTAGCGATAGATATCGCTGAACCCGTCCTGGTCGGAGATGAAGTAGAGCCCTTTGCCGTCGGGGGTGAACTGCGGGTTGATGTTCTTTCCGTTGGTGAACAGCGGAAGCTCGGTGCTTGCGCCGCCGACCGCGCTGATCGTCGCGATCCCCATCGTCCCGTAACTCAGGCGGGTGAAATCGGTCCCCGCGCCGCGATCGGTCACGAAGGCTATCGTCTTGCCGTCGGGCGACCAGACCGGCTGCAGATCGGCGTTGCGGTCGTTGGTCAGGCGCTGCACCTTGCGCGAGGCAAGCTCCACGGTGTAGAGATCGCTGATGCCGCCGGCGGAGCCGGAGAAGACGATCGAGCCGCCATCGGGGGACCAGTTGGGATTGGAGAGCTCGCCGACCCCGTTGATATGGATCTGCTGCTCGATGTCGCGGCTCGCGATGTCGAGGATCGCAAGCTCATCATCCCCCTTCACATAGGTTACGAAGGCGAACTTGCGGCCATCGGGGGACCAGGAGCCGGAGGAGTTGATGAAGCGGAGCGCGTCGAAGTGCGGGTTGGTCTCGGCGCTCAGCAGCTTTGTGATCACCTCGCCACTGTTGGCGTCGGCCAGATAGAGATCGATCGAGAAGATATCGCGCGAGGAGAGAAAGATCACCGAGCGGCCGTCGGGGCTCACCGAGGGGGCGATCGTCAGGCCATCCTCGTCGGCCAGGATGCGGCGTCCGACCGCATCGGGCTTCATCCGGGCGGCGATGCTGGTCCCGTAGGCGGCGCGAATCGACGCGATCCAGTCGTTGGAGAGCTGTTCGATCGAGAGGCCGAGTATCCGCTGAATGGCGAAGTCGAGGTCGCCGGTCACCGCCGAGCGGAACAGGCGAGGCACCACCGTATCCCCCCAGCGTCCGGCGATATAGGACCAGATGGCCTGGCCGTAGCGATAGGGGAAGTAGCGGGAATCGCGGGTGATGTCGTCGATCGTCGGGATCTCGTCGCGCAGCACCACATCGCGCAGCCACATCGCGGTGTTCGGATCGTTTCGTCCGAGCGAGAGATACTCGGCCATCCCCTCGACAAACCAGAGGGGGAGCATGTTCATCTTGTTGAGCCCCGCCTCGCCGCTGTACTGGGAGATATCGTACTGAAAGGCGTGCACCAGCTCGTGGCCGATCACATGGTCGTTGTCGCGGTAGGAGCCGGTCATCGGAAGCACCACGCGATCCTTGATCGGCTCGGTGAAGCCCCCCGTCCCCTCGCCGATCATCTCGCTGATCACATAGGTCTGCTGAAAATCTCCCTGGTTGGCGTAGAGGATGATGGGCTTGCGGTCGGAGAACTGATGCTGGAAGAGCCTGGAGAGGCGCTCGTACCACCGCTCGGCCATCCGTCCGGCGTCGCGCACGGCGAGCTCTTCCTCGGGATAGAAATGGATATCGAAGTGCGAGGTCTGCATCACCTTGAAATCGAAATCCTCATACTGCACCTTGTTCCGCCCGAAGTACTGCGCCTGAAGCGCCGACGGCGGTGCGACGAGCGCCAGAGCGAGCGTCACAAGGGGGAGCAGGCCCCACGGAACTCCCGCTCGACGGCGATCCGCACGGCGGCGAGCTCCGGCAATAAAGCGGCAAGCACGCATGGCGGCCATCCCGGTATCAAAAAGCTGCATTATCTCTCTCTCCTGGTAGTACATGCAAAGTATGTTCGGTCGCGGAGCAGGGGGCGGAACAGGCTCGTTCATCAGAGTCATCAACCGGTTCGATGGTTCCGGCATCTGAGGCGCGCCCGGCAATGATCGCAAACGCGCAACTATAATGCCGACCGAATCATCGATCACGTACCGAAAGTTACGACGCCCTCTAGCAGCGAAGCTATTTCTTCGAGTATCTTATCCGTTCACAAAGGAGAGCACACCATGGGTCGTACATGGCTGATTACCGGCTGTTCGAGTGGATTCGGCAAGCTCCTGGGGGAACGGGCCCTGATGATGGGAGATTCGGTCGTGGCGACGGCGCGCGCCACGCAGGCGCTGGCCGATATGGGACGCGACAACGAATCGCGCATCCTCCGTCTGGCGCTCGATGTCTCGAACCCCGATCAGATCCGCCAGGCCGTGGATCGGGCGATTGACCGCTTCGGCGCGATCGACGTGCTTGTCAACAACGCCGGCTACGGCTACTTCGCCTCCCACGAGGAAGCGGAGCTTCAGGAGGTGCGGACGATGTTCGATGTGAACGTCTTCGGCACGATCGGGATGACGCAGGGGGTGCTCCCCCATATGCGCGAGCGGGGCTCCGGGACGATCATCACCATGTCGAGCGTTGCCGGAAGGATCACGACCCCGCGCGGCGGATTCTACCAGGCATCGAAATGGGCGGTTGAGGCGCTGAGCGAATCGCTCTATCTGGAGGTGTCGGCCTTCGGCATCCGGGTGATCGTGATCGAGCCGGGGGCCTACGAGAACGATTTCGGACTCCGCTCGGCGCGCATCGCCGCCGCCGACGGCGACCCCGACTCCCCCTACGCCGGGCTGCGCGAGCGATGGCGCCAGCGGCAGCGCGAGAGGATCTTCCCCTACCGCCAATATCCGGCCGAGGTGGTCGACGGCGTCTTCGACGCGATCGACTCCGATCTCCCCTTCGTCAGGCTGCCGATCGGCAGGGACGCCACCGAGCTGATCGACCGCCGCACGGCGATGGGGCACGAGTTCGTCGAGTGGATGCGGAGCACATACAACGATCCCGGATAGATCGCGCGCGGCTATCTCCCGGCAGCGCATCCCCCGAACATACGAACGCCCGCCGAAGCTCTGCGCTCCGGCGGGCGTTTCAGTTTCATGCGACCCGGCCCCTACTTCTCCCGCTTGGCCGCATCGGGCGGATGGGAGGCGCCGTCATGGGCGATCAGTGACTCCACCTCCTCGGCCTTCTGCGGCCAGATCAGCGAGCCCACCACCGATGCGGTCAGCACCAGCGCGACGATCAGCAGCGAGATGATCGTATCGATATGGTACCACTCGGCGATCACCATCTTGACGCCGATGAACGTAAGCACCACCGCCAGACCATACTTCAGCAGATGGAACTTATCGACCACGTTGGCGAGCAGGAAGTAGAGCGAGCGGAGCCCGAGAATGGCGAAGATGTTCGAGGTATAGACGATGAACGGATCGCGCGTGACCGCGAAGATCGCCGGGATGGAGTCGAGCGCGAACACCAGATCGGTGCTCTCGATCAGCATCAGCACGATGAACATCGGCGTGACAACGATCTTGCCGGCCTGCCTGATGAAGAACTTCTGATCGTGGTAGGTATTGGTGACCGGAAACCAGCGGCGCATCAGCTTGATCATCGGGTTCTGCTCGATATCGATGGCCCCTTCCTTCTGGAATGCCATCTTGATACCGGTATAGATCAGGAACGCGCCGAAGATGTAGATGATCCAGGCGAAGCGCTCCAGCAGAAACGCTCCGGTGCCGATCAGCAGAGCACGCATGATCAGCGCCCCGATGATCCCCCAGAAGAGGATGCGGTGCTGGTAGCGCGCCGGCACCTGGAAATAGCTGAAGACCAGGACGAAAACGAAGAGGTTATCGACCGAGAGCGATTTTTCTATGAGATATCCGGTCAGATATTCGGTGGCCGCCTGCGAGCCGAACTCATAGTAGATAAACAGATTGAACAGAAGCGCCAGCGTGATCCAGACGCCGCTCCAGATCGCCGCCTCCTTGGGCTTGACCTCATGCGCCTCGCGATGGAAGATCCCGAGATCGACCACCAGCAGTATCAGCACAAGTGCATTGAATCCCACCCACCACCATATGTTCATAGGCACGTCTCCGGGTTCGGGTGTAGTGTGAGGTCGATCATGAGGATCTCCAGTTCATATGATATAGGTTCGGACCGCCTGCCCTCAGCCCGTGCTCTCGGTTACGACCTCCTTGGCCGTATCGATGAATGTGCGCGCGTTCTCCACGGGGGTGGCTGGAAGGATGCCGTGGCCGAGATTGACAACATACGGACGTCCCGGCGAAACCTTCGCGATCATCTCGCGCGTGCGCTCGCGAATATGGTCGGGGGTGGTCATCAGAATCGTTGGATCGAGATTTCCCTGCAGGCTCAGCCCCGCCGGTATCTCGCGATCGGCTCGCGCCAGGTCGGTCTGCCAGTCGATCCCGAAACCGCTGGCCCCGAGTCCGGCAAACCCATCATAGCTGCGGACGCCTTTCGGAAAATAGATAAAAGGAACATCCGGAGCAGCATCGCGCACCGCGCGGAGCACCGTCGAGGCATGGCGAAGGCCGAACTCCGCGTACTCCCGCTCCGGAAGCAGCCCGGCCCAGGTGTCGAACAGCTGGAGCATATTGGCCCCCGCCCTGACCTGTCCGAGGAGATAATCCACCAGCTCCCCGGCAAGCGCGTCGAGCAGGCTGTGCGCGGCATCGGGCTCGGCGAACAGAAATGTCTTGAACGTATCGAACGTCTTGGAGCCCTGCCCCTCGATCATATAGGCGGCGAGCGTCAGCGGCGCGCCGGCGAACCCTATCAGCGGCACCCGCCCGGCAAGGCGGCGTTTCGACTCGGCGATCGCCTCGAACACATAGCTGAGCTCCCCGGTCACCCCGCGCCGCAGCCCGGCGATGCGATCGGCCGTCCGGAGGGGATCGGGAAAGCGCGGCCCCCCCTTCCCTTCTTCCACCACCAGCTCCATCCCCATCGCCTCGGGGACCACCAGGATATCGCTGAAGATGATCGCCGCGTCCACCCCGACGATATCCACCGGCTGCACGGTGACCTCGGCGGCCAGATCGGGCGTCTTGCAGAGGCCGAGGAAATCGGTGGTCGCGCGTACGGCCCTGTATTCGGGGAGATACCGCCCCGCCTGGCGCATCATCCAGACAGGATGACGCTCGGTGCGCTCGCCACGGAGCGTTCGAAGAAGGAGAGAATCGTGCTGATCGTTCATGGACGAATGTACTTCGAAGAAGGTAATAATGCCCGCTGGACATCCGCAACAGAGAGTATCGCGCCCGTCAGGACCCGGAGCATCGTATGAGCATGCGCCGCAGGAACGCGAAGCCCTGGCAGACATTCGCCACACGAGAGCCGGCATCATTCCGAACGGACATGGAATGCCCCACCGCGGCCGATGCAAGAAAGAGAGGGCAGGAGCAGAACTCCGTCCCCGCCACACCCAGAATGTCCTGTGCCGACGCCGTACCCTACCCGGCTTCGGCGAGCGCCCGCGCAAGTGCACCGGCCAGCGCGCCGGCATCGGGACGCTCCGGCACCACCGGATCGGCGATCCCACGTCCGGCAAGCGCACCGGCGGTCGTGGCGCCGATCGCCCCGATCACGACATGGCCGGGGAGCTGAACCCCGAGGGTAAAGAAGTGGGCCACAGCCGAGGGGGAGAAGAAGGCGATCCCGAGCGGAGGGGTCGCATCGGCGAGGGCGGCCTGAAGGTTCGCCCGGGCATCGGCCGGACGCACCGGAGAATACAGGGGAAGCTCCACCAGATCGAACCCCAGCCGGGCCAGGCCATCGACCAGCGTATCGCGCCGCTCGGTGCTGCATGGATAGAGGATACGCCCCTCCGCCGCCCGACCCGCCACGCGCTCATCGCGGAGGAGTTCATCCGCCGAGCCCGCCACCGCCTCGATCGGCACATCGGGATCGCTCTCGCGGAGCAGCGCGGCGCTCGTCTCCCCCACAACCAGATATCCGGCCGGCGGATGTTCGTGAAAATCCGTCTCCCGCAGATCGAGCCAGAGCTCGGCGGCATATGCGCTGGTGATCAGCACACGCTCGCCGCCGGCCAGGCGCCGCACCGAACGGAGTCCGCACATATCTTTCGGCAGCGGCCGAAGCTCGATCATCGGCGCCGAGTGGACGGCGCAGCCGCGCGCCTCGAAGAGAGGGGCCACGGCGCGGTTGTCATCGGCGGAACGGGTGAGGATAACGGATGGCATCGGGATGGGCCTGTGGATGGGGGAGCGCTCAGCGCTCCATGACGGCGAGTATCTGAGCCCCTCCGGCGGCCAGAAGCCGCTCGGCCAAGGCGACGCCGAGCGCCCCGGCATCGGAGGCCGGACCGGCGAGTTCATCGCGGACGACCCGCTCCCCATCCGGCGACGCGATCACCCCGCGCAGCTCCAGGCGATCGCCGTCGAGCGTCGCATGCGCGCCGATCGGAACCTGGCAGCCCCCCTCGAGATGGCGCAGCAGCGCGCGCTCCGCCTCGACGCAGATCCGCGTCGGACGGTGCTCCAGGGCGGCGAGCATCTCCAGAAGCTCCGGGTTGTCATCCCTCGCCTCGATCCCGAGCGCCCCCTGCCCGACGGCCGGGATCATCTGCGACGCGGGGATGATCTGCGCCACGCGGTCGGCATGCCCCAGACGCTCGAGCCCGGCAAGCGCCAGGATCATCCCGTCCCACCCGTTCTCCTCGAGCTTCCGAAGCCGCGTCCCGACGTTCCCCCGCACATCCACCACATGCAGATCGGGACGGATCGACAGAAGCTGCGCCCGGCGCCGGAGCGATCCGGTGGCGACGGTCGCCCCCTTGGGGAGCGACGCGAGCGTGGTTCCCGGCGCGGCCACCAGCACATCCTCCGGACGGTGACGCTCGGTCACCGAGGCGAGGAGGAGCCCCTCCGGAAGGCGCGTCTGCATATCCTTCAGCGAATGGACGGCGATATGGGCGCGTCCATCGTAGAGCGCTCCCTCCAGCTCCTTGGTGAACAGGCCCTTGTCGCCGATCATGCTCAGGGGGCTGTCGAGCACCTTATCGCCGACGGTGGACATCACCTCGAGCCGGACGGCCAGCCCGGGGAACCGGGCGCCGAGCATCGCCTCGACGGCATGGGCCTGCCAGAGGGCAAGGGCGCTCCCCCGGGTGGCAATCACGATCTCATTCATGCGCGTCGCTGTTATATGATGTGGTCTGTTCCTTCTCCCGGTCGATGCCCGCGTTCGCGCCGTTGCCATTGGCAAGCGCATGGCCCGCGTCCGCATCGCTCTCGGAGCCGGCGTTCAGGTTGAACAGCACCCGAACGTACTCCGCCTTCAGCAGCACCCGCTCGGCATCGGTCTGGGCGTCGAGCAGATGGGCCATCGGCATGCCGAGGATCTTCCTGACGACGCTCGAGACCAGCCGCTCCACGTTCTCGTAATCGGTATCGCTGAAGCGCCCGCGGTTCTTCTCCAGCTCGGCGCGCGCTATCTCCTCCCCCCATCGCTTCAGCTCGGCCACCACCGGCGTCACCGGCAGCCGGTTGCACCATGTGGCGAACTTCGCCAGCTCCTCGGCGATGATCAGCTCGGCGCGCGGAAGCTCCGCCAGACGGCGCTCCACGTTCGACTCCACCACGCTGGTCAGATCGGTGAGATCCTTGCAGAAGATCATCGGGATCGTGTCGATCCGCGGATCGACGTTGCGCGGCACGGAGATATCGACGATCAGCTGCGGCTCGCCGGCGCGGTGGGCGGCGGCGGCGCGGGCGTGCTCGTAGGTGACCAGATAGTTCGGCGCCCCGGTCGACACGATCACGATATCGAACTCGTGCAGCCGTGAGGGAAGCGCGTCGATCGGCATCCACGATCCGAAGCCGAGGCGTCCGATCAGGCCGTGGCCGCGCGACTCGGTCCGGTTAGTGATCGTGATATTGCGCACCCCCTGACCATGCAGGTTGCGCGCGGCAAGCTCGCCGCTCTCCCCGGCGCCGATCACCAGCGTCCGTTTGCCGGCGATTGGATGGAAGATCTTCTTGGCGAGCTCGACCGCCACATAGCTTATCGAGACGGCGCCGGCGAACAGCTCGGTCTCGCTTTTGACCCGCTTCCCCGTGTGCAGCGCCACATTGAAGAGGCGGTCGAGCACCTTGCCGAGCGCGCCGCTGCGCTGGGCTGACTGATAGGCTGAGCGGACCTGGCCGATGATCTGGATATCCCCCACCACCTGCGAGTCGACCCCGGAGGCGACCTCGAACAGATGGCGGGCGGCGCTGCTGGCATGGAGCGCGAACAGGCTCTGCTTCGGCACATCGCAACGCTTCCAGGCCGCCAGCCACTCCTTCAGCCTGTCGGCATTGAAGAGCTCATCCTTCGGCACAACATATATCTCGGTGCGGTTGCAGGTGGAGATGATGGCGGCCTCGGCGGCGGCACGCGCGCGCAGATCGTCGAGCGCCGGGGCCAGCTCTTCCTCGCCGAAGACGAGGCGCTCGCGAAGCTCCAGCGGCGAATGCTTGTGCGATGTACCGACGGCGTAGATGTTCATCACTGGAACCTATGAAATCCGCTCAGCACGAAGTTGATCAGCGTCATCGAGATGATCGTCCCGATGAAGCCGACAAGCGAAAGGATCACCACCTTCCGGCCTTCGAGCTTGATGACGTATTTGGCGAGGAGCGATGCCACGTAGATCCCCCAGACGATCATCGTCGCGACGAGCTTGGGGTCGCTGTAATGGAAGTTCGGCAGAACGTCGGGGAGATAGAGCATCCCGATGGCGATCGCCACCGTCAGGAAGAGCACGCCGAAGATGGCGGATTTCTCGCTCATCCGCTCCAGAAGCTGAAGGCTCGGCAACCGCTTGTAGAAGGTCCCGAAACGGTTCGATTTGATCTGGTGATAGAGCATCAGATAGAGGCCGCCGTAGACCGCCGAGATGGCGAAGGCGGTGTAGCCGATCAGCGCGAAGGAGATATGCAGGCCGACCGTGTAGTTCAGCAGCACCGGGTCGGCGCCGGCAACCTCGATCGACGGAGAGAACATGATCGATGATGTCTGCAGCAGAAGCGCCATCGCGATGAAGAACATCCCGGTCCCCCGCTCCCCGCTCGCCAGCTCGACGATCAGGTAGGTGAGGGTGACGGTGAAGGAGATCAGTGTCATCATCTCGAACGGCGTATAGACCAGGCAGTGCCCGTGATACATCGTCTGCGCATAGATCAGCACCGAATGGATCACCAGGGCCGCCAGCAGCGCGGGACGGCGCCACCGCCCCAGCGGCTCATCCCGCCGGAAGAACGCGACGGCATAGGCGCCAAGCGCCCCGCAGTACGCCAGCGGCAGGAGTGATTCGCATATCCTGGCAAGTATCAGCATGTCGTTGCTTGGTAACCCTTGTTCGGTTGTTCGCCGGGAAGGTCCGGACGGCACTGGCAGCGGAGCTTCATCCGCGGCGCAGATCGGTGCGGAAGCGATAGAAGTTCAGCAGCAGCCCCACCATCGACATGTTCAGCAGCAGCGACGATCCCCCCTTCGACAGGAACGGGAGCGGGATGCCCATCACCGGCACCAGCCCCATCGCCATCCCCACGTTGATCGTGGTGTGATACAGAAAGATCGTCGCGATCCCGAAACAGATCGTCGACTCGAATTTGTTGCGCAGATGGCTGGCCGTATCGATGGCGAACCAGATCAGCGAGCCGAGCAGCACCAGCACGAGCATCCCCCCGAGAAACCCGAACTCCTCGGTCGGCACGCAGAAGATGAAGTCGGTCCACTGCTCCGGGATATAGCGAAGCTGCGTCTGCGTCCCCTTCAGGAAGCCCTTCCCCGACAGGCCGCCGGAGCCCACCGCCAGCAGCGACTGGATCACGTGATAGCCGGCGCCGCGCGGATCGAGATCGGGATGCAGGAACACCTGGATGCGGCGCTGCATATGCTGCGGAAGATGGTCGTACACGATCGGCGTCGAGATCCCCATCACCAGCGAGAGGCTGAACCCGAGCAGGGTGACCAGGATAGAGCGCCGGAAGAGGAACATGCAGATGGCGACCACCCCGAGCGCGACGTAGAGATAGACCGGCCCGAACAGCGAGGCAAGCGCCACCCCCGCCGGGGCCACGATCGCGAACAGCAGCAGCAGATCGGCCCCCGCCCAGAGCGCGAGCCCCAGCAGCATCGCGCAGTATACCGTGGCCGATCCGGCATCTGGCTCCAGCATGATCAGCGGGATCGGCAGGGCGATGATGCCGATCAGCGTCCCCAGATCGCGCCAGTTGGCAAGATCCTTCCCTTCGCGACTGACGAACAGCGCCGCGAACATCAGCGTGCTGAACTTCGCCAGCTCGGAGGGCTGAATGGAGAACGAGCCGAGCACGATCCAGTTTTTCTGGCCGTATCTGGCCGTGCCGATGAACAGCACCGCCACCAGCAGCAGCATCCCGAGACCATACAATGGATAGGTCGACAAACGCACCCACCGCTCCGGCAGGAACGCGATGGTGAGCATCGCCACCAGTCCGGCTATCGCGAAGACGAGCTGCGAGGTGAAGATCGCCGAGGCCCCCGCCTCGTAGGTGGCCGAATAGATCGAGATCAGACCGACGGCCACAAGGCCGATGGTGACCACGAACGTCCGGAAATCGAATTTGATTGCGCTGGAGGATGAGGTCGTATCGAGCGCCTCATCGTAGTAGTAACTATCCATCGTTGACTCATGACGAAGAAGTGGGGCGGCGCGTTTGTCCGCCCCGGAGGGGGAGCGATACGATATTCATAATGGCGCGGGGGCTACCGCCGCCGAAGCGCCAGAGGCTTGTCGAGGATCTCGCGCACGATCATCGCCTGGCGGAGCACCACCGGATCGTCGATCGCCACCATCATCGGCTGATGCTGCGGCGACGCCGCGACGGGCTCGCCGGCGGCGTCTCTTCTTGCCGGATCGCGGTTGAGCCCGCTGGCGCTTCTGAAGCTGTTGAACCCGGTCAGATGATATTCCTGCTCGGCCGGCTTGCGGGTGGCCGAATGAAACGCGAATGTATCGCCAGCGGTATCGTAATCGACCGCCGTGGCATCGTAGTTGGCGCGCGACAGATCGGTCGACCGCTGTTCCTGGCGGTTCATCACGCTATGGAACGCGTACGGATCGGAGTCGGCCGACGACGCGGGAAGCTCCATCGGCCGGGGCATTTCGGCGGCGACAGGCTCCGTGGGCACGGTCGTGGAGGAGCTGAACTGCCGGTCGGCCTCGCGCATCGCATCCTCGAGATTGGCCTTCAGCTCCTCGAATCGTCCCCGCCGCGCCCCAGTCCGGGGGGGCGCCCCTTTCCGCTTCTGTTGAACGGCCGGGGTAGTCCCCTCCACTTTCTTCCCCTTGTTCCCCCGCAGCAGCCGTACGATCACGAAGATGATAACGATAACCAGGATAGGGTTATCGGTAAAGAAATCTGGCATGGGACAACTCCTGGAGCGTTGGTATCCGCGAATCGACGCCGGGCCATATCTCCATCGACATGAGGGAGTATGCAGCCATGGCAATTTAGGGCAGGCCGGGCTAGAGGCCAAACCCGCGCGGGGATATTTCCCCCCGGCGCATCATCACTTACAAATACCCGAACCCTCGCTCCCCGCCGGCGCCATCGCTGGCTGATGTGCAGTGCCACGGCTCAACGAATTGTGAAACGCACGGCGGCCCTGGTGCAATGACATTTCGCAAGCAGACTTCACGCAATGGCATGGCGCCGAACGGGGTGAGCTTCCCTCCTTCCCTCTTTATTCAGGTATTCGCCCAGCAGCCTCTTCGGCAGGATTTTTGTCGTACACCTTCTACTTCAGTCACAGTCAACACTCAGGAATGTGGCGCACGCACCATCAGCCGGTGCATATCATCTTCTGCCAAACGATTCCATGCAAACACATGATCAGCCTACCGATTCCGGTCGCCCCCCCGACGTCCCGGAGGCCGACAGCGGAGATCGCAGGCTTTCCCCGCGCGAGCTTGCTGGCGTACTCGATGGTATACCGAACGGCATCGTCGTACAGGATGCGGCCGGCAGCCTTATCTATGCTAATGAAGTCGCGGCCCGCCTGGCCGGATATGCAACCGCCGCCGAGATGCTCGCCACCCCGATGGGGGATCCCGGCCAACGCTTCGGCATGAGCGATGAGCATGGCCGGACCATCAGGACCCACGATCTCCCCAGCTTCAAGGTGCTGCGCGGAGCAGCGAGCAGCGAGATGACGCTCCGGTTCCATCAGCCCGTCACCGCCGACGAGCGCTGGGCGGTCGTGCAGGCCAGCCCCATGTTCGATCCCGACGGCGGGCTCCGGTTCGTGGTCACTACCTTCCGCGATATCACCGAGCGGAAGGAGGATGAGGAGCGGCTCCGGTTTCTGACCACCGCCAGCGAGGTTCTCTCCTCCTCGCTCGATTATCACTCCACCCTCACCAGCGTCGCCTGGCTGGCGGTGCCGCGCATCGCCGACTGGTGCGCGATCGATATGCTCGGCCCCGACGGCTCGATCGAACGCCTCACTACGGTGCACACCGATCCGGCGAAGGTGGCATGGGCCACGCAGCGGCACCATCAGCGCCCGATCGACCCCGCGGCCCCCACCGGCTCCCCGAACGTGATCCGCACCGGATGCTCGGAGTTCATCCCGGTTGTATCCGATGAGCTCTCGGCGAGCATGACCGACGGTGGAGACGACGATCTCCCCGGCAGGCTCGGCTGTACGTCGGTGATGATCGTGCCGCTGACGGTACATGGAAGAACCCTCGGGGCGATCACCTTCGCCGCCGAATCCGGGCGTCAGTATACGATCGCCGACCTGCAGCTGGCCGAGGATCTGGCGCGCCGCGCGGCCATCGCCGTCGACAACGCGCTGCTCCATCGCCAGGCCGAGGAGCAGCGCCAGCAGATGCGGGTGACGCTCTCGAGCATCGGCGACGCGGTGGTCGCCACCGATATCGAGGGAAGGATCACTTTTATGAACCCGGTGGCGCAGCGGCTGACCGCCTGGTCGCTCGACGAGGCGTTCGGCAGGAGCCTGACCGACGTTCTCCCCTTCCTCAACGAACGGACCCGCCGCGCCATCGACAGCCCGGTCGACGCGATGATGACCACCGGCAGAATCATGGAGCTGACGCGCAACACGGTGCTTATCGCGCGCGACGGACGCGAGCTGCCGATCGACGACAGCATCGCCCCGATCCGCGACGACCGCGGGACGGTGATCGGCGCCGTGCTGGTGTTCCACGATATCACCACGCAGCGTCTGGCGGAGCTGGAGCGCGCCGATCTTCTCGAGCGGGAGAAGAGCGCCCGCACCGAGGCCGAGGCGAGCGAGAACCGCTACCGTATGCTCGTCGAGATCCGCCCGCAGCTCGTGTGGACGGCACGCCCCGATGGCTCGGTCGATTATCTCAACAGCCAGTGGTACGATTACACGGGGCAGACCCCGGCCGAGGGGGAGAACTGGGGGTGGCAGACGATGCTGCACCCGGACGATATGGAACGGGCGATGGAAAGCTGGAGACGGTCGATCGACAGCGGCGAGCCGCTCGATACCGAGCTGAGGATTCGCCGGGCCTCCGACGCCTCCTATCGATGGCATCTCTGCCGCGCCGTCGCGGCCACCGGAAGCGACGGCAGGATCAGCCAGTGGGTGGGGGTCTCCACCGACATCGAGGAACAGAAACAGGCCGAGGGACGGATGGAGTTTCTGGCCGAGGCCAGCCGTACCCTCGCCTCATCGCTCGATGTGGGCGCAACGCTCCAGAGGGTTGCCGATCTCGCGGTTCCCCATATCGCCGACTGGTGCGCGGTGGATATCCTCGAGGCCGATGGGAGCATCGGCTCCCTGGCGATGGCCCACGCCGATCCGGCCAAGCTGGAGTGGGCGCGCGAGCTTCGCCGCCAGTTTCCCGTCGACCGCAGCGCGAGGATCGGCGTGCCGGAGGTGCTGCGCAGCGGACAAGCCGAGTTCTACCCCGAGATCACCGAGGAGATGATTGCCGCCTCATCGAGAACCGAGGAGGAGATCGCCATCGCCAGAAAGATCGGCTACACATCGGTGATGGTCGTGCCGCTGACGGTGCAGGGGGAAACGATCGGCACCATCACCTTCGTCTCGGCCGAATCGAGAAAACATTACACCCGGTCCGATCTGACGCTGGCCGAGGATCTGGCGCGCCGCGCTGCGATCGCCATCGAGAACGCGCGGCTCTACGCCCGCGCACAGCAGGAGATCGCCGAGCGCAGGCGCATGGAGGATCAGCTTCGCGTCTCGGAGGTACGCTTCCGCGCGCTGATCGACCAGTCCCCCCTCAGTATCCAGATCTTCGATCGCGACGGCAACTGCGTCCACGCCAATGCCGCATGGGGAAGGCTCTGGGGGATCGAGAGAAGCCTCGCGATCGGCTACAACATCTTCGGCGACGAGCAGATCAGGAGCAAGGGCCTTCTTCCCCATCT